>ERZ1027063.706-NODE-706-length-14121-cov-5.470070_pt1 | contig 14121 bp, 13 predicted proteins | sample MGYA00519423_ERZ1027063 | MGnify/ENA primary metagenome ERZ1027063 (study PRJEB26926, sample SAMN06164493) | human gut metagenome | biome: ENVO:00009003; feature: ENVO:2100002; material: ENVO:00002003 | host: Homo sapiens | place: USA | collected 2012 ...
ATCACAATGGACAAGAAAACGATGATTTCCATACCAGCTACACCTCCTTATTAAACCGGTAGCCAATCCCTTTGACCGTTTGGATATACTTTGGGCTTGAAGGATTGACTTCTAATTTTTTACGAAGCCGGCTGATAATCGCCATAATGTTACTGTCATCATAAAAATATTCTTCCCCCCATACTTCCTCATAAATCTGTTGCTTTGTCAAAATTTTTCCTTGATGTTTCGCGCAGTATAAAAGCAGGTCAAATTCCTTTGGGGGCAACTCAAAAGTTCCATTTTCCGTAATAATAGAACGATTTTCAAGGTCTATTTTCAATCCGTCAAATTCAAGCTGCTGTGTCATTCCGTCTGTTTGATTGAAACGGGTATAACGCCGTATAAGAGAAATAATACGGGCTATTAGTTCGTCCATATCAAAAGGCTTTGTCAAATAATCATCGGCTCCTGCACGTAAGCCGCATACTTTGGAAGCATTGTCATTTTTAGATGTAAACATCAAAATCGGCAAACTGCTTTCTTTTCTGATTTCTTTCATCGTTTCAAAGCCATCCATACCAGGCATCATAACATCCAATATTACAAGTTGATATTCTTTTTCTTTTAATTTTCGCAAGCCCTCTTTTCCTGTATTACAAAAATCAGCTTCTATATCTTCTGATAAAACGCTTCGCTTAATCAGCGCACAAAGCTCTTTATCATCATCTATAATCAAAACTTTATTCATGGTGTAGCTCCTTTCCTTGTTTTGTTCTCCCGTCAATCGGTTTTTCCGCGTCCTTTGGTATCAGCCACATATATCCAAGTTTTGAAACACCCGGTATGCGGTTTTCTCTGCAAAGTACCTGTACCCGCCTTTCAGAAATTCCCCATTTCTTCGCTGCTTCGGGGCAAGACATATATTCCATAATAACCCAAGTCCTTTCTGCAAATCATATCAGTATAATTATAGTCGGACATACGAATAATAGCAAGTGCAAGTCTATGAATTATTATGGCTATAAGTAGGAACTGTGTAGACGTATTCAGTGTGAAAGAGGAACAGTAGAATGTATATGGGTGAATAAATATGGCAAAAAGACCAACAGCTAAATATGACTTTAAGGCTTTCGGACAAGCTATCAAAGCAGCGAGAACCGAACGAAAAGAGAGCCGTAAAAAAGTAAGTGATGAAATGTATATCTCACCACGTTATCTTGCTAATATTGAGAATAAAGGACAACAGCCGAGTTTACAAATTTTTTATGAGCTTGTAACACGCTATGATATATCCGTAGACCAATTCTTTTTCCCAGATAAATCAGCGGAAAAAGATACACAACGTAGGCAGCTTGATACACTGCTTGATAGTATGAGTGAGAAAGGAATACGGGTAGTCACCGCCACAGCAAAAGAGATAGCCGAAGTCGAAACAGAGGACAGGGGAATGTCCAGAACAGAATTTTAACGAGAAGACACATTGTAATCTTTCAAGAAATACAATGTGTCTTCTGCTGTATATAGCTCTATTTCACAATCTTCCAGTTTTCCCCGTTCTTTTCCAGTACAAGGTCAAACTGCGATACCTGTGTTGTCATGGTCTGGTTGTCCAGATATTTTACTGCAAGGGAAGCGGTCACCTGATTTCCGTTTCGGTTGTAGACCGGATTCACCAGTTCCGAGAAAATATACTCTTTTCCAACAGGTTTCAGCACACCCTCATTCACATAATAGGTTAGCTCCTTTGCGGTTGCCGTAGGGTACAGCTTGAAAAAGGTGGTGAGAAATTCGTTGATTTCCTCCGTGGTGATGGAATCCACCGTACCGTCACTTTGTACTGCTTTTGGGGTGTAGCCGGATTTTACGGGAACGCTGGTGATGGTTGGGTTTTGGATAATCGTCAGGTTTCCAGAGCCGTCCACATAGACCGTTACCTGATAGGCGGAACGGACGGTTTTACTGGATTCCCCCTCTGTGATACGCTGTTCCACCGTATAGGTCACTTGATAATGCTGCTCCTTTTCTTCTGTGATTTCCCATATCTGAAAATCGGTCAGGGCAGACGATACAGGGATGTCTTTTCGGACAGTATCTACATTCAGGGTTTGCAGCTCTCCGGTGAGATACCCTTTTAAAGCGTTTGTCCGGTTATCAATGGAAGCGGCGGACTGTTCCCATGAATAGTAGACTTCTGCGAAATTCTCCACAAAATTCTCTATCTTGTGGGTGTCGAGGATGGTTTCCTCAATCACTTTGGTTTCATGGACAGTATGAATGTCTATCGCCGTGAAATTCTTATAAACAGCAAACAGGAAGCTCACCGCCAGCAGCACCCACAGGGCAATCACAGTTTTTTTGTGGGTATTGACTTTGTAAACTTTCAGTTTCTTTTCTTTCTGCTTTTTCTGGTTTTCCTCTTTTCTAATCTGAATCATATCGGTTCATCCTTTCTTATTGTTTGATTCGTCCGGCTCCGGCAAGGTGCTGTTGCCAGTAGGAGCCTGTCAGGTCTGCGTAACCAATGGGATTTCCGGCATGGTACATCCGGTTATTTCCCACATACAGCCCCACATGGGTGATGTAGGTTCCGGCGTTGTAGGTGGAGTGGAAAAAGACCAAATCCCCTGCTTTTGCTTCGGACAGGGGGATGTGCTGCGTCACATTGTACTGTTCCTGTGCTGTCCGTGGCAGGGCGATTCCTGCCTTGCCATAGCACCACTGCACCAGTCCCGAACAGTCAAAGGAAGTGGAGGGAGAATCGCCCCCGTACACATACGTCCATCCCTCATACTTTAAGGCTTCCTCCATGATAGCCTGCACCGTTTCATCATCAAACTGTGCCACGGTCAGGTATTGCGATACCAAGAGGACATAGAACATATTTCCATAGGAATACCGCCAGCCCCCGTTTTTCTCTACCGCAACAGGGTTGGTGTAGGTGACTTTCTTTCCGCCGGATTTATCCCTTGCGAAGCTCTCTGCCAGTTCAAAGGTGTACTTTTTCCCGTGTCCTGCTACATAGTCTAGGAAACCGCCGCCGTAGTTGTAGGACTGAATCACACTGTTTAAGTCACAGCCTTTTGTTTCTGCCGCTGCGAGCAGTTCCGAGAAATATTTGCAGCCCTGTTTGATGGATTCTTCTGTACTAAGGGAGTTCGGGGGAAGCCCCAGAGATTCCGAGGACTGCATAACGTCTTCCAGCGTGCCGCCGGATTCCACCTGAATGATGGCGAGCAGCACATTTAAGTATTCCTCTATGCCATATTCCCTTGCATACTTTTCCAGCATAGGCTTATGGGCGAGGACTTCCTGTGATACGCTCACGCCCCCATAGATAAGGTTTCCGCCGCTTCCTCCGTCTTCCTCATCCGAGAAGACAATCACCACCAAAAGGAGCAGGGAGAACATCATCACGAACACGCCGGAACAGGCAAAGAAAAGGTGTCTTAACTTCATGGTTTCTCCCCTTTCTTTTGTTTGGCAGCCGCTGTTACCGTTTTTGTCCACTCCTTTCTGGCGGTGGTACGCCGGATGGTAAAGTTCGATTCTTTTACCACAGGGGCAGCCCGTTTTCTTTCCGGTATCACAGGAGCCGTATCGTTCTGGACAGGTCTTGCCGGACGGGGAGCAGCAGGTGGAGTAGTTGTCTTTTGTCTTTCCTCTGGTTTGTCTGGGGAAGCCGGAGGGACTATCTGGCGTTCTGTCCGTACAGGCGGTATCTGTTCATGGTGGATGGAAGCTGCCTTTACCACCGGAACCGAAGCCCGTTCCGCCACAGTTCCCCCATAAGGAACCTGTCCCCGTTCCCTGATGGATGGGGAAGCAGGCTGCATGGCTGGTTTTCCTGCATGATGTCGGAAATCTTCTGGCTGCTTTGCAGTAACAGGGCGTTCATGGACAGGAGCTGCCCCTTTGGGTACTTCGGAAGCTGTCTTTTGCGGCTGTTTTGCCTGTTCCAGTTCCGCCCTGCGTTCTGCAATGGTCTGTCTGCGGCTTTCTGCCTGTGCGTTCCGCTGTTCGGCTCTGGCAGTTCGGGTCTGGGTCACGCTGGAAGTAAAATCCCGTACTCCCTCTGATACCTGTGTTTTCCCGTGGTAAAGGGCGTACTTTGCATTGACAGGCAAATCCTTTGCCTGCTCCCGAAGCTGTCCGGCAGTATCGGCTATCTTATCTTTGGTATCTGCCACCGTACCTACCACAGAGCCAGCCCGTTTCCATGCGGATTCCTTTTCCGGTGCTGCCTGTCCGTCTGGTCTGCTGTGGTCTGCCTGTGTCCGTTTGGAAGAACCGGAGTGGGAAGCAGTTCTCTGGTCTGAGCCAGCCTGTTTTCCTGCGTGGTAAGCAGCCGTTCCAGCCCCAAGAGCCGCCACAGAACGTCCTAACTTATGCTGTAAACGGTGCATATGGGCGTGCATGAGCATACGGGGTCTTCGCATGATACGGCTCCCCATGCTTTGGGAATCCCCACTCTGCAAGGAGAACATCCCCATCAAATCCCCCAGCTTGAAATAAATTCCGGCAAAGGTCACTATCTGCAAGAACGCCGTCAGGAAGAACGGATATTCCCCAGACAGGTTGTAGAGCATGGTGGAAATGCTGAACGCTACCGTGATAATCAGGGTGATTCCGGCTCTGGTAAGGATGGTATTGAACAGTTTCGTAATGGCACGTTTGGACATCCCCTCAAAAGAGGGAACCATGCTAAGGAGAAAGCTCACAGGCAGGAACATGGCGTAAATGATAAAAAGTACCTGTGAGAAAATCATTATCCCCGTGAGCAGGAATACAAAAACGGAGATACCGATATTGAACATGAACAGGAAGAAGACGGTTCCCAAGCGGTTGATGGTCTTTGTGATGGTAAGGTTGGTGTTTTCCCTGTCTTCGATTTCCTCCACCACGATTTCTTCCCTGTCCTGCCCGTTGTTTTCGTCTGGGCTGGTTGAGAGCAGGCGTTCCACACGGTCAGCCCCAAGACTCTCCACATCCGAGTTGCCATATTGCAGCAGGAGCCACGGCTGCTTGACTTGTATGGAAAACAGGCTGTCCCGTATCAAATCCACGCTGTCTTTTCCTTGACTTTCCGAGTTAGGCAGCACAATCTTTGTACCAAGGGTCAGGCTGGCATTGCTGATGTCTGCGGAAAATTCATTGATTTTCCCGATATAATCAGGAGCATAGGCGATAAAGGCAGCGGACAGCACGAACACCACCACGAAATTGACAACGGCATGGATGGCTTTTGTGGTTTCCCGTTTGATAAGCCCTGTGTAGGCAACGTAAATCCCCACCACCAGAATGAGAATCAGCAGGAACCCGATATAAAATCCCTCCGAGGACAAGCCGCCTGTGGTAACGCCTGCAAGGGTCTGCATATTTTTCCCAATGGAATCCGCCGTAGAGGAAATGAAGTCCAGCGAGTAGGCTTCCTGAATCAGATACCCTGTGGCGTTGGAAAGGTACAGGCTGATTGTCCAAATAAAATTTGTGATGGCATACAGCCCGTACATCACCTGTTTTCCGATACCGTCCAGCCAGTTCCACGGGAGCCAGTCCCATCCGCTGTCCACATAAAAATCAAGCTGGTAGTTGTCCAGAGGATATTTGCTGTATTCGTTGGCAGCGTCCACCGTATCATCCACCAGTCCGGCAGCGTGGGCGGCTGTGCCGAAGACTGCAAGCAGCAGGAGGATGAGCAGGAGTGCCAGAAGCACCCTGCCAATCACTTTTCCTGCCATCTTCCAAGACAAGCCCTTTTTTGTGTGATAGGGAACTGGGAATTGCTGTCGGTTGGAAGTTCTATGTATCACCATCATTCCACCTCTTTTCTTACGGGCGGTCTGGTATCAAAGGCATGGAACAGGTCTTCAAAGATAGGATGGAACTGTATCACTCCCACACGCCCGTACAAATCACTGATAAGGCACTGCCCGTTTTCCAAGTCACGGAGCCGCTTCTGGTTGTTTTCATCTTCGGAATCCACCCCGAAAAAGGCGAGGGTCTTCTTGATTTCGTTGATGTCTGTGGAACGGAACGCAAACTTCAAGCCCAGATTGTTTTTCAGCTTTTCATCCAGCAAATCGTCCGTGTTCTGGGTGACAAAGTAAACGCCTGCGTTCATGGCACGTCCGGCACGAACCAGCTTCATGGAGAGGGTCTTGCCCTGTGCCACCTGTAAGAAGCTCCATGCTTCATCCAAATCCACAATCTTAAACACGCTGCGGTCGGTGTGGATGAAGTCGAGGGCAAAGGTGCTGATTACAATGAGCATTGCCACGGAAAGCAGCTCCATTGTGGTGTATTCTTCAAACGAGGTTTCCTTATCCGGCAGCACCAAATCCGCTACCTGAATGATGTTGAGCTGCTTTTCAAGGCTGATGGACTGTGTGACATCCCCATCCGAAAAGAGCAGGTGTGCAAAGTCATAGTCCGTAAAGGATTCGATATGGTCGGCTATGCTGGTGCTGATGGTGGTTCCCTCCGCCCGTAGTTCCTCAATCACTTTGAAAAGCCCCCGTTCTTCACTGTTTGTTACTGCACGAATAGCTTTCCGAAGAACAGGGAACTTTTCCCCGTCACGGCTGGAAATGCCCGTTAAAAAAGTCAGGATGTCGATTGCCAGTGATTCGGAATCCTTTGGGTTCTCCATAATCACATACGGGTCAAGTAAGCCCCTGTTCTGTTCCTCCGAAGTCAGGTTTACGATATTGATTTCATGGGCGATTTCCGGCAGGGTTTCTTTCCAGCGTCCCCGTTCTGCTTTCGGGTCAACAATGAGAGCCTGTGCTCCAAACAATACGGAATAATAGACAATCATGTTGTTGCTGAATGATTTTCCACCGCCGAGGGAGCCGACAAAAGCGGCAGCAAGGGCGTTGGTGACGGAGCCTTTTACCCCTTGACTGGCAAGGGCAGGCTTTAAGTACACGTTTCTTCCTGTATCAAGGCTGTACCCGATATAAATGCCCTCCGGTTCCCCTAACATCTGGGTTGCCCCGAAGCCAAGACCAGCAAGGAAGTCACTGGTGACATACTGGATATAATCGTTCAGATACCGTTTGCTGGCAGGGAGAAATTCCCCATGCAGCCCCAGCATATCCCCAAAGGGGCGAACCAGCTTCACATTCAAATCGTCATAAAAATCTTTCACCTCATTGCAGCGGCGTTTCAGTTCTTCCAAGTCGGGAGCCGTCACACGCACCACATAGGACAGCTTATACATGGATTCCTTGCTCTGGTCTAAGGTGGATTCCAGCTCATTTACGCTGTCTAAAGCGTCCACCACGTTTGTACTGGTTTCACTGTCATTCTGCCATGCGTGGTTGTCCAAATCTTTCAGCTCTTTTTTCTTGTTCCGCACCGTGGAGAGGGCTTTCCGGTTTGTGACAATCTCCACATTCATAGAGGTATCAATGGGAAAGGTGAATTGCTGCTGCTGATAGTAAAAGATTTCCGAGGATGGGAAGTCCAGTTCCCCCACAATGCTGTTGATGGTAAAGTAGGCGGCATACACTGTCCCGTCTTCCTGTTCGATTTTCAGATACCGCTGGTTTTCCTCTATCAGACAACGGGTGGGTTTGATGAGGTCATAGTATTTCACCAGCGTTTCCTCCTGAAACCGTTTCTTCGGAAGATAATACTCATAATCTTCGTAGGCGGTTCCGGTCTGCCCGTATAAATGCTCAATCAGATAGCCAAAATCGTCCTTATCAAGCCGCCGGACTTTAAAGCGGCGTGAGATTTTACTTTCCAGCAGTTTTTCCATCTTCTGAAACCGCCAGATTTCCTCATTGCTCATGGAAACAAAATCCCCCATGAGTTTGTGGTTGACTTCATGGATGAAATCGGAAACGGCGGTCTTTGCTTCCCTGCGAAACTGCTTCATGGTTACTTCCTGCTCATTGACAAGCAGCTTGAAGCCGATAAAAAAGCGGTAGTCCACCTGATTTTCCCCTATCATGGAAATCAGGGCTTCGGTCTGTGCGTCAATCTTTGCACAGGCAGCGTCCTTTAACTTGCCCGTCACTTCCTGTTTGGAGCGTTCCTGTGCCGCCCGTATGCTGGATTCGGTGCTGATTTGCAGGGCGTGAATCTTCCCGTCCCTGTTCTGGGCGATAAGCTGCCGGAAGGAATCGTGTACCTGATATTTCTGTTCGGGGCTTAAAAAGGAATAGTTGTAGGGAAGCAGCTCATAGTAAGCGAAGCACTCCCCGTCATGGTTGAACACAAGGTTATTTTCGATATACTTAATCGGATATGCCATAAATATCACTCCTTACTGCCGTGATGGGCTGTGCCGGATATTCCTTTTCCAGCTTCACGGGCTTTCCTGCATAGGTCAGTTTCGGGCGTACCAGATATGCCAGTACGGATTTCAGGAAGCCGTAAGGCTTCTTCCCGTCAAAGGTCTTCTGGCACATGAACCAAGTGAGGGTAAAGGGTACGCCGAAATATTTTAAAAATGCCCCGTCAATGAACGAAAGGGGAGGGAGGTTCCCCAAGAGCATAACTGCAAACACCGATACCACGAACCACGCCATCTGTGTGAACGTGATGGGGAATGGCAGCTTAAAATCATTGATGGAATAGAGTACCTTTTCCACCGACCAGATACTGGTATAGCTTCGTATTTTCTTCATGTTGTCCGTCCTTTCTAAAAGATGGGGGCAGCAAACGAGCTGCCCCTGAATCAAAAAATCCGCCTGTATTTCCTGAAAGAGATACAGACGGGTCTACCGTAAGATTTCATATACGCCGTGGTTCGTGACAACAAAGGTTCCCTCCAATTCCATGTCACGCCCATAGGCTGCATAGTCGATATAGTTTTGTAAGTGTGCCGGAAGTTCGCCAAGCTGTCCGCTTTCTTCCAGATAGTAGCGAGCCACATCCGCCATATCGTCACAGCCGGAATGGCAGATAATATCGTCTTCATGCTCACAGAGTTCTTCGATACTGCCAAAGTAGGATTGCAGCTCTGATAGTTCCTCCTGAATGTACTCCGGTAAGTCCTCCACCATTTCACACAGGCGGTTGACTTCCTCAATGGGGGTATATTCGTCAATCGCAAAGGGCAGCTCATAATCATGGATGGCGTATTCCTCATATTCATCATTCAAGCCGATACGTTCCTTGACTTCCTCAAAATCCACAGGCGGCGTGAACCATGCCCCTACCAGTTCGCCCTCATTGTATTTGCCTAAGTTGGCAATGTAAATCCGCATTTCTTCCACAGTGTCACCTCCATTCTCTGTCATGCTCCTTTTGGGGAGTTACGCTCCCCAAGCCCCTAGTGGACTTCCGCCATGAAGCAATCAGAGCTTGCTCCATAACGGAAGTGTAACAAGGGTTTCCTATGCACCGATAATCTTATTGAACAGTTCCAGTAAGATGTCCTTTACACCGTCCGCATTGAAGACCAGACCAACCGCTACAAGGGACACCACCAGAAAGCCAATAAGTTTGGAAAATTCCCTCTTAAATCCGAGGTACAGTCCAATCACCACGATTGCCAGCAGCACAAGGGACTGGGCGTTGGATAAAAACCAGTTGTAAAGATTCTGTCCGAAATTCATAAAAGCTCCTTTCTTTCCTGTAAGATTCCTTATGTTTCAAGATTGCCGCCGTTAAAGCACCACCTCCTTTGCATCGGCGGCTTGCTGTTTCAGGATTTTTTCATGCTTCTCCGTCAGTCTTGCATGGGTGATGATGTCATGGACAATCTGGGTGTGGTTCATCTTATCCAGACGGAGAGCCAGCTTTAACGTGGGGGCTACCTGATGGGAGAGCCAGTGCAGGGTGCGTTCAAAGGAATAGGGTTCCGGTTTGGTTGTCAGTTTCAGGCTTCCCCTGTGTTCCCCGATAAACCACGCCCATTCCTCATTGATACGCCAGTCAGAACGGGGCTTCGTATCGTCCCTGTCCACGAACCGGACATAGCGGTTGATGATTTGAAAGGCTGTCCGTTCTGGATTGTCATGTTCTAACAGGTCACGGATGGCGTAAAAGGCACGCTCATTTTTCAGCCGGATTTCAAAGCGGTTCTTTACCTCTGCGTCTGCAATGGGAATATCATGCTTTTTGTACTGCTCATAGTCTTTTTCATAAATGCAGAAGTACACCTCACTTTGGAGGGAGCCGATATACAGGGTGTTCCCCATACATTCTTTTTCCTCACGCCGTACCAGTTCGCCGCTGCGGTAGCTTTTGAAGCTGCGGAAGACCGAGATACATTCCTCATTCCGGCACTTCTCTGTCAGATGGGGAATGTTCAGGATTCCCGTTTTGTCATTGATGGCAAGGTCAAGCCGCTTCATCACGCCGTCCTCCATGAGAACGTCCATGAAAAACTCATACCAGCTCCGTTCCTGTGCCAGCAGATAGCTTTCAAACTGGCGGCAGCCACGCCCTTTCAGTTCCAGCAGCACCCCTTTTTCCAGTTCCGGCGATACCAGAACGAAAATATCACCCAGATAGTAATGCTCTGTGTAAGAATAGAAGCCGTAGTCTTCATGGATAAAGTAGGGTAGTTTTAACCGCAGCACGTCTTCCACGATATGCTTCACATCCGTAGTGGGAAAGCGAATCCTCACATAGTCAACGAGCATTTCAAGGGGATTGTCTGGATTGAAGCGTTCCAGAGCTTCCGTGATGGCTTCCTGTAATGCTTCGGATGGGTGAGCCTTGCCCGTTTCAATGTCGCTCAGGTACGGACGTGTGATTCCGGCAGCTAGGGCAAGTTTCTGTTGTGAGATACCATAAATTTCCCGTTTTTCTTTGATGTCCCGTACCCATGTTTCTTCATTCAGTGAAAATCCCTCCTGTCTAAAAAAGCGTATGTCAACTTTCAGAGCCTTGTTGACACACGCCGGATATGGGGAAAATCCCTTGTGTACCGTGGGATTCTGCCCTGTTGTTTGGTTGTTGCCTGTCGATTTGTACCCCTCTGTTAGATACGAGGGGTTTATGCTGGCGTGCCTTGCGGCACACCAGCCACAGCAGGTCAGTCCGTTTCTGCGGCTTTCGCTTCGCACGCCGCCTGCACTCCCTGCCTGCTGTCTGTCAGTTTTTTTATTTCTTTGAGGAAATCGTGTCCTTTTGGGACAAGGGGCGTGTAAAACTCCGAGATAACGCTGGTTCCCACATCCACATAGCCACGCCCTTTTATCTGCTTTAGGAAGAAGTCCTTTGTGGTTTCCCCGAACATCATCCCATAGCCCATTTCCGACATCCGCCCCAGAGCCACACGGAAATTAAACTGGTCACGGATTCCGTCCCCCAGATACTTTGCGTCCGGACGCTGGCAGGCGAGTATCAGAAAGAAGCCTGCCTGCCGCCCAAGCATAACGATTTGCTTTAGTTTGTTGAGGACAGCAGCGTTTTCCTTTGTGCCGAGCATTTCCATAAATGCCACATATTCATCAAAGATAAGGAAATTTGCAGGAAGCCCCAAGTAAGCGTAGTTTTCCCCTGTCCGGTAATTCTCCATGAGCTTCATGTCTTCGCTGCGTTTCATCATTTCTTCATAGAAACGGTCAATGCAGGCGAGCATATCTTCCTTTTTGTAGTACACATCCGGCATAACCGCCTGTAAATCCGCAAGGTCTGCGTTCTTTGGGTCTAACACGAACAGGACGGCGTTGGTGCGGAGCAGGGCTTCAATGAGGGTCAGGATAAAGTAGGTCTTTCCGCCGCCGGTTCCTCCGGCAATGAGCATATGGGGGAGCTTGTCATACTCCCACCAGACATTTTCCATAAGCCGGAGCCTGCCGTCCTTTGCCTGTACATCCTCAATGGAGATACGGTTGGCAATGGTATCATAGAGCAGGGTGTACTCCACATAGGAATCCTTTAATTCCTTATCCGTCAGCTCACAGTACAAGCCGCTTTCCAGCTTTTTCTCCAAGTTTAAGAGCTGTTCCTGATATTTCCCCAAGGTGATTTCCACACGGATATGGAGCAAGCCCTGTTTCATCCGGTAGTAGATTTTGGGAAAGTAAGTGATGGTTTCTTTGGAACGGCTGGAAGACAAGTCCTTGAAAAAAGCGTCTTCCTTTCTCTGCTCCGATTCATACCACTTGTTTTCCAACACCATCCTTGCCAGCTTTTGGCGGTGGATGAGCTGCTTTACTTCATCCCTGCGGTATCGCCAGAACAGAAGAACTGCTGTAAGACACACCAGCCCTGCCACGCCCATGCTGAATAACAGGTAAGGGATATTTATGTCCTGTGCTATCTGGGAAAGGGACACTTCCTGCCAGTTGGTTCCGGCAATTTGCCGGATATGAAACAGCAGGATAACCAGCAGGAAGACAGGGAACAGGGCGGCAAGGGCAGTATGGAACACAAGGTCTTTATCCGTGGGGCGGATACGTTTTCCACGGGGGAAAAGCTGCTTCATGGGAACAATCCTCCTTTCATTTTTAGGTTCCTGTTATTTTACAGGGGGAGCGTCTTTCTTCGGCGGCTGCGGATTCATGGCAGCCCCTTTTTTCAGGACAATATCCTCCGCCTTGATGTACCAGTCCACCTCTGCTCCCTGAAAGGTAGCCGTTGCCACGGTATCTGCCACCGGATTGATAAGTTCCACCTCTGCGTTGTAATCGAACTCCTTTAACGGCACGCTGGCAGGGATGGAAACCTGAATCATACGCCCCTGTCCTCTGGATTTTAAGTCATAGGTACGCTCCTTGATTTCTTCTGATACCGAGCCGTCTTCATTCTGGAGGTGAACCTCACGGCGGAGGGCAGAAAATTTCAATGCCCCGAATGTTGCTTCCTTGTCAATCACGATTCCGTTTGCTAATCTCATAGTCTGATGTCCTCCTTTTCCTTACGCTTTTACCATATCGTCAGCGTGTAAAATGTAGTTGGTAAAGCCCCTTGTGCCGATTTTATAGCCCTCTGCGGTGATACGGGGATTGACGAGCTTCACACGTTCCTCAAAATCAAAATGTTTCTCTCCGGCTTCGGCAGGGAGGATAACCACAATATCATCCGCCCTCTGTACGTCTGAATAAAGGTTGAAGCTGCGAGAGAGTACCGCCATGCGTCCGTTGATTCTTCTCTGTTCTGTTTTGTCTTCTCCGGCAAACTCCAAGTTGCCGAATGTCTTTTCCATGTTGGGGATAACGAATTTTAATTCCATATAGATGTACCTGTCCTTTCTGAAATAATATAGTTGGCTCGATAGCTTCTGTTGATGTTCCATCCGACAACGGAGGTGAACGATTTTTCTCTGTCATACAAAACCGCCTTTCTTATTCATGTATGGTTTCTGCTATTCCTGCCATGATGTAATCAGCACACGGCAGGGCGATTGCATTTCCAAGTGCTTTGCACCGTGCATTATCACTAATGGGCTGTCCTAAATTTCCATATGCTGTCCACCCCTCCGGTAATCCCATCAGGCGCTCACACTCAACAGGTGTCAAATTTCGGAGAACTCCGTCTTTTTCTTCTCCCTCATACCAGAATGAAATCATATTGACTGCTTTTGCCAGTAAAGTTGGAAAAGGTTCATCTGGCCGTCCGAAACTTGCGAGGAAAGCAGACTGGTTTCCTGATTTTGCAGCACTCCGCATACGCCGTTCCTGAAAGGGGCGGATGACGGGTATTTTCCCCCTTGTTTTATCAAGAGATATTCGACTGGCTCCGGCGGCGGGCAGCCCGTAGTCTGTGCAAGGCGGAGGAAGCGGGAACATATCACGGGGCTTAAATAGTATTTCTGCGGAACGCTGTCCTCTAAAATCTGCCACAAGGAAGATTCTCTTTCTTCGCTGAACAAGCCGGGGCTTTCCCCAATACTGGGCATCCATGACACGCCATGCCAGATCACACCGTCGCCCTCGCACCACTCCGGCATCTGCCCAGTGTCCAGAATCAGGCATTGAAACCTCGGTGCCCGCAAAGGATTTGAGTACGGCAAGATAGTCATTTTTAAGATTTTGCTGCATAGCTCCAATGACGTTTTCCCAAACAACGATAGCTGGATATAACCCTCCACTGGCATCCCTCATTTCCTCGATAATACGAATTGCATGATAAAACAGGCTGGATTTTGCGCCCGACAAGCCATCGCGCGGGCCGATGGACTGTCTCTTATACACATCTCCGAGCCCACGAGACTAGCGCTCATCTCGT
>ERZ1027063.715-NODE-715-length-14062-cov-7.513600_pt1 | contig 14062 bp, 10 predicted proteins | sample MGYA00519423_ERZ1027063 | MGnify/ENA primary metagenome ERZ1027063 (study PRJEB26926, sample SAMN06164493) | human gut metagenome | biome: ENVO:00009003; feature: ENVO:2100002; material: ENVO:00002003 | host: Homo sapiens | place: USA | collected 2012 ...
GCCTTATTCAAAACTTTCGTATTTACAATTTTCTTCATATTTTTATTATTTTCCTATATCAAAAACGCAAATATGCCATACGCTCATGGCTCACTACAAACCTGAATCAAATATGAAAAGTTTACATCCCTATAATGAAAACCAATATTTTTACACCGAAAGAAGTAGTAAATTGTGAAGCTATCGAAGTATGTCTTGAGAAGGAATTATCCCTAATTCAAATGTAAATGTAATAAATATCTGCAATAACCCCTCATTCCGCAACGGATATTTTGTGTAGCGAACGAATCGGAAACTCTGCACGCCCCTCTCCGCCCGCCTTTCTCTTCTGACCGGATGGAATAATTACGCTCCTTATCCGCGTCTCGAATTGCTCCTTCAACCACTCCACCGGGCTTCAGGCCCATGACAAGCACTAATTTCCCCCGTCTGTCGGGGAGCGTGCAAACGGCAGCCGACATCCTCCTACTCCGTAAAAGAGAAATAAATGTAAACTATACTTGCATTATTGTAAAATATACTTTACATTTGTCTTGTCAATAATAATCACCTAAAAATTAGGACGACTATGAAAACAACTCTTTTACTGCCCAACGGTTTTAAGAAAATCGGCTGGGCGATCTTCGTTCCCGCATTTCTGCTCGGCTGTTCGATCTGCTTCTTCGGCGAAAATTTCGACCGCTGGCTTTTCCGCGAAACGGTAATGAACAACATCGCCATCATCGGCACGGTCGTCGGCGCTCTCTTCATCGGCTTCTCCCGCGAAAAAATCGAAGACGAAATGATTCAGCACATTCGGCTCAACGCCCTGATGGCCGCCATGTGGATCAACTACCTGCTCCTGATCGTCGTATCCCTGTCGATCTACAACATCAACTACCTCACGGTAATGGCCTGCGGCATGGCTACTCCGCTGGTCATCTTCCTGCTCGTCTATCACTTCAATCTTTACAGACTGAACCGCAACCTGCACCATGAAGAATAACATCCGTGTCCAACGAGCCGTCGTCCGCCTCACCCAGCAACAATTGGCCGAACAGGTCGGCGTCAGCCGCCAAACGATCAATGCCATCGAAAGCGGCAAGTTCATCCCCTCAACCCTGCTCGCACTCAAGATCGCACGTACCTTCCGGCAACCGGTCGAAGCGATCTTCCAACTCGAAGAGGAAGATTAGAACCGGTGCAACAAGCACGACAAAGGGCAGCCCCGATCGAGGCTGCCCTTTATACTACGGAATATTATTCGTTTAGTATTCGATCTTGCTCCGACGAACATACCCTTCATATCGCCACCGGGCATTCTGTTCGGCTGCCTGGAAAAGCGCTTCGGCATCCTCCGGAGAAACGGCCTTGAGCGACGTATAACGGACCTCCTTGAGCAGGAAATCGCGGAACTTCGCCCAGTCGGGTTCTTTCGAATCGAGTACGAACGGATTCTTGCCCTGCTCCTCCAACTGCGGATTATAATGCCACAGATGCCAGTAACCGCACTCTACTGCCTGCTTGCCGACCGTCTGTGTCCGGGTCATACCGCCCTTGATACCGTGATTGATACACGGCGCATAAGCGATTACGAGCGACGGACCGGGATAGGCTTCCGCCTCCTTGAGTACATTAAAAAGTTGGGCCTGCGAAGCACCGATCGACACTTGAGCCACATACACGTAGCCATACGTCATCGCAATCGCACCCAGATCCTTCTTGCGGATGCGCTTACCTGCCGACGCGAATTTGGCGACGGCACCCACCGGAGTCGCCTTGGACGACTGACCGCCCGTGTTGGAATAAACCTCCGTATCGAGCACCAGAACATTCACATCCAGCCCCGAAGCCAGCACGTGATCCAAACCGCCGAAACCGATGTCGTAAGCCCAACCGTCGCCGCCGATCACCCATTGCGACTGCTTCACCAGGAAATCCTTCAACTCCAGTATCTGCCGGCAATAGTCGCAACCGCAAGCCTCCATCATCGGAACCAGACGGGCAGCGACTTCGGCCGACCGGGTCGACGAAACCCGTGCTTCAATCCACTCGCGCATAACGCCCTTCAGCTCTTCGGAGCAACGCTGGCACTGGGCGATAGCCTCTTCCATCAGCATCTGAATCCGATCGCGCAGCTTCTCCGCACCGACATACATACCCAGACCGAACTCGGCATTGTCCTCGAAGAGCGAATTGGCCCATGCCGGACCGCGACCATCCGCATTCTTGCAATAAGGAGTCGAAGGTGCCGAACCGCTGTAAATCGACGTACAACCCGTAGCATTGGCCACCATCATCCGGTCGCCGAAAAGCTGGGAGATCGCCTTGATATAGGGAGTTTCGCCGCAGCCGCCGCAAGCGCCCGAGAACTCGAACAAGGGCTGCTCGAATTGCAGGTTCTTGACCGACTTGGTCTTATCGACCACCTTCTTGTAACCGATATGTTTGGTGATGTAATCCCAGTTCTTCTGCTGTCCGAGCTGACTTTCGAGCGGCTTCATAATGAGCGCCTTCTCCTTGGCGGGACAAACGTCCACACAGTTGCTGCACCCCGTACAGTCGAGCGGCGAGATCTGGATGCGGAACTTGTACTCCTTCGTGTCGCCCAATCCCTGTTTCCATTCGGTGCCCGATGCAGCCGCCTCGGCCTCGGTCGCCAGGAAAGGACGGATCACAGCGTGCGGACAAACGTACGCGCACTGGTTGCACTGGATACACTTATCGACCTGCCATTCGGGGACATTGACGGCGATGCCGCGCTTCTCCCATGCAGCGGTTCCGTTCTCCCACGTACCGTCTTCACGTCCGTTGAATGCCGACACGGGCAGCAGATCTCCCTTGAGGGCATTGATCGGATCGACGATGTTGCGCACGAACTCCGGACGAGCCATATCCACGCCGTGAGCGGCCGGTTTCAGCTCGATATTCGTCCACTCGGCCGGGACTTCGACCTTCACGACTGCGTTACCGCCCGCATCGACGGCCGCATAGTTCATATTGACGATGTCCTCGCCCTTCTTGCCGTAGCTCTTATAGATCGCTTTCTTCATCTCCTCGACGGCCTTCTCGAAAGGAATCACGTTCGCGATCTTGAAGAATGCCGCCTGCATGATCGTATTGGTACGCGAACCTAGTCCCAGCTCCGCCGCGATCTTCGTAGCGTTGATGATATAGAAATTGATCTTGTTCTTGGCCAGGAAAACCTTCATGTGATCGGGCAGCGTCCGGCAGGTCGTTTCGGCATCGTGCACCGAGTTCAAAAGGAACGAACCGCCCGGCTTGAGACCCTTCAGCACGTCGTACTTATCCACGTACGAAGGCACGTGGCACGCCACGAAATCGGGCGTGGTCACCAGGTAGGGCGAGGTGATCGGCTTGTCGCCGAAGCGCAGGTGCGAAGCCGTATAGCCGCCCGACTTCTTGGAGTCGTAAGCAAAGTAAGCCTGGCAGTATTTGTCGGTCGTGCCGCCGATGATCTTGATCGAGTTCTTGTTGGCCCCCACCGTACCGTCAGCGCCCAGTCCGAAGAAGAGAGCCTCGAACGTACCGGGCTTCGCCAGCGAAATCTCCTCGCCTACGGGCAGCGAACGGAACGTCACGTCGTCCACGATGCCCACCGTGAACTGATTCTTGGGTTCGTTCGCCTTCAGGTTGGCGAAAACCGCCAGCATCTGCGCCGGCGTAGTATCTTTCGACGAAAGACCGTAGCGGCCGCCGATAATGAGCGGCTTGCGCTCGCAGGGGATCTCCTTGCAGGTGGCGAACGCCTCGACGACATCCATATAGAGCGGATCACCGTTGGCTCCCGGCTCCTTCGTGCGGTCGAGTACGCAGATGCGTTTGACCGTCTGGGGCAGTACAGCCGTCAGGTATTTTACCGAGAAGGGACGGAACAGGTGTACGGTCACCACGCCCGTTTTCTCGCCTTTGGCATTCAGGTAATCGACCGTCTCCTTCAGCGTCTCGGTCACCGAACCCAGCGCAATGACGACATGCTCCGCATCCGGAGCACCGTAATAGGTGAACGGCTTGTAGGTGCGGCCCGTGATCTCGGATATTTTCTCCATCGCCTCGGCTACCATGTCGGGAATCGCATCGTAGAACTTGTTCGACGCCTCGCGGGTCTGGAAATAGATGTCGGGGTTCTGGGCCGTGCCGCGCGTAACGGGATGCGCCGGGTTGAGCGCTCCGGCACGGAACGCCTTCAGCGCGTCGCGGTCGAGCATCGCGGTCAGCGCCGCTTCGTCGATCAGCTCGATCTTCTGGATCTCGTGCGAAGTACGGAATCCGTCGAAGAAATGGAGGAAAGGAACGCGTGCCTTGAGCGACACGATATGCGCGATACCTGCCAAGTCCATCACCTCCTGCACGGACGAGGTGGCGAGCATTGCGAAGCCGGTCTGACGCGCGGCCATCACGTCCTGATGGTCGCCGAAGATCGAAAGCGACTGAGCCGCCAGCGCACGCGCCGATACGTGGAATACGCCGGGCAACAGCTCGCCGGCGATCTTGTACATATTGGGAATCATCAGCAACAGGCCCTGCGATGCCGTAAAAGTCGTAGTCAGCGCACCGCTTTGCAGCGATCCGTGCACGGCGCCGGCGGCACCGGCCTCCGACTGCATCTCGACTACCCGGACTGTTTCTCCGAAAATATTTTTACGACCTTGAGCGGCCCACTCATCGACAAGTTCCGCCATCGTCGAAGACGGAGTGATGGGGTAAATCGCCGCAACCTCCGAGAACATATAAGCTATGTGGGCTGCCGCGTAATTACCGTCGCATGTGATAAATTTCTTTTCTGCCATTTTTATCGGTATTAGATTGTACTATTTCAGCTGTGAAATCTGCCTGAATCGGCACAAAGTTAAAAATTCCAAACGAAAATTCCGCCATATTTCCGGACAAATATCGCAACGTACGATGTTATAAAAATAACAGTATCAACACCTTCTATCGAAACGCTTCAAAAACAAGGAGAAACGGCCATTCCATTTCGGAGCACGCTTTTTGCAAATAAAATCGTACCTTTGAAAAAATTTGCAACAACGTGATCAACTACCAGAAACATACGCTTCCGAACGGGCTGACGGTCGTCGTGAACCGCGACCGCTCGTCCAGACTGGCCGCCGTAAACCTGCTCTACAAGATCGGGGCCCGCAACGAGAATCCCTCCCGCACGGGCTTCGCCCACCTGTTCGAACATCTCATGTTCCGGGGCACGAAGGCGGTTCCCGACTTCGATACGCCGGTACAGATGGCCTGCGGGGAGAACAACGCCTTCACCAACAACGACTACACGGACTTTTACATCACCCTGCCCAAGGACAATATCGAAACGGCCCTCTGGCTCGAAAGCGACCGCATGACGGGGCTCGACATTTCGCAGGAGAATCTCGAAACCGAGAAACGGGTTGTCATCGAGGAGTATAAACAACGATACCTCAACCAGCCCTACGGCGATATGTCGATGTTGTTGCGGGCCCTGGCCTACCGCGTGCATCCCTACCGGTGGGCGACGATCGGACTTTCGCCCGATCACATCGCCGGAGCCTCGCTCGACGAAGTGCGCGATTTCTACCGCCGTTTCTACCACCCGTCGAACGCCATTCTCTCCATCTCGGCGGATATCCCCGAAGAGCGGACGATCGCCCTGTGCGAAAAATGGTTCGGCCCGATCGCGGACAATCCGCAACCTGCGGCATCGCTTCCGCAGGAACCGCCGCAAACCGAATCCCGACGGGAGGAGGTCGAACGCAACGTACCGGCCACGATGATCGTACTGGCTTACCACATAGGCTCGCGCACTTCTCCGGACTTCTTCCTGGGCGATATGACCTCCGACCTGCTGGCAGGCGGAGAATCGGGACGCCTCTATCAGCATCTGGTCAGAGAACAGCGGCTGTTGGGAAGCGTCAATGCCTACGTTTCCGGAGAAGTCGATCCGGGACTTTTCGTCTTCACGGCCCAGTTGCTGCCCTCGACCACCGTCGAACAGGCCGAAGCAGCCCTGTTGCGTGAAATCGAAATCCTGCAAACGGAGAAGATCGACGAATACGAGCTGGAAAAGATCAAGAACAAATTCGAAGCGAATACCCTGTTCGGCGAGCTTAACGTGATGAACAAGGCGATGAACCTCGGCTTCTACGAGATGCTCGGCGATCTGCCCCTCATCAACCGGGAAGTGACGATCTACCGTTCGCAAACGGCCGAACAGATCGCCGACTTCAGCCGCCGCACGTTCCGTCCCGAAAATCGTTCCACCCTAATCTACCGAGCCAAACAATGAAACAACCGCCCCTGATCACTCCCCGCGAGGTCGATGTACCCCGCGCCCAGCGCCATACGCTCCCGAACGGAGCCTCCCTCTACGCCATTCCGGCCGACGATTTCGAAGTCCTGCGCTTCACGTTCGTCTTCCGCGCCGGATCGTCGATGCAGCACACGCCTTTCGCAGCCTCCGCGACGGCCAATATGTTGAGCGAAGGCAGCCGCGACATGACGGCCCGGCAAATCGCCGAACAGCTCGATTTCTACGGCTCCTACTTCGAAGTCAATGTCGATCGGGACTACGTATATATCAGCTTCAGTTCGTTATCGAAATTTTTCGCTCCGACCCTCGAAGTCGCGGAACAAATTCTCCTGCAACCGCTTTTCCCGGAGGACGAATTGCGTGCCTATTGCGAAAAACGCAAGCAGGCCCTCACGATCGAACGGCGCAAGGTCGATACCGTCGTACGTGAAATCTTCGCCGAAGCTCTCTTCGGCGACAAACATCCCTACGGCATCTCCTATCCCGAGAAAGATTACGACACGCTCACGCGTGCAGACCTGGAATCACTTTACCGCCGACTCTATACGGCCGAAAACTGTCTGGTCGTATGCAGCGGCCGCATCGGGGAGGAGGAGTTGCAAGGCATCGGCGCCCTGGCCGAAAAACTTCCCCGTGCCGACCGCAGCGTCACAGCCGAATTTCCGGCTCCCCGCAGCGAAGCCTATCGTTTCGTCGAAAAGGCCGACGCCGTGCAATCCTCGCTACGCGTCGGGCGTCTGCTCTTCACCCGCACACATCCCGATTTCGTCGGGATGCAGGTCGTCGCTACGGTACTGGGCGGCTATTTCGGTTCGCGGCTGATGCAAAACCTGCGCGGCGAGCACGGTTACACGTACGGCGTGGGTGCCGCCATGGTCAATTTCGAGCGGGAGGGATACCTGGGAATCGCTGCCCAGGTCGGAGCCGAGGTGACGGCCCCGGCACTTCGGGAAATTTACAACGAAATCGAACGGCTGCGCCGGGAGCCGATGCCCGAAGAGGAACTCTCGCTGGTGAAGAACATCATGACAGGCGAGGTGATGCGCATCCTCGACGGACCGTTCGGCATCGCCGACGTGACGATCGAAAACCTCCTCTGCGGCACGGACAACGGCGTCATCGAGGAGAACATCCGCCGGATACAGGCGATCACCCCGGCCGAGGTACAACGACTGGCCGTCAAATACCTCCACCGTGAAGACCTCACCACGGCCGTCGTGGGAGCGGTCGATCCAAAGCATGAGATTTAACGGGAAACGACTTCCTTCCATAAAACGCATACGGAATTATCCACTTTGATCTTGTATAACTATGTAACATAAAGATACGAAAATTATGGAAAGTAGGGCTTTCTCCCTACTTTTTTCTATAAATCATACAATGTTTCTTCTAATGTTTTTTCTTGTCTCTTTAATTCCTCCAAGTCTCTTTTCCTTTGCTTTATAATCTCCTTTCTCTTACGCTGTTCTTGTATTGGGATGTATTCAATTAGATAATTTTTGAATTTATCTTGGCTAATCGAAAGTTTTGAAGTCCCGTCTTTTAAGCGGCTTGTTATCTGCTTTCTTATTGACATAAAATAGAAAGAATAGTATTCCAAATCTAACGGGAATTGTATGTGATTCCTTTCTTGGAGTATTAGGCATAACGTACTTGCCATAAATTTGCCATTTACGTAATGGCATCTTCCGAGTGAACCTTCCGAATTATTTGCGTATATTATAGCCTCTCCTTCCATTTGGTACATATTATGTTTCTTCCATTTTTCAGAAGCCGTAATAAAGTCATATTCTCCATCTTCCTCGCCATCCTCTGATTGTAATTCACCTGTTTGTATAGTAAATAGCGTTGAAATAGGATAATAATTCATTTGCCCTTTATGCTCAACAAATCCATAAGGTACTAAAGTATCACCATTATATATAAGCCTTTTTTCGCAAACGTCATATATTTCTTTTGATGAGTTAATTACATCATATATTGCATCTTCTATTGCATTCCATCTTTTGTATTTATCCACCCGACCTTTATGTTGTACACTAACAAGGCCATCGTCTACCAAATCATAAAAAAGCACTCGGTCATCTTTGCGATGACCGCCACTATCTTTAGTGAACCCAAATATAGAGGTATATACTGTTCTACCTTGTTCTCTGAATGTAGACAGGGGTAGTTTTATCACAAAATCTAAACGTGCCATCTTTAATACATCCTCAGTTCCACTCCCCACGTTTTTATTCAATGTTATACTCGGCATAACGATTATTAGTTTCCCATTTGGCTCCAACAACTCTAATGCTTTATATACAAACTGTATAGGTAAATTTTTCTCATACGGTGGATTTATAATACATTTTCTCGGCTTGTATGTTCGCTTAAATTCACTATATATTTTAGAACCAACTTCAATCAAGCTATTGCCAAATATCATATTACTTCGCCCATCCCCGTGCAAAAACATATTCGAACAAGCAAGGGCAAATAATGTCCTGTCTATCTCAAAACCATATAATTGATGCCTGTGTATGCGTTCTATTAGCTCATCGTTCCCCTTAGCAAGTTTAGACATAACCTCCATTGCCTCCATCAAAAAGCCTCCTGTACCTGTGCAAGTATCAAGGACAATATCATCTACGCTTAATCTTGCAAGCCTTACCATCAGATGTTTTATATGGTCTGGAGTTAGGATTATGTTCTTATTGTCAATCTTACCTGCTCTTGAAAGGAAAATCTTATACGCTTTTCCTAATATGTCTTGTTTTTCGTCAAACTCAAAAGGGGTAAATATGTTTTTTTCAATTTTTGATATGAGCTCTTTATATGGTTTCAATTCGTAATCTATGTCTAAAATAAAAGCAAATTGGCCCTTCCAATTTATCTCCTTTGAATAGCTATTGATTCTATTGTTTATTTGATTGACGATTGCTTCTATTATAGCCTTGTTTAAGTTGTGAGATTCAATAAGTTTGTATTTTGAAGTATCCTGCTGCTCTTTTGTGGGTGCTTGTATATTCTTGTATGTTATTCTAAAGTTAGTATCTTTAAGTGCTATCATGAGACCGGCAAAGAACAAACTACGTTCTGTGTCCTTTATCTTCATCGGCTCATGAAACGTATTATTCAATTCTGATAAAATAGTGTGTAATTTTTCATCAGAAATGCAGTCTCCAATTTTTTCCTTCCTATATATCTTCCTTAATGATTCAAGCGGAAGTAGCTTCCAATTAGTGTCTATTTCCTTGTATTTCCCTCCATTAAATTTGATGAATAATGAAGACTTGTACGTTCCTATTGTCTGTCCGGATATTGCAATTGCAAGAATATCTTTATCTATCTTATTGACCTTTGCGTAAAATTCAACTTCCTCGCAAGCGGCTTTATAATCATCCGCTTTCGCCTCCACGATAATCACAAAATCCTCATTCGCATTATCTCTAAAGAAATCGGGATAACCTTTATATCCCGTGCCTTTCTTTGATTTGAATCCGTAATGGGACGGTATGGCTGATTTTTCTATAAATGCTCCATTTCCGTAAAACTCTCTGAATATGTTTTCGGTTATAGTCTCACTTTTACTCCCTCCCCTCATTTGTAAATTATTATTCTTCATACCGTTATACTATTGCGAGTTCAACAAGTGAGGTAAAAGCCTCGTTATTATCCCTGTGGTTAAGACGGTAGTAGAACTCCGTCACATACTTCTGTATATACTTGACTGATACGTTATGGAACACTCCATATACGCGTCGTTTGAGTATCGCCCAAAAACTTTCTATACCGTTGGTGTGGATTCCATCTCCGAGAGAGTATGTTACAGTATGGTCTATTTTAAGACGGACGAAGTTGCGTTCATTCTTCTTGTCAAGAATGTTGTACCCTGAGAACTGGTCTGTCATAACAGTATTGTTGCCCTTGCATACTTTTTTGAGAACGGCGAAAAGTTGTTTGCCATTCAATTGTTTTCCCTCTTCATTATTATAATTGGCGACAACTGCGTGAACCTTGCCCGTGTTGCGCCCCTTTACACCGATTCCAGGTGTTTTCGATGTTCCGCAGCCTCTTTTCGGCTTGTTGTCCTCATCGTCCGAATGGTCGTTATTTTTGCGAGGCTTGCCGCCTAACATAAGTCTCGTCTATCTCCACGACTGCCTCGAATGTTTCCTTGTATTCCTCTTTCTCCATCGCCTTACGTATCTGCTGGAGCATACGCCACGCTGACTGATAAGAACCCATGCCCAACTCCCTTTTCAACTGCAAAGCAGATATTCCTTTTCGGGACACAAGAACGAGATTCATAGCATACAGCCACATACGTAAATCAAGATGCGTGTTCTCGAATATCGTACCCTTCAATGCGGAAAACTCGCTCTTGCAGTTATTGCAATACAGGAAACGATGATTATACTTTTGATGGTATATGCCTTTGTGTACGCTTCCGCATTTCGGACAGACATAGCCGTCTTTATACTTGGCCGCAACAATGAAATCTATCGCGCTGTTCTCGTCAGGGAACCTCTTTGTAAACTCAAAGTATGTCATATCTCTTTGCTTTTGATAATGCAAAGGTACGACTTTATTTCGGATTATACAAGATTAAAGTAGATAATTCAGAAATATATTCCGTTCGCATCCACCCACCGTGTCAGTTCGACGAAATCGGCGACCGAAAGCCGCTCGGCACGCTGCGTGAAGAAGGGATGTTCCGCCCCTCCGAAATCGCCGAAAGCCGCCCGCAGGGAGTTGCGCAACATCTTGCGGCGCTGGCCGAACGAGGCCTTGACCACGCGGACGAACAACCGTTCGTCGCAGTCGAGCCGGTCCACTCCGTTGCGGCGCAGACGCACGACGGCGCTCTTGACTTTGGGCGGCGGATTGAACACCGTTTCATTGACCGTAAACAGGTACTCTATGTCATACCATGCCTGCAACAACACGCTCAAGATGCCGTACTCCTTCGAGCCGGGAGGCTCCGCCAGACGCACGGCGACCTCTTTCTGGATCATCCCGACGCACTCCGGAATCAAGTCCCGGTTTTCGAGCACCTTGAAAAATATCTGGGACGAAATATTGTAAGGGAAATTGCCGATCACACGCAGTCCTTCGGGAAACAGCGTCCGCAAATCCATTTTCAGGAAATCGCCCTCCATAAGGCGGGGTGTAAATTCGGGATAATGCGCATGCAGATACGCCACGCTTTCGGAGTCTATTTCGGCGCCGTATGTCACGACATCCGTCCGTTTCAGCAAAAATCGGGTCAGAACACCCATGCCGCATCCCACCTCCAACACCGGACACGGTTTTTCGGACGTACCGCCGCCCAGCGAATCGCATATTTTGCGGGCAATATTGAGATCGACCAGAAAATGCTGGCCCAACGCTTTCTTCGCTCTTACTTCACTCATTCGTTTCGGTTGAATATCTTTCCCGGAGCCTCTATCCCGGACTCTTCCGGCACAGAGCCGATCTTCTCCGTCTCTGCCGACGGCGACCGCTTCGCGCCTACCGTCCGGCACCTCCCGGAGCGGACGCCCTCTTCGGCCGCTTATCGGAAACGTCGTACCCTTTCTCCGAACACCGTCGGGTGCGGGACGCGCACCCGTTCGATTCCGCTCCGACCACAGAAACGGCCCGAAGCCGCATCCGTCGGCCGGCATATTTTCCTTCACCGGACCGGCTCTCGCCCAACGACACCCCTCTGCCCTGATTTACCGGCCGCAGAAAGCTTCGGACTGGCCTTTCGGACACACAATCATCAGAGGTATTTCTTCACATCCTCGACATGCTTGCGAGGTTTCTTGTGAAATTCGTTGTAAAACATTGCGACGCCCGCGACGACGAAAAGCACCGGAATAATCAGGTTCGCATAATGACCGTCGTGCAAGCACCAAACGACATTGATCGTAAGCCACATGATCGTAGCCAGCATAAAAATCAACGCGACGGTCGCCGTCTTCTTGTTAAATTGTGCGTTCTTCTTTTTCATAGCTTCTCGATTTATGGTTAAACGATTCTCATTTGCTTTTTTTCCGCTCCCGCTCCCTGCGCCGATAATCCAGGATGAGGGCCGCCAGACTCCCGCCGAGCGCCAGCACCAAAAGTGCGCCTCCGGAGGTCGGATGTACGAACAGACATACGGCCATCACCACGATCATGATCGCTATGGATGCCATCAGTATTACCCTGAATCGCTGCAATCTATACCCCATATCTGCATAAGTTCGCGGGATTTCCCGCACTCTGTTATACATAAGAAACGCCTCTGCCCGCCCCGTCAGTTGCCCTGTTCGCACATGAACTTGATACGTACCAGCCGGATCTCCTCCTCGGTATAGTCGCCGCCCAGCTCTTCGATCGCCTCGTCAAGCGAATCGCTCTGGGCATCCTCCTTGAAATAGAGGTAAATATCATTGGATTTATCCTCGTCGATCACCTGTTCGATGTAGTAGGAAATATCCAGTTTCGTTCCCGAATTGACGATCCCTTCGATCTCGGTCAGCAGTTCGTCGAAATCGAGGTCTTTGGCCCGGGCGATATCCTCGAAATCCATCTTGCGGTCGATGGCCTGGATGATGAAAATCTTGTTGCCGGACTTGTTGCCCACCGACTTGACGATCATATCCTGCGGGCGGACGATCTCCTTCTCCTCCACATAGGCGCGGATCAGGCGGATGAACTCCTCCCCGAACTTGCGGGCCTTACCCACACCCACGCCCGAGATGTTCTGCATCTCCTCGATGGTGATCGGGTACTGGATCGCCATATCTTCGAGCGACGGATCCTGGAAGATGACGAACGGAGGCAGATCATGCTGCCGCGCCACCTTCTTCCGCAAATCCTTGAGCATCGAGAACAGCTCCTCGTCGGCCGCTCCTCCTTTACCCGTAGGAGCCACCGCATCGGTCTCTTTCTCCTCCTCGTCGTAGTCGTGGTCGAGAGTTATATAGACCGGGCGGGGTGCGGCGATGAACTCCTCTCCTTTGGTATTGATCGACAGCAATCCGTAATTTTCGATATTCTTGTCGATAAGGCCCATAATCAGCGCCTGACGGATCACGGCTCCCCAATAACGGATGTCATGGTCCGCACCGGCCCCGAACCATTCACTCTTGTTGTGTCCGTAACTCTTGATCAACGCGGTATTCTTACCGACCAGCACGCTGGCCAGGTAGTCCGCCTTGAATTTGTCCCCCAGATCGCGCAACGCCTCGAGCGCCATGCGAAGCGACGCCTGGGCGTCGATCTTGGGTTTGGGGTGGAGGCAGTTGTCGCAGCAGCCGCAGTTCTCCTCAGGATATTCCTCCCCGAAATAGTGCAACAGCGTCTTGCGACGGCACATCGAACTTTCGGCGTACGACACGGTTTCGAGCAGCAGCAGCTTGCCGATCTCCTGCTCGGCCACCGGCTTTCCCTGCATGAACTTCTCCAGCTTCTGAATATCCTTATAACTATAAAAGGTAAGGCAGTGTCCTTCGCCGCCGTCGCGTCCCGCACGCCCCGTCTCCTGATAATATCCCTCCAAGGACTTGGGAATATCGTAATGGATCACATAGCGCACGTCGGGTTTGTCGATACCCATGCCGAAAGCGATCGTGGCCACGATCACATCGGCCCGCTCCATCAGGAAGTCGTCCTGATTGGCCGCACGTGTCTGGGCGTCCATACCGGCGTGATAGGCCAAAGCCCGGATGCCGTTGGCTACGAGCAACTCCGTAAGCTCCTCGACCTTCTTGCGGCTCAGGCAGTAGATGATGCCGCTCTTGCCCTCGT
>ERZ1027063.718-NODE-718-length-14026-cov-5.019684_pt1 | contig 14026 bp, 8 predicted proteins | sample MGYA00519423_ERZ1027063 | MGnify/ENA primary metagenome ERZ1027063 (study PRJEB26926, sample SAMN06164493) | human gut metagenome | biome: ENVO:00009003; feature: ENVO:2100002; material: ENVO:00002003 | host: Homo sapiens | place: USA | collected 2012 ...
ATGAGCGCTAGTCTCGTGGGCTCGGAGATGTGTATAAGAGACAGCTTCACCAGCGTCCGCGTCTCGGCGGCGCGGGCCGTGCTCTGGGCAAGATAGCCCAGTCCCGGCCCGATGAGCAGGACGGTGGCCTTCTGCCGGAGGATGCGGGGGATGCTCTGGGGGGAGATGCCCCCTTCTGCCCCCGGCTCACAGGGGCAGAGACAGCATTCCGGCAGGCGTGCCGACACCGCCGCCAGCACCGGCTCGACGCTTGCCAGTGTGACGATGCCTGCGCCGGTGCGCAGAGCGCCCTCGACGGTCAGCGACGCCGCACCGCGGTAGCAGGCACTTCCCGCCACAGCCAGCACCGCGCCGAAACTGCCCTTGTTGCTCTCCCTCGGGCGTTTTGGAATATGTGACCAGACAAATTCAGCCGTAATTTCGGGTGCCATGCTCACGCCTCCCCCTGAATGCAGCGCCTTATCTCTTTTTCCACGTCCTGCACCTCTTCGTGGAACATCCGGGCCGAGACGCGGAGGGCGCCGTGGCCCAGAATGATGACCTGTTCCATGCCGTCGGAGGTCGCCACCCGGACCCGGCGGTTTTTGCCGATCTCGTGGGTGACGCGCTCGATGAACATATCCGCCGTCTCGGCCTCTTTGGTGTAGACGACGTGGATGTTGTGGTACTGCTCGATGCTGCCGGGACTGCCCGGCACACGGTAGGCATCGAACACGAGGATGAGGACGCACTTTTTGAAGCCCTGATAGTTGCAGAGAATGTCCATCAGCCGGTGGCGGGCGGCGTCGAGGCTCTCCTTGGAGAGGGCGTTCAGCTCGTCCCACGCAAAGATGATGTTGTAGCCATCCACCAGCAGGTATTCGGGGGCGATCTCCCACTGCTCGGCGGCGAAATCGGGCCGTTCCCGCTTCTGCACCGGGCGGAACGCCGCCAGCGGGTCGCGTTTGATGGGGCCGTAGGTGCGCTCAAAAATTTTCAGCAGTTCGGCGTCCTCTTCCAGCGTAGCGCGGTAAGCCGCCATCCGGCGGGGACGGGCAGCGGTTTCTTCTGCCGTCGGGGCGGTGCGGCCCCAGCCGCTGTCCACGTGCATATGGCTGCGCACCTGCTCCCACGGCACCACAAAGCCCGCACCGTGGGAGCAGAACACCGAGTCAGCGGGGTTGTCCAGGTCGTGTTCCGGCTCATAGCCCACTGCCTCGATGACCTCTGCTGCGTTGTGGCAGGGGCGGTATCCGTCCAGCGTCAGGTTCAGGTGTCCCCTGCCCCGGGTGTAGCTGACCACCTCCATGGGGTAGCTGCGCATGGTGGCCACCGGTGCAAAACCGGTGAGGGTGGCCGTCTGGCCGTCCGGTGCCGTCTCGGGCGGGTCAAAGCTGCCCTCCATCCGCTGGACGTCGCTCATGGCGCGGCCAATGTTCTCCGCAGGCACTTCCAGCCGGAAGGAATACCACGGCTCGAGGAGCTGGGTCTTTTTGATTTGGTTTGCCATCATAAGGCCCTGCCGCACGGCGCGGTAGGTGGCCTGCCGGAAGTCGCCGCCCTCGGTATGTTTGAGATGGGCGCGGCCCGCGATGAGGGTGATCTTCATATCCGTCAGCGGCGCGCCGATGAGGACGCCGAGGTGCTGCTTTTCTTCCAGATGGGTCAGCACGAGGCGCTGCCAGTTTTTGTCTAGCTCTTCCTCCCGGCAGTTGACGGCAAACTGCATCCCGCTGCCCCGGGGCAGCGGCTCGAGCTTCAGATGCACCTCGGCATAGTGGCGCAGAGGTTCATAATGGCCCACGCCCTCGATGGCCTCGGTGATGGTTTCCTTATATAATATGCCGCCGGAGTCGAACTCCACGTCCAGCCCGTACCGCTCGGCCAGCAGGCTCTTGAGCACCTCGAGCTGAATCTCGCCCATGAGCTGGACGTGTATCTCGCCCAGCGTCTCGTTCCAGACGACATGGAGCTGAGGTTCTTCCTCTTCCAGACGGTGGAGCTTGCCCAATGCGGCATGAACGTCCGCGCCCTCGGGCAGACACACCCGATAGCTCAGGACAGGTTCCAGCACCGGGAGGTCACTGTCCCGCTCGGCCCCGAGGCCGGTGCCGGGCTTCGCCCGGGTCAGTCCGGTGACGGCGCAGACCTGCCCCGGGCCGATGGCCTCTGCCAGCGTATATTTTGCGCCGGAATAAAGCCGCAGCTGGTTGGCCTTTTCGGCCCAGGGCTCGCCGTCCGCTTCGCCGGTGAGCTGGGCTTTGACTTTCAGCTCACCGCCGGTGATGCGCAGCCAGGTCAGCCGCTCGCCCCGCTCATCCTGCGAGACTTTGAACACCCGCGCACCGAAAGCTTCCAGCGCCGGGGCGGCGCGGGTGTATTCGTCGAGGCCGGCCAGCAGCTCGTCCACACCCTGCAGTCCGCCGGCATTCTCCCTCTGCAGGGCCACGCCAAACCAGCAGGGAAAGACGTGCCGCCGGGCGATGGCCGGGATGATGTCCTCCGCCGTCAGGCTGCCCGCGTCCAGCATTTTTTCCATCAGGCGCTCGTCGCAGAGGGCCAGTGCCTCGTCCCGTTCGGCCTGCTCTGCGCCGAAATCCACGAATCCGTCGCCCAGACGGTGGGAAAGCTGGCTCAGCAGCGCCTCTTTGCCCGGGCCGGGCAGGTCCATTTTATTGATGAACACGAAGGTCGGGATATGATACCGCCGCAGCAGACGCCAGAGCGTCTCGGTATGGCTCTGGACGCCGTCGGTGCCGCTGATGACCAGCACTGCGTAGTCGAGCACCTGCAAAGTGCGCTCCGTCTCGGTGGAAAAGTCCACATGGCCGGGGGTGTCCAGCAGGGTGATATTCGTACTTCCCGTTTTCAGCAGGGCCTGCTTGGAAAAGATGGTGATCCCACGCGCCTTTTCCAGCATATCGGTGTCGAGGAAGGCATCTTTGTTATCCACCCGGCCCAGCTTGCGGATGCTGCCCGCGCGGTAGAGCATTGCCTCGGAGAGGGTGGTCTTGCCGGAGTCTACATGGGCAAGGATGCCCACCACCAGCTGTTTTTCGCTTTTTTCTGCCATGTCCGCTGCCCTCACACTGCGCCTGCGATGAGGCCGATGATGAGCAGCGCCCCGCCCAGGATGAGATTCGAGAGCATACTGCAATAGGTGCGCTCTTCCGGTTCCAGCTCCTCGAAGGAGACGATGCGCTCATCGGCAAAGTCCACGATGGACTTTGTGGAGTGGAACTTCTTCTTTTTGCCCATATCCTTAAACTCTTCGCCCAGATGATGGATGGTCACACCGTCCAGACGGAGGTAGTTCACCCACGCCCACGCCAGCAGCACGACGCCCAGCAGCAGGGCCGGGGCCTGCCACATCGTGAACGTGCCGTCGCTGACGTAGCGGTCCCACAGCAGCATCAGCACGGCCACCACCGACACCCGGGTGACAGATTTATACAGAATGGGGCGGAACATATATTTTTGATACATCGAAACCAGCTTTTTCATCCGTGTACTCCCTTAATATAGGATTCATTCAGTAGTATTGTAGCATGATTTTATGAAAAAAGATAGCCGCTTTGCGTTTTCCAACTTTCGTTGTATCCATTCGTCATCTTGTAAAGGTATGACTTCTTTCCATTCTTTACCGTTTTTTTGCCGTCATTTTTCAGAAAAAAGCATCCGTTACCATTTTGTTTCTATTTCAGCGCTGTATGTCATTGACTTCTTTTGCCCACAATGTTAGAATACGAAAGGTGCGGTCCCGGGCGCTTTGTGCGTTTTTGGCACCCGGAGCGCGCCGTTTTTTGCATTTAGGATAGGAAAAAAGGAAAACAATATCTCTATCTCAATGAACATCGATTTTGAGTCCCGCAACATCACCCGCCGCAGCTTCCTGAAGGGCGCAGGCGTCGTGGGTGCCGCCGGCCTGCTGTCCGCCTGCGGCGGCAGCAAGTCCAACAACTCCGGCAGCACGGCTGCTTCCGGCGCGGAAGCCCCCAACTCCACCGGTGCCACTCCCCTCAAGGAGTATATCTCCTGGGAGTCTGCCAACCGTGAGATCGAGAGCTGGAACCTGCTGTACAGCCAGACCCTCAGCGACGCCAACGTCGTCACCAACCTGTGGGACGGCCTGATGAGCTTCGACTGCTACGGCAAACTGGTACCCGCCATCGCCACGAGCTGGGAGGCCAACGAGGACTCCACCGTCTGGACCTTCCACCTGCGCGACGATGTGGACTGGGTGGACTGCAACGGCGAGGTGAAGGAGCACATCACCGCCACCGATTTTCTGGTCGGTCTGGAGTGGGTGCTGAACGCCTCCAAGAACGAGGCCAACAACACCTCCATGCCCACCCTGTACATCGTGGGCGCTGAGGAGTACTACGAGAAGACCAAGGATATGGGTGCTGCCGCCGCCGACCTGCGCTATCAGGATATGCTGGACGCAGGCGTCGGCATCGACGCGCCGGATGATTACACCGTCGTCTACACCTGCATAAATCCTTGCCCCTACTTCGACACCGTGGCTTCCTACGTCTGCTGCTATCCGGCACCCCCGGCTCTGGTGGAAAAGCTGGGCGTCGAGGGCTTCCGCGGCGTGGACTACACCCAGCAGTGGTGCTGCGGCCCCTACCTCATCGAGGAATTCGTCTCCGACAACTCCAAGCGGTTCATCCCGAACCCTCATTATTATGCAGCTGACGAGTGCAGCCGCTTCGAGCGCGTGTCCCTGAGCATGATCACCGACCTGACCGTCGGCTACCAGCTGTATCAGAACCGTGAGCTGGACGAGCTGGAGCTGAGCGAGAGCACCCTGACCACCATCACCTCCGACACTTCCAACGCCTACAACGACCAGCTCTGTGAGAAGCGCCCCACCAAGTACGCCTACGACTTCCATTTCAACTTCTACTGCCTCAACACCGACGGCACCCCCAACGAGAACTGGAACAAGGCCGTGGCCAACCGGGCATTCCGCCGCTGCTTCCAGGAGGGCCTGAACCTCATTCCCTACTACGCACGCTTCAACAAGATCAACCCCCTCAAGTGTGAGAACAACTACTACACCATGAAGGGCGTCTGCTACAACTCCAAAGGCACCGATTATGTTGATCTGGTGGCCAAGGAGCTGGGCATCGACGGCGAGAAGTATGACGGCGAGACCATGGTCCATCTGCGCAAGTCCACCGCCGACTCCATCGCCGCCCTCAAGAAGCAGGCCATGGATGAGCTGACCGCCATCGGCGTCACCTTCCCGGTCAAGGCTCCCTTCTTCTTCGTGGCCGGCAACACCGTGGCTCAGGACAACGCCACTGTTCTGAAGCAGTGCTTCACCGACAGCTTCGGCGACGACTTCATCCAGCTGGACCTCGGCACCTATGTTTCCAGCCTTGCAAAGGAAGTCCGCATCCCCAAGCTCCACGGCTTCGTCATCAACGGCTGGGGCGCAGACTTCGGCGACCCCGTCAACTTTGTGGGTCAGGAGATCCTGCACGACTCCAACGCCTACTACGCCGTCAACTACTCCAACATCCAGCTGGTGGCAGAGGATCCCGCCGATTATCAGAAGGAGCTGGTAGACGAGTTTGAACAGTTCACCGATCTGGTCAACGCAGCCAACGCCATCGTGGACGACACCGACGCCCGCTATGAGGCTTTCGCAAAGGCCGAGGCCTACATGATCAACAACTCGCTGGCTGTCCCCTGCTACTACGATGTCCGCTGGTGCCTGACCCACGTCAACGAGTACACCAAGATCAACGCCATGTTCGGCCCCTGCAACTTGAAGTACGTCAACTGGGAGACCAGCGAGGACGCCTACACCACCGCTCAGTACGAGGAATTTGCCAAGGCTTTCGACGCCGCAAAATCTTAACTTTTTCTTAACTCTTTTCCGCCGGGAGTTCCTGCTTCCGGCCCGTATCCCACACACGGGAGCTGTTCTTAACCCAAGAACAGCTCCCGTTGTTTTGTTTTTGGGCCTGTTTATCTTATTTTCGTCACTCTTCATCACAGTAAAGTAAATTTATTTCATCTCTATGCAGGGTACGGCTTTCTTTTAGAAGAAAAAGCGATTTCCATTCCATTGACAACCATTTATTTCGATGGTACAATATATGTCGTGTTAAGGATTTTACGGGAGGAGCACAGACACAGACAGAGGGGTCTGTTTCTGCGCTCTTTTGTATTCTCTGGTAATACAGAGGGGCAGATAATCTCGTAGGAGTGGGAAATCGGCAGGGCAAGGTACCCTGCGCCATAGAGCCGAGACACGAAAAAATAATTGGGAGGAAAACACAATGAACGCAAATTTTGAGTCTCATTCCATCAGCCGCCGCAGCTTCCTCAAGGCTTCCGGCGTCGTGGGCGCTGCAAGCATCCTGGCCGCTTGCGGTGGTTCTTCCAGCAGCACTGCTGCCAGCACCTCCGGTGCTGCCTCCGGCGCAGCTGCACCCGCAGCCGACGCCATCACCGATTACGTCTCCTTCGAGACTGCCAACCGTGAGCTGGAGACCTGGAACTTCCTGTACAGCCAGTCCGCTTCCGACCTGAACGTCACCACCAACTGCTGGGACGGTCTGCTGAGCTTCGACTGCTACGGCAAGGCAGTGCCCGCCATCGCATCCAGCTGGGAGCACAACGAGGACTCCACCGTCTGGACCTTCCACCTGCGCGACAATGTCGATTGGTGCGACGTCAACGGCGAGGTCAAGTCTCACCTGACCTCCAAGGACTTCCTCGTGGGTCTTGAGTGGGTCCTGAACGCCCTCAAGAACGAGGCCTTCAACACCTCCATGCCCTCTGAGACCGTCGTGGGCGCTGCTGAGTACTACGACCTGACCAAGGACAAGGGCGACGCTGCTGCTGACATGACCTACGAGGATATGCTGGCTGCCGGTGTCGGCGTCGAGGCACCGGACGACTACACTCTGGTCTTCACCTGCAAGAACCCCTGCCCCTACTTCGACACTGTCGTTGCCTACAACAGCTTCTACCCCGCCTCTGAGGACCTCATCAAGGAGCTGGGCATCGATGGCTTCCGTGCCTGCGATTACTCCACCATGTGGTACAATGGTCCGTACCTCATCGAGGAGTACATCCAGCAAAACACCAAGAGCTTCATCCCCAACCCCAACTACTACGCCGCAAACGACTGCACCCGTTTCGAGCATCACACCATCACCATGATCCCCGACCTGTCCATGGGCCTGCAGCTGTACGAGAACGGCGAAGTCGATAACATCGACCTGACCGAGTCCAACCTGACCACCATCACCTCCGACCCCAACAACGAGCACAACAAGTTCCTGTGCGAGAAGCGCCCCACCAAGTTCAGCTTCCAGATGCACCTGAACTTCCAGCGCAAGGATGAGAACGGCAATCTGGACGAGAACTGGAACAAGGCTGTTTCCAACCGCGCGTTCCGTCAGTGCTTCTACAAGGGCATCGACTTCACCAACTACTACGCCCGCACCAACAAGATCAACCCCCTGAAGTGCGAGAACGACTACTACACCATGCCCGGTGTCTGCTACAACACCAAGGGTGAGGAGTACACCACTCTGGTCGCCAAGGAGATGGGCTTCGACGGTCAGGCTTACGACGGCAAGACCATGATCCGCCTCCGCGACAACGGCGGCGACATCGCCGACCTGAAGAAGCAGGCCATGGAAGAGCTGAGCGCTATCGGCGTCACCTTCCCCGTCCACTGCTACCACTACATCAAGAGCGGCGACACCACTGCTCTGGATACCGCCACCGTTCTGAAGCAGTGCTTCTCCGAGAGCCTGGGCGATGACTTCGTCGTGCTGGACATCGGCACCTATGTCTCTTCTATTTATAAGGAAGTCCGTAACGTCCAGCTGCACTCCATCCTGCAGAACGGCTGGGGCGCTGACTTCGGCGACCCCGTCAACTTCCTGGGTCAGGAAGTCCTGAGCGACGACAACGCTTACTACGCTCAGACCACCTCCTGGATCGCAGCCGTCGAGGCCGACCCGAAGGATTACCAGAAGGACCTGCTGGCTGATTACCAGGAGTTCACCGATCTGGTCACCGAGGCAAAGGCTATCGTCACCGATACCGATGCACGCTATGCCGCATTCGCAAAGGCTGAGGCTTCCATGCTGAACAACGCACTGTGCATCCCCTGCCTGTACGAGGTGCTCTGGTGCCTGACCCACGTCAACGAGTACACCAAGATCAACGCCATGTACGGTCCCTGCAACTACAAGGCCGTCAACTGGGAGACCCGTCAGGGCGACGGCTACACCACCGAGGAGTACGAGGCTTTCTCCGCTGCTTTCAATGCAGCAACCAAAGCCTGATGATTATTTTATAAAGGTTTGGTTATCATGTTAAAATACACCGTCAAGCGGCTGGCTCAGTCGCTCGTCACGATCTTATTGATCGCAACCATCGTCTTTTTGCTGATGCGCTGCCTGCCTACGGACTACTACTTCACGGAAGAACAGCTCATGAAGTTTACCGAAGAGCAGAAATACGCCGCGCTGGAAGCCGCCGGTCTGACCGACCCCATCGGCACCCAGCTGCTGCACTTCTACAACGACCTGCTCCATCTGGACTTCGGCACTTCCCGCCGCATCCAGAACGGTGCCTCCGTCGTGAAGGTCATCGGCAAAAAGTTCGGCGTCTCCATGCGCCTCGGCCTGATCTCCGCCGGCATCTCTCTGCTGGTGGGCATCATGCTGGGCATCCTGCAGACCGCCTTCAAGGACAAGGTCTTTGACTGGATCGGCACTGCCTACACCGTTTTCGTCAACGCTGTGCCTTCTCTGGTCTCCTATTCGCTGGTGCTGGTCTTCGGCTCCAAATACCTGGGTTTCCCCACGCTGTACTCCACCCGTAATGTCGGCCCGTCCAGCGTGCTGCCCATCGTCTGCTTGTCGCTGGCGTCTATCGCAGGCTACGCTCTGTGGACCCGCCGCTACATGGTGGACGAGCTGACCCGCGATTATATCAAGCTGGCCCGCGTCAAGGGCCTGAGCTCCAGCGAGATCATGTTCAAGCACGTGCTGCGCAACGCCATGGTCCCCATGGTGCAGTATATCCCCCAGTCCATCCTGCTGACGGTCGGCGGCTCTCTGCTGATGGAACGGTTCTTCTCCGTTCCCGGCATGGGTCCCCTGCTGACCGACGCCATCCAGCGCTATGACCTGAACGTCGTCCAGACTCTGGTCATCCTCTACGCTGCACTGGGCATCGTGGGTGTTTTCCTGGGCGACGTGCTGATGATGCTGGTTGACCCGCGCATTACTCTGACCGGAAAGGAGGCCGCACGCTGATGGCTAAAGCATCTGATTTTGAGGGCAAGAAGCAGGACGAACTGTTCTACTTCGTCGATTACTCTCCGGAGGAAGCCGAGCGTGTCGGCTACTCCAACTACAGCTACTGGGGTTCTGTCATCCAGAACTTCCTCAAGCACAAGGCTGCTGTCGTCTGCCTGTTCCTGTTCCTGTTCCTCGTCATCTTCTCCTTCATCGCACTGGCCATCGGCAAGTACGATTATCAGACGCTGGTGACGGATTCCTCTCTGGCCTTCCGGAAGCCCAACAGCGAATACTGGTTCGGCACCGACAACCTCGGCCGCGACTACTGGTGTCAGGTGTGGTACGCCACTCAGGTGTCCATCCGTCTGGCCCTCATCGTTGCCGTGGGCGAGAGCATCCTCGGCGTCATCATCGGCCTGATCTGGGGCTATGTCCGTAAGCTGGACCGCTTCTTCACCGAGCTGTACAACCTCATCGACAATGTGCCTTACATCATCTACATGACCCTGATCGCACTGGTCGTCGGCCAGAGCTTCACCATCATGGCCGTCTCGATGATCGCCATCGGCTGGCTGGTCATGGCCCGCCGCGTCCGCAACATGGTGTTCATGTTCCGTGACCGCGAGTACAACCTCGCGTCCCGCTGCCTTGGCACCCCGCTGTGGCGTGTTCTGACCAAGAACATCCTGCCCTATCTGGTCTCCGTCATCATCCTGCGCATGGCGCTGAGCATCCCCGCCACCATCAACCTCGAGTCCACCCTGTCCTATCTGGGCATCGGTCTGGGCATCGAGACTCCGTCTCTGGGCCTCATCCTGAGCAAGGTGCGCGGCTTCTTCCTCGATTATCCTTACCTGCTGGTCTTCCCCGCATCCATCGTGTCCATCATCTCCATTTCCTTCTATATCATGGGCAACGCTTTCTCGGATGCTGCTGACCCGCGCAACCACGTTTAACAGATGGGAGAGAAAATCACAAAAATGGATAGACAACCGATCATCTCTGCCAAAGACGTGGAGATCACCTTTAGCCTGCGCGGCAAGAAGCTGAACGCGATCCGCAAGTGCTCGCTGGACCTTTATGACGGCGAGACGCTGGCCATCGTGGGCGAGTCCGGCTCGGGCAAGTCCGTATTCACCAAGACCTTCGTGGGTATGCTGGATGTCAACGGTAAGATCACCGGCGGCTCCATCATGTACGAAGGCCGCGACATGACCAAGTTCACCGAGAAGGACTGGCTGGGCGTGCGCGGCAAGAAGATCGCCATGGTCATGCAGGACCCGATGACCAGCCTGAACCCGCTGAAGAAAATCGGCAAGCAGATCCAGGAGAGCATCGAGCACCATCAGGGCCTGAAGGGCGCGGAGGCCAAGAAGGCCGCCATCGAGATGCTGGCCAAGGTCGGCATCCCCGACCCGGAGCGCCGCTACGAGCAGTATCCGCACGAGTTCTCCGGCGGTATGCGTCAGCGTGTCGTCATCGCCATTGCTGCCGCCTGCCGTCCGCAGATCCTCATCTGCGACGAGCCCACCACCGCTCTGGACGTGACCATTCAGGCACAGATCCTGCAGCTCATCCGTGACCTGCAGAAGGAGCTGGGCATGTCCGTTATCTACATCACCCATGACCTGGGCGTTGTGGCAAACGTGGCAGACCGCGTGGCCGTCATGTACGCCGGCCAGATCGTCGAGTACGGCACCGTCGAAGAGATCTTCTACGACGCATGGCACCCCTACACCTGGGCTCTGCTGCAGGCTCTGCCTCAGCTGGGTACCAAGGGTGAGGCCCTGCCCACCATCGACGGTACGCCGCCGAACCTGTTCAATGAGATCAAGGGCGATGCATTTGCACCCCGCAACAAGCACGCGCTGGCCATCGACTTCGTGGCAGAACCTCCGTTCTTCCAGGTGTCCGAGACCCACGCGGCAAAGACCTGGTATCTGGACCCCCGGGCTCCCAAGATGGAGCGCCCGCACTCCATCCAGAACCTGCGTGAGAAAATGGGAAAGATGGGAGGTTCCAACTTAAATGGCTGAGCGTGAAAAGCTGATTGAGCTGAAAGACCTTCAGATCACCTTTGGCTCCGGCAAAAAGAAGTTCGTGGCCGTGGACCACGTCAATTTTGACATCTACAAGGGCGAGACCTTCTCGCTGGTCGGCGAGTCCGGCTCCGGCAAGACCACCATTGGCCGTGCCATCTGCCGCATCAACCCGACTTCCGGCGGCGACATCTTCTTCAAGGGCCAGAAGATCAACGGCAAGATCTCCAAGGAGCTGGACCGTGAGGTTATCCGCAAGGTGCAGATGATCTTCCAGGACCCCATGGCCTCCCTGAACGAGCGCGCCAAGGTCGAGTACATCGTGGCTGAGGGTCTGTTGAACCACCACCTGTACAAGGACCAGAATGACCTGCACGAAAAGGTCATGAACGCTCTGCACGAGGTCGGCCTGCTGCCGGAGTTCGCCTCCCGCTTCCCCCACGAGTTCTCGGGCGGCCAGCGTCAGCGTATCGGCATCGCCCGTGCGCTGGTCATGGAGCCGGAGTTCATCGTGGCCGACGAGCCCATCTCCGCACTGGACGTCTCCATCCGTGCGCAGGTGCTGAACCTGCTGAACAGCATGAAGAAGTCCCGCGGTCTGACCTACCTGTTCATCGCCCACGACCTGTCGGTCGTCCGGTTCATCTCGGACCGCATCGCCGTCATCAGCAAGGGCCGCATCGTGGAGCTGGCAGAGGCTGAAGAGCTGTTCCTCCATCCCCTGCACCCCTACACCAAGGCTCTGCTGAGCGCTGTTCCCATCCCCGACCCGGGTCTGGAAAAGAAGAAGAAGCTTCTGGTCTACGACCCCTCCATCCACGACTACAGCGTGGACAAGCCGGTGTGGGAGGAGATCGCCAACGGCCACTTCGTCTATGGCAACCAGAAGGAGCTGGAAGGCTACCGCAAGGAATATCAGAGCCAGCTCTAAGCACTGTCACTTGACTGTATTTTAACACAAATGCCCCGCCGCATTGGGAAGCATCCCATTGCGGCGGGGTTTTGTGCTGTATAAAAAGGGGCCGCTTCCCGTATTTCTGCCGGGAAGCGGCCTCTTTGTGTTTTATATCAGTCTTGCACCGGGCTTCGGCTCATGGGCCTGCCAGAGGGTGACCCACTCGGGCAGACGCAGGGTCTTCAGGCGCTGGGGCAGGGCGGCGAGATCGCCGTCCGTGAGATACCACGCCACACCGAACGCCGCCAGCGCCAGGATCACCAGCACCGCCAGCAGAACGCGGAGAGGATGCTTCTTCTTTGGGGTGGGGTCCTTGCTCTGCGAACGGCCCGGAAGATCGCTCTGCTTGGTCTGTCCGGCGGGAAGGAAGCCTGTCCCCTCGGCCTGCGGCAGACCGGCAGCGGCGCGGCGCACCATATCCAGCAGCCAGAGGCCGGGGTTATCTGCGGCGGAGACGGTGCGGAGCCAGCAGCCTTTTTTGGTGCAGAGCACCAGCACATGGTCGCTTTCCCGCTCGGCACAGGCCACGGCCAGCTCTGTTCCCACGATGCGGCGGGCCGCCTGCGCCCGGGCGAGGGCCAGACGGACAGGGTCGGGTTTGTCCCCTTCCCCGCCGAGCTTGGCCCGGACGCGCTTTTCGATCTGGGGACCGACCTTGGCGTCGGCATAGCTCATGGTGCCGAAGTCATAGACCTTCTCGGCACCGGGGACTTTCTCGAGCCGGGATTCCAGCAGCGCACCGGCGGCGGCATCGCCGCAGGCCAGCAGACGATCATGGGCTTCCAGCGCCTGCACAGCGGCAGCGGCCAGACTGGTATCGCCCGCACCATATACGTCCGCGCCAAAGCTGCTGCGGAGGCTCTGGGCCGCCTTTTTTAGTCCCGTGGGCGTGTCCGCATGGACAGCCAGCAGTGTCTCTGCGCCCCGGCTCTTCCACTGGGCCTCAGCCCTCCATTGGGGCGCAAACAGCGCCACAGCGGCCGCCAGCCGCCCCTGCGGCGCACCGTACAGGCGCAGCACACAGCGGGTCTCCTCTGCCAAATCCCATCAACCCCTCATTTTTGATTTTTACCGGACGAACACCTCATCCAGTGCAGCCAGCGCTTCGTCGTCCGACTGCTGGGCTGCGGTGAGGGCCTGCGTCCCGGCAGGGACTTTGCCCTGTGCCAGACGCAGCGCCAGTTCCAGCGCAGCCTGTGCGGCCCGGGCGCGCACCAGCGCACGGTCGGGCCGGGAGACGAAAAGCTTCTTGACGTAGGCCACACCATCCCGGGCAGCGCCCAGATAAACGGTGCCGACAGGGCGCACCTCGTCGCCGCCGGTGGGGCCGGCCACGCCGGTGACGCTCACAGCGATGTCAGCGCCCGAAGCCTTTGCCGCACCCAGAGCCATCTGTGCCGCCACGGGGGCGGACACGACGTTGTACTTTTCGATGACCGCCGGGTCCACGCCCACGAGCTTTGCCTTGGCCTGCTCCCAGTAGGTGACAAAGCCATAGCCGAACACCTCGCTGGAACCGGACACGGATGTCAGGCGCTGTGCAATGAGTCCGCCGGTGCAGCTCTCGGCGGTGGCGATGGTCAGCCCCTTTTCCTGCAGGGTATGGACCACCGTTTCTTCCAGACCAGCCACATCCTCATCATACACCGCATCGCCCAGCATATCATAGAACTTTTTGGCATACGCGCGGCACATTTTTTCGCCGTCCTCGTCGGAGCGGGCGCGGGCGGTAATGCGGATCTCGCACTCACCGGTCTTGCAGC
>ERZ1027063.728-NODE-728-length-13834-cov-9.327600_pt1 | contig 13834 bp, 19 predicted proteins | sample MGYA00519423_ERZ1027063 | MGnify/ENA primary metagenome ERZ1027063 (study PRJEB26926, sample SAMN06164493) | human gut metagenome | biome: ENVO:00009003; feature: ENVO:2100002; material: ENVO:00002003 | host: Homo sapiens | place: USA | collected 2012 ...
CGTCAGATGTGTATAAGAGACAGATATTTTAATCATTTATATCCAACAGTTTTTCCACATCAATAAAAAACGTTCCGAGTATCATAAAATATGCAGCGTATGTCTTTGTTCTAATAATTCGTATGTCACTCCAGTCATACAAATTATCCTTATGCATATACGCATTTCTTGTTTTCTCAACATACTGTTCCAAGTATCCAATTACTCTATCTGTCATTTCTGTTCTATGTAAAACAAATTTTTTGTTTCCTTCTATCACTTTTAAAATATTTTTTGCCATTGTAAGAACCAGTTTCTGATTTGCATAGTTTAATGGTAATTTTTTTTGTCCTGTTTTTTCCCTGCCTTCTTGGTTAGCATAGAACATAAATTTATTATTTTCATTTTCACTTAGTACAAGTAAAATAGAAAATAACAATTGTTCTATTGATTTTAAATAACCCGCTACAATAGCTGTTTGTTCAATTCCCGCATCCGTTTTTACCTGCAAAGTATAATACCATTCAGAACTAATAAGGCTTTTTGAAAAATTGGCATTACTGATTAAAACTACATAATTCTTCTCAAACCTTTCTTTCATATTCATAATCTCTTTCTCATCAAAAATTGTTTGAAGCTCTTTTTTATAAAAATAGCTCAACAATTCTTTCTGTATCATTGCCCTATGCTTTTCTACTGCCTTTTTTGTTGGAATTGCAGATACAGTAATTCCCAACTTTTGCTCTGCATTATAATTATATTGTCCAACACATTCTTTAAAGTCATCATAATCATCTCTACCTAACATTTCAAAAAATTGTTTTACTACAATCTGCTCTACACGCTCCTTATATTTATAATTTCGGTATTTATAACTATTAGGTTTATAAAATTGTACTTGCCCATCCACTGAGTCTTGTAAAACAACAACCATCAATTTTTCAATGGCATACATTAGTTCATCAGAGACATTTGGCATAAAATTGGGTTTAAATGAAAGCAAAACTCCTATCGATTTATCATCCACTTCTAAGATAAAATCTACATCCTCATCTCCTGCAATTATTTTTATTGGGAGTTTCATCTGTTCACACATATCAATGCAAAGTTGACGACACCCATTAAGTACTTGATAATTACTAAAATAATCAACTGTTTTCATCAAAAGAAACTGTTTGTTAGATATGCAAAACAATGGAGTTACTCCAGAAATATCATTTGCCATGGAAAAATCATCTACTGTTTTATCTAATAACCTTATCATATCTGCTATCGCAGATTCATATAACATCTTCATATAACACCTCTCTATTCTTTTTAGTGCACGTTCAACAAAAAACTTGATTTTATTCCTACATACAAAAAAAGGCATACAGTATAGACCGCATGCCCTAGCTATTTGCAGAAATTATTCTGCCTTGTTAGGCTCTAATAAATCTGCCACTTTACGAGTAGCAGGAACTACTATAGATATGATAGTAGCTGCTATTTCAAACCAATCAAGAACGACATTGAGTTTTTCTCTCATGTGGTGCTACCTCCTTTCCTGAGCATTGCCCAAAGAATAAATTCTGTAGTACCATGTCGTTAATATGCCATTTATATTATATTACATAATTCCAAAAATTTCATGTCCGATTTCTGTTAGCCATCAAGCATAACTGACTCCAATATTATTTTTTTAAACATCACTCTGATTCTCTTCATCGAGAGTAAATCTATACTTTTTCCCATCACTTCTAGTATCCTTTACCGGAATTGGTGTCGGAGTTACTTTCTTTGCCGGATTACCACCTTCTACTTCTTTATTTTTTTCACACATAACAATTCTCCTTTCATTTATTACCATAATAAAACTGTTGCACGAACGAAACATAACAAAATACTAATCAATGCTGAGAAAAAACACACCATTGATGCAATTATAAACTTTACTCTTTTCTCATTTATTCCATTGTTCTTAGCATATATGTCTTGCAACATTTTCACTATCTGTGCATCACAATATGAATCTTGCACATACATCTTCCACTGCAAATCATCTAAAATAACAGATTCTATATTTTCTACAGATTCATATGTTTTAGTTTTAAAACGCCATTGAGCTATAGACGCACACACAAGACTAGCCAACATAAATGAAATGATAATTGCGATCCAAACATAAAAGAATACATACGGCAGTGCCCCTTTATATTCTATGCATACTGGCAACACTGTAAAAATCGCTGCTGTAGTAAATGCGAATGCAGTCTGCATATGACTTGCTTGTATTAATAAACTGTCTTCACGTCTTAATTCATTATTCATAGCCATTTGACTAATACGTAATATTTGTCTGTACTGTGCTGATGAATACTCTTCATCTGTGATTATTTTAATTTCTCTTTTTTTCATCCTTATTATATCCTTATATAGCTAACTTAATTATGTGGGGCTCAGAGGTATGGCCTCTAGGTGTCATTCCATTTATCTTAAGTCTTATCTTTCCTTTGATTGTTTATTTCATGTAGTCATCCGGCTACGAACCCCAACTACACCTGTAGGGAATCCCATCTGAACCCACATATACGTCAATATTCCAGCTCTCATTAATGCTCCTCCGTCAATCTCAATACATTTAACGAATCTTTTGCCTTTAAGTATCACTTTCATACAACTCAACCAAATTCCAAATAAGACAATAAATGACGTTATTATTTAATATATCTATTGTATACTTTTTTTCACTTCATGGATTTTAATTAGACTGGCCTCCAAAAAGGCATAAAAGAAATCCCCCCCTCTTTTCGATTATTTATATTTTGATTTTACCCCTATTAATACGCAAAGTCAACATTTTTTGACATAAAAACGTTGCTTTCCATATCAAATAAAAAAGCCAAAACAGCCTCCCCTCTCCAATCCAAGGGTCCGCCATTCCAGCTCAATCACATTTATTTTCTATTAATCACCAATCTATATATTACCCTGCATATACTCACAATCCCAATAGCACTCACATACCCCAACGCATCCAATACCAAATCAAAGGAATCAAAATGTCTTCCGACAATGAATATCCGAACTGTCTGATCGTACAATGATATACACACACAAGTTAATAATGCCAGCACCATCATAGTCCCAATATTCGTCGTTGCAAATGCATAAAAAATACTAACACACATACCAATGATCAGAAATTCAAATATATGCGCCCACTGACGTACTGACCAATCTACAAATGTACTGGCCCAGTTAAGGAAATCTTCCACAACCGGCAAATGTTCTACCTTTTCCGAAAGAGCAACCGTATCAGCCGTCGGTTGAAAAGTCAGATAGAATAATATACATAAAGTAATCAGGACAAATACAAGTGAAATAATCAATGGTTTTCTGGCTTTATTACCAATCAATTTCTTCTGCATAAACATCCCCCTTTTTCCAACAGGATCTAAAAATTTTATATTTCTAATGCAAAAACATCATCCTGATCTGAAATCAAGAAAAAAGTCCTTCACCTCACAGCGAAGGACTATACTTTCAACTCAACCATTTATATACCGCGTATCGATCAGCGGTAAACTCTCACCCCGACCATTTATATACCACATATCGGTCAGTGGTAAACTTTCTACTCTACCGTCACACTCTTTGCAAGGTTTCTTGGCTTATCAACATCCAATCCTCTGGCAACAGATACATAATATCCAAGCAACTGTAATGGTACAACTGCAAGACTGGCAGCGAAATGCTCATCCGTCTTCGGAACATATACAGTGAATTCCGCTGTGTCCTCGATGGAATAATTGCCTACGGTTGTAAGTGCCATAAGGGACGCACCGCGGCTCTTGCATTCTACCATATTACTAATCGTTTTCTCATAGAGTTCCGGCTGAGTCAACACGCCGATTACAAGAATGCCGTCCTCAATCAGGCTGATCGTTCCGTGCTTCAACTCACCGGCAGCATATGCTTCGGAATGAATATAGCTGATCTCTTTTAACTTAAGGCTGCCTTCCAGACAAATCGCATAATCAATACCACGACCTACAAAGAAAATATCCTGTGCATTCGCCTGTTTGGCTGCAAACCACTGAATCCGCTCCTTATCTTCAAGGATTCTGCTGATCTTATCCGGAATCGTCTGAAGCTCTGTTATATATCCTGTATACTGTTCTTCTGTGATCTCACCACGAACTCTTGCAAATTCTATCGACAGCATATATCCCGCAATCAACTGTGCACTGTATGCCTTGGTTGTAGCAACCGCAATCTCCGGTCCGGCAAGAGTATAAAAAACATTATCTGCTTCACGGGCAATCGATGAACCTACAACATTTACGATGCCAAGAGTCTTTACTCCCTGTTCTTTTGCAAGACGAAGTCCTGCAAGTGTATCTGCCGTCTCACCCGACTGGCTAACCACGATAACCAGATCATTTTTATTCAAAATAGGTCTTCTATAACGGAACTCCGATGCAAGCTCCACACGAACAGGAATCCTTGCGAGATCTTCCATCACATACTGAGTAACGACACCTGTATGATATGCCGAACCACACGCTACGATAAATACCTGTGAAATGTTCTTAATATCTTCCTCACTCAAGCCCATATCGCTCAGGTCAATTCTACCATCTTTGATCTTAGAATTCATCGTATCCAAGATAGCCTTTGGCTGCTCATGAATCTCCTTCATCATGAAATGCTCATAGCCACCCTTTTCGGCAGCTTCTGCATCCCATTTGATCGCAACCAGATCTTTCTGGATCTCATCGCCATCCAGATTGTAAAATGTTGCCTTACCATCAGCCAGACGACCAAGTTCCATATTCCCAATGTAATAAACATTTCTTGTATATTTCAAAATAGCAGGAACATCCGATGCGATATAGCAATTTCCATCAGCAATACCAATAATCATCGGACTGTCTTTTCTTGCAACATAGATTTCATTTGGATACTCTTCAAACATCATTGCAAGTGCATAAGAACCACGAATACGAACCATCGCATGATTAATCGCATCTACCGGTGTATGTTCATATTTCTTGTAATAGTAATCCACAAGCTTCACGGCAACTTCTGTATCGGTTGAAGAATAAAAAGAATAACCATTCTTAACAAGCTTCGCCTTCAGTTCCTGATAATTCTCGATAATTCCATTATGTACGCCTACAACATTTCCATCATCACTTGTATGAGGATGTGCATTTGTCTCTGATGGTTCACCGTGTGTTGCCCATCTGGTATGTCCGATACCACAAGTGCCAAATACAGCATGTCCTGCATCTGTCTTCTCAATCAGACCTTTCAAACGTCCTTTTGCCTTAACGATCTTTATCGCTGATGCATTATCTCTGACAGCAATACCTGCCGAATCATAACCTCTATACTCTAACTTTGACAGACCATCCAAAAGAATCGGTGCTGCCTGTTCTTTACCTACATAACCAACAATTCCACACATTTGTTTATTCTCCCTTGCTCATTGTTATTTATCATTTGAATCAATGATTAAATAGATTACTTTTGTCAATCTCATATGCGATTGTATCACTCTTTGAAATGATATTCAATCTCTTCAATTTGAATTCGATTTTTTCATGTGCTGGTAAAAAATAGTCGAAACCATGCTAATAGACTTAACTGCATTCAATAATGTCAGCTTCTATTGTTTTTCTAATACAATATTTATAAATCTATCTGATTCAATACGTATCTGACTGCTAATGCTCTCTTGTCAGTCATCTGCCTTATTTTAGTTTTCTCTTACCTAACATCTAACATTTAAAATCTAATATTCCATGTGCATATGCAGCAAAATCCGTATTTCATCGTATTCTATATGTACACTCCGATCGCTTTATTTGGACGTCAGTTTCAATTTCATTTTCTACAAGCAATTTTCTAACATCTGCTTCAGACTCAAAAGTAGATTTTTCACAAATCCTGAATAGTCTTTAAATGTAGGACGAATGCACTTAATCCATGCTGATGCACCCTGTTCTTTCAAAGCCTTATAACAAATATCTGCCATTTGCGCTTCGAATTCTTCCGAATTCATAAATAACAGCATCACACGCTATCGCATTGGATTGAATACTGCTTGGATGCGGTTTCTGTTGCTTAATGCCATCATTATGTATAAACCAATTTATATCAAATCCCAACGATAGTCCTTTTGTATGATCTCCATACTCAGTCCATTGAGAGAATATATCTTCTTTTTGACAAAAGCAAACTCCATACGGTGGTTCAGTTTTGATTTCCGTCTTATATTGTTGGTCAATCTGCTGAATAGCACTATCTAAGATATTCTTCGGAATGTCTGTTTGTTCCAGCCTTTGCTTGACTTGCTACCAAAGAACAACAAAAGTTCTGATGACTTCCTGTTCATCATTAGAATCTGTTAAATCGCACAGCCAAAGCACCTTACTCTTTAAAATATTTTTAAACGTTTTAACTGTACAATAATGATAAACCAGATATGTTTCACTCATTCACGATCTCCTCAGTATTTTCAATATTGCAAGACACATCTACTCCTACCGCTACATCAAGCCGCCGAACATTCCCCCACTGCGTTATAGAAGATGTCTGATAGCTGTAACCCATCATGATCGTGCTGCTTTTATCGGACATACCTTAATGCATTGATAGCACCGCACACACTTGCTTTCATCAATCTGCGGATACTCAAATTTCTCTTCATCCTCTACCATTGAAATAGCTTCTTTCGGACAAATAGCATAACAGGCTGTACATCCACAGCATTCTTCTTTTCTTTTATATAGTACCGGTATTTCTCTTTCCATATCCAATCACTCCAAGATTGTATTTTTTATTATAGTAATCAACCAGCTTAACAACTACTTCTGTATCAGTCTGGCTATAAAAAGTGTAACCATGCTTCAGCAGTTTTTCTTTCAGTTTTGTGTAATTTTCGACGATACTGTTATGTACACCGACTACCTCGGACTCCACTGCACCAGATCCAGAACGAGTACAGTTACCAGAAACATGCGGATGCGCATTAATCTGGCTTGGCTCCCCGTGTGTTGCCAAGCGAGTGTGTCTAATACCACAGGTTCCTTTCAATGCCTTACCGCCAGCTGTTTTCTCAATCAGATTAGACAGACAACCTTTTGCTTTCATGACCTGTGCCAGACTCACGCACCAGAATACGGCCAGTATCGCTCAGTGCTTCAGCAACCTTGGGCACCGCTTCCTGTGCAGCAGGATCATTCTGTGCGGCTTTCTTATCGGTCACAAGGACATTCTCCAACACCTGCGGATAGATTTTCAATGGTACCGCCAGTTCACTCATCGTTTTCTTCTTCGCCAACATCACTTCCATCATCTTCAGACTGGTCAGGATATCATCGTCAGTGGTTACATACTTAGAGAAGATGATATGACCGCTCTGCTCACCACCAATGCGGCAGCCGTTTTTAACCATGTATTCATAGACATATTTGTCGCTCACAGCGGTCTTAGCGTAACCGATACCCTACTCATCAAATGCTTTGTACAGACCAAAGTTGGACATGACCGTAGTAACAACTGTATTATTCAGCCGTTTGCCGCGTTCTTTCATATAGCAGCCATAGATGTACAGGATATCCGTTCCAAAGTATTTAGACATTTTTTATTCTCCTTACAATCAAACACGAAACACAAAGAGTAAGCCGTATTCTAAATTACTCTCTGCCCCCCCGATCACTCGAAGCATACCTTTCATTATTTTCTTTACCTTCCTTTTAACTCTTGTTTTTAAAGAATATTTAATCGGAGCTGCATATTTTTCTTTCAATTCTTCAAAACTCATTGTGTACATATCGTCAAAAAAAGTATCTCTTTGTGATGGCCTTATACACGACTTATATTCAGCTGGATTTCCTTTTACACCAGCTTCATATGTCACTTCTTTTAATTTCATTTCGCAACTGATATAGTTAAATATTTCTTGTCCCTTTTTTGTTCGAATTAATACGAGAGATGTTCCTAACCCGTCATTCATTTCAGGAGCAACATCTTTGATTCCCCAAAAATCTGCAATTGTTAAATCAGACTTTCTTTCTTCCTTGGCCGCACACTCATAGCAGGATGGCCGCAGGCAGTAATCTCTCAGAAACATCTGCATATAAGGATCTTTATCTCTAGATATATACAGTTTCTTTTCTTCACTCTGCGGTATATTTTTAAGCATCTCTTTCATGCCAAAATCAACCCAACCGTCATCCTTACAACGAAAATTAATATCCCTTAGCTTGCCACCATTTTTCTTTTCCTGGTATTCTGCGTATTTCTTCCATAGAGCTGGTGATGGTGCACCATGGCAAATTACATCTACACATATAAGATTGTCATAATCTCTTTCAAGAAAATTCTTTAATCCATTTACTTGACAGCCTGTTCCGGTAAATAGTACATGTCTTCCAGCTATTAAATTCCTTTTAACACTCTTAAACGTACTTCCTATCTTTGCCTGAAGATATTTTGATCCACGTAGCCTTGCCATTCCCACTTCATCTGTAACTGCAATAAACTCTGCTGAATAGCAATCCTCAGACATTGCGACACCATACACAACGCCTTGTTTATTAAGCACATACTCTGCCAGAGAGGAAAAAACTGCCCCAGAAGAACTGTTCAATCTCAAATCTTTATTTATATTGTAACAAGCATATACTTTTTCTGGCTTCATTCGCATTCCTCTTCTATAATCATTTCCTAAAAATTTTCCTAATTGGTCCCACAACTAGCTGTTTCTCTTCCGCATTCACCCCTAAGAAAAACATCGAAAGTGCATACACGATCATATATATAATTGCAAACACTCCCAATTTAACGAGTCCCGTAATACTGGCAAATTTCATAATGAAAAATCCGACTACACAAGGTGCAATCAATGCAGGGATAAACTTTGCAATTTCTTTCCAAAAATAAATCATGTTCATTCCAATACGGGCATGATAATACCAATTCATGAAGATAGCATTACCCGCAATAAGAGAAATAGCTGTTCCAAGCGCAGCACCAGCTGGTCCCATAAGTTTAATCAGCGGAATGCTGATAAATATGTTGGCAATTGCAATTGCCAAATAGACAACTGCCCTTGCCTTATGCATATTCTTGGCTCTTTGAATCTCAATTCCAAGATTTTGTATTAAAGGAACTGTAACAGGAATAATAAGCAACAGTGCCACAGCATACGAAGCACCGTATTCCGTCCCTGCCCAAATTTTTACAAAGGGAACTCCAAAAAATATAAATCCAGACAAAATCAGTCCTAAAACCATAAACTGAATTCGTCCAACCTTTGTAAAAAGTTTTGTTAATTGATCATTATCATTTGTCTCGGCAACAATACGATTAACTTTTGGAACAAAAACATTTGACACGGACGAAGAAAACTGAAGATATAATGTATTAATCTGTCCGCCTACTCCGTATACGGCAACTGCTGTCGTACCAGCAAATCTACCTAACAAAAATTTATCTACGCTCCAATTAATTTGATCGATAATCTGATTTAGGAAGATGAAAAATGTAAACACCCACATTTCCTTAAGCAAACTAAGTTGAAGTCCTCTAAACGCGAATCTGATATGTAATTTTCTAAAACAATAGAACATATTAGATATCAATAACACAAATGTAAGAAATGTTGTTACGGATACCATGCCTATTGATCCGTACCCCATAATAAGTAATGGCAACGTCAAAAAAGGACTAAATAAATTCTGAAGAAGTATCAGCAGTTTTTGAAACAGAAACTTTTCGTGCGCCGTAATTGAGCAGTTAAATACACAATTCGGAAACGTCATTGCAAGGTTTATAATGAGCAGTCCCATCAAAACCTTAGCGGTAGCATATTCGCTTTCTGTAAGACCCGTACCAAAAATGCCACGAATTTTTCCTATCATTACAAGTCCACATAAAACACAGATAACAGAAATGGAACAGAAAATAAGCATAAACATTCCGTTCAACCTTGCAACGCCATCTTCATCTTTCTGTGCTTTATACCTTGAATAAAACCGTAAGTAGGAACTTCCAAATCCCAAACTTAAAAGACTCAAGTAAGAAACCACCGAATACACTAACTGATACAATCCGTATTCGCTTTGTCCCAAAAGGCGCAACATAATAGGGGTGTAAATTAAACTAACTAATATTTTTACTAATTCACCAGCATATGATAGTATAACACCGGCTTTTCGCTGATTAATCATATTTTTCATTTTTCAAAATTTTCTATTCTAAACCTTTCATTTATTAGACTCATTTACTACACAAACCTCATCCTGTTTGAACCCCAATATAATTTTAGCGACATACAATCAATTCTTCAATGCGCTACTCAAAAACTCTCTGGAAGATTTTTGCATAGTAAGAACATTTTTATCGACAATCGAGTAATCGATTGGATTAACTGTTTTGGTCACTAAATTTTCATTAATAGAAATGACACGATCCGGCGTTCCGTACAGTTTCACTAAATCATATATTCTAACGTTCATCAAATCTTCAGGATTATTTGTTGGTCTCTCTAACAAATAAAACTCCTTATGAAAAACATAGGAAAATACACCTGCATGGAATGAATCTGTTACAACAATTTCTGCGTGCTGGATAAGACTAAGAAATTCTGGAATTCCAATTTCATATAACTGTTCATCACCAAAATGCCAATCCTGTGTCTTAAACTGAAAAACACTGCTATTAACAATGTGTGGAAGCGTGACAAGCTTTAATCCCTTTTTCTTAGCAAATTCTTTTATTTGTTTTCTTTGATTTCGGTCATCACCAAGCATATAACAAAAAATATACTTTCCATTGATGCACTGCTTTCCTGCTAACTCATGCCAACTTTCTCTGTCTACTAAAAGTGTCGGATCTAATACATGTTTTGTGTTATCAAAAATGCACCTTTTAAACTGCTCCACCGTTGCCTCTTCTCTTAACGAAACAGCAGAATATTTAGCTAATGCCTTTTTCATATATTGAATATACACATCCGGCAGGTTGCTTACCGATACGCTTGATGCATATGAAAAAACAATTTTATGATCTCTAGCATTTAAAAAATTGAATACATATCCATCATCAACCACACCTGGTTTCCAGATCTGATCGCTTCCACTTATAAAAATATCATATTCCTTTTTACACTCAGAAATTGTTTCTTCTGTATAAACTTTAGAATGCCTAATAGATTTTTCTCTAAATTCCGATACTTTTTCTGTACGCAAATTCAAGCATTCTGAATACCGCTTTGCAAAGAATCTTGTTACTATCTTAGAATATACGCGCCATACAACTTCAGCAATGCCCATTTTTACCAGTTTCTGCATTTTCGTCTGTTGCGGCGGCAGATATAACGGCTTTATATTCTCTCTTTTATAAGAGATTAGTTCACTATCATATCCCAATTCACTAATATACTTATCCAAAGCATAGGCTTGCAATAAGCCACCATAGTTTTTACTATTATAATAAAGTGAAATTATACCTACTTTTTTCATCTGACCTTAATAATCCTCTCACCTACTATCTATGAACAGCATTCAAAAAACCATCATAAAGAGTAACCAATGTTATTTTGCTTGAATCAATGTTATAACCTGCTTCGTTTATTTCATCCAAGTGTGATGTTCTTGTTTTTTCCCAATTTACTTTTTCATTCATCATCCTTTGTGCCCATTCAAGCGGAGTTTCATTTAAAGAATAATACCTGATATTTTCTGTAAGTTTTGTGTCTTCTGGAACTCGATCTGAAGCAAAACAAAATAATCCAGACGTCTGTGCCTCAACCGCAACCATTCCTAATCCCTCCATTTTAGAAGGAAAAAGAAGTATGTCCATTGCAGAATACCATTTTTCAACATCACCCACACTTCCCATAAACAGGCATTTATCCGCTATCTCAAGCTCTTTTGCTAACTCTCTAACCGGTTCATCCAGTTCTCCCGCTCCTAGCCATAATAGCCTGGCATCAGGCACTAATTTCTGGAATTCAGCAAATACTCTTACTGAAAAAAACGGATTCTTTAAATAACTCAATCGTCCAACTACTCCAACTACAACAGCATTTGTCAGCCCAAGAGATTCTCGAATTTGATTTCTATTCTCCTTGTTGAACACATATTTTTCGGCATGGATTCCATTGGGGAGGATCTTAAAATTTCCTATTCCAAAGATTTCGTTGCCTGCTGCTGTAGAACAAGCTAAATGTGCATTAGACAATGTTGAACACAAATTATCAAAAACAAAAGATTTGATTTTATTTTTGTAAGTATCTGCCAGCTTCTGAGCATGGCTATGATACACTCTAACCGGAACTTTGTTTTTGTACGCAGACAAAAGAACGGCCGTTCCGTTATGATTTGGCACATTTACATGAACAACATCATACCGTTGCTTCATAATTTCATCCAAAAATCTCATCTTTTTCTTACTGATATAAGAATCAACTTTTGGAAGAAAAAACACCTTTCCACCATTTTTAACAACTTTCTTTTCATAAGGTGAATTAACTTTTTTAAGCACTAAAAAATCAACACAGCTTGAATGAGTCACAAGTTCATCGTAATAATTCATCATACAATTAGTGACTCCATTATTCTGTGTAAAACTATTCACTACAATAAGGACTTTATTTGCATTCATTTTTCTCACTCTCATATAAACCGATATGGTACCACTCCATAGAATTCTGCTGCTTTGGTTATCGTCAGCCAAACAAAGTAAAAGCCAAACATAAAATATATGCAAGCTCTAACAATTGGCTTATTGGATTTCAACTTCATTGAACTGATTGCATAAGGGCAAAGAATCAAAACAAAAGGTGTAAAGTATAGCGAAAATCTGTTCAGAATATTCATGCGAAAAATCAGCAAGTTAAATGTCGACGCTATCAAAACCATGTATAGTAAAAAGCTCTCATTTTTCGCCAAACAATACATACTCTCATCACCTTTAAAAAGATGCTTTTCTGTTTTCTTTTCCCATACCAAAACATAATAGCCTAGTAAAAATGGTACAAATGCAAGGATGAAATTATAAATCGTCTGGAAATTTATATGTCCAACACCTTCCGATGCACTTGTCAAATATCGTTCATAATTATTTCCTGTTCCAAAGAAATTGAGTGCAGCCGTATAGAAATTCATATAAAACAAGTAAAAAACCACCATTACTCCTACACCAATGATTATTTGCTTTTTTGTGAACCTTAGCCGATCAAACAGAATCATCAGTGTACACAAAATAGCTGAGCTGTGAAAGGTTGATGCCAACAAAATCAACAATGCAAATTTTATATAATCCTTTAGCCTTCTTTCGCTGTTATTCATCAATGTATAAGCAACCAATATGATTGAAATTGCCAGTCCCTGCCTCATCATTGTCATAAATCGATAGTAAAAACAAGTGAATAGCATAAGCTCAGTGCTTAGTATAACATCTGTCGACTCCTTATAAATAAAATAACCGAATGCTGCACACATTAGAAAAGAAGTTACAAAAATAAAAAATTGCACATCGCTTGAAAAAACATGTAGGAATCTAGTAAAATAGCAATATCCAATTTCGTAGCCAATCGTAGTTGAAAATGTAGGAATCTGCGACCAGCTATAATCTCCAATCATATTAAAACGTTTTGCATAGTGCCCCGCTAAATCCGTTCCAACACTTGGATCTCTTAAACTTGCCACCAAAATCAAAACACCAAATGTAACAATCAGATATATTTTTCTGCGTCTATTTGAACTGTTTGCTCGATACAATTTACCGTATAAATATATAAATACAGCTAATACCTGTCTCTTATACACATCTGACGCTGCCGACGACTTAATAG
>ERZ1027063.736-NODE-736-length-13683-cov-4.301952_pt1 | contig 13683 bp, 10 predicted proteins | sample MGYA00519423_ERZ1027063 | MGnify/ENA primary metagenome ERZ1027063 (study PRJEB26926, sample SAMN06164493) | human gut metagenome | biome: ENVO:00009003; feature: ENVO:2100002; material: ENVO:00002003 | host: Homo sapiens | place: USA | collected 2012 ...
GGCAGCGTCAGATGTGTATAAGAGACAGGCCTTTGAGAATCGTACCGTCCAGCGGGATGCGCTCTCCCGGTTTCACAACAATGGTTTCTCCGATCTGAACCTCATCCGGATCAACCTGAACCAGCTTTCCGTCCCTTTCGATGTTGGCATAGTCCGGGCGAATATCCATCAGGGCAGTGATGCTGCGACGGCTCTTGCCCACGGCGTATGCCTGGAACAGCTCGCCGACCTGGTAGAACAGCATCACGGCGCAACCTTCCGCCATCGAAGGCTCCGCTTCGGGGAACGCGATCATGGCGAATGCGCCGATGGTGGCGATGGCCATGAGCAGGTTCTCGTCGAACACTTGGCCGTTTTTGATGTTGCTGGCTGCCCGCAGCAGCACATCGTCCGCGTCGGGCACTTCGGCAGTTTCTGAGAGCAGCACATCCACAGCATCCGCAGCAGACGTTTCCGAAAGCCAGACGGAGAGCACATCCGTCTCGGAAAGTACGGCTGAAAGTGAAAGCACCTCCGAAGCCACTGCTGCGAGCAGCACCTCCGGGAGTGATACCGCATCCGCGGATGGTTTCGCAACGACAGACGATGTCAGCGACGCACCGGACATCACCGGAATCACCATCGAGAGCAAGATGGTCCTGAATTACGCCGAGTGCTTTAACGTATACTACTGCACAGACGGCTATAAACTGATCGATGTCAAAGACGGCGCGCAGTATCTGCTCGTCCCGGACGGAAAAGAGGCGCCGGATGACCTCGATTCCGACGTAATTGTAATCCATCAGCCGCTGGAACGCATCTACATGGCAGCAACCTCTCCGATGGCGCTGTTCGATGCCATCGACTCCCTCGATACGATTCGTCTCTCCGGTGAAACCGCAGACAACTGGTACGTACAGGATGCCGTTGACGCGATGAATGCCGGAACGATGATCTTCGCCGGAAAATACAGTGAGCCGGATTACGAACTTCTGGTCAGTGAGAACTGTGATCTGGCCATTGAATCCACGATGATCCTCCATTCCCCGAAGGTACAGGAGATGATCGAGATGCTCGATATTCCGGTCTTCATCGACCGTTCCAGCTACGAATCCCAGCCTCTTGGCAGAACCGAATGGATCAAACTCTACGGTGCCATGCTGGACAAAGAGGAGGAGGCAGCCGACTTCTTTGCAAGTCAGGCAAGTGTTGTGGAAAATCTGAAGGATTTCCAGAATACCGAAAAAACGGTCGCTTTCTTCTATATTAATACGAGCGGAGCTGCCGTTGTGCGGAACCCGGAGGACTATATTTCCAACATGATCGAGCTTGGCGGTGCGCGCAACGCCTTCCGTGATCTCCAGGACGACAGCGGAAAAACATCCGTGCCGATCACGATGGAGCAGTTCTATGATACGGCCGAAGATGCGGACTACCTGATCTACAACGCAAGCATCGATTCCACCGTCAAAACCCTGGACGACCTGCTGGCAAAGGATTCCATGTTTGCCGATTACAAAGCAGTCAAAGAGGGCAACGTCTGGACAACCGAGAAATCGATGTATCAGGCAACCGATAAAATTGCACAGTTTACCAACGACATTAACCTTCTGGTAACGGGCGGCGATCCGGATCAGATGGTATTCTTAAGAAAATTATCCTGATGGAGGAACGTATGTCAGAGAAAAAAAATATGACGGGAAAAGAGAACAGTTTCCATATGGAAAACTTCCGGCGCCGTTCGCGGTATGCCGCTGTGTTCCTGGTGCTGATTCTGGCGTTCGCCGCCATCACCGTGCTGAATATCAATTCCGGAAACGTAAATATTTCGATTCCGGAAATTTTCCGGATTCTGCTGCGGCGGACCGGAGAGGGGAAAGCGTACAATATTATCTGGAAAATCCGCCTTCCGCGTATTCTGATGGCGGCAATCCTAGGCGGTGCTCTGTCCCTGTCGGGCTTCCTTTTACAGACTTTCTTTGAAAACCCGATTGCCGGTCCGTTTGTTCTTGGAATTTCCTCGGGAGCCAAAATGGTCGTGGCGCTGACCATGATCTTTTATCTGGAGCGGGCGCGCAATATCACATCTTACACGATGATTGTTGCAGCATTCTTAGGATCCCTTCTCTCCGTCGGCTTCATTCTGCTGATGTCCCGACGGATCAAAAATATGGCAGGACTTCTCGTCGGCGGTATTATGATCGGTTACATCTGCTCGGCGGTCACGGATTTTGTTGTCACCTTCGCGGAGGATTCCGATATCGTCAACCTCCACGGCTGGTCACAGGGAAGCTTCTCCGGCATGAGCTGGAGCAACGTAGCGATCTCTGCGGCTGTGATCGGCATCACCTTTGTCATCACGTTCCTGATGGCAAAACCGATCGGTGCATATCAGCTCGGTGAGGCGTATGCGCAGAGCATGGGTGTCAACATCAAAGTATTCCGCATCGCGCTGATTCTGCTTTCGAGTATTCTCTCCGCATGCGTCACCGCATTTGCCGGTCCGATTTCGTTTGTCGGCATTGCCGTCCCGTTCCTCGTCAAACAGAGCCTCGGCACATCGCGTCCGCTCGTCGTAATCCCGGGAACGTTCCTCGGCGGAGCCGTCTTCTGTATGATGTGCGACCTGATCGCGCGTATGGCGTTTGCACCGCTGGAGCTGTCCATCAGTACGGTCACATCGATCTTTGGTGCGCCGGTCGTCATTTTCATGATGCTGCGCCGGAAAAGGGGGTAAGAGAATATGAATGAATATTATTTTCATCTGGACCACCTGACGGTCGGCTATGATAAGAAGCCGCTGATCAAAGATATCTGCATCGGCATCGAAAAAGGCGAGATCGTTACGCTGATCGGACCGAACGGTTCCGGTAAATCAACGATTCTGAAAAGCATCACCCGCCAGTTAAAGCTGGTCGGCGGAAATGTGGAGTTTGACGGGAAAAACCTGCATGAGCTTTCGTTCCGTGAGTTGTCCACGAAGATGGCCGTTGTGCTGACGGAGCGCATGAAGCCGGAGCTGATGACCTGCCACGATATCGTGGCAACGGGCCGCTATCCGTACACCGGACGGCTCGGCATGCTGACCCGCGAGGATGAGGAGAAGGTCGAGAAGGCGATGCGCGCCGTTCATGCCGAAGAGCTCGGCGGCCGTGATTTCAACGCTATCAGCGACGGCCAGCGCCAGAGAGTGCTTCTTGCGCGTGCGATCTGTCAGGAGCCGGAGGTCATCATCCTCGACGAGCCGACTTCTTTCCTCGATATCCGCCACAAGCTGGAACTGCTCGCGATTCTGCGCCGCATGGCAAAGGAGAAGGGCATCACCGTTATCATGTCGCTGCATGAGATCGATCTGGCACAGAAAATTTCAGATAAGATCATCTGCGTCAAGGGCGATGCTATTTCCCATTTCGGCGCACCGGAGACAATTTTCCGCGAGGATATCATCCGCGAACTGTACGAGATTGACAATGGTTCGTTTGACCCGTGCTTCGGAAGCATCGAGCTGCCGCGGCCGGAGGGAACACCGCGCGTCTTTGTCCTCGCAGGCGGCGGAACGGGAATCCCGGTGTTCCGGAAACTGCAGAAGGAAAATGTCCCGTTTGCGGCAGGCGTCCTGTATACGAACGATATCGATTACCAGCTCGCCCGCATTCTGGCGATGGAGACGGTAACCGAAGCACCGTTCCAGGAGATCAGCGACGAGGCATTTGCCCGCGCCTGCGAGCTGATGAAGAGCTGTGAACGTGTCATCGACACCGGCGTCCCGGTGGGCATGTGCAACCGCCGGATCGAAGAGCTGAGGGCAGAAGCAAAGCGGCTTGGAAAGCTGGCAGAGTAAAACAAAGAAAAATCCAATCAAAATCTCCTGTCTGGGAACGAAACAATCGTTTTCCGAACAGGAGATTTTCTTTTTGCAGCCATTGTAAAAACAGCAAAAGAACACGAAAAATGTAATATTAAATTGTACGAAAAATTCACACAATTCAAGTCAAAAACCAACAGAGATTGACACTTAAAAAGTCAAGTGCTTTGTAAAATCTTTTGGCGAAATAACGGTTTTCTCTGTTATGACCAAAACACGCGTTCTGATTTCGCGAGATTTAAACACATGCTTTCCACACCGTTTTTCGTGGATAATGTGGATAACTCGGTGTATAACTTGTTTTTAGGCATGTTTTCGGTGGTTAACTATGTGGATAACTTGTGGACGGTATGTTTATAAAATTGGCCCGTGTGGAAAAACCCCGGTTTCTTTGTGCAATTTCGACAAAAGAGGTTTTAAAGTTTTATACGACTGACATGAAAGGTTTTTCAGATTTCAGAAACTACGGAAAAACAGAAAAAAGCAGGCAGTTCTCCGTACAATACGAAGAATGCCTGCTTTTGCTGTATTCTATTCGAAAGAAGCCATCAGTGGCTGATCAGATATTTCTCTACCGAAGTCACACAGTTCGCGCCGTCGGCGGCTGCCGTGATGATCTGACGGAGCTGCTTCGTGCGGACATCGCCTGCGGCGAACACGCCCGGCACGCTCGTCACACCGTCTTCGCCGGCTTTGATGTAGCCAGCCTCATCGGTTTCTACGGTGCCTGCGATCAGTGCGGAGACCGGAACGATGCCGACGGCAATAAACACGCCGTCTACCGTGATCATACCGGCTTCCCCTGCCTTTTTGTTCGTTACCTTCACGCCGGACACCATCTCGTTTCCCTCGATGGAATCCACAACCGTATCCCACACCATTTCCACATTCGGCAGTGCCAGCAGTGCATCCTGGAGAACACCGGCTGCCCGCAGTTCATCGCGGCGGTGGATCACGTAAACCTTTTTGCACGTTCTGGCAAGGAAAATCGCATCCTCCACGGCGACATCGCCGCCGCCGATAACGGCAACGGTTTTGTCTTTGAAAAATGCGCCGTCACACGTTGCACAGTAAGAGACGCCCATGCCGGAGAGTTCCTTTTCACCAGGTACATTTAACGCGCGGTGCTCCGCACCGGTTGCAAGAATGACCGTTCTGGCATGATACTCATTTTTTCTCGTGCGGACAATCTTGATCTCTTCGTCAAGAACAAGCTCCTTCACACGCTCGCGGGAAAATTCCGCGCCCATTTTTTCAGCGTGTGCGCGCAGCGTGCTTCCGAGATCCATGCCGCTGATGCCCGGAAGGCCGGGATAGTTGTCTACTTCATAGGTATTCAGCACCTGGCCGCCGCTTGCAAAGTTTGCCTCAATCGTAAGAGAGGAGAGCTTTGCGCGTTTCGCATAAATCGCGGCAGAAAGACCCGCCGGGCCGGAGCCGATGATGATAACGTCGTATAAGTTTTCCATAAAAATCCTCGTTTTCGTCTGTAGTAAGCTGCCATGCAGCCATTTTTCTGAAAGTATCGTTACGGAGCCGGTGTTTCGGACGGTTCCTGACTGTCGGAAACGGAAGATGAATCTTCCGCGGAAGTTTTTTGGGCTTCTTCTTCCGGCGCTTCCGGCTGGTTGTGAACCACCTTGATGCTGCGTACCAGCTTCAGATCGTTGTCGATGCCGACTTCCGTGTAGTCCAGCTTTTCGTCATCACTATAGAATGTGTAGAGTGTCAGGTTACTATCCTCTTTTTCCGTTTTTTCTGATTTGGCATCCCCTGCCTTCGTCAGAAAATCGCTCTCGGAAGTGCCGAGCGTGATGCCGTTTGTGATTGAAATCGGAATCTTTGTCGTATCGAGATCGCCGTACAGCGAAGTAACGAAACAGTTGCGTACTGTCGTCGCCTCCGCGCCGTAATTATGTACGGTGCAGTAAAGCTTCTGACCGCCCTTTTCCAGCGTGACGTAGCCGTATTTTCCGTTTAAAACGGCCGTATCGGACTCTTTCGTATTGACGGTCCAGTCGTGGTCCAGAAGTTCACTGACCGGAACGGGAAGATGATAGAGTACATCGTCAAAGCGGACGGTCCAGTCGTTGATTTCACTGCTGTCGGCTTCCGGTGCCTGGTAGGCCTCCACTTCCGGTGTTGTGGCATCGCTGACACCATCGAGCGCTTCTGCATCAGCCGTGGTCGTAAAGTTCTGCATATCGAGGGAATACAGAATTCCCGTTTCGTTATCGAAGCCGAGCGTGATCGTCTGGTACAGCCCGTACTCATACGTGAACTGCACAGAGGTATCGGCCTCATAACGGTCCTTTGGCGCACCGTAGATGCTTTCCACATCCTCCATCAGCGACTGCTGCAGGGTGACGCCGTTCGGCAGGCCGACATAGATATTCTGGCCCTCAGCGGTCGAGGTATCGATGTGAATGCCTCCGATCAGGCATTCCGCCACTGGCTTTGCCGTGGTGTCCGGATTGGCAATATCGACGGTAATCTGGTTTCCGTCCTTTTCAAAGCTTTCGCCCTCTGAGAAGGATTCCGGCTGGATTTCCTTTGTGTCGTCGCCGCTGTAGACCCAGCCAAGCGCTGTAAAATCCGCGTAGGATTCCGGAATTTCGTATGTATCGCCCCAGATGGCAAGCTGAAAACTGTTCAGGTTCTTCGAGAGATCCACATCGTATTCCGGAATCTCATCGGAATCGCCGGAGGCCGCCAGATTGTCTTCGGGGTCGTCATCGTCGGTACTCTGACTGATGGTTGTGATCGGAATCGTTTCTGTTTTCTTTCCGCAGCCGCTCGTTCCCACGAGGAAAGCGGCAAATACTGCTGTTAAAACCCAACGGTATTTTTTCATCAAAACCTCCTCATAATAAATGGTTAAAAATATTTGAAAGTTACTTCATGTAAGTAACGATATCAGTTCCCCCTATTCTATCACATTCCGCTTCGTTTTCCAATGTCTGAAGCGGATTTGAGAAAAATGGTTTTTCAAAAGCGCGGTACGGAATACATATTTAGTAAGGAACTGGAAAGGGCAGAAGTCTGGGAGGAGGCTGTGTATGCGTTTTACAAAAATGCAGGGCTGCGGAAATGATTATATCTATGTAAATGCCATGGAGGAGCGGGTGGAGAGTCCGGGGCGGCTGGCAAAAGCGGTAAGTGACCGCCATTTCGGCATCGGCGCGGACGGACTGATTCTGATCGGGGCATCCAAAACAGCAGATTTTTCGATGGAAATGTACAACGCCGACGGCTCGAAGGGCGCGATGTGCGGCAACGGCATCCGCTGTGTGGGAAAATACGTGTACGAGCATGGGCTGACGAGAAAAACGACGCTGACTATCGAAACCGGCAGCGGAAACCGTGTGATTCATCTGCAGACGGGGGAGAATCCGAATGAGATCTGTCAGGTGACAGTGGAGATGGGAACGCCGGAATTCCGCGCCGCACAGATCCCCGTTGTTTCTCTGGGGGAATATGTGCTGGAGCATAAAATTACCGTGTGCGGGGAAAATTATACGATGACCTGCCTTTCGATGGGAAATCCGCATGCGGTGATTCCGGTGGAAGATGTGGAAAAAATATCCATTGCAAAGACCGGTTCCGCTTTTGAACACCTTTCCTGCTTCCCGGACCGTATCAATACAGAGTTTATTCAGATTTTAGATCAACACACAATAAAAATGAGAGTCTGGGAACGTGGGAGCGGTGAAACGCTGTCCTGCGGAACGGGAGCGTGTGCGGCAGCCGTCGCGGCGATGCTTTCCGGCTGTGTTTCGGAGGGAGAAACTGCCGTAGAACTGCGCGGCGGCAGGCTTTTCGTTACATGGGACCGGACGAAAAATAAGGTCCTTCTGACCGGCCCGGCCGAGACCGTTTTTGAAGGAACGCTTGCAGAACGAATTTGAAAAATGCAGATTTCTGTCTGCACGAAAGAGCAGTATGCAATATTCTGAAAATAAAAACTTACAGGAAATGCCTTTTCTTTTCAAAAGAAACATGCTACAATATGTGGTACCCGCTACAAGAAAAGGGTGGGGGACACACAAGATATAGTGTTTGATTTGGAGGACACCACAATGGTTTATATTATCAAAAAGGACGGCACCAAAGAAGAATTCGACGCGCAGAAGATCGTCCGTGCCGTAAATAAATCCGCACAGAGAATCCTGTATACCTTCTCACAGCAGGAGATTGACTTTATCTGTAAGTTCGCAACTGAGCACGTATATTCTCTTGGAAAAACCGAAATTCCGATCAGCGATATGCACAATATCGTGGAGGGAGCACTCGAAAAAGTAAACCCGGCTGTGGCAAAAAGCTACCGCGATTACCGCAATTACAAAACTGATTTTATCCATATGATGGACGAGGTCTACACGAAGAGCCAGTCCATCCGCTACATCGGCGACAAGAGCAATGCCAACACCGACAGCGCCCTCGTTGCAACGAAGCGAAGCCTGATTTTCAACGAGCTGAACAAAGAGCTGTACCGCAAGTTCTTCATGAACCGCAACGAGCTGCAGGCCTGTAAGGACGGCTACATCTACATCCACGACCAGTCCGCACGTCTCGATACCATGAACTGCTGTCTGTTCGATGTCGGAAACGTTTTAAAAGGCGGTTTCGAGATGGGAAATGTCTGGTACAACGAGCCGAAGACACTCGACACCGCATTTGATGTCATGGGCGATATCGTCCTCAGCACCGCTGCACAGCAGTACGGCGGCTTTACCGTGCCGGAGGTGGACAAGATCCTTGCTCCGTACGCACAGAAGAGCTACGATTACTACGTAAAAGAGTTCCTGAAATATACCGACGCATCCTGGGAGGGTGCACAGGAGAAAGCCATCGAGTATGCGATCGACAAAGTAAGAAGAGAGTGCGATCAGGGATGGCAGGGAATTGAGTATAAACTGAACACTGTCGGCTCTTCCCGCGGTGATTATCCGTTTGTTACCGTGACACTCGGCCTTGGAACGAGCATGTTCGAGAAGATGATTTCCATCTCTCTTCTTGAAGTCCACAAAAACGGACAGGGCAAGAAAGGCCACAAAAAACCGGTGCTTTTCCCGAAAATCGTCTTTTTATATGACAAGGCAATTCACGGAGAGGGCGGCATCGCAGAAGATGTCTTCGAGGCAGGACTTGACTGTTCTTCCAAGACGATGTATCCGGACTGGCTGTCGATGAGCGGCGAGGGCTACATCGCCGAGATGTACAAGAAATACAAGAGAGTCATCAGCCCGATGGGATGCCGTGCTTTCCTTAGCCCGTGGTACGAGCGCGGAGGCATGGAGCCGGCAGATGAGAACGACAAACCGGTCTTTGTCGGACGTTTCAACATCGGAGCCGTTTCCCTTCATCTTCCGATGATCCTGGCAAAATCCCGTTCCGAGAACCGCGATTTCCACGAAGTGCTTGACTTCTACCTCGAGATGATCCGCGATCTGCACAAACGGACCTACGATTACCTCGGCGAGATGCGTGCATCCACGAACCCGCTGGCTTACTGCGAGGGAGGTTTCTACGGCGGCCACTTAAAACCGTCCGACAAGATCCGCCCGCTGTTAAAGCCGATGACCGCATCGTTCGGTATCACGGCGCTGAACGAGCTGCAGGAGCTGTACAACGGAAAATCTCTTGTTGAGGACGGACAGTTCGCACTCGATACGCTGAAATATATCAACGACAAGGTTGCCGAGTTTAAGAAAGAGGACGGCATCCTCTATGCGATCTACGGCACACCGGCAGAATCCCTGTGCGGCCTGCAGATAGAGCAGTTCCGCAAACAGTACGGTATCGTCCGCAACGTTTCGGACCGCCCGTATGTGAGCAACAGTTTCCACTGCCACGTAACCGAGGACATTACCCCGATCCAGAAACAGGATCTCGAGGGACGTTTCTGGGAGCTCTGCAACGGCGGAAAAATCCAGTACGTGCGCTATCCGGTCGGCTACAACAAAGGCGCGATCAAGACACTGATCGAGCGTGCGATGGAGCTTGGCTACTACGAGGGCGTCAACCTGTCCCTGGCTTACTGCGATGACTGCGGCCACCAGGAACTCGACATGGATGTCTGCCCGGTCTGCGGTTCCAAGAACCTGACGAAGATTGACCGTATGAACGGCTATCTTTCCTACAGCCGTGTCCATGGCGACACCCGTCTGAACGAGGCGAAGATGGCAGAAATTGCGGAAAGAAAATCCATGTAATCATCCATGAAATAATCAATGGAACAATCAATGGAATAATCAAAAGCCTCTGAGAAAAGTCCGGTGTGAATGTGACTTTCCTCAGAGGCTTTTTGGGTATTGCATCCGGTGGAAGCTGCCGGCGGCAGGGACTGCAGATAATGTGAGAATTAATCTTCGATATCGCGGGTAATATTGCGAACCCAGATGTACTTTTTATAATGATGATAAACGGCAGGAAGCTTTACAATTTCATCGAGATTTACAATGCAGTAAACCACCATAACCGGAAGCTTCAGCCAGAAGGCGGCAAGAAAGCCAAGCGGTACAGAAAAGCACCACATAGCGCCGATGTTTCCCTGCATATCAAATTTCGCATCGCCTCCGGCACAAAAGATACCGTCGAGAACGGTGGTGTTGACCGATTGTGCCATCAGGTTCAGACCGCAGAAGAGAAGCATGTACTGCAGGTACTCGGCTGCGGTATCGGAAAGTGGGGCAAAATGAACGATGGCTGGGGAAATGAGCATCAGCAGGCCGCCGGTCACAATGCCGATGGCAATGGAGAGATGGCTTAAACGTCCTCCATACTCGCGGGCTTTTTCCAGCTCGTTCGCGCCGAGCAGATTTCCGATCAGAACCCCGGCACCACCGCTCACACCGCGGATCAGGCAGGAGAGGAGGCTCTTGGCAATCGAGGTGATGGAGTTTGCCGCAACGGCATCGCTTCCCATATGTCCCATGATAACGGAGTACAGAACGTAGGCAATTCCCCAGACGAGGGAGGCCGCAAGCACGGGAAGCGTGTAGCGCCAGAAGTCTTCTGAAAGTATTTTCCCTGCGGAAGAGAAGAGGCGGTTCCAGAGAATCCGTACACGCTCCGGTTTCTTTGTCTCGAGATAAGCCCAGATCAGTTCCACAACGCGGGCAGCTACCGTTGCATAAGCTGCTCCGCGGATCCCAAGTGCCGGAGCACCGCAAAGACCGTAGATGAGGATGGCATTTAAAATGATGTTCAGTACAACCGCAGTGGAACTGATGCGGGAGCTGACTGCTGCATGACCGGTGTTTTTCAGCAGGATCAGATAGACCTGCGAGATACCGCAGAGTACGTAGGAGAGTGCAACAGCGCGTAAATACTGGCTTCCGCTTGCAACCAGGGCCGCATCATTTGTAAAGATGCGCATCAGCATTTCGGGACAGAAACCGGCAAGGATGGTAAACAGGCCGGAGAACAGCAGGTTGGTGCGAAGTGCGATCGGAATCACTTTTTCGATCGAAGCGGCATCCTGTTTCCCCCAGTACTGCGCTGCCATAATACCGGCGCCCGCCGCGATGCCTGAGATAAAAAGGCTCAAAACAAACTGCACCTGTCCGGCCAGTGAAACAGCAGACAACGAAGTCTGATCAATCCAGCCCAGCATGATCGCATCCGTTGCGCTGACGAGAGCCAGCATAAAATTCTGGATCGCAATCGGAAGGACGAGGAGTTTTAGTTTCTGGTAAAATTCGTCCTTAAAATTCATTCGTGTTTTCATAAAAATTCCCCCAAAGTATAAATAGTAGTTTTTGCTGTATTATAGCGGAAAGAAAATGGAAAAACAATGGCTAAAACAAGCTATTTTCTGGTCAATGTTGACATTCCCTGTATAATATAGAAGAAAAAGAACTTTTCCGGTGCCCGTGTCCGGTACGCCGGAAAGCGGAGAAGAAGTTTGATCAGAAAATCAGGTTTCCTTCAGCAGAAACTCCAGGATTTCTGCTATCAGAATAAATATGCCGGCAGCGGCTGTCTTTATAAAATCCAGAAATCCATGCAGGAGCTGGAGAAGCTTTTGAAAAAGAAAGATAAGAAACGGAAGTAGGTTCGGCTGCCATTGGAGCCGTCGTCGAAACAAACGGAAATATACGAAAAAATTGTGAAATTTAATAGAATTATAAGACCTGTTTTCGCTGTTTTTAACAAAAGTAAAGAAACAGTGAAAAAAAGGTTGCTTTTTTCGGCAGAATCCTTTATAATCTTATTTGTGTTCAGCGAGTGGATCATCCAATGAAACACAGAAAAACAAAAGTAAGCGCCTTTAGCTCAGTTGGTAGAGCAGTAGACTCTTAATCTATTTGTCCAGGGTTCGAGTCCCTGAAGGCGCATCGAAAGCACTGTTTTTGCAGACCTGAGAGCTGCGGGGACGGTGTTTTTCTTGTTTTACGGGCGGAATACCGAAAATCTACGTATCAACTTTTCCTATCATCATAGCATCTCCAAATGAGAAAAACCGGCAGCAGAGGGATCCTTTCTGACATGGATCTTTCCGCTGCCGGTTTTGTCTTTCAGAGCAAAAAATTTAGTAGTTCTTCAGCCCGTTCGCCGAATCAATAATGATCTGGCAGCCCGGCTGAACATTTTTCAGAATCGTGATCATCTGGTCTTCCGGGACAGAAATGCATCCGCCGGTCGGCCGGTTTGTGCTGCAGTGCAGGAAGATGGCAGAACCGACACCCGGAGTGCAGTTTGGATTGTAATCGAGGGACAGAACGTAATGATAGGCCGGATTGATCTCGATGATGTGCTCCGCGGAATTCCAGGCTTTCGGCGTTGTCTTCGTCGTGACGAACTGATTGTAGTATCTGGAATTTACATCATCGACCCAGTAATACGTATCATCCACCTGGGTATAGGAAAGTTCCGTTCCGGGATTCGGGAGAATGCCGAAGGCATACGTAAAGCTGAACTGTCCGCACGGTGTTTTGCGGTTCCATTCGGTAGTTTCGCCTACACCGCCGTATCCGACATAGCTGCTTGTACAAAGATCCTCGTTCCAGGTGCCGTCCGCATCTTTCGTTACCATGGCCACTGTCGCACTGGTGCCGCCAGAACTTTTCTTTTCATTTTCAAATCCCCCTTACATGCAGAAATGTTTTTTACAGAAACCGTGCCTCCATCTTACAGATCGGGTTTCCGATAGAGGAAAACTTCTCTTCATATTCCGTCATTACATTTCCTTCTGAGAGAACCACATCGTGGTGCAGATCGTATGTGAATGCAGTGAGTTCCCATCCCTCTGCATTTTTCATCTCTTCAAGAGAGAAGTCAAACAGATCTTTATTATCGGTTTTGAATTCCAGTGTGCCGTCCTTCTTTAAAATCTTCTCGTACCGTGCAAGAAACTCATGCGACGTCAGTCTCCGCTTCGCATGGCGGTCCTTCGGCCACGGATCGGAGAAGTTGAGGTAAATGCGGTCTACCTCGCCCTCAGCAAACACTTCCGGAAGCTGGCGTGCATCCATGCGGATAAAGAACAGGTTTTTGATTTCCGTCTCCAGTTTTTCCCGTTTCTGTACTGCGCGGAGCAGCACGCTGTCGTACATTTCAATGCCGACGTAGTTGATTTCCGGATGCAGAACCGCCATATCCATCAAAAAGCGGCCCTTTCCCATACCGACCTCAATATGAATCGGATTTTCATTTCCAAAAATTTCAGCCCACCGTCCCCGGCAGCTCTCCGGTTCCTGCACAACGAACGGACAGGAAGCAATCACATCTTTTGATCCTCTGATATTTCTAAGGCGCATATGCGTAAAATTCCTTTCTTAAGTGATAAATATTAGAACTGTCTCTTATACACATCTGACGCTGCCGACGACTTA
>ERZ1027063.751-NODE-751-length-13442-cov-7.568387_pt1 | contig 13442 bp, 9 predicted proteins | sample MGYA00519423_ERZ1027063 | MGnify/ENA primary metagenome ERZ1027063 (study PRJEB26926, sample SAMN06164493) | human gut metagenome | biome: ENVO:00009003; feature: ENVO:2100002; material: ENVO:00002003 | host: Homo sapiens | place: USA | collected 2012 ...
AGCTCCTCGACCTTCTTGCGGCTCAGGCAGTAGATGATGCCGCTCTTGCCCTCGTGCTGCTTGATGTAACGGATAATCTCCCGGTCCACATCGTGCTTGGGCCGGATTTCGTAATACAAGTTGGGGCGGTTGAACGACGACTTGAATACCGAAGCGTCGCTCATACCCAGGTTTTTCTGGATGTCCATCTGCACCTTGGGGGTAGCCGTCGCCGTCAGGGCGATCAGGGGCGCCGTGCCGATTTCGTTGATGATCGGACGGATACGACGGTACTCCGGACGGAAATCGTGTCCCCACTCCGAAATACAGTGCGCCTCGTCGATGGCGTAGAACGAAACCTTGACCTTGCGCAGAAACGCCACGTTATCCTCTTTGGTGAGCGACTCCGGAGCGAAGTAGAGCAGCTTGGTCCGCCCCTCCAACACATCGTTGCGCACCTGCGCGATGGCACTCTTGTTCAGGGAAGAGTTCAGGAAGTGAGCGATTCCCGCATCGTTAGAATAGGTGCGCATGGCATCCACCTGGTTTTTCATCAGGGCGATCAACGGCGATATGACGATCGCCACGCCGTCCATCAGCAGGGCGGGCAACTGGTAACACAAAGACTTGCCGCCGCCGGTAGGCATCAGCACGAACGTATCTTTTCCACTCAACACATTGCGAATCACGGCTTCCTGATTCCCCTTGAATGAAGAGAAGCCGAAATATTCTTTCAGTTTCTCGCGCAGCAGGGAATCTTCATTTTGCTTCATAACTCTTCTCAAACACAAATTTCAATGTAAAGATAAAAATAATTCGGAAAAAAACATAACTTTGTAAAAAAATTTCATAAAAAATGCGTCTTTACACCAGCGAGCTCGTCAAGAAATACAAAGCCCGCACCGTGGTGAACCACGTTTCGATCGACGTGAACCAGGGTGAGATCGTGGGTCTTCTGGGTCCGAACGGAGCCGGCAAGACCACGACGTTCTATATGATCGTCGGCCTGATCAAACCCAACGAAGGCCAGATCTTTCTCGAAGACGACAACGGCCAGGTAGCCGAACTCACCAAAGAGCCCGTCTATCGCCGGGCCCAGATGGGTGTGGGGTATCTGGCGCAGGAGGCCTCGGTTTTCCGCCGTTTGAGCGTCGAGGACAACATCAAGGCCGTTCTGGAGATGACCGATCTGAAAAAGGACGAACAGGCCGCACGCTGCGAAGCGCTGATCGAAGAGTTCCGCCTTCAGAAAGTACGCAAGAGCCTCGGCATCCAGCTGTCGGGCGGCGAGCGGCGACGTACCGAAATCGCCCGCGCCGTGGCGATCAACCCGGCCTTCATCCTGCTCGACGAACCGTTCGCAGGCGTCGATCCGATCGCTGTCGAAGACATCCAGAGCATTGTCGCTACGCTGAAGAACAAAAATATCGGCGTCATCATCACCGACCACAACGTCGATGAAACGCTGGCCATCACCGACCGTACCTACCTGCTGTTCGAGGGTAAAATCCTCAAGGCGGGTTCGGCCGAGGAGCTGGCTGCCGACCCGATGGTCCGCAAAGTCTATCTGGGACAGCACTTCGAACTGCGGCGCAGTCCGACGCTCGACAAACTCCGCAAGGGACAACCCGCGAGCACAGCCGAAGAGAATCCGTCCGAGGAGAAATAGACCGTGCCCGCCTTCTGTCGGGCAATGCCCGGCGGATCGGCCTCGCGGAATCCGCCCGACTCCTGCCTACGACGGTGCGAACCCGGACCGGGATCCGGAACCGTTTTCCGCCTGCGGCAAGCGCCCCTCCCGGCAAGCCCGGGAAGTCCGAAACGAAGTCCGGAAAGGATTGCGGACTCGCAACCGATTCCGGGAGCGCATCCCGGAAAAAACAAACAGACAACCATTTTCGAACACCGGTTTGCATCGTACAGTTCGCGCGAATCATTCCGGATTCGGAAAATGGAAAGCGAAACAACGACTTTTTGACAAGTGCCGCAACGGACGTAAACTCCGAACTGCCGCACCGAAAAATACAGTAATTATCCGTATATGGATCAATCCGTTCCCCCGGGGAGGGTTCGAGGCATTTGCATTCCCCCATGTTCCAAAAGTTACGCACAGCGTGCCCTGGCCGCCTCGCTGCTGGCCGAAGGTACTTCCCGGCTGCATAACATCGAATTTTGCGACGATACCCGTTCGGCCATCCGCTGCATCGAGGCGCTCGGTGCCCGGGTACGGCGCACCGGAGAGCGCACGCTCGAAATCGACGGCGGCCTCTCCCCCGCAGGCGACAAACTCTACGTCGGCCAGTCGGGGCTTTCCACCCGGCTCTTCACCCCGATCGCATCCCTCTGCGACACGCCGATCGGAGTGGTGGGCGAAGGACCGCTGCTGCACCGCTCGTTCCGGACGATGATCCGCACGCTCCGGGCACTGGGCGTCTGGGTTCACGACCGCAACGACCATCTCCCCCTCCATATCCAAGGTCCGATCCGGGGCGGCGAGGTTCAGGTAGAGGGGCTGGTTTCCTCCCAGTTCATCACAGGGCTGCTGCTGGCCCTGCCGATCGCCGAAGAGGAGACGACGATTCACGTGCCCCACGTAATATCGACCCCCTATATCGACATCACGATCGACACGGCCGAGCGCTTCGGCATCGAAATCCTGCATAAAGACTATAAAGAATTCTACGTGGCCGGAAGACAGCGCTACCGGCCTGCCGAGTTCGAAATCGAGAGCGACTGGAGCGCGGCCGCCTTCCTGCTGGTGGCGGGGGCCGTCGCGGGTGAAGTGACGATCCGCAACCTCTCGGTACTCTCCCGACAGGCCGACACAGCCGTTATGACCGCCCTCGTACGGGCCGGCGCATCCGTCATCGACGAGGGCGACACGATCACCGTCGCACACCGTCCGCTGCAAGCCTTCTCATTCGACGCGACCCAATGTCCGGGGCTTTTCCCGGCCCTGGCTGCCCTGGCCGCTTCAGCCGAAGGAACGAGCGTCATCAAGGGAACCTCCCGGCTGGAGAACAAGGAGGGCAACCGTGCCGAGTCGATCCGCGAGGAGTACGCCAAACTCGGCATCGAGGTCGATCTCGACGAAGAGGATACGATGAAAATCCGGGGCGGACGCATCCGGGGCGGACACGTGCACAGCCACGACGACCATCGCATCGCCATGTCGCTCGCGGTAGCGGCTCTGAACGCCGACACCCCCGTCGTTATCGAAAATCCCGCATGCGTGGCCAAGAGCTTCCCCGACTTCTTCGAACGGCTCGAATCCCTGCGTACTGTGGAATAAACGGACCGACTATGCCGACACGCCGGGAAATCATCGCACGGATCGAAACGCCGCTCACCGCCCTCTACGGCGAGCGCGAAGCGCGGCAAATCGCCCGGATCGTTGTGATGGAACTCGGCGGACTCTGCCTGACCGACCTGGTCGCCGAACCGGACAAGGAACTCGGAATCGACGAACTCGACCGGATCATCGGCGAACTGGCCGCCGGCCGTCCCCTGCAATACGTACTGGGACATACCGAATTTTACGGGCTCGATTTCCAGGTGCGGGAAGGGGTGCTGATTCCCCGTCCCGAAACCGAAGAGCTGGTCCGCTGGATCGCCGAATCCCCCGCCCCGGACAATCCCGCCGTACTCGACATCGGCACCGGCAGCGGTTGCATCGCCGTCACGCTGGCCCGGTTGATCCCGGAGTCCCGTATTACAGCCGTCGATATTTCCGAAAAAGCCCTCTCCATCGCCCGCGAAAATGCCCGGAGACTCGATGCAAAAGTGGATTTCCGACAAGGCGACGCCCTCGGGGAGCTATTCCCCGGACAACGAGAACAGTTCGACCTGATCGTTTCCAATCCCCCCTATATCCCCCGCAGCGAAAAAGCCTCGATGCGCGTGAATGTCACGGGTTACGAACCGGCGGAAGCGCTCTTCGTCGAGGACGACGATCCGCTGATTTTCTACCGGGCCATCGCCCGCAATGCCCGGCGGCTGCTCCGTCCCGGCGGACGGCTCTATTTCGAGATCCACGAGAATTTCGCGGACGAAACGTTCCGGATGCTGACCCGGGAAGGGTTTCCGGATACCGCCGTGCGCCGCGACCTGAACGACAAAAACCGCATGACATGCAGCCTGCAAAGAAGATAAAACGCGACAAAACGCCCGAACAGGCTTACGCGGCCTTGATCCGGCTCTGTGCCCGGAGCGAAAAATCCTCGGGCGACGCCCTGCGGCTGATGCAGCGCTGGGGCGTGGAGCCTTCGGCCCGGCAGGGCGTGCTGCAAAAGCTCTTCGCCGACCGATTCATCGACGACAACCGCTACGCCGAAGCCTTCGTGCGCGACAAAATCCGACTGAGCGGCTGGGGCGCCCGCAAGATCCGCACCTCGCTCCGGCTCAAAGGCATCGCCGCAGCGATCATCGATGAAGCTCTTACCCGACTGGATCCGGCGAACCAGTCCGAACGGCTGCGGACACAGCTCGAAAAAAAGCTCCGACTGACCCGATACAAAGATACTTACGATTTGAAAACCAAACTGATCCGCTACGGCCTTTCGCTCGGATACGACTACGACGCCGTACTCGATGCCGCCGGCGAATTGATCCAAACAAACGACGAACCATGCGACGACTTCTGATCTCCGCGCTGCTGCTGTGCAGCGCTCCCGTTTCGGCCCAGCACCTCGCCCCGGAAGATTACATCTTTCCCCTGCGAGACGTGGCCGGGCTTTACTCCGCCAACTTCGGCGAAATGCGTCCCAACCACTTCCATTCGGGCATAGACATCAAAACCGACGGCGTAACGGGAAAACCCGTACTCGCCACGGCCGACGGCTATATCTCACGCATCGCCGTCACGCCGGGCGGCTATGGACGCGCCATCTACATCACCCATCCCAACGGCACGACTTCCGTATATGGCCACCTCTCGAAGTTCCGCGACGACATCGAAAAATACGTACATGAGGAGCGTTACCGCACCCGGCGAAACAGCATCAATCTCTATCCCCCGGCCGACCGGTTTCCGCTCAAACAGGGCGAGCAGTTCGCCTGGTCGGGAAATACAGGCTCGTCCGCAGGCCCGCACCTGCATTTCGAGATCCGCGACTCCCGCACGCAGCGGACCCTCAACACCATTTCCAGCGGCGTGATCCGCACCCGCGACGACATTCCGCCGCGCCTGGTGAAACTCTACTACGTCGAGGTGGACAGCGTGCGCGGTGTCCCGGTGCACGCCCGGCCCCGCCCCGTCGAGCTGGTCGAAAAAACGCCCGGACGCTATGCGCTCAAACAGGAAGGAGCACTCTCCGTCGGCAGCCGAGGTTACTTCATCCTGGAGGCGACCGACCGCAAAAACGACGTATCCAACACATTCGGACTCTGGCGCATACGCGAATTTGCAGACGAAGATCCGATCTTCGAACTTCGTATCGACGGCTTCGCCTTCGACCAGACCCGCTACTGCAACGCCGTCACCCACTACCCCATGCAGGTCGCCTCGCGCAACGAAGTGATCCGCCTCACCCGACTCGACGGCTGCATCGACGATTTCTACCCCGTCTTGAAAAACCAGGCCCTGCTGACTCCTTCGGAAGGCCAGAGCCAGCAGATCCGCATCGAAGCCGAAGACGACAGCGGCAACCGCTCGATACTCGAATTCCGGACGATCCGACAGCCTGCGCAGCGGGATTTTCGCGCCGTATGCGATTCGACGGCTCTCATCGTCGATAACCGCCGGCCCTTCTCGCATACAGCGGGAGAGGCATCGGTTCACATCCCCGCCGGCGTCTTCTACGAACCGCTCTTTTTCAGTCAGTCGAGCCGCCCGGCCCAATTCGCCGCCGCGCCGTCGGTCGCCGTCCTATCTCCCGTCTATTCGATCCTCGATTACGACACGCCTCTGCATACGGCGGCTACGGTTACGATCCGGGCATATGTTCCTCAGAACTTACAACCCCACACCACCCTGGGTTTCGTCCGCAAAGGGACGGTTTCCTATGCCGGAGGAAAATATAAAAACGGCGCCATCACCCTTTCGACCCGCACATTGGGCGACTTCTGCGTGGTGGCCGACACCGTTCCGCCACGCATCGAGCCCCGCTTCAAAGCCGGAGAGCCGATCAGAACGCGCAGCATCACCTTCCGCCTGCGAGACAACTTCTCCGGCATAGGCAGCTATACGGCCACACTCGACGGGGAGTGGATCCTGCTCGAACGCAATCCGATGCAGGGCACCATTACCCACACCTTCGACGACTCCCGCACCCCGAAAGGCCGGAGCTACACGCTCCAACTGACCGTCACGGACAACTGTGGCAACAAAACCGTCTGGAAACGGACGATAACCCGATAACAATACCGATATTTACATACTTCAGACACTGCCCGCAACATTCAGACGGCCGACCGGAAAATCGGCCAGGGCTTTTTTCAGACAACGCACTGCCGGATTACACGGCTCCGTTCATCTTCGGTCCCTGGCGAATCCTCTCACAAGCCCGGCACACCATGACAACGAAAGATCCGCTAAACAGTTATTGTTTAGCGGATCTTTCATCGTTTTTCTCAAGTGATTCCGGAGCGGTTCGAACGCTCGACCCACAGCTTAGAAGGCTGTTGCTCTATCCAACTGAGCTACGGAACCATCGTTTGCAGCACATAATCGCATAGCGCAGCAAAGGTAATACAAAATCCTCGCTTATGCAAGCAACACGACAAGTTTTACCTCTTATCCAGCAAGGTATCAAATAGTTAATACAACGATTTAATCAACGACCGCACCCCGTCTGCAAAAATTGCCAAACGCAGATTCCCGACGATATGGACTCGCTCGAATCGGATCTTACCATGACTGACAGGATGAAAGCGACGTCTGGGGCGAATTATACTACGAAGAATTAACCTTCACCGAAGACGATCAGTGCGATCCGAAGAGTGCTCCAAACTCGGGATTTATCAACGGCAAATCGGAGGTTACGCCAAGCCGTACCGCCCTGATCGCAACCGCCTTCACTGCACTTGTCCGCTTCTGCAAAGCAGCCGAATACGACCGGACACCCCATCTTTTACCGAATTGATCCATTTTGTTTCCCGGCAGATTTGGCAATTCGGTTTTTTGTTGCTACCTTTGCTCCCCTGAAAGCCCCAGAAGTGGGTAGCGTTTATTATTTTACTTAAAAAATTTTATAGCAAATGGCTGTTAAAATTCGTCTGGCACGCCACGGTAAGAAAAGTTTCGCTTTCTACCACATCGTTGCCGCAGATAGCAGAGCGCCACGTGATGGTAAATTCATCGAGAAATTGGGTACCTACAATCCCAATACGAATCCTGCTACGATCGATCTGAACTTCGAGAAAGCTCTGGATTGGTTACTCAAAGGCGCACAACCCACCGACACCTGTCGGGCGATCCTCTCCTACAAAGGCGTAATGTACAAGAAGCACCTGCTGGGCGGTGTCGCCAAGGGTGCATTCTCCGAGTCGGACGCCGAGGCCAAATTCAACAAATGGCTGAGCGAGAAGCAGACCAAGATCGAGAACAAGACCAACAAACTGGCGTCGGACGCCAAATCGGCTGAGAAGAGCCGTCTGGCCGCCGAGACCAAAATCAAGGAAGAGCGCGCTGCCGCCCTCGCCGAGAAGAAAGCCGCTGCCGAAGCTGCCGCACGTGAGGCCGCAGAAGCTGCCGCTGCCGAATCGGCTGAAGCAGCAGCTCCCGCAGAGGGAGAGGCTCCTGCCGAGGCATAGTTACAACCGTTATGTTGTTGTCGGTTGCGCGCGTGAGTAAACTCTTCGGAGTTGAAGGTGGGGTTTTACTGAATCTCTACACGACGTTTCCCGATGACTTCTCAACAGAGGAACCGCTGTTCGTGAAGATCGATTCACTGGCGGTTCCTCTTTTTTGCGACCGCTTCGAACGGAGGGGCAAGACCAACGCATTGGCGACATTCGCGGATATCGACTCCGCCCGTCGGGCGGAAGAGCTTATCGGACGGGAGTTGTACCTCGAGCACGAGGACGACGAAAACGACGAATTCTACCTGGAAGATTTGATCGGGTTCCGGGTACGGATCGGGACGTTGAAGGGCGAAATCACGGACTACTACGACAGTGAGGCCAATCCCCTCTTCGAGGTGGAGATCGGCGGCAAACGGATCCTGGTTCCGGCGGTCGAGGAGTTCATCGCAGGCATCGACTTCGAGAGCCGTATGGTGAAGATGGTACTGCCCGAGGGACTGATCGAACTGTAACGAGAATCGGTGGGAAACCGGTGCTTCCGCAGCCGGATATTTCCGGAAAAACGCACCTTCGGTGCGGTCGAAAGGCAAAATTTTCCGAAATAAATGAACACTCCTACACTGAAAACAACACGTTTAATTTTAAGGAGATTCACAGAAAAAGATATCAAAGCACTTTTCCTTATCCTCAAAGATATAGAAGTCAATAAATTTCTGCCTTGGTATCCCCTGAAAGACATTGAAGAAGCGAAACTGTTTTATGAGGAAAAATATGCTTCAAAATATACCCTTCCTCAGGGATATATGTATGCCATTTGCCTTAAAAAAGACAATTTTCCCATAGGATATGTCAAAGTTGATATCGATAAGCCTCATGATTTCGGCTACGGTCTTCGTAAAGAATTTTGGAACAACGGAATAACAACAGAAGCGAGCAAAGCCGTCATTGAACAGATAAAAAAAGATGGCATGCCTTATATTACAGCGACACACGACAGGAACAATCCGAGAAGCGGAAAAGTAATGCAAAAGGTCGGCATGACTTATCGTTACTCATATGAAGAGCAATGGCAACCCAAAAACCTCCCTGTAATATTCAGAATGTACCAGCTAAACTTAAACGGCAATAATGATTTTGTGTATAAAAAATATTGGGATATGTCCGACAATCATTTTATTGAATATTTATAATCGAAACAAAGTCCCTTTGCCGAAATGAGTACATCGTATTCTCAAAAGATTTTTAATAATACGCCAATGAAAATAAAATTGAATGCGGATAGGACGAAAAGAAGGTTGAATAACTTCCTTTTCGTCTGCTTTATTTTCATACATTTGAACCCATAAGAACCCACCAGGCAAAATACGACAAATTAGACGATGACCAAATCATTATCTTAAAGAAGGCCTATTCTTCCAACTATCTTAGCTTCAAAAAACATATTCCTTAATACAGATTTACAACAAAAGTATGGCACGTGTAGTTATCGGACTCTCCGGCGGCGTCGATTCGTCGGTAGCGGCCTACCTGCTCCAACAGGCCGGACATGAGGTTATCGGACTCTTCATGATCAACTGGCACGACACTACGGGCACGCTCGAAGGCGACTGCCCCTGGCACGACGACCGGCTCTTCGCCGAACTTGTCGCCCGACGGCTCGACATTCCGTTCCATACGGTCGATCTCTCGGACCAGTACCGTCGCCGGGTAGTGGACTATATGTTCTCCGAATACGCGAAAGGGCGCACACCCAATCCCGACGTGCTCTGCAACCGCGAAATCAAGTTCGACGTTTTTCTGAAGGAAGCCCTCAAGCTGGGAGCCGATTTCGTGGCTACGGGACACTACTGTCGCAAGGCCGAAGAGACGGCGCCCGACGGCCGGACGATCTACAAATTGCTTGCGGGTAGCGATCCCAACAAGGACCAGAGCTACTTTCTCTGCCAACTTTCGCAGGAACAGCTTTCCCGGGCGCTGTTTCCGGTCGGCCACCTGCTCAAACCCGAAGTGCGACGCATCGCCGAGCAAATGAAGCTCGCTACGGCCAAACGCAAGGATTCGCAGGGCATCTGTTTCGTCGGCAAGGTCGATCTGCCGGTCTTTCTTCAACAAAAGCTCGAAGCAAAAACCGGCAACGTCCACGAAATCAAAGCCGATTGGCCCAAATACGAACAAGCCGTCCCACTCGTCGGCAAAACGGAGGATGCAGGGATGGGCACGGCGGAACGAACGGCTTCGGATAAAAGTGCCACCCTACGCGGTATAAATCCGGCGAATACGGACTCGACGGAATGTCCGAACCCGGCGACAGCTCCGACGGCAACCGCCGCAAAGCGGTCCTCCACTCCGACGGATACCGAGCTGGCTGCACTCGCTGCTCCCTACCGTTATACCGTGCGCGACGGCAAAAAAATCGGGCAGCATAACGGAGCCCACTTTTATACCATCGGCCAACGCAAAGGGCTGGGGATCGGCGGCCGCAAGGAGTCGCTTTTCGTACTGGCGACCGACGTGGAACAGAACGTGATCTACGTCGGCGAGGGCGACAACCATCCGGGACTTTACCGCCGGGCCTTGCGGATCGCTCCCGGCGAGCTGCACTGGATCGACCCGCTCCGGGAATTGAAAACGGGCGAAAGCCGTCGTTTCGACGTCCGTATCCGCTACCGCCAGCCGCTGCAAGGAGCGGAACTCTTCATCCGTCCGGACGCTGCCTACCTGCTTTTCGACGAACCTCAGCGCGGAATCACGCCGGGACAGTTCGCAGCCTGGTACGATGGCGATGAGCTGGTCGGATCGGGCGTCATCGCCGAATAACCGAACTTCTCCCGATAGCGTCCAAGCGACCGCCGCAGAAGAAGCTCATAAACACGGGCCATTTTACCGAAACTCCGGCAAAACAGGCGACAAACAGTCTTCACAACCCTCTGCTCCACGCTCAAATACAGGCAGCCATCACGTACCGTACCGGCCGATTTCCGACAAGCATTTCCCTCCCAAGCCCCTTTCCACAAAGAGGCAAAAGAAAGGGACAGCCCAGAACACGCACACCCTATAGAAAAAAATATACTTTTCGATAAAATCGCCGGAATCAAAAAACAATATCTATATTGTTTAAATCTATGTTTACTTACATGCATCGGATGTACAAATAGACATAATAGGCAGAATGATATGTCCGATAAAGATCCTCTTTCGAACCTCTGTTCCGCGATCAATACAAACGTAGTTCATGAGCAGGATTATGTAATCGACACCGTTGTGGGGATTTTCATATATATTGTCGTACTGAAGACAATCAGAATATCGTATCTACTACAATGCAGATAAGTCGTCTATCCTAACTGTTTCGAGAAATAATAGATAATTAGCACCTCAATTGGAAATCGCTAAATACGATTTTACCCCTATTATTCCAGAGACAGAAATTAATCATTATCAATTACATAATATCCATATCCGTATTCGAGATTATGATGACCGCCAGGTCGTGTTGTCTTTTGGTATTTATCAATCGGATACGGATATTGGTTACCCCGTATTACTTACGCTAGATTCTCTGGGAAAACCCTCTGCGAAAATCAAGAATGAAATATGAAAGGACAATTTCTGATTCCGGTCACTAATTGTCCTGTTTGATTGCACATCACTCCAAAAGCAAATCCCCCCCCCAACAATTTTAAGGAAGAAAATAATAGACATTTTACGGCATCGGATTTGGCATTATCGGAAATATTGCGTAATTTGGGTTGCAATTCGATACTCTTTGATGGCAAAAGCGACTGTACGAATTTTCAAAAATCACGGACTCAAACAAATCAACCGGAATATCGAAGAACTGAAATTTACCCTATTAAATTATAACACGGTCAGCTTCCTACGTAAAATCGGACAGGAAAAACCGCAGCGGCAGCGAATATGAAACGAATAAGTTTTCTGGCGATATTCTTCGTCATCGCTTCTCTCGGTGCCATCCACGCCCAACAACGCACGGGTTTCGCCTATTACGACCTCGACCGCCTCTACGACACGATCCCGTCGCTCTTCTACGACGACACGGACTACACCCCCGAAGGACGGCTGCGCTGGACCGACGAGCGTTACCGCACCAAAGTCGAACGGGCAGGCGCCGTAATCGGCCGGATGGCAATGCCGCTCGCAGGAGTGTACGGAGTCGAAAACGAGAAGGTCGTCAAGGATTTGATTCGGGCATCGGACCTGCCGTACAGTTATGTGCACCGCACCCTCAATACGCTGGACGGGATGGATTTCGCCTTGCTTTACTATGCCGACCGGTTCTTCACGGAACGCATCGAAACGGGCTATGGCTATCTTTGCGTCGAGGGTACGCTGGACGGAAAACCGACAGCCGTACTGCTGACACGCGGCGACCGGTATGCTGCCGAACTGCTGGAGGAGCTGCGCGAACGCACGCCCGGCATCCGGATCCTCTGTGCAGGCAAGCTCCCGTCCGGAACTGCGGAAAAACTCTCGCTCAGGGATGCATTGGCTCCGGCCGAGCGCCGAGGGCGGGGCAATGCCTACGCACGGAGCGGTTGGTGGCTGCACGACCGGATCCTGACAGACACGGCGCTAACCGTCATCCGGGCCGATGTTTTCGCCCGGCGCGACCTGCTCGATCCCCGCAGCGGAACGCCCCTGCCGACCTATCGGCGACAACGCTATACGGGTGGCATCGGCCGATATTTTCCAATATTTTTATATATTAAATAAGTTTTTTGATTATCCGAAAAATCATCGTATCTTTGCCCCTCCGGAAAAGACGGTTTTTTCACCGTTGCCTTCCCAATGGAAGGCCTCGCCCGCAGCCCGGCGGAAACAACTCTGAAACAGCACATTTATTGGGAAAAACACTATTATAATCAACAACGACAAGTTATGGCAGACGTTAAACGAGTCTATACCTTCGGCAACAAGGAAGCGGAAGGTAACGGCAAAATGAGGGAACTGCTCGGCGGTAAGGGTGCGAACCTGGCCGAAATGAACCTGATCGGTATTCCGGTTCCCCCGGGATTCACCATCACCACCGAAGTATGCAGCGAATACTACGCACAAGGACGCGAGAAAGTCGTGGAGCTGCTTCGCCCCGAAGTGGAGAAGGCGATGAAGAACATCGAAAAACTGACCGGCATGAAGTTCGGCGACAAAGAGATGCCGCTGCTGGTATCGGTTCGTTCGGGCGCACGCGCTTCGATGCCGGGCATGATGGACACCATCCTCAACCTGGGTATGAACGACCAGGCCGTGGAAGCCGTAGCCAAGCGCACGGGCAATCCCCGTTTCGCATGGGACTCGTACCGCCGTTTCGTACAGATGTACGGCGACGTGGTGCTGGGCATGAAGCCCGCCTCGAAAGAGGAGCACGACCCCTTCGAGGAATTGATCGATGCGCAGAAAGAGAAGCGCGGCGTGAAAAACGACACCGATCTGACGACCGACGATCTGAAGGAGCTGGTGCACAACTTCAAGGCAGCCGTAAAGAAACAGACCGGCGAGGATTTCCCGGCAAATCCCTGGGATCAGCTCTGGGGCGCTATCTGCGCCGTATTCGGTTCGTGGATGAACGAGCGTGCCATCCTTTACCGCAAGCTCAACAACATTCCGGCGGAATGGGGCACGGCCGTATCGGTACAGGCGATGGTATTCGGCAACATGGGCGACAACTCGGCGACGGGCGTAGCCTTCTCGCGCGACGCCGC
>ERZ1027063.756-NODE-756-length-13332-cov-22.978534_pt1 | contig 13332 bp, 9 predicted proteins | sample MGYA00519423_ERZ1027063 | MGnify/ENA primary metagenome ERZ1027063 (study PRJEB26926, sample SAMN06164493) | human gut metagenome | biome: ENVO:00009003; feature: ENVO:2100002; material: ENVO:00002003 | host: Homo sapiens | place: USA | collected 2012 ...
GCTGGATAGCCTTGATACCAAAATTGAAAACAACGAAAGGATAAACGATAATTTAGCAGCTTAGATCTGGACGTCAGAGACATCAATCTCTCCGGACATCAACTTTGGTAGTAGTTCATCCCTAAGTGCAGCCAGCTTACGAGACTCAATCCGGTTCGAGATCATCAGCTCAAAAATAGGCTGCATGATAGAGTTGAAGCTTGTATAGTCTTCTTCACAAGGAATTAAGACCTCTGCTTTGGCAAGTTCCTCACGTTTGATGTGCCCCATTGTTGTTGCCTTATCAGCAGCGATTGCAATAAAACGGGCAAGGTGGTGAGCCGTCCACAGGTAGTAAAACCACTTGTCATAGACGTCTGATGTAACCTTGAAAAGGTGCTGATTCAAGCCGCAAGTTCCCCCGCACCATATATCAACAAGTAGACTTCCAGACCAAGAGAAGACGACATCGCCATCGTGAATGATGTATTCAGGCTTGATACTCAAGGAGCAGAGCTCACTACTATCATCACATGAACCTTGGCGGAGTTCCTTAATCTTCAATACCGGAAGACCTATTTCATTCCCTTGAGGACGGAACTTCTGCATGGCAAGTCCATTCAAGTAATTGGCGATGTCTAAGAGATTGCCTTTTCTCCATCCAGCAGGGATGGCATCAATATTGATAAAATGGTTGTCAAAGATAGCTTTGGCTTGAGCGTATAAATTATCGTTTACCGTCTGAATAACTCTCACCAGTGGCGAGAGTTTTACAAAAGGGACTGCCACTGAATGTCGTTCTCTTACCTCGAAAGGAGACACGACAATGACAGAACAACTCATCACGGAGATACAGCGAAAAATGCTGCCGTATCTCAACAACGAACAGCTCATGCACCTTCGGGATGCATTGGCTGAGACATTGGAAGGGGCAACGATCACCTATGATAGTGGCTCAATTCCAGCAGAAGAAACAGATGCAGTCGAAGCATTTATCACGGCAAAACGGATCGAAGGCTGCTCGGAGAAAACCCTGAGCTATTACCGGAAGACGATTGAGGCTCTGATTGCCGGAGTCGGAAAGGCTGTACAACAGATCACCACAGATGATTTGCGCCGCTATCTGACAAGCTATCAAGTTCAGCGTAGGTCGAGCAAAGTGACCATAGACAACATCCGCCGGATACTGTCCAGCTTCTTCTCATGGCTTGAAGATGAGGATTTCATTGTGAAAAGCCCAGTACGCCGGATTCACAAAGTTAAGACTGCAAAGGTGGTCAAGGACACCTACACCGATGAAGCGTTAGAGCTGATGCGTGACAACTGCACAACAGCACGGGACTTGGCGATGATTGATCTTCTGGCTTCCTCTGGAATGCGTGTTGGTGAGCTGGTCACACTAAACCGCGAAGACATCAACTTCAATGAGCGCGAATGCGTTGTTATCGGCAAGGGTAATAAAGAACGATTGGTCTATTTCGACGCAAGGACGAAAATCCACCTTCAAAACTACCTTGAGGGGCGAACGGATGAAAACCCAGCTTTGTTTGTTTCCCTGAAAGCTCCCTTTGACCGATTGATGATTGGCGGAGTGGAGACACGCCTTCGGGAGCTGGGAAAGCGTCTGAATATCCCGAAGGTTCACCCTCACAAGTTCAGGCGCACACTGGCTACTACTGCCATAGACAAAGGAATGCCCATAGAGCAAGTCCAGCAGCTCTTAGGGCATCAGAAAATCGACACCACCATGCACTATGCAATGGTGAAACAACAGAATGTGAAGCTGGCACATAGAAAATATATCGGTTAGGAGTGCAAATATGGAAACCAAGAAATACCGATTTGATGAAGTGACTATCAACTTTGACAAGAAACGAATACCTCTTTCCAGCGCACAACGCGAAAAAAGGCAAGGCACGTTTCGTTATTATGGTGCGCAAGGAGTGATCGACCATGTTGATGATTATATCTATGATGGTACATATCTACTAATTGCAGAGGATGGTGAGAATCTAAAATCAAAAAAGCAGAACATTGCGCAGGTTGTTGACGGACAATTTTGGGTCAACAACCATGCACATATTGTGCAAGGAAACGAACAGAGTGACACCCGATTCCTTTGCTATTTGATAAACAGCATGGACTTATCTGGATATGTCACCGGTTCAGCTCAGCCAAAATTATCTCAAGCGAACTTGAATGCCATAACACTCTCTCTACCTACTCTCGTTGAGCAAAAGAGGATTGTAGAATACCTATATATGCTTGATCAGAAGATAGATGTCAATCGACAGATAAACGATAATTTACAGCAGCAAGCGATGGCATTGTATGCTGAAATGTTCCTTAACAGCTCCGACAACAATGTTACTTCTGGAACTCTCAGTGACATTGCAGCCATCACAATGGGGCAGTCTCCGAGTGGCAGCAGCTACAACGAAGACGGTGTTGGCGAGGTTTTCTATCAGGGACGAGCCGAATTTGGATTTCGGTTTCCCAAACGGCGGCTTTTTACCACCGAACCTAAACGCATGGCTGAGACTGGCGATGTCCTTCTCAGCGTCCGCGCTCCCGTGGGTGATCTCAATGTAGCGTATGAGAGATGCTGCATTGGGCGCGGCTTAGGTGCTATTCATAGTAAAACTGGTCACAGTTCGTTTGTTCTCTATACTATGTTTGCACTCAGGTCTCAGCTTGATGTTTTTAATGGCGAGGGTACAGTCTTCGGCTCCATCAATAGGGATGCACTCAATGCCATACCGATTGATATTCCTCCTGTAACTGAAATCGATCAGTTTGAGGCTGTCGCTCATCCGATAGATGAGTTAATCCGCGCCAATTACGAAGAAAACTGCCGATTAGAAGCGATCCGTGACTCTCTGCTTCCTAAGCTCATGTCTGGCGAGATTGATGTCTCTGCCGTCAATCTCTAAGCTGCTAAATTATCGTTTACGCTAGGAGGGATAAGATGAAATACTGCTTTTACTACGATGAGTCTGAGCATAGCAGGGTCATCAATCTCTCAACCGTTACTGGTGAGACATATTATGATGGTTTTCTGGCAGCTATTATCGGGTGGCGCAGCGATCACGAAACAGCTTTTGAACAGCGTTATCATGCTTTTGAAGAAAAATACGCTGATAGGAAGAAAAAAGGAGAGCTGAAAAGCGGAACGATAAAGCCGAAGCAGTTAGTTCATGGATTTGCCTCTCTCAACGAAGCAAATGTAAAGCTGCTTGGAGATTTCTTCTCCATCTTTGATGCGAACAGCTATATCTATCTGTTCTGTGCAAGCAAAATCGAATACGTTATCACCCAGATTTTCAAAGGCTATCGCAATAGCGTCTTCTTTGATATGGACGCTGCACGCTACTCAATAGTCAAAGCGATAGTTACATACCGACCCACAGAGGTAATTGAAAGCCTGTATAAAAGTCCAGCGGAGTTTGTAGCTGCGTTAATGACATTCTTGACGAACCGGATTAGGCGTAACAAAGAAAACCGCGAATTGAAGGCGCAGGAAAACACGGCATTTGAAGCCGTCCTTTATGTCCTGAATAACGTCGATGTTCCGCAGTCCCTCACTTGGGACTACCATTCGCAGTTTGTCGGGTTTGGAAATTTCCTGAGCAGCAAGGGCATTCTTGATTATTCAGTCTTGCTTGACAAGGAAGGTGAAGCAGGAGACGAAAGCAAAACTCTCATTGCCGCGAAAGAAGCCAGTTTGAAGAATTGCGAAGAGGCAGACTCGATAGACCACTTTGGAATTAGAATGGCTGATATGCTGGTAGGAATTATCGGCAAACTGATGAAATCGCTATACCATTCCTTGACACCGACGCAGGACAGTCCCCGCATTGCGAAGACTCTTCTTAGCAAGGAATGGTTCAGACTAACCGATGGGCAGTTACAGCTATACAAGCAGCTTTATCATATCGTGTTCGAGATCAACAATGATTGGTATAAGGTCTATGCCGGTAATTATTCAGATGACCTTGTTAGCTTTTTGGGACTGCTGGATTTCATGAATCATTTCAATTCATCTAAAGACATCGAACAAGACTTTGATATGCAACCGGAGTATTGTAATAGCTGCATCTGCCAAAGACTTGAAACCCATTTTGAGCAGATGAAAAACAAGCTGCCTGTTGAGCCGGTGAAAGATCAAGAAAAGGATTTTTTTAGGAATCGACGCGGCGCAAAAGTTTATCACGATGTAGACAGACAACCCATTCTGGAACTCACCAAAGGAAAAAACGCCTTTGTAGTTCTTTCTGTCGGTATTGCAAAGGGCGGCATCCCATTAGTCACTGTTGAGGCATCGCCTGAAAATCTATGTTATAGGCTGCCTGTACAGTTGAACGAATGGGCAATGACGCTGGTTTCAATGGCAAATACAGGGGAAGATTTATTTCCTGCTGAGGTAATCTTCACAAAAGCTGAAAACCGCATCTATGCGGATATTATATAGAGGGAGTTGAGTACAAATGTCGGGCTATTTTACCGAATCAAATTATGAGAATGCCGTCTTGCAGCTTCTCAATGAGGATCTTGGATATACCTATGTCTATGGACCGGACGTGGAGCGCGATTACCACTCTCCGCTTTATGAGGATGTCCTGCTGCCCTCTTTGCAGCGAATCAACAAAAACTTGCCAATGGATGCTCTGACGGAGGCAATCTATAAGCTCAAGAACTTTGAAACCGGAACGCTTTTGCAGAAGAACATGGTCTTTATGGACTACCTCCAAAACGGAGTCCCGGTAAAATACTATGACAAGGGTGAAGAACGCTCTACCCTTGTTTACCTTGTAGACTTCAAAAATCCTGCCAGTAACGAGTTCACAGTTGCGAATCAATGGACTTTCATTGAGAACTCCGAAAAAAGACCAGATGTGATTCTCTTTGTCAATGGTCTCCCACTCGTCATTGTGGAGTTGAAGTCTCCGTCCCGCGAAGAAACCGATGCTTCCGCAGCATACCGCCAGCTCCGGAACTATATGTATGAGATCCCCTCTATGTTCATTTATAATGCGGTATGTGTCATGAGCGACTTGACCACTTCAAAGGCTGGTACAATCACGTCCGGCGAAGACCGCTTTATGGAGTGGAAAACAACAGACGGCAGCTATGAGAATACGCAACACGCATCATTTGACACATTCTTTGTAGGACTGTTTGAGAAGACCCGCTTCCTTGACATCGTGAAAAACTTCATCTGCTTTAATGTGGATGGACAGAATACTTTCAAGATACTCGCCGGGTATCATCAGTATTTCGCAGTCAAAAAGGCGATTGAGTCTACAAAACACGCAACCGTGACGGACGGTAAGGGTGGCGTCTTCTGGCATACACAGGGCAGCGGAAAATCGTTGTCTATGGTCTTCTATGCTCATTATCTGCAAGAAGCGTTAGAAAGCCCCACTATCGTTGTCATTACCGACCGTAACGATCTGGACGACCAGCTTTACGGACAATTCGCCCGCTGCAAGGACTTCCTCCGGCAAACGCCGCAGCACGCTGAGAGCCGCAAGAATCTGAAAGAACTGCTTGCAAACAGACAGGCAAACGGCATAATCTTCACGACCATGCAGAAGTTTGAAGAAAGCAACGAAGCTCTTTCGGAACGCCGGAACATTATCGTGATGGCTGATGAAGCGCATCGCGGGCAATATGGTCTCAATGAGAAGGTTGTGGTCAAGCAGAAGGACAACGGCGAAGTCGAGGCGAAAACCGTTATCGGCACTGCCCGCATTATAAGAGACACGCTTCCTAATGCGACCTACATTGGATTCACCGGAACACCGATCTCCACAAAAGACCGCAGTACACGAGAGGTCTTCGGTGATTACATCGACATCTATGATATGACACAGGCAGTTGAAGATGGCGCGACCAGACCCGTCTACTACGAGAGCCGTGTGATTCACCTGAAACTCGACGAGAACACCCTCCATCTGATCGATAATGAGTATGACATTATGGCTGACAACGCCGATCCGTATGTCATTGAAAAGAGCAAAAAGGAACTTGGTCAGATGGAAGCAATCCTCGGTGCCGACCAGACGATCAATTCCTTGGTAAATGACATTCTTGATCATTACGAGAATTACCGTGAGAATATCCTAACCGGCAAGGCGATGATCGTTGCTTATTCGCGTCCCATAGCAATGAAGATTTATAAGCGCATTCTTGAGCTACGCCCAGCGTGGACGGAAAAGATTGCAGTGGTCATGACGCAAGGCAATAACGATCCCGAAGAATGGCGTGAGATTATCGGCAACAAAGCTCATAAGGACGATATGGCGCGGAAATTCAAAGACAACAACTCTCCGCTGAAAATCGCCATCGTCGTGGATATGTGGCTGACCGGCTTTGATGTTCCCTCCCTTGCTACGATGTATGTCTATAAGCCGATGGCTGGACACAACCTGATGCAAGCTATCGCCCGCGTCAATCGTGTCTTCAAAGATAAAGAAGGCGGTTTGGTTGTCGATTACGTCGGTATTGCGGCTGCACTGAAACAGGCAATGAACGACTATACTGCCAGAGACAAGAAGAACTATGGTGATACAGATGTAAGCAAGGCTGCATATCCGAAGTTCCTTGAAAAGCTCTCTATTTGCAGAGATTTGTTCCACGGATTCAGTTATGAGAAATTCATGACCGGAAGCGACCTTGACAGGGCGAAGCTCATCAGCGGCGGAGTGAACTTCATACTCGGCAAGAGTGTTGCAGAGTACGAGCTTCCCGACCATGAGAAGACACAGAATGTGTTTATCAAAGAAGCCCTGCTTCTCAAGCAGGCACTTTCGCTGTGCAGCAGCTTGGTAGACGAGCAAACTCGCATGGAGGCAGCTTTCTTCGAGTCCGTAAGAACAATGACCGTGCGCTTGGTTTCAGGCGGTACCGGAAAGAAGTTTACGCTTCCGGAAGTAAATGAGCGCATTAACGAGCTTTTGAAGCACAGCATCAAGAGCGAAGGTGTTATCAACCTCTTCTCCGATGTCCAGACTGAGTTTTCGTTGTTCGATCCGAAGTTTCTTGAAGAAGTGGCAAACATGAAGGAGAAGAATCTTGCAGTCGAACTCCTGAAAAAACTGATTTCCGAACAGGTCTCTGTTTACCGTCGAACAAATATTGTCAAGTCTGAAAAGTTCTCCGAAATCATTCAGAGCGCAATGAACCGCTATTTGAACGGAATGCTGACCAACGAGGAAGTCATTCAAGAATTACTCAAGCTGGCGAAAGACATTGCCGCTGCTGCCGCCGAGGGTGAAAAACTCGGATTGACAGCGGACGAGCTTGCTTTCTATGATGCTCTCACGAAGCCGCAAGCAATCAAGGACTTTTACGAGCATGACGAGCTTATTGCTATCACGAAAGAACTGACAGATTTGCTTCGCAAAAACCAGACAATAGACTGGCAAAAGAAAGAGAGCGCAAGAGCTGGAATGCGCCGCCTGGTCAAAAGGTTGCTGAAAAAACACAAATATCCGCCAGAGGGTATGGATGATGCTGTCCAGACTGTCATGAGCCAGTGTGAGATGTGGACGGACAATGTAATGACCGCTTAACTCCCCTACGAGAAAGGAGTAGATCATGGGCAATTCAGTCATGTTGAATGGCGTCGAATATGCCGGAGAGCAGATTGCTTACAAAGACAGCACCTATGAGCTTGTGTCAAAGGTAGCATATCTGATCGGCGTCCCGCTCCGTATTTTTCAAAATGAACACGAGCCGCCGAAGATAGAGATATACGACCGGCTTGAACAGGATAAAAATGCCCGTATCATTCGCAATCTCTGTATCATCCGCACCGCCATTGAGCGCAACTACCGGAAAATAAATGACATCATGCGGATGGAGTATCGAGGGCTGCTTTCAATGCCAGAGATCATCCCGGCTTCCAGTATGCAGCAGCTTTCAAATGACGGAATCAGCTTTATCAAAAAGTCGAGTACAAAGCTCTGCCACCACATTATCGAGATCAACCGGCTGATTTCAGACCGCATTAACAACTGCAAAAGCCTCTTTCCAATCTGGATTAACTGGGCGTACATAAAAGAGCTGTTCATCATGCCAAACGGTTTGACAGAGGACGGAACGAAAGATGCTGCGGACATCTATTACGCAAGTCTCTCCTACTACCCCTATCAAATGTATATCAACTGGGTACCGATGGACGAGGGTAATGTCCTCTATAATGACAAGAAGTTTGCTACCCTGCTTTATCAATGGCATTGCGACGCCTTCACGGAATACAGTAAAGTCTCCGATGCAGGGGCTTTTGTAAAAAACAATATCTACGACTTCATAGATGACAGTGAGAAGACCGTATTGGTAGTGGACTGCGAAAACTCTGACCCGTACAAGCTGTGCGCCACGCTCAAAAACCTTGATTATGAAGTCATGCAGAAAATTACGGCGATCATTCTCTTTGATGACGTACACACCGCTACGGCATGGCGGATTCTTGAAAACTACACCCGCATCCCCGTTGAACATATCATGATTGAGCGGATCAAGCAGAACAAATCACTGGTAGACATCAAGCTCACCGCAAGAGCCTGTCAGGAACACTACCAGAAGCAAGTGGATTCCTTCGTCATCGTCTCAAGCGATTCCGACTACTGGGGGCTGATTTCTTCCTTACCGGACGCCAGATTCCTTGTCATGATTGAGCGGGAAAAATGCGGACCGGATATGAAGGCAGCACTTGCAGAATCAGGGATATTCTACTGCTATCTGGATGACTTCTACTCCGGCAACAGCGAGGACATCAAGAAAAACGCACTGTTCAAGGAGATGTACCGCTGGATTGACAACTCCGTTCACCTGAATGTCAACGATATGTTTGATGCAGCTCTGCGAAACACGAGGATCGAAATGTCTCCCGCAGAGCGGCGGCAGTTCTATGAGAAGCACATCAGGCACATGACGCTGACTATCGACGAGAACGGAAACGTCAGCATTGAACTGAAACGCGGATAGCCTTGGTTTCTATTCCGGGAGGAATGTGGATGGACAACAGATTCTATTTTGGATTCAATACATCGGAGGAACGGAAAAAGCGCAGAAAAGCAGAGCTGTACTCCATGAGTGAGCAAGTCAGCACCTTCTTTTGGGATGAAGCCCCGCAGCATGGTTTGGAAATGCGTGAGGGACAGCAGGATATGTCCTTTGAGATTGTGGACGCCCTCATAAACGATCAGCATTTTGCGATTGAAGCTGGCGTGGGCATTGGAAAGTCCTTTGGCTATCTTGTGCCGGTGCTGCTGTACAGCAAACGCATGAACAAGCCGGTTATCATCGCAACCTCGACCATTGCGCTTCAAGAACAGCTCTGGCGCGATGTCCACGCGGTAATGCCCCTTCTTGGGCTGAACAGAGATGTTATCCTCGCAAAAGGACAGACCCATTATCTCTGCAACAAACGCGCAGATGAGTATATGTGTGACCCGAAAGCAGACCCACCGGACGCGATCAAAGAAGGAATCAAGCAAGGGTATGAGGAACGCAAGGATTTCCCGGAGGTTTTGCCGCAAGGAGTCTGGGACAAGGTAAACGTGCAGCGGTTCAGCATGAAGAATTGTGGCTCCTGTGAAAAGAAGTGCAAGTATTACAAAGTCCGCGCAGCATTAAAGTTTACGGATGGAGTGGTACTGTGCAATCAGGATTTTTTAACCCAGCATCTCATGAAACTCCGGCGCGGTCAGGAAGGGCTGATTAACGCCGCCGCTGATCTGCTTGTCGTGGATGAAGCACACAACTTGGATGATAAGGTGCGGAGTGCCACAACGGAGCGTTTCGGGCAAGGTATGCTCTTTGGAATGATTAAGAGCGCATTCTATGAGCTGCGATCCTTTGACCAGAGCAGTGTGTCAGGTGAAAAGCGAGAGGCAGAGAGCGCAATCATCGCCTTCTATAACTGCCTGAAAGCACAAGTCCAAAAGCAGATCAACGAGGCAGAACAGGATATGCGCTACGCTGACCGCTTTTTCTTCGACAACAATGGCAGTGCGATTGAACTGCTTACCGAGATGAACGCCGCCATACACAACCTTTCGTCCAGCATTCAGATTTATTCCAGCATGGATTTCAGAAACAACCGTTCCTTTGCTGCCTCTGATGATCTGGATGCCGTCAGCGAGTCCCTTTCAGAGCTTCTTGACCAGATAGACGATATGCTGATCTGGATTGAGCAGCACGGCAGCAACACGGAACTCGTCTATTGCCCTAAAAACACAAAAGAAATTGTGAGCCGCCTATACTTCAATGGTGATGAAAGAACCATCTTGACCTCTGCCACGCTGACGAACGCCACGAGCGGGTCTCTGGAAGAACAGTATTCTTACTTTATCAGCAATACCGGCTTTCCCGCTGGTGACCGCGGCTGCTTATCCGAGCCAAAGCCTTCCCCATATCCATACGATGAACACGCCATGATCTACTATTGCGACGATCTCCCGCACCCGACCAGAGAACATGAAGCCTTCATTGAAAAGGGTGTGGAGCGACTGCTTGAGATCCTGAGCATTTCCAACGGAAAGGCACTCGTGCTGTTTACGGCAAAGACCGACATGGAAGAGGTCTACTCCATTCTCAGTGAGAAAAATCTTCCGTACAAAATCCTGATGCAACAGCCGGGATCGTCGCAGGACAAGGTGCTGAATGAGTTTAAGGAAGATACGAACTCCGTGCTTCTGGGGACGGGCGCATATTGGGAAGGTATCAGCATTGAAGGAAAAAGCCTTTCCAATGTGATCATTTTCCGGCTTCCGTTCCCTGTCCCCGATCCAATTATCGAGTATAAGTGTTCCGTCGCAAAGGACGCTCTGATGGATGTCCGCGTTCCCGAAATGATTATCAAGCTCAAGCAAGGTATCGGGCGATTGATCCGCAATTTCACAGACACCGGCATTGTCTGCATTATCGACCGAAGACTGCGGGACGAGCCGCCGGAACGCTATCATGACATTACATGGGACTCCCTGCCTATCAAAAATCGGACAAGCAGTTTGGAGGAACTAAGGAAGTTTTACGAAGGTCTGCCCTCAGCCAAGGAATGATGATAGAAACGGCATTCTCTTCGGAAACATAGAACAGCCCCCAAAAAAACGACAATCAGAAAACGGAGGTGTATCATGATGTACAATGAAAATCTGCACGAAGAAGAACAACATCTGATCCAGCAGATTGCCGAGCAAACAGAGAGAGGAAAAATCGACTGGGAACTGACGGAGTATAATCCGCTGTCCTTTCTGAATGAGGACAAGATAGACAAGAACCCAGCAGTAATCTGTCAGTCCTTCTCCTTTGAAGCGATCATCGGCGGCTCCCGTTACGAGCTTGATGTCATGGAGAATATTGATGTGCCGTCCGGTATGGGAGACTACACCATAACCTTGACACGGGATGAAACCGAAAATTATCTTAAAATTGAGGATGCGCTTTCCTTTGACTGTGACCGCTATGAATGCACACCGGAGGAAGTCGCAGAGCGATTTGCGGACAGCCCCATTGTCCGTCTCTGCAACGCCATCATTCCTGCCACGCTTGGGCAGGAGGATTTAGAAGAGGTCTTCACATGGGCAAGGTTTTTCAACGAGACTGGCATTTCTGCAAAGCTGATGAATCATCCGCTGACCAAGCTCTGTGAAAAGCTGTTCGACGAACACCGTCTGATGGACTTCCATCGCTGCGTCTTGGATGTGGACTATCGAAAGCTGCTCCTAAATGAACTGGCTCATAACTAAGACACGGAAAAACGCCCCCGACACTGTGCCAGACGCACAGTGCCGGGGGCGTTCCCGTTTCCAGCGATTTATTTTTCTCTCGGCAAGGGACTGTTCATAAGGTGACACTTTCCGTTTTACGAAGCCGTGAAAATTCGATGTGTTCCGTGGAGATGTTCACTGGGCAGCATACGCCGTACACGTTTCCAATAATCACCGAGTAGTGCAATGTGTATTCACTATCGGGAAATACTTCACGGTTTTCACAACTCTTGATTCAGGAGTGGGATTTTTGCCTTATTCCCGCGTGACATCAAGGGAAACCGGATTGATAACGATGATAGATTTGCCCTTTTTGTGGGCATATCTCACGGTGTTCCCGGTACCGCTGGGGCATCCATTCCATACTGCGAGAATATAATCGGCGTGATCGACCATGTACCGATTTCTCTTGTCCATGCAGTCCGACGTGTACTCCCGTTGCAGCATGGTCTCCTTGTCACACTTTGCCGCGATATTATAATACCGTTCCCGTGAAGCCACAGACCATTTGATCGCTTGTGTCTCACAAGGGATTGCACTTTCCAGAGTAATGTGAGGGTATTTTGATTTCAAATCGAGTACAATTTCCGCAGCGTACATATCGACGCCAAGAGCCATGCCGGTAATAAAATGCGTGACGCCCTCGTTCTCGATGAGTGCTACAATCTGATCCCGCATAACAGATTTCAAAGAAGTACAACGCTTATCGGATTCATCAAAGCCGAACGGAAGACTCTGCGGTCTATGACCGGTAAACGCACAAGTCTTGCCTTGAACGGATTGCTTTTCAGCTTTTTGAGCAGACTTTCTAAACTCAATAATGCGCGACATGACACCCCTTCTTTCACTCTTTTGGTAGGTAACTCCATTCTATCACCCTCATCACGGACAGTCAACGCATTGTCGTTAGTAAAATCAACGACGGCGTACCGTGGATAATGACACCGCCGTTAGGTACACTAAATGCAAAGGTGGTGAGGCTATGCGAGAGAAGAAGGACATCAATATTGAAATCGGCGGCAATATTCAAGTGGCAAGAGAACAGGCGGGCTATACGCAGGACACGCTCTCAGAAATGCTTGGCATGACGCCGAATCACCTGAGCGCTATTGAGCGTGGTGCTTCCGGTATTTCTCTTGAAGCCTTGCAGCGTCTTTGCCGTTTGCTGGGCGTCAGTGCGGACCGAATTATCTTTGGGACCGATGAGCCAGAAGCGGAAGCCCTTGCGCTTGCCAGACGTATTTCGGATATAAAGCCGGAATACCGGCAACAGGTTCAAGAGCTGCTGTCCGCTATTTTGAATATGTCATAAAAAAAGAGCCTCTGCCGACACCCAAAACGGGCATCGACAGAGGCTCATGGTTCGTTTTCCGGGCATTCAAACAAGTGCCGAAATCGACACTTATTTCCGCGCTAAAGAAGAAACTGCGCAGGGAATACAATCACTTAGGTTGGTCAATTTGCGCCGCTCTGAGGCTTGCAATCACAGGCTTTTTCGACCCCTAACTGTCTACACCTCGATGCCTTGCGGGAGAAGTGCGGACAGGCGATGAGATCCGCACGGAAGCTCTGC
>ERZ1027063.760-NODE-760-length-13303-cov-5.457126_pt1 | contig 13303 bp, 13 predicted proteins | sample MGYA00519423_ERZ1027063 | MGnify/ENA primary metagenome ERZ1027063 (study PRJEB26926, sample SAMN06164493) | human gut metagenome | biome: ENVO:00009003; feature: ENVO:2100002; material: ENVO:00002003 | host: Homo sapiens | place: USA | collected 2012 ...
AGATGAGCGCTAGTCTCGTGGGCTCGGAGATGTGTATAAGAGACAGGTGCAGCAGAGTGCGGCGCGTGCAGTTGCCGAGCTCGGCATGGCTGCATCCGCCGATGAGTCCAATCGTGCGCATGGCGTTGATGCCGCGGTAAAAGACCGTCACGGCCAGCGTCTGCCCGGCGGCGACCGGCAGCGCGGCCGCGTCGGACGTGCAGCTTTCTCCCGCGCCGATGCGCACGTGCGTCTGCCCGCCGAAGGTCACGGTGCGCAGCGTGGCGGGGTCAATGCCGCGTGCATCGTCTGCGCCGATGGCGATGGTACAGGCCGCCACGTGCAGCGGCAGCACGCCGAAGATGTTCGAGAGCGTCAGGCGCACGTGCGTGCCGCCGGCCGTGAGCTGCACGGCCGTGCGCGCGGATACATCCGTCACGGCCACGCCGAGCCGGTCGAGCACGCCGGACTCGGACAGGCTTGCGTCGATGGGGCTGGTGCTCCACGCGCTGACCCAGCGGCCGGCAGTTTTGGGATCATCCATGGCAAAACCTCCGAAAATGCAAGGATATGTAGTTACAATAGGATGGTTTTCCGTAAAAGTCAACCGTGATCGTGCTCGCGCTCGTGCACAAGATGCTCGCGCAGGTCAAGGAGGACCCGGCGAGCGTGCTGGCGCTCTATAACGATGTTCGGCGCAATATCACGACGAACATCAACACCGCCATGATGGTCTATCTGGCGCAGCAGGCGAGCGGGATGCACTTCTCGGGCGATATCGTCAACGTGCCCGGCACATCGGTTATGGGCGCGCAGAAGCACGCAGAGTATCAGGTCAATCCCGATGCGCTGTTGGAGATGGTCCTGGATATTTTCTACGAGCCGGTGGATGGTTGACTGAAAACGGTTATTTTTTGAAAATAACCCTTGCTTTTTACACCGTTTCGGTGTAAAATTATGCTACTATTAGAAGCTGTAAGTTTATGAATGGAGGAGTTACACAATGAAGCGTTTTGTGGCCATTCTTCTGATACTTGTGCTTGTGTTTGCACTGTCGGCGACGGCGTTTGCTGCCAGCAATGTTACCAGCCCGGAGAAGGGCAACACGAATCCGAATGTCAATCCCGATTCCGGCAAGACCTCTCCGCAGACCGGTGAGTCCTTCAGCATCCTGTGGGTGATCTTGGCGGCCGTTGCTGCGGTCGGAGCGGTGCTGTTTTGCGGCAAAAAGCTGGTTCGCGCCAAGTAAGATGGCATAATGACAATAACAGAGCTCCATGATCCGATCATGGAGCTTTTGTTTTATGAGGTGAACGATGAAAACGAAAAAGATCCTTGTGCGCAGCGTGCTGGTGCTTGTGGCGCTTGCAGCGCTGTGTGCGTGCGCGTGGTGCGTGTGGTACATCATTCAGTACTACCAGGGGCAGTCCTTCGGCGACCGGATGCGCGCCAACGCCCCGGACGACACCGGCAGCTTCCAGCTCGAGCGCGTGAAGATCCCGGTCGATTTCGACGAGCTGCAGGCCATGAACCCGGATATCTATGCCTGGGTCACGATCCCGGATACGGACATCAGCTACGCCGTGCTCCAGCGTGACGGCGATGATGATCAGGAGTATTACTCCAAGCACAGCGAAAACGGCGCGTACTACAGCGGCGGCAGCATCTTCAGCCAGGACTACAACCAGAAGGATTTCAGCGACCCCATGACCGTGCTCTACGGGCACAACCTGCGCAACGGGCGCATGTTTGCCCAGCTCAACGACTTTTCGGATGCCGAGGTCTTTGAGGCGCACCGCTACATCTATGTCTATCTCCCGGACCGGATGCTTGTCTATGAGATCTTCGCGGCCTATCCGCACTCGAACGAGCACCTGCTGCTGTGTCACGACTTTGCGGATGCGGACGATTTCACGGCGTATTTTGACGGCGTGCAGGCGCAAAAGAGTCTGCAGTCCAACTTCCGCACCGACGCCTGGCCCGAACCGGGCGACCGGGTGCTGACGCTCTCGACGTGCTTCCGGGGCGATAACCACCAACGCTACCTCGTGCAGGGCAAGCTCGTGGCGGAGGCCCACGCCAAATAACTGCATACGAAAAGGAAAACCCGGCAGAGCAAAGGGCCCGGCCGCATAAGGGTATCATTTAAAACCGTCTAGGGTTCAGTAAGTTGGGACACATGCTACACACCGTGTGGCATGTGTCCTGCTTTTAATTATACTTCAATTACATATCCTTGTTGAAATTAGAATACACTTGCGTTATCATTTTCTTTAGTCAATCACGATTTCCAAGAAAGGGCAAATAAGTATGGCTGATGTTGTTGATATTCCGGAATTCAGAGCATTTTATTATACAGATGATACGCCCCGCCAGTTTTATACCCTCCGGCGATACGAGTATGAGAGCGGGTCTGGGGAAATGCACTGTTATAATATTGCGCCAGGTATTCAACTGTCTTTTAATGATCTAAATCTAAGTTCTTGCTATCAGCCACTAAATGTCCAAAAAGATTTTTTAGAAATAAATTATTGCCTTGAGGGCGGACACGAAGTTGAAATGGTCGGAGGCGGAATTACCTTCTTGGGTGAAAAGGATTTAAGTATATCTGGCCTATACCATGATAAACGGGTTATTGTCAATTCAAGAATCCCTTTCAATAAATATAAAGGTATAACCATTCTCTTGGAGCTAGAAACAGCCCAGACGACTCTCGACAATGAATTCTCTAAGTGGCATATAGACTTGCAAAAAATCCGCACAACTCTATGTCCGGAAGGACGTGTTCTTTTAATAAAATCCAAACAAAAAATCGACCATATTTTTGCAGAGATCTTGAGCGTTGAGAACCAGATAAGATTGCCGTATTACTGGCTGAAAATCCTGGAAATCTTACTTTTATTAAGCCAACTGGATAACAGTTATGTGGAGCCGCCCCAACAGTTTACGGAGAAAGTATCCCGGCGGACTCAACAGGTCTATCAGTATATTATTGAAAATCCTTTTACACAAAAAAATATTTCTGAGATAGCAGAGATTTATGGGGTTTCGGAATCAAGTATGAAACGCTGCTTTAAGTCAATTTCCGGTGCTTCTCTAGGCACGTTTATGAAAAGGAAACGAATGGAGGCTGCTGCGGAATTACTTAGATCTGAGCCAGCATTGAGTGTGGGCGAAATTGCTAGTCTTGCAGGGTATGAAAATCAAGGGAAGTTTTCTGGGGCATTCAAATCAGTATATGAAATGACTCCAATCGCATATCGCATGAAATATTCGTGACCTAAATGGATTAAGGCTTGACCTAAACGGTTATAGACGAACATGCAATCTTGTGCTACCATAATTGATATGAATTAGAGATTGACGAGAAGAACCGCATTCAGCGGTTCTTTTTAGGGGCATAAGTTAGCGGAGCCTAACCATGGGCGAATGGAGGCAAATTAGTTGTACAGTATGGGGATCTGCGCACGCATTGCAAAACGCATTATAACCTTGCTAATTGTGATTTTAGGAGTCGTTACTCTCAGTTTTTGTTTGCAGATATTTACCGGTACAGATCCGGCAGAAATGCTTGTAAGAAAGACTACATTGTTCGCAACAGAAGAACAAATCCAAGCAATGAGAGTTGAACTTGGCCTGGATGGTACACTCTCTGAGCAATATGCAGATTATATAAAAGGACTACTTACCGGGGACTTGGGTATTTCAATTACCAATCGAAAGCCTGTCATTGATAATATTAGAAATGCCCTTCCTGTTACATGTATGTTAGTTATTATGTCTATGCTCTGGGTTGCTATTTTAACCGTTTTAATATCAGCGTTTTCTGTCATATGGAAAGACAAAGCATTTGACCATGCAACAAGAGTTATCTGCATAATTGGTATATGTGTTCCGAGTTTTTGGCTGGCACTCATTCTGCTAATTGCTTTTGCAGTTGAGATTCCGATATTTAGTGTGATTTCAGACGGGAGTATTAAATCCCTTATATTGCCATCTATTTCTATTGCCATTCCAATTGCTTGTATTTCTATCAGAGTTTTGCGCGCTGCTGTAATAAACGAATTAAAAAGCGACTATGTTACTTACGCTAAAGCGAGGGGGTTTTCCACATCTAAAATTGTATACGGCGAGGTCCTGAGGAACGCATTTCCATCGGCCATAACACTTTTCGCACAATATTGCGCATCAGTTTTTGGAACCTCTGCACTGATAGAAACTGTCTTTTCCATTCAGGGTCTTGGATACTATTTAACTGAAGCGTGCGAAAGTATGGATGTATATGGAATATCGGGTGTGGTACTTATTTGCGCAATCCTATTTGTTCTTTTTAATACTGCAGCAGACATCTTCTCGGGCATTATTTGCCCTGCGTATAGGAGGAAACGTGTATGAGGAAACATCCACAAATTGTCATTGGTGTTTTGCTTATTGCGTTATTTATTTGTATTGCGATAACTGCACCCCTCCTTGCCCCAAATGACCCAAATGCAACAAACCTTGCACTAAAAAATGCCCCGCCATCAGCCGAGTATCCTCTTGGATGCGATCAAATGGGGCGGTGTGAACTTTCGCGCTTAATTTACGGAGCGCGATATTCACTAAGCCTTACGGTGCCTGTGCTGATAGTACTAGCAGCGATTGCATTGTTTATTGGATGCTACACTTCTTATAAAGGTGGCCTAATAGATGAGGTCATCCGATTGTTGTGCGATATATTTATGGCATTTCCGCTTTTAGTAATAGCAATGTCATTAGTGTCAGTTATTAACAATTCTGTTGCGAGCATTATCACTGCAATTGGTATTTCTATGTCTGCGTGGTTCTTACGCATGGCGCGTTCTTATGCAAAGGTCGAGTGTGGAAAGGGGTATGTAGAATCTGCAAGAGTATCTGGTGCATCTGCAATGCGGATCGTACTTCACCACATTATCCCGAATGTATTGCCACAGTTTGTTGTCTATTTTACCACGGGAATAGCATCAGCAATTCTATCGGTATCAAGTTTTGCATTTTTGGGTGTGGGCCTTATTGCTGGTACTCCGGAGTGGGGAGCCATGCTTAATGACGCTCGAAACAGCATTTATACAAATCCCGCCCTAATTGTTTATCCCGGCATATGCCTCATTATCTGTTGTGCGGGCTTTAATTTATTAGGTGAAGGTATTCGGGATTTTATTGGCAAGGAGGACCAGATCAGTGTTTCTTGACGTCAGAGATCTCACTATTACTCTCAAAACGGGTGAAGAAATTGCAAAGGATATTTCTTTTTCAATAGATGGAGGAGAAATGTTGTCCATTGTGGGCAGCTCTGGGGCAGGAAAAACGACGGTATGCAAGGCCGTTATGGGCTTACTTAGTTCTAATTATTCCATTTCAGGTGAGGTGCTTTATAGGGGGGAAAACTTGCTGCACTGTTCAAAGAAACGATTGCAGGCAATCTACGGTAAAGAAATATGCTATATTATGCAAAACCCCATGACAGCATTTAATCCATCGCTGCGTATTGGAAGGCAATTAGAAAAAACATGTTACTTACATAACCCCCAAATATCACGGCAGGAATTACATCTATTAGTGAGCAACACACTACAACAGTTGGGCCTTGATGATTTGAAACGGATACTAAAGAGTTATCCTGATGCCCTTTCGGGTGGGATGTTGCAGCGGATTATGATTGCAGCAGCACTAATCAATCAGCCTACTATATTGGTTGCTGATGAAGCGACTACAGCAATAGATGCCTGTAACCGAATTGAATTGATGCAATTACTTAGGCAGTTATGCAGTGGCGGCATGGCGATCTTATTTGTTACACATGATTTAAGAGCGGCGTCAATGGCGGATCGAATTTTAATAATGAATGATGGCCAGTTGGTCGAGGCAGGGACAACAGAGCAGATATTCAATGAACCTAAAGAAGAATATACAAAATATCTGCTTAGTGCTTGTACGTTGGAAAGGCGGTGATTATCTATGATTGAGGCGAAAGATGTAAGTTGCACTTTTGCCCGCAATCCGTTTTCCAAAGAGGGATTCATGGCGGTTTCCCCAGTTTCAATCCAATTCATTGATGGTGAACGGTATGCCATCGTTGGTGAGTCAGGGTCAGGTAAGACAACACTCGCCAGAATGATTGCGGGCCTCCAGCGTCCTACGACGGGGAATATCTATGTCGATGGGATGCCTGTTTACGGTAAACACAAGGTTCATACAAATTACTTCAAGGAAGTCCAAATTATTCAACAGGACTCTTCATCTGCATTAGATCCTAAAATGTCCGTGGGTAGATCAATCGAAGAACCTCTTTTGTGTTTTTTTCATTTAGACAAAGGAGAACGCAAAAAAAGGTGTCATGATCTGATGGATTTATGTAATTTGCCTGTTGAATACTACTCGCGTCTTCCCGCAGAATTATCTGGGGGCGAGCAAAAACGAGTCGCTATTGCAAGGGCCTTGGCAGCAGAACCTAAGTGTCTAATTTTTGATGAGGCAACAAATGGCTTTGACCTTCCTTTACGCAAGAAGATCATTGAAGAAATTGTTGACTTGCAGAGGAAACTCGCATTTACCCTTATATTTATTACACATGATATGGAGTTAGCCGTCGTTATTGCTGACGTAATTTTGGTTATGAGAAATTCCACCTTGATTGAACAGGTTGAATTTTCTGGAGATATATCAGTATTTACAAGCGAATACAGCAAGACGCTTTTATATGCGAGTGGAATTACTGATACATAATCATTGTTGGAATTGATCATAGCAGAAATAAAATGAAAGGATAGTTTGCGATGAAATTCAAAAGACTTGCAACGATTCTTATGGCTGCGGCCATGATGGTTTCGTTGGTTGCCTGTACAGGCGACAATGGCGAAAACTCAGAAACGCCTGTTACTTCGGGCAATGATGTTGTGGAGGAAACGGAAACCAACCACATCACTTTGGCCGAAAGTTGGGGATTTGAAAATTTCTATACAATTATGACGCCCGATGTATCGGCAAGCAACTTCGGTATCACATATTATCTTAGCAATTTCTACGATGTGCTTGTAGAATATCAAGATGGAGAATACGTTGGTGGTCTGGCCGAGGATTGGACAATTAGCGAAGATGGAACGGTCTACACATTCAATCTACGGCATGATGTGAAATTTTCTGATGGTAGCGATCTGACTGCGGAAGATGTTGCCAAATCGCTTTTGGCCGTTCCCATCAATTTGGGGCAATACAATGGAACCTATGGCCGCCTGTCTACAATTATTGAAGATGCAGTGGTCGTTGATGACTATACTGTTGAAATGCATCTGACGCAACCTTATTATAATGCGCTGCGGGAGCTGTGTTTGGCGAATCCATTCGGAATCGTATCGAGTGAACAACTTAATGATGATTTAACGAAAAAGGATACTTTTGAAACTGCAACCTATGGTACAGGTCCCTATATGTATGCTGGAGATAATGACGGGCAGACCTGGAATTTCGAGAGCAATCCCTACTATTGGGGTGAAAGACCTGATGTTGAGAGTTTTTCTATCAAGAGCATTCCTGACAATGATGCTAAAATTCTCGCATTGAAAAACGGGGAGATTGATTTTGTCGCAGGAATCACGAACGTCTCCAACGAAAGTTTTGTGGAAATGCAAAACACTGAGGGATTTGGCGCCAAGGTTGACGACAAATCTTTCCGCACCGGATATATTGGTTACAATTTAAGTAGCTCTATGTTCGGTGATGAAGTTGTTCGCCAAGCCATTACATTGGCCTTAGACAAAGATGCAATTTCTGAGAGCATTTATGGCGGCCTGTATGAAAAAGCAGATACATTCTTCCCGAAGACCCTACCCTATTGTGATGTAGAGCAAACCGTATACTCTTATGATATAGACAGGGCAAACCAATTGCTTGATGAAGCAGGATACATTGATACGGATGGCGATGGCATCCGTGAAAAGGACGGTGAGAAACTATCCTCTCCGTTCCAGTACCAAGCAGGCTCCGCTTCTGATGATAACTTGGTTGTTTATATCTGCGACCAGTTAGGGAAAATCGGAATCGAACTTACACCGCAGTCTGCACAAATGATGGACTGGTATGCAATGATTACAACTGGAGAGTACGGCCTTACCTTATTTAAAACACAAGGCGGTTTCTATGATCCGGGCAATACGATCGGTAATATCGATCCCAGCATGGCCATGGACCCAATTATCTCCCAGGTCGCTGCATACTTGCCGGGCGGTGCCGAACTGATTACAGAATTGGAATCTACTACTGACGAGGAACGAATCCAAGAGATTTATGGAATTATTTTGACTACGATGGCGGATCAGTGCCTTACTACACCTCTGGTGTATCCTCACCAACTTGCAGTATATAGTGATAAGATTGCAAACTACGATTTTCCGCCTGATGCAAACTTTACTGCTGTACAAAATATCACATTAAAGTGAGCATTTTCCCATTCTGCAAACGGCGTGCTATGCAAAACATAGCACGCCGTTTGTAGAAAGAGAAACGACATATTGCAAATAGATTACAGAGAAGTTATGTTAAACCATATATTTGCTCTGCCGGTTGAAAGGAGTCCAGATATTGGTGAGCAATCAATCAAAAGGAATTAAGCGGATTCTCAGTTTTGCCGGCAGATACAGGGGCCTCTTGACTTTTGCCCGTTGCCTTTCCGGCATCAGTGCGTTGTTTATTATAGGCCCTTTTATCTGTGTATATTTTGCGGCAAGAGAACTTATCGCTGTATTTTTAGGCGATCAATTGAATGGCCAAGCATTATTGAATTGGGGCCTTTTTGCATTAGGATTAGAACTCGTGGGAGTAGTACTCTACTTTTTGGCTTTGCTATCTTCTCATATCGTTGCGTTCCATATTCAAAAAAACCTGCAGATGGCAGCATTAAAGCACCTTGCTCATATGCCAATTGGTTATTTTAATGCCCATCCAAGCGGAAAATTGCGTAAAATAATTGATGAAAACAGTTTTCAAACGGAGACCTTTATTGCACATCAGTTGCCAGATTTAACAGGCGCCCAAGTAACCCTGATTGCTGGTGTTTGCTTTATGATCATTTTTGACTGGCGTATTGGAGTTCCACTTATTATCTTATATGGAATGGCCTTTTATCTGCAAAGCTCTCTCATGGGAAAGAATAGTGCTGAGTTTATGAGAATTTATCAAGACGCTCAAGAAACAATGAACCATGAGGCTGTTGAATATATTAGAGGAATCGCCGTTGTCAAGGTGTTCGGACAAACTGTAAAGTCGTTCGCCAAATTTCATAATGCGATAGAGACCTATAAAAAGTACGCACTTGCTTATACTATGTCTTGCAAGAAAGGCATGGTTGCATTTAATGCTATCGTAAACTCATCCTTTTTAGTGCTGGTTCCGATTGGCTTTCTAGTTGGATTTACGACCCCGACACTCAGAGATTTTATTCAAAGTTTTCTGTTTTACGTGATTTTCTCTCCGGCATGCGCAGTGATGCTTAATAAAATTATGTATATGACTAGTTATAAAATGCAGGCAGAGGAGTCTATGCGTAGAATCGATATGATTTTAACTTCTAAACAGCAACCAGAACCAGCGATCCCCCAATATCCTGATACATATGAGGTCGCTTTTGAAGATGTGACATTTGCATATGATAATACCGATCACCCCGCAGTTTCACATCTCACTTTTATGGCAAAAGCAGGAGCAATAACGGCCCTTGTGGGACACTCCGGGTCAGGTAAAAGCACAGCGGCCAGTCTGATCCCTCGGTTCTATGACGTGCAGGATGGCGCAGTAAAAATTGGCGGCGTTGACATCAGGGAAATCCCACAGGGTGATTTAATGAAAATGGTGGCATTTGTGTTCCAAGACCCCAAGTTGTTTAAGGATAGCCTATTAGAAAACATAAGAGCCGGAAGACCATCGGCAACCCGTGAGGAAGTTCTAAAGGCAGCTCATCTGGCGCAGTGCGACGACATACTGAAAAAGCTTCCAAACGGAATAGATACAATTATTGGAAGTCAAGGTATATACCTGTCCGGGGGCGAAACACAGCGCATTTCTATTGCCCGCGCTATTTTAAAAGATGCTCCTATTGTAGTTTTAGATGAGGCGACAGCATATGCTGACCCCGAAAATGAGCATCAAATCCAGAAGGCCTTTGATGGACTTATAAAGAATAAAACGGTTATTATGGTTGCACATCGGCTTTCGACTGTCCAGGATGCAGACCAAATATTGGTGATGAAAAACGGTGCGATAGCGGAAAGCGGAACACATTCTGATTTGATAAAGCATCAGGGCGAGTATGCTAAAATGTGGGACAATTATAACAAAACGGTGCAGTGGCATATAGAAAGTTGAGGTGCTGTCTATGCTAAAACGTGCGTTTGCATTAAGCGATCAAGGCGCAAAAGATTTAGCGAAAGGAATTATAGCAACTGCCTGCGCCAATTTGATACAGATCATTCCAGCAAGTTTGTTGTTGATGGTAGTAATGATGCTTTTAGAAAAAGCGGCGGGGACTCAAGTTAATGTAGGTCGGAATATTCCGTTCTTTGTCGGAATTACCCTGGTGCTTTTTGGCATGATCGCGATTGCCCAATTAGTACAATACAATTTGACATACACTGCTGCATATAAGGAAAGTGCAAACCGAAGAATTGTGCTGGCTGAAAAACTCAGAAAACTTCCACTGTCATTCTTTGAAAAGAAAAATTTAGCCGATCTGACAACTACTATTATGGGGGATTGTACAGCATTAGAAAGGACATTTTCTAATGCGATTCCACAGTTGTTAGGCACAATTCTTATGTTTGTTATTATGTCCGTGGGGCTGGCAGTTTTAGACTGGAGGCTGGCTCTTTGTATTATTGTCCCGGTACCAGTTGCCTCAATTGTTGTTGTTCTTGCTCGTAAGGCACAGAGTAAGGCGGAACTTGAAAATCTGGAGGCAAAAAGGTGCGCCTATGACGCAGTACAAGAATATATTGATACTATAAAAGAATTAAAAGCATACTCAAAAACGGATGTATACTTGGATGAACTTGATAAAAAGTTAGAGAATGTTATTCGTTGTTCCTTCCGAAATGAGTTAGCCCCCGGAGCATCTACAACAGCTGCTCAGTTCATCCTGCGCTTTGGTTTAGTTGCTGTTTTGCTTATAGGGGGAAACTTGGTGATTGAAGGTATGCTTTCTATTCCCATGCTCATACTGTTCCTTCTTTTCGCTGGTCGAATCTATGATCCATTCACCAACTGTTTCATGCTATTAGCGGAGGTTTTTGCCGCACTTGTAAGCATTGGTCGGATGAAACAGATAGACAATACACAGGAACAAACCGGCTCAGACTGTTGCAATAACATTGGCTGCGATATTGAGTTCAAGGATGTTTACTTTTCTTATAACGAGGAACCAGTTCTGACAGGAGTATCTTTTGTAGCAAAGCAAGGCGAAATAACTGCTTTAGTCGGGCCATCTGGCAGTGGAAAATCAACAGTTTCAAAATTAGCAGCGCGTTTTTGGGACGCCGATTCCGGACTCATAACACTTGGAGGCATAGATGTCAAAACTGTTGAACCAGAAGTATTGTTAAAAAACTATGCAATCGTATTCCAGAATGTCACCCTTTTTGACGAATCGGTAATGGAAAATATACGGCTTGGCCGTAGCGGAGCTTCTGACGAAGATGTTAGAGCCGCAGCAAAGGCCGCCCAATGTGATGAGTTTATTGATCGTTTACCGCAAGGCTATGACACGAATATCGGGGAAAACGGAAGTAAATTATCCGGTGGCGAGCGCCAGCGCATTTCTATTGCCCGTGCCTTGCTAAAAAATGCTCCTGTTATTCTTCTCGATGAAGCAACTGCATCTATGGATGCAGAAAGTGAAACAATGGTACAAACTGCCTTGTCAGCGTTATTAAAAGGTAGGACAGTGATAGTTATTGCGCATCGAATGAGGACCATAGCAAATGCAGACAAGATAGTTGTTTTGGACAAAGGAAAAGTGACTGAAGTGGGGACTCCCAGCGAGTTGGCTAAAAAAGGCGGGTTGTATGCGCATTTGGTTGCACTCCAGCAGAAACAGCAAATGTCTTCCTTACCGACATGAACGTCCTAAGAGGGAAATATGAAAAGAAAACAGCAAGCCACCGCATCCGGTGAGGATTATTTAGAGGCCATCTTAGTAATCCAAATGCATAAAGGAGCAGTACGCTCCGTGGATATAGCCCGGCACATGGAAGTATCAAAACCAAGCGTGTGCCATGCAGTCAATACTCTAAAAAAACGGTGGATTTCTCATAATGGATGATGACCACTTTCTCCATCTAACAGATGTGGGCCGGGAGGTAGCAGAACAGACCTATGAGAAGCACTGTTTCTTCACTCGCCTGCTGGTAAGTGCTGGTGTTGATCCAAAGGAAGCGGAATGCGACGCCTGCCGGATGGAGCACGCAATCAGCGAGAGCAGTTTCCAGCAACTTAAAGCTGTATCCGCAGCGTTTGAAGAATCTAAAGAACAGACAAAAATGCCTTGAAAAGATGAGGTGATGACAACACGGAGGAGATCATCATTATACGGGCAATCGACCCGGATGAAACCGTTTTTAAGACTATCATGGATGCTTTGCGGGATAAGTCTGTTCAAGTTGTTGAAGCCACATCCTCCATGCTGTCTTTTGGAGATGTTGAAATCTACCCGGCTTCTCGGCGAGTACTGAAGGCCGGAAGGGAAATTCGCCTAAATCACAGCGAATACTCCATTCTTTACTGCATGGCGAAATCCCCTGGTAGGATTTACACAAGGGAGCAACTTTATGCGGCAGTCTGGGGTGAGGAATATCAGTACGGTATGACTACCGTAGATAATACGATCTGGCGTCTGCGGAAGAAGTTGGAGTCTGATCCCAGGCATCCTATTTTTATCAAAACTGTTTTTCGGTTTGGCTACAAACTTGATGCCTAATAAGAGAGGGTTGCCCATCGCAAAAGAGCAACCCTCTCTTTGTTTACCTGTTAGTCAGAAAAATTATCTCAAACAACAGAAAACTTCGCACATAACTGGTGAAATTTGTCATGTAAACTCTTAGTGTGGCAGTTTATCCCCAAATCCCTTTGAACACGCAAAGCGAGGTGAGGCGCATGGACAGAGCAGAAAAGGAAATCAGGAAAAGCGGTCTTTATCCCATGGGCGGATAAGGGCCGCTTTTCTTTTACCCATCGACATAATCCGGGGAATATCTCCATGATTTCTCCCGGTTCGACCTTACAACTGTCTCTTATACACATCTGACGCTGCCGACGACTTAAT
>ERZ1027063.778-NODE-778-length-12986-cov-8.382956_pt1 | contig 12986 bp, 12 predicted proteins | sample MGYA00519423_ERZ1027063 | MGnify/ENA primary metagenome ERZ1027063 (study PRJEB26926, sample SAMN06164493) | human gut metagenome | biome: ENVO:00009003; feature: ENVO:2100002; material: ENVO:00002003 | host: Homo sapiens | place: USA | collected 2012 ...
CGAGATGAGCGCTAGTCTCGTGGGCTCGGAGATGTGTATAAGAGACAGGAACTGGGCTTTCTGGGCGCGTGTGCGGTCATTCTGCTGTTCAGCGCGCTGCTGTGGCGGGGCATCACGCTGGCAGCCTATGCACCGGACCGTTTCGGGGCACTGCTGGTGGTGGGCTTTGTGGTGCAGGTGGCGCTGCAGGCGGTGCTGAACATCGCGGTGGTCACCAACACCATCCCAAACACCGGCATCAGTCTACCCTTTTTCTCCTCCGGCGGCACCAGCCTGATGATGCTTCTGGGCGAGATGGGCATCGTGCTTTCCGTCTCCCGGGGCGAAAGCTGATAAAAGGCTGCATTTCCTGCCGCAATGGGGTAGGAGCGGCGCGGAAATACCGAAAAAAAGCGGACAAATGACCGGACAAATCCCGCAGAGGGCGGGAAAGCCGTTTCCGTGCGTTTTGTTGACCAAAGACCCTCGTTTTGCATACCATGGGGTATCTTTTGCAGAACGGGGGTCTTGGCATGGCTGGGGATTGGATCATTACGGGCGGGCGGCCTTTGCAGGGCAGGGTGGAAGTGCCTGCGGCCAAAAACAGTGTGCTGCCGCTGCTGGCAGCTTCGCTGCTGTGCAGCGGGCCGGTGCGGCTGCAAAATGTGCCGCGCCTGACGGACGTAGAGGACTGTCTTGCCCTGCTGCGGGGCGTGGGCTGCACGGCAGGCTGGCAGGGCGCAGAACTGGCGGTGCAGGGACAGCCTATGCGCACCGACCTTGCACCGGAGGCCGCAGGCCGGATGCGGGCATCCATCCTGTTCTGTGCGCCGCTGCTGGCGCGGCTTGGGCGGGTGAGCACTGTACTGCCCGGGGGCTGCCGTATCGGGGCAAGACCCATCGACCTGCATTTGCAGGGGCTGGCGCAGATGGGCGTGCGGCAGCTGCCCGCAGCGCCCGGACAGCTTACGCTGTACGCCCCGGCGGGGCTGCGGGGCGCAGAAATTTGTCTTAGTTTCCCCAGCGTGGGCGCTACCGAGACGCTGCTGCTGGCCGCCGCCACGGCGCAGGGACAGACCGTGCTGCATGGCGCTGCAAAAGAGCCGGAGATCGCGGATCTTGCCGCCTTCCTCAACGCCTGCGGCGGCTGCGTGGAGGGGGCGGGCACCGACACCATCCGGGTGCAGGGAAGGCGCTGCCTTGCGGGCTGCACCTTCATGCCGGTGGCAGACCGCATCATCGCCTCTACGCTGGCTTGCGCGGCAGCAGCGGCGGGCGGCAGGGTAGAACTGGCGGGCTGCGCACCCGGGCTGTATGCCCCGCTGCTGGAAATTCTGGAACAAATGGGCTGCACCGTAGAGCGGGCACGCGATGCTGCCGCCATTTCGCGGTTCGGGGCACTGCGTGGCGCGGGAAACGTGCACACAGCACCCTACCCGGGCCTTGCCACGGACGCCGCCCCGCTGCTGGCGGCGGTGATGCTCTACGCACAGGGGGAAAGCCGCCTGCAGGACAGGGTGTTTGAAAATCGTTTTGCCTGTGCCGAGGGCTTTGCGGCGCTGGGTGCGAACGTCCGGGTGGCAGAGCGCACGTTGTATGTGCAGCCGGGCGGGACGCTGCGCGGGGCAAAGCTGACTGCACCGGACCTGCGGGGCGGGGCGGCGCTGGCGCTTGCGGCGCTGGCTGCCCGGGGCAGCAGCCGCCTTGGCGGGGTGGAGTTTGTCCGGCGCGGATATGCAGACCTTGACCGGCTTTTGGCGGGGCTGGGCGCACAGATTTGGCAGGAAATACCCGCCCGGAGTGGGGTTGTGAAAAAAACACCCACGAAAAAGCAATTTTGTCTTGCAATCGGAGCAAAAAAATGATACGATACAGTTATATAAATATCGTATGATAATTTCTGTGCGGCATTTGCGCAGTTCCACATAAAAATCCGATGGAGGACAAAGTTATGGCATTGATGCTCGATGAAGAACTGGACGAAAACGTTACGACGATCAAGGTGATCGGTGTGGGCGGCGGCGGCGGCAACGCCGTGAACCGCATGGTGAGCGATGGCCTGCAGGGCGTGGAGTTCATCGCAATGAATACTGACCAGCAGGCACTGGCTAAGAACCATGCCTCGGTCAAGGTGCAGCTGGGTTCCAAGCTGACCAAGGGTCGCGGTGCGGGTGCAGACCCGGAGATCGGCCAGCGCGCCGCTGAAGAAAGCAAGGACGAGATCGCCAATGCCCTCAAGGGCTCCCAGATGGTCTTTATCACTGCCGGTATGGGCGGCGGCACCGGCACCGGTGCGGCACCCGTTGTGGCCGAGGTGGCACACGATCTGGGCATCCTGACCGTTGGCATCGTTACCAAGCCCTTCTCCTTTGAGGGCAAGCGCAAGATGGGTCTGGCCGAGCAGGGCATTGCCAACCTGCTGATGCACGTTGACAGCCTGATCGTCATCCCCAACGAGCGCCTGAAGATGATCAGTCAGGAAAAGATCACCCTGATGAATGCCTTCCAGGCCGCCGATAACGTGCTGCGTCAGGGCGTTGAGTCCATCTCTGCCCTGATCAACGTGCCCGCCTTCATCAACCTGGACTTCGCCGACGTGCGCTCCATCATGAAGGATGCCGGCTACGCCCACATGGGCGTGGGCAGCGCCAAGGGTGCAGGCAAGGCCGAGAACGCCGCCAAGGCTGCTATCTCCAGCCCGCTGCTGGAGACCAGCATTGCCGGTGCGCACGGCGTTATCATCAACATCACTTCCAGCCCGGACATCGGTCTGGAGGATGTGGAGACCGCCGCAGGCCTCATCACCCAGAGCGCACATCCCGATGCAAACATCATCTGGGGTACTGCCTTTGATGAGAACCTGTCCGACGAGATGCGCGTGACCGTTGTGGCCACCGGCTTTGACAACAAGAGCGCCAGCGACCTGCGCAACAGCATCAACAACGCCATGGGCGGTGCACAGTCTGTGCCGTCTGCGGTGTTCAGCAGCGATACCGGCGCAAGCGCAGCCCCGGCATCCAATGCCGCCCCGGCTGCTGCTCCGGCTGAAAAGAAGGCCGTGGAAGAGGAAAGCAGCGACAATCGTTACTACGACGAGCTGCTGGCTATTCTGAACAAGCGGAAGTAATTACAGGCTACAATGGGGCTGGCAGCTGCGCCCATGCGGTCAGCGAAAGCCCCGTGCAAGGTGTGCATGGGAGGGCATCATGGTGCAGACAGAGCGGGAGACCGGTGCCCTGCGCGGACAATTTGCCCGGCAGGCCGCTGTACAGGCATCTGCCGCAGCACAGGCGGAAAGCGCCCGGGCACAGGCAGAGCAGCTGAGCCGCAAGCTGGCTGCGGCACGCGCCGAGGTGCGCCGGTATCAGACCCGGATGTTCGCCTTTGAGCGCACCCTGCTTGCCCTCAAGCACGATAATGCAGAGCTGGAAGCCGCCTGTGAGCAGGCGTGGGAGCAGCTGGAACAGGCCAATGCCCGGGCAGAAAAGGCCGAAGCCGCCTGCCGCAGAGCCGAGGCTGCTCTTGCCGCCATGCAGCAGACCGCCCCGGAAACACCTGCGCAGCCGGATACAGCCCCCGAGGCTGTGCCGCAGTGCGAGGCTGCACCGGAACAGCCTGCACCGGAAACGGAAGAAAGCCTCTGCGCCCCGGAACAGGCACTGCCCCCGGAGCCTGCACAGCCTGCATGGCAGCCGGAGACCCGGCTGGAACAGATGGCTGCGGAGCTGATGGGCTGGTTCGATGCCATGATGCCCCAAGAATGAATCTTAAAAGGACTGCTGCGTGTTTTGCGCAGCAGTCCTTTTTCTTTCTGCGTGGGACGATTTGAAATGCGCTCCGCTTTGCTCTGCGCATCATCAGCGGAAATAAGGTTTATATTTCGCGGTTGCCGCGCTCTGCGGAGCGCGGCAACCGCATTTTCACAGGAAGGGCTGTAACGACAAACGGCTTGCTTTCGAACAACGTTTGCAAAGGGTACTGTAAAAATTGGATTGCATTTATACAACCGGGAATGAAAACGTTTGCAGAAAATACCGGAAAAGGCAGAAATGTTGCACGCAGCCTTGCATTTTGCTGTAAAATCCAGTAAAGTATAAATGAATGTAAAAAAAGCGGATGCCGGGGAAAGCCCGCTGTATCCGGTCAGTGCAAGCAGCGTACCCGGAACAAAGCCGGAGCAGATGGATGCGCCGCAAAAGGAGAAACATGGCCATGAACGAGAAACCGAAGATCCTGATCGCGGATGATTCCGAGATCAACCGTGCCCTGCTCAAGGAGATACTGGGCGATGGCTATGACTATCTGGAGGCGGAGGATGGCGCAGCGGCAGTGGAACTGATGCGGCAGCGCACGGATATCTCCCTGCTGCTGCTGGACCTGATGATGCCGGGCATGGATGGCTTTGACGTGCTGCGGGTGATGAAGTATCACACATGGCTGGACGAGATCCCGGTCATCGTCATTTCGGCGGCAGAGGATACCGCCAACATTGAGCGTGCCTATGATCTGGGTGTGGCAGACTATATCCGCCGCCCCTTCGAGCGGATTATGATCCTGCGCCGGGTGAAGAATATCCTCATGCTGTACGCCAAGCAAAAGCGGCTCACCCGCCTTGTTACCGATCAGGTGTACGAAAAAGAGCACAACAGCGTGCTGATGATCAGCATCCTGAGCCATGTGGTGGAGTTCCGCAACAGCGAAAGCGGGCTGCATGTCCTGCACATCCGCACCCTGACCGACCTGCTTTTGCATCAGCTGGTGCAAAAGACTGATCGTTATCAGCTGGACGAAAGCGATATCGCCCTCATCAGCACCGCTTCGGCGCTGCATGATATCGGCAAGATCGTCATCCCGGAGGAGATCCTGAACAAGCCCGGCCGCCTGACTGCCGAGGAGTTTGCCATTATCAAGAACCATACCGTGGCGGGCGCACAGATGTTGCAGGATCTGGGACAGGCGATTGCGCGGGACGAGCCGCTTTTGCAGGTGGCGCACGCCATCTGTCGCTGGCACCACGAGCGCTGGGACGGCAATGGCTACCCCGACCGGCTGAAAGGGGATGAGATTCCCATTGCGGCGCAGGTGGTGGCACTGGCGGACGTGTACGACGCTTTAACCAGCGAGCGCTGCTATAAGCACGCCTACGACCACGACACCGCGCTGCGCATGATCCTGAACGGCGAGTGCGGCGCGTTCAACCCGCTGCTGCTGGACTGCCTGCGAGAGTCCTCGGAACAGCTGCGCACCGAGCTGACCCGCTCGGAGTGGGACAGGGGCTTCCGGCAGGAGACCCACCGCCTTTCCGAGGAGATTTTGCACCGGGAGGCGCTGCCCCGGGAGAACCACTCCCAGCTGCTGCTGGAGCAGGAAAAGGAACGCACGGATTTCTACGCCGCCCAGTGCGGCGGCATCCGGTTCGACTACGACCTGCTGGCTGGCAGCGTGACCGTGTATGACTACCATGCCGAGCCCTTGCAGCAAAAAACGGTAACCGATTTTGCGCAGGGCAAGGGACTTGGCTTTTTGAACGAGCAGGATCGGCGCAAGCTTTCCAAGGCCATCAGCCGCGCCACGCCGGAAGCGCCGGACGTGGTGCTGCCGGTCATGGTGCAGCGAGATGGGAAGCCGCACCTGCACCGGATGGCGCTGCATACCATCTGGAGCGGTGCCGGGGTGCGCCGCTGCGTGAACGTGCTGGGGCACCTCACCGATGAACAGCACCGCGTGGAGCATCAGGCAGAGCTGCTGACCGCCATCGACCCGGAGGAAGATCCCGCCCGGTTCCTACGGCGGCTGCAGGGCATCTTTGATGTGGTGCGTCTGGTAGACCCGGAGCACCGCAAGGTGCTTGCGCTGGACAGTGACGGCATCCTGACCGAAAAGCCCGGCAATTGCCACATGGTATGGAACAAGGATACCCGGTGCGAAAACTGCATTTCCGCCAAGGCCTATGCCCGCAAGACCATCCTGAATAAGATCGAGTTCAAGGACGAGGAAGCCTATTTTGTCATTTCCAAGTATATCGAGGTAGGCGGCAGGGGCTGTATGCTGGAACTGGTCACCCGGCTGACGGATGGCCGCTGGCTGGATATGGGCGGCCACCGGCTGCTGCTGGACCGCTGCAACGGCATGGAGCGCAGCGCCTTCGTAGACCCCCTGACCGGAGCCTACACCCGCCGCTATTTTGATAAGTTCCTTGCCGGGGGCGAGATGCACGGCGGTGTGGCGATGATCGATGTGAACCAGTTCAAGTCGGTCAACGACAGCTTTGGACATCTGGTGGGAGACGAAGCATTGCAGACCGTGGCCGCAGCCATGCAGAGCTGTCTGCGTCAGACTGATATCCTGATCCGCTATGGCGGCGATGAATTTCTGCTGCTGATGCCCCAGAACTGCCCTGACGGCGTAGAAAGCGTCATCCGACGAGTGCAGAACGCTGTGCAGGCAGCGCGGGTGCCCAGCCACCCGGAGCTCCGGCTTTCGGTAAGCATTGGCGGCGTGTGCAATGTGCAGCCCTTGACCGAGGCCATCCGGCAGGCCGATGCCCGGATGTATTGCAATAAAGAAAACGGTGAGCCGGTGTTATAACCGCAGCTGACAACAAAAAAAGAGACAGGCGACCTTTCCGGGAAGCCTGTCTCCTCTTTTTTTCAAAGAAATCTTTTATTTCCGCTGCCGGGCGGCGATCTGTGCGGCAGTGGGCGGGATATCGCCCTGCGCGGCCTTTTCCAGCTGGCTCAGGCGGCGGTCCAGATCGGTGAGCCGCTGCGAGACGATGTCCGGCAGATCCTGCTGGTCCAGATCGTCGGCGGGGTTCACCGCCTTGTTGTTGATACGCACTACCTCGGCGGGTACGCCCACGGCGGTGCAGTTAGCGGGCAGGTTGCGCAGCACCACGCTGCCCGCACCGATGCGGGCGTTATCCCCGATGAACACCGGGCCCAGCACCTTGGTGCCCGCGCCGATAAGCACGTTGTTGCCCAAGGTGGGGTGGCGTTTGCCGGTATCCTTGCCGGTACCGCCCAGCGTTACCCCGTGGTAGATGGTGCAGTTATCCCCGATCTCGCAGGTCTCGCCGAACACGATGCCCATGCCGTGGTCGATAAACAGACACTTGCCGATGGTGGCACCCGGGTGGATCTCGATGCCGGTGCGGTGGCGGCCATGCTGGCTGACCCATCGTGCCAGAAAAAAGTGCTTGTGCTGGTACAGCCAGTGCGCAATGCGGTGGTACACCAGAATGTGGAATCCCGGGTACAGCAGCATTACCTCCAGCACGCTGCGTGCGGCGGGGTCCTTGCGCTGGATGTTCCGCGCGTCCTCAAGTAAACCCATGCGGAAAACCTCTCTTTCCCATAAACACCCGCCCACGCGGCGGGGCTCTCCCTTTTACCGTATTATAATAGCACAGCAGGAGACGAAAGTACAGTGCTGCACTAGGGATTGTGGAACAAAATGGCAGTTATTTTGCCGCGTGACTCGGGTTTTGGGTAGAGTGTCCAAAATTCGGCGAGAGATACCAGAAACCTTTTAGCACCTGTTTTTGCGCACAGCCATTGACACATTTTGCGGTTCTATGATAAAATAATACGAATGAAAACGCAACCATCAAGAAAAGGAGAAACACCATGCTGTGCAGCGCCCAGAACCCGAAACTGAACAAGCAGTTCGCGTCCGGTTTTGCCGTGGCTTCGTTGTTTCCTTTTTTTGCGCAATGAGCTTTTCCCTTTGCGGGGAAAAGTTTTTTTTTGCCCGTTTTCGGGCGCCTGACACACAAAAATATCATTACAGGAGGGAACCGCGATGCTGCTGACAAACGCTGTGAACACCGAGGGACGGCCGCTCGAGATCTATGTAAAGGATGGCAAAATCGCTGCCGTAGGGCAGGATCTTTCCGCCCTTGCCGCCGAGAACGAGACGGTGGTGGATGCCGGTGGGCTGACTGTGCTGCCCGCATTTGTGGATCTGCACTGCCACTGGCGCACCCCGGGCTTTGAGTACAAGGAGGACATCGAGACCGGCAGCCGCGCCGCTGCCGCCGGCGGCTACACCTTTGTAAACCTGATGCCCAACACCAAGCCCGTCTGCTCCTCTGCCGCACAGGCCATGATGGTGGAGCAGAAAGCTGCCGAGGTGGGGCTGTGCGATGCAAACCAGACCGTCTCCATCACCGAGAACTTTGATGGCGTGAGCATCGACCACCTCAAGACCCTGCCCGCCAGCGTGAAGTTCATTACTGAGGACGGCCACGGCGTGCAGGACAACGCCACCATGGCACGGGCTTTTGCCATCTGCACCCAGAAGGACATCACGGTCATGAGCCACGCTGAGGATATGGAGATCAGCCCGTGGGACTACCGTCTGGCCGAGGATATCGAGACGGTGCGCAACTGCTGGCTGAGCGAGTACTACCAGACCCGGCTGCACATGTGCCATGTGTCCACCCGGGGTGCGCTGGACGCCATCCGCATGGCAAAGCTGCGGGGCGCACCCGTCACCTGTGAGGTGACCCCCCACCACCTGTGGTTCACCAACGACACCTGCGACTACCGGGTCAACCCGCCCATCCGCACCGCCGACGATGTGGAGGCGCTGGTGGAGGGCATCCGTACCGGCATCGTGGACGCCATTGCCACCGACCACGCACCTCACTCTGAGGAAGATAAGCTGAAGGGCATGGCCGGTATGGTGGGCAGCGAGACCGCCTTCGGCGTGTGCTACACTAAGCTGTGCAAGCAGGAGGGTCTGCCGCTGGAGCTGCTGGTGCACCTGATGAGCACCCGCCCCGCCGAGATCCTGGGTCTTGCCAAGGGTCAGCTGGAGCCGGGCTTCGATGCCGACTTTGTGCTGGTGGATCTGGACACCCCCTATACGGTGGAAAAGGAAAAGCTGCACTCCAAGAGCCACAACACCCCCTTTGACGGTGCACAGCTCTACGGCAAGGTGTTTGCCACCATCAAGGCCGGTAAGATCACCTATCAGGCTGAGGAGTAAAAAACGAAACCCTCTCTGAAGTTCCCCGAGGGGGGAGCTTCAGAGAGTACGGAAAGCAGTTTGCATATCACGAAAAGAAACAGTTGCCCTCAAGAGAAAAAGCTCCCCCCTCGGGGGAGCTGGCGCGCAAGCGCCTGAGAGGATTCTACAATACGACTTACAGGAGGACACCCAAATGACGAACATGGACAAACTGTACGAAGCTGTGGAAGCCCGCGGCCCGGTGTGCGTGGGTCTGGACACCGATTTCAGCTACCTGCCTGCCGATTTTGTGGACAGCACCCTGACCAAGGGCGAGAACATCGTGCGCTTCAACAAGAAGCTCATTGATGCCACCAAGGCTGTGGCCGGCTGCTACAAGGTGCAGATCGCTTACTATGAGTCGCTGGGCATGGAGGGCATGAAGGCCTACGCCGACACCCTGAAGGCTGTGCGCGAGGCCGGTGTGCCGGTGATCGCGGACATCAAGCGCGGCGATATCGCCAAGACCGCCGAGATGTACGCCATGGGTCACTTCACCGGCGATTTTGAGAGCGATTTCGTTACGCTGGCACCCTACATGGGTCTGGACTCCATCAGCCCCTATCTGCCCTATGCTGAAAAGCAGGGCAAGGGTATGTTCGTGCTTTGCCGCACCTCCAACGGCGGTGCCAAGGACTTTGAGTACGAGAAGCTGGCTGACGGCCGCCACGTCTACGATCTGGTGGGCGACAAGCTGAACGCGCTGGGCAAGGACTACATGGGCGAGCACGGCTACTCCTCCATCGGTCTGGTCATCGGCGGTACCCACATCGAGGAAGCCACCGAGATCCGTGCAAAGTATCAGGACAGCTTCTTCCTGATCCCCGGCTACGGCGCACAGGGCGGCAAGGCCGAGGATATTGCCCAGTACCTGACCAAGGGCAACGGAGGCGTGGTCAACTCCAGCCGCGGCATCCTGCTGGCTTACAAAAAGCAGCCGGGCACTGCCTTTGACGAGGCCGCTTACAACGAGTGTGTGAACATGAAGGAGGCCATTGCTCATGCGTGCAGCCTGCTGTGAAGCCACCGTCCTGCGCAATGAGGTCATTGCCCCGGACATCCGCCTGCTGACCGTGGTGTGGCCGGACCGCGACCATGCCCCCCACGCAGGCCAGTTCTTCACCCTGCGCTCCTGGGGCGCAGACGAGGCGCCCTTCCTGTCCCGCCCCATCAGCGTGCACCGCTGGAACCCGGACAGCAGCACCATCGAGTTTTTGTATCAGGTGGTGGGCGAGGGCACCGAGAAGCTGGCACAGCTCAAGCAGCAGGATACCTTCCAGCTTACCGGCCCTATGGGCAACGGCTTTGATGTGCCGGACATCCTGAGCAAGTACAAAAAGATCGCCGTGGTGGGCGGCGGCATCGGCACTGCGCCCATGTTCCAGCTCACTCGCGAGCTGGCCGCTGCCGGGGTAAAGCCGGATGTGTTCTTCGGCTTCCGCGACACCCCCTACTGCATGGAGGAGTACCGCAGCATCGCAAACCTCGTCAAGGTGTCCACCGACACCGGCGCGGTGGGCTTCCACGGCTTTGTCACCCAGCTGTACGACCCCGCCGATTACGATGTGGTGCTGGTGTGCGGCCCCACCGTGATGATGAAGAACGCCGCCCGCCTGTGTGCCGAAAAAGGCACTCCCTGCTTTGTGAGCATGGAAAAGAAGATGGCCTGCGGCATTGGTGCCTGCCTTGGCTGCACCTGCGAGACCAAGGGCGGCGAGGGCAAGAGCGTGTGCAAGAACGGCCCTGTATTTGACGCAACGGAGGTGTTCTTCTGATGGCAGACCTGAAAACCAACCTGCTGGGCTTTGTGATGAACAGCCCGGTCATCGGCGCATCCGGCACCGTGGGCTACGGTGTGGAGTACGAGGAACTGGCCGATTTTGCTAAAATCGGCGGCATCTCCGGCAAGGGGCTTACCCTGCACGGCCAGTACGGCAACAAGGGCGAGCGCCTGTGGGAGACCCCCTCCGGCCTCATCAACAGCATCGGCCTGCAGAACCCCGGCGTGCAGCACTTTATTGACGTGGAACTGCCCGAGATGCTGGAACTGAAGCAGAAGTACGGCACGGTGGCCATTGCAAATCTTGGCGGCCACAGCGAGGAAGAGTATGTGGAAGGCGCTGCGATGCTGAGCGAGAGCGCAGTGGACATCGTGGAGCTGAACATCTCCTGCCCCAACGTCAAGGTGGGCGGCATGGCCTACGGCGTCAAGGCGGAAGCTGCCGGTGAGGTGGTGCGGATGGTCCGCGACGCCTGCAAAAAGCCCCTGATGGTCAAGCTCAGCCCGCAGGCCGAGAATATCCCCGAGATGTGCAAGGCCGTGGAAGCCGCCGGTGCGGACGCCATCAGCCTGACCAACACCTTCCAGGCCTGCGCCATTGACTTGGAAAAGCGCCGCCCGGTGTTCAACAACATCTTTGCCGGTCTGTCCGGCCCGGCGGTGCGCCCCATCGCCCTGCGCATGGTATGGCAGGCCGTGGGTGCGGTGAACATCCCGGTGGTGGGTCTGGGCGGCATTGCCACCGGCCGTGATGCACTGGAATTCATCATGGCCGGTGCCACGGCGGTGCAGGTGGGTGCAGCAAACTTCGCCAACCCCCGCGCCATGGAGACCATCGCCGACGAGATGGCAGCATGGATGGACAAAAACGGCGTGAAAACGCTGGACGAGATCCGCGGCTGCGCCCGTCATGCAGAATAAAAACTGATATATCCATAAAATATCTGTAATTATGCGCATAAAATAAAACTTAGTGCATAAATTTGCAAATGCCGTAAAAGCGTGGTACAATACCACCCAAAGGAATATACACCACTGAAAAGAGAGGGAGAAGTACAATGAGTGAAGCACTTGAAATTCTGAAGAGCTGTGACGCATTTCTGGAGGGTCACTTCCTGCTGTCCTCCGGCCGGCACTCCGGCGCATACTGCCAGATGGCTTATCTGCAGCAGTACCCGGACCGCTGCGCCGAGGTGATGAAGGCTGTGGCCGACAAGGTCAAGGAGATGGATGTGGACGTCATCGTCGGCCCTGCTATGGGCGGCATCGTGTACGCCTACGAGCTGGCCCGCCAGACCGGTAAGCGCGCCATCTTTACCGAGCGCGTGGACAACGTGATGTGCCTGAAGCGCTTTGCCATCCACCCGGGTGAAAAGTGCATCATCGCCGAGGACGTGGTGACCACCGGCATCTCCTCTCTGGAGACCAAGCGCGTCATCGAAGAGGCCGGCGGCATCTGCCTTGGCATCACCTGCGTGGTGGACCGCACCAAGCCCGAAGCTCCGTCTCCCATCCCCATTCTGGCCAGCGCCCTGAAGCTGGATCTGCCCAACTACACCCCGGAGGAGTGCCCCATCTGCAAGGAGGGCAAGCTGCCGCTGGTGCATCTGGGCAGCCGCAAGATGAAGCAGGAAGCAAAGCAGACCCTGTAAGAGAGTTCGCCCTCTCAGGCCGCTTCGCGTCCAGCTCTCCCAAAGGGAGAGCCCTTGGCAAAACCATAAACTTTGCATGGACTGCCAAGGTCTCCCACTTTGGGGGAGGTGGCAGCGCGTCAGCGCTGACGGAGAGGGCGAGGACGCTGAAAATATGACAACATTCTGCGTTGAAACGAGGAAAACTATGAACGCATATCTTCTTTTGGCAAACGGCATGGTCTTTGCCGGACAGTCCGTGGGCGCGCAGGGCGTGACCGTGGGCGAGGTGGTGTTCTCCACCGGCATGGTGGGCTTTCAGGAGACCCTGACCGACCCCAGCTACTACGGCCAGATCATCACCCAGACCTATCCCCTCATCGGCAACTACGGCATGAACCACGATGACATGGAGTCCGACCGCATCTGGGCAAAGGGCTACATCGTGCGCGAAGCCTGCACCACCCCCTCCAACTGGCGCTGTGAGGAGACGCTGGACAGCTTTTTGAAAAAGAACAACACCATCGGCATCGAGGGCATCGACACCCGCCACCTCACCCGCATCATCCGGGAGAGCGGCG
>ERZ1027063.786-NODE-786-length-12878-cov-6.676051_pt1 | contig 12878 bp, 10 predicted proteins | sample MGYA00519423_ERZ1027063 | MGnify/ENA primary metagenome ERZ1027063 (study PRJEB26926, sample SAMN06164493) | human gut metagenome | biome: ENVO:00009003; feature: ENVO:2100002; material: ENVO:00002003 | host: Homo sapiens | place: USA | collected 2012 ...
GGGCTCGGAGATGTGTATAAGAGACAGGTTGTAAAGAATGATAGGCAGTGTAACAGCCTTTGCGATAGCGGAGAAGTGTGCGATAAGTCCTGCCTGTGAAGTCTTATTATAATAAGGTGTAACACAAAGCAGAGCGTCAGCACCAAGCTCCTCAGCCTTCTTAGAAAGGTTTACGGCATACTCTGTATGGTTTGAGCCTGTGCCTGCGATAACAGGAATTCTGTGATTTGTCTTTTCAACAGCATAGCGGATACACTCGATATGCTCCTCATCTGTCATGGTAGCACTTTCGCCTGTTGTTCCGCAGATTATGATAGCGTCTGTGCCGTTGTCGATGTTGAAATCGATAAGCTCACCCAGCTTGTCAAAGTTGATAGAGCCGTCAGCGTTCATAGGTGTAACGATAGCAACGCCTGCGCCTGTGAAAATAGTCTTTTTCATAAACAGCACTCCTTTCGTGCGTATATATGTGTTATATTAGTCAAAATAGCCCTTTGCTGCAAGAAGTTCAGCCAGCAGAACTGCTCCGCCTGCCGCACCTCTCAGTGTATTGTGTGAAAGGCAAACGAACTTATAGTCATACTGTGAATCTTCCCTCAGTCTGCCTATAGAAACTGCCATGCCGCCCTCAAGGTTTCTGTCGAGCTTAGCCTGTGGACGATCGTCTTCTGTGAAGTAGTTAAGGAACTGCTTTGGAGCGCTTGGAAGCTGAAGCTCCTGTGGAACACCGCTGAAATCTTTCCAAGCCTGAAGAATCTCTTCCTTAGAAGGTTTATTCTCAAATGATACGAAAACTGCTGCTGTGTGACCGTCGGAAACAGGAACTCTCAGGCACTGTGTTGTGATAGCTGGAGCTGTTGCGTCAACGATAACGTCGCCTTCGATATGACCCCAGATCTTAAGAGGCTCTTTCTCAGACTTTTCTTCCTCGCCGCCGATATAAGGGATAACGTTGTCAAGGATCTCAGGGAAGCTTTCAAATGTCTTGCCTGCGCCTGAAATTGCCTGATATGTGCAGGCGAGAACCTTTGTGATACCGAACTTGCGTAAGGGGTTGAGAGCGGGAACGTAGCTCTGGATAGAGCAGTTTGACTTAACTGATATGAAACCTCTCTTTGTGCCAAGACGCTTCTTCTGAGCTTCAACGATAGCCATATGCTCGTCGTTGATTTCGGGGATAATCATAGGAACGTCGTCTGTAAAACGGTTAGCTGAGTTGTTGGACATAACGGGGCATTCGTGCTTTGCATAAGCCTCTTCAAGAGCCTTTATCTCGTCCTTCTTCATATCTACCGCACAGAATACGAAGTCGACCTGTGATGCGATCTTTTCAATATCGGCAGTAGCATCCATAATAACAATGTCTTCCATAGCCTTGGGCATAGGCTTTTCGATGAGCCATCTTGAGCCGACAGCCTCTTTATAAGTCTTTCCTGCGGAACGGGGAGATGCGGCAAGCACCTTTACGTTGAACCAGGGGTGATTTTCCAGCAGCGTCACAAAACGCTGGCCGACCATACCCGTTGCACCAACGATACCCACTTTATACTGTTTTTCCATTTCCAGCACCTTTCCTTTCGTGAAAGCGAACTCAATCAATAAATATTTCTATTACATAGATTCACGGCTTGCAAACCGGACAGCGATGCAATATAATAGATACTGTTTATACAGATTCTATAATATCATTGATACGTTGTCCGTGTCAATCATCGGAAAGGCAAATGCACAGTATGTTAAAAAAAGATTTTTGGTATGATTTACCCAAAGAGCTCATTGCACAGGAACCTGCGTCCCCGCGGGATGCGGCACGGCTGATGGTTCTGAGCCAAAAGGACGACAGCATCCAGCACAAGGTATTCCGCGACCTGCCGGAATTTCTGGAGCCGGGAGATCTTTTGGTAGTGAATAATTCCAAGGTGCTGCCCGCCCGCATCGTGGGCGTCAAGCAGCCTACCGGTGCCGTGTGCGAGCTGCTGCTGCTGCGGCAGGTGAAGGGAGACCAGTGGGAGTGCCTGGCAAAGCCCGGCAAGCGGATGCAGCCCGGCACGAAGGTAAGCTTTGGCGACGGCAGTCTGACCGCCGTGGTGGACGAGACCATGGAGGACGGCAACAAGTACGTTACATTCTATTATGATACCGAAACGCTTTATGAAAAGCTGGATGAATTTGGCAAGATGCCGCTGCCGCCCTACATCACAAAGCAGCTGGAGGATCAGAGCCAGTACCAGACCGTCTATGCCAAGGAGCTGGGCAGCGCAGCTGCTCCCACCGCCGGGCTGCACTTTACCCCGGAGCTGATGGACACCATCCGCGCCATGGGGGTCGGCATTGCCGAGGTCACCCTGCACGTTGGTCTGGGCACCTTCCGACCTGTGCAGGAGGACGAGATCTCCGACCATAAGATGCACAGCGAGTGGTACTCCATCAGCGAGGAGACCGCCCGGCGCATCCGCGAGACCAAGGCCGCAGGCCACCGGGTCATCGCTGTGGGCACCACCAGCTGCCGCACACTGGAGGCTGCCGCTGCCAAGTACGGCGAGATCAAGGCTTGCAGCGGCAACACCTCCATCTTCCTGTACCCGGGGGTGAAGTTCAACTGCATCGACGGTCTGATCACCAACTTCCATCTGCCGGAGAGCACCCTGATCATGTTGGTGTCCGCCCTGTACGGCTACGAAAAGACCATGCACGCCTATGAGGTAGCTGTGGCAGAGAAGTACCGTTTCTTCTCCTTTGGCGATGCGATGCTGATAGTCTGATGCAAAATTCGCGCTTTTTGCGATATTTGTATGTGAAAGGTAAGGATGCGATCTGCATCCGCCGCTCCCCTTACAATTACGGCAGACCGCTGCTGTGATCATTCTGATAACTTGCAGGCTCGTGGCCTGCATCGAGGCTGCACGGCTGTTTTCCGTGCGCAGAAAGGAACGAATAATCATGCCTTCTTTGACGACCTACACCCTGCTCAAGCAGGAGCACAACGCCCGGCGGGGTGAGTTCAAAACCGTGCACGGCACGGTGCAGACCCCTGCCTTCCAGAACGTTGCTACCGCCGGTGCCATCAAAGGCGGCCTGTCGGCGCAGGATCTGAAGGATATCGGCGCGCAGGTCATGCTGTGCAATACCTACCATCTGCATCTGCGTCCCGGCGACAAGCTGGTAGCGGATATGGGCGGCCTGCACAAGTTTACCCGCTGGAACGGGCCTATCCTGACCGACAGCGGCGGATTTCAGGTATTCAGTCTGGCAAAGCTGCGCAAGATCACCGAGGAGGGCGTGACCTTCGCCTCCCATCTGGACGGGCACCGCATCTTTATGGGGCCCGAGGAGAGTATGCAGATTCAGGCAAATCTGGGCTCTACCATCGCCATGGCCTTTGATGAGTGCGTAGAGAACCCCGCCCAGCACGATTACTCCAAGGACAGCTGCGAACGCACTACCCGCTGGCTGAAGCGCTGCAAGGCCGAAATGGCACGCCTGAAGCACGAGGGTATCTCGGTCAACCCGGATCAGCTTCTGTTCGGCATCAATCAGGGCTGCACCTATGCGGACCTGCGTGTGGAGCACATGAAGCAGATCGCCGAGTTGGAATTGGACGGCTACGCCATCGGCGGTCTGGCTGTGGGTGAGCCTACCGAGGTGATGTATGAGATGATCAGTCAGGTGGAGCCGCACATGCCCAAGGACAAGATCCGCTATCTGATGGGTGTCGGCACTCCCGGCAACATCATCGAGGCCGTAGCCCGTGGTGTGGATTTGTTTGACTGCGTTATGCCCAGCCGCAATGCCCGCCACGGCCACCTGAATACATGGAGCGGCATCATTAACATTAAAAATGCCAAGTATGAGCGGGACGAGCGTCCCATTGACCCCGCCTGCGGCTGCCCGGTGTGCCGCAACTATTCCCGCGCCTACATCCGGCACCTGCTCAAGGCAGATGAGATGTTGGGTATGCGCCTGACCGTGATGCACAATCTGTGGTTCTACAATCACCTGATGGAACGCATCCGGGATGAACTGGATGCCGGTACCTTTACCGCTTTCCATGACAGATACGTTAAACTTCTGGATACCCGAATTTAAACTTTAGCCTTGCAACAAGACTGATAAGAGGGTATAATAGCATTATCTGAATTTTTGAGAGGAGATTTTGCCCCATGCAATTTCTGACTACCACGTCCGAAGGCTATATCAGCCTGTTCTTCACGCTGGCACTGATGCTGGTTCTGCTGTACTTCATGATCTATCGTCCTCAGAAGAAGCAGGAAAAGAAGGATGCCGCTATGCGCAGCAGTCTGGAGATCGGCGATCAGGTCACCACCATCGGTGGTGTCATTGGCCGCGTTGTCGCCATCAAGGACGACACCTTTGTTCTGGAGACCGGCGCTGACCGCGTGAAGATCCGCTTCACCAAGTCTGCGATCTCTTCGGTCGAAAAGCTGAACATGGACAAGGCTCCTGCCGACAAGAAGTAAGCGTTTACACCGTGCATACATGAACCGCCTCCCTGCATAGACTATGTGCAGGGAGGCGGTTTTGTTATGTCTGAGTCTCGAGGTTTCCCGGCGGAGCTTCTTTCGTTTCTGCTTTTCGGGGTGCTGGGGGTAGCTGTAACGGCGGCAGCTTTGGCATGTTTTGCGCAGCTGATGGCCGGGCAGGGCTGCTCCGGCAGTGTAGTGCCGATACTTGCCACAACAGCCGTGTGCATGGGCAGCCTGCTGTGTGCACTGACGGCAGCGTTTCGTAAAAAGGCGCGCGGTCTGCTGACCGGACTGCTCCAAAGTACATTTCTGGCAGTGCCGCTGGCGCTTTCTGCTATATGGAACGGCACAGCCGCTGAGCCTGCTGTGGTATGCCGCCTTCTGGCGGTGCTACTCTGCGGTTGCATTGGTGGGCTTCTTGGAGTCACCCTGCGCAGTCGCAGACACACGCTTCGTTGATCGATCCGGCAAATCGAATCCATCAGAGGGAGAAAACAGCGTATGTGGATCTATGAACAGACAAAATCAGAAGAAAACTTTTCTTTGCTGCCGCAGACGGTCGGCCTACCGGTGCAAACAGCAGAGTCTGCCCTTCCGCCTGTACCGGCACAGGCAGCTGAACCGGCAGAGCAATTGACGCAAAAAGAGCCCTGCATCCCGGCAAAGCGCCACGCCACCCAGGATTGCTGGCTGCTAGCTGCGGCGTTTCTGGTGGGGTGTACGGCAGCCGGTGTATTGCAGGCCGTATGCGATGCCCGGCAGACAGAACTGCTGCAGTATTATCTGGAAGCGTGGCAAAGGCTGTTTGCGCCGGGCAGTATGCAAGGAGCGGTACAGCTTTTCGGCATGGAATACCTGACACTCGGCCTTGTGGTCAGCCTATTTCTGGTATTGGGGCTGTCTGCCCTTGGCCCTGTAATGATCTTTGGCAATATGATGTTGTACGGCTTGGGCAGCGGGCTGCTTATGGTACAGCTATGCACAGCTGGTGGGTGGAAAGCAATACTTCCGGCGCTGCTATGGACAGGCTTACCGGCGGCAGCAGCAAGCGGTTGTCTGTGCTTTTTCGGGGCCTGCGCTTTGCAGGTCAGCAGCCGAATCCACGCATATTCTTTCCGCAAGCATCCCGGCGGACAAGCCCGCCCCGGGGTGCAGGCACTGCTGGGGCAGTATCTGCTGACCATGGTGGTGCTGCTGCCGCTTTGCGGTGCAGCGGCAGGACTTTCGTATTTGGGCAGCCGCCTGTAAATGGCATCCTTTTCTTGCGGGTTTTGGCGCAGTGTGTTACAATAACAAAAGACCATAATAAATGAGGGACAGACATGAAACTAAAATCCGTCTATGTATGCTCCAATTGCGGAGAGACAAGCCCCCGCTGGATGGGGCGATGCCCCAGCTGCGGCAGCTGGAATACCATGAACGAGGATGTTGTTGCTGAAGCGCCAAAGGCGGGGACTCCTGCCGCCCGTCAGGCTGCCGCGGCTCGTCAGGAGGGCGTGACCACCCTGACCGCCCGGCGGCTGTCAGAGATCAGCACCACGGAGGAAAAAAGCCGCATCCTGACCGGTATCTCGGAGCTGGACCGCGTATTGGGCGGCGGTATCGTGCTGGGCGGTGTAGTTCTTTTGAGCGGTGAGCCTGGCGTGGGTAAATCCACTATGCTGTTACAGCTGTGCGGTGCCATCTCCAATCAGCACAGCGTGCTGTATATCACTGGCGAGGAGTCTGTCCGGCAGGTCAAGCTGCGGGCAGCGCGGCTGAAGGTACCGCAGGATAACATCTTTCTGGCGGCGGAAAATGACGTGGATGAGATCTGCGGTCTGATCGAAAAAGAAAAGCCGGACCTTGTGGTCATTGACTCCATCCAGACCATGCGCTGCATGGATATCTCGTCCTCGTCCGGCACGGTCAGTCAGGTGAAGGAGAGTGCCGCCCGGCTGCTGGCGGTAGCCAAAAAGCAGGAGATTCCCATGTTTATCGTGGGTCATGTGAACAAGGACGGCGCAATTGCAGGCCCCAAGGTCATGGAACATATCGTGGATACGGTGCTCTACTTTGAGGGCGACAAGATGCTGCCGTACCGCATTCTGCGGGCAGCCAAAAACCGCTATGGCTCCACCAATGAGCTGGGAATGTTCGATATGACCGGCACAGGGCTTGCCGAGATCGAAAATCCCTCCCAGATGCTGCTGGAAGGACGTCCGCTGGGGGTTTCCGGCAACTGCGTGGCCTGCACCATGGAGGGCAGTCGTCCCATCCTGAGCGAGATACAGGCACTTGCCACCAAGACGAATTTTCCGGCACCCCGTCGCGCCTGCAGCGGATACGACTATAACCGCATGAACCTTTTGATCGCCGTGCTGGAAAAGCGGGCAGGGTACTTCTTTGGCAATCTGGATGTCTATGTCAATATAGTGGGCGGCATTGCACTGCGGGATACCGCCTGCGACCTTGCAGTCTGCCTGAGCATGGTCTCCTCGCTGCTGGACCGCCCGGTCAGCGATAAGCTTATCGCCATTGGTGAGGTAGGTCTGGGCGGGGAAGTGCGCAGTGTGCCCAATCTGGAACAGCGCCTGCACGAGGCTGAGCGTATCGGCTTTGAGCGGGCTGTTATCCCAAAGCACAGCCTTGCACACCTGAATGCCGCAGATTATCCCGGCATGAAGCTGGTCGGTGCAGCGTATATCGCAGATGCCATCAATGCGCTAAAAAATGACCGCCTGTGATGAAACGAGGAACCTATGTCGATTTATCTGGACGAAAGAAACCCCGGCAAACACGCACCCTTTGAGGATGCCGCGCCGGATATTGTAGAATATGTGCGTTATCTTGAAGTGATCGCCGGCAAAAGTGCCAATACGGCGTTCAGTTATTACTGTGACCTGCGCTCCTTCAGCCGCTTTATGAAGCGCCGCCGCGGGCTTGTGGCCACGGATGCAGAATTCAAAGAGATCGATCCCAAGGGGCTGGATACGGCCTTCTGGGGCAGCATAACAAAAGAGGATATCTACGAATATCTGTATTTTCTGAACCGGGAGTGCGGCAACAAAAAATCCTCTACCGCCCGGCGGTTGGCCAGTCTGCACGGCTTTTATGATTATCTGGTCAATCAGGTCAACCGCTTATCCGAGGACCCTACGGCGGCCATCCGCCCGCCCAAACAGGATAAGGTCTTGCCCAAGTACCTGACGGCAGAGCAATCCATTTCGCTTTTGGAGAGCACCCAGACCCAGAGCGATTTCCCGGAGCGGGATTATTGCATGGTGGTGCTGTTCCTCAACTGCGGTATGCGTCTTGCAGAGCTGGTAGGCATGGACCTTGGAGACATCGATTTAGAGCAGCGTCAGATCCGCCTGTTCGGCAAAGGCCATAAAGAGCGTATGGTCTACCTGAATGATGCCTGCGTGGAGGCACTGCAACTATATCTGCGCAAGCGCAACACCATGGAGGGACTTTCACCCAAGGAAAAAGCGGTGTTTATTACCCGTATGCGCAAGGAACGTATTTCGAACCGCAGAGTAGAACAGCTGATCTCCGGTGCAATGAAGGCTGCGGGGCTGAAGGGCTTTTCCACCCATAAGCTGCGGCACACCGCCGCAACGCTGATGTATCAGACCGGCAATGTGGATATCCTTACCCTCAAGCAGCTTCTGGGGCACAGCAGTGTGGGAACAACACAAATTTATACGCACTTACAAGAATTTCAGGTGCGCTCTGCCATTGAGGAAAACCCGCTGGGCAAGGTACTACCCATCAATGCTGCAAAAGCAAGTTTGGATACAACAGATGCAGCAGGGGAGACATCTGTTGAAAATGACCCAGCGGGAGAGGACGCTTCTGAGCCGTCCGGCCCTATGGCGGCCTTTGAGGGCGCTGCACAGGATGGCTTCCGGGCAGATATCTCGGCAATGTCCAACGAAGAAACCAACGATTCATAGATCGATACTTAAACCTGCACAAAACGTCTGAGACGATTCAAAGACCTATGGCGCGATCCGGCTTGACCGGATAACGTCATGGGTCTTTATAATTTACATTATAAGCAGTCAGCAGCAATACATACAGGAGCATCCATAGAAACGCGCAACGTAATGTCTACACAAAAACAAATGTTATAAAGCAAGCACCTAGATGCTTACTGGATGCTTACTGGAATAAAATGAATTACAAATGAACCGATGCAGCAGCACATAACACAGGAAGCATCTGTAAGCATGAGACAAATAAAACCATAAAATATGATAAAAATTGCAGAATGTGCAGAACGGCTGAACTAAGCCCGAAAATGAGCCAGCTGAGGCTGGAACGCCAAAAATCCGGGAAATGGGCATTTTTCACTTCCCTAAGTTTCGCATAACGTGCATTATACGAAACATGTACAATTAAAAAGAGAAGCTGCCCTTCTCTCTTTCTGTCAGATTTTCGGCAGCTTCTGTGGATGCTATTCAGTTTACACATGCCCGCTTCTGCGCCGCTGGACGTATTACCAGCATGTTCAAGCGTTCAACTTATGCCTGCAGTATCGTTTCTTTTCCTTTGGTGGTGCGATGTTCATTTCACCGGTAGCGGTTCTGTGCCGAAGTATGTACAGATGGCTTCGTAATAAATGCGTGCCACAGTCTTGCAGCCCTGTTCACTGCCAAAATGCTCCACATCCTCATCGTTCGTCACAAAACACTGCTCTGCCAACACTGCCGGACAATCCACATCCTCCAGCAGCGTAAAGCTGCGCTCAGGCCGAACCTGCGTGTAGGTATTCTCCACCAGCTGCTTCTGGTCGTTTTCCAGATAATAAATGTAACGCACTCCCCCTCGCCCGCGCAGCCTTGCGCCGATGCTCTGCATTCCACCGGCCAGCAGTTTTGCAAAATAAAAACTTTCCTGATGCCATGTACGCCCGGGCACTGCCGGATAGCATTCAAACCCGGCTGCCGTAGAGCCATTGGCTGCGGAGTTGCCGTGGATGGACAGCAGCAGCTGCGGGCTTTGAGCGCTGGCTACGGCTGCACGCTGGGCAGGCGTGGCGGTTGCATCAAAGCTTTCCCGGGTCTGCAGCGGAATGTAATTCGGGTCCTGCTCTAACCACTGAAGCAGCGCAGCAGCCGTTGCTGCTGTGACCTGTTTTTCCTCGACTACTCCCCTTGCGCCTGGGTCGTTGCCGCCATGTCCGGCGTCCACTGCCACACGGTACGGCGGGTCGCCCACCACAGGGCGAAAGTCCTCCGCTGAGACTGAGACTGCGGATTCTGCGGGTGCGTTCAGTTCCAGCGCCGCCTTCCATAAAAACAGGCCGAAACAGAGCATCAGTGCCGCAAAAACAAACAGCAAACCGTGTAAAAACCGGTTCCTCATTTTGCAGCGGTGCGTTTTACGTTTGCTATGTTTATTTACTGGTCTGCGCTGACTGGTTGGCATAAAGTTTTACTTCCTGTTCGTTTTACATTTATAATACGAGTATACTCGCCTTTTCCCTGCACTGCAACAAAAAAAGACTGCCAATTTTTCAAAAGGCAGTCCTTTGGGGTTATTTCAGTTCTACAACCGTCACGCCGCTTTCGCCTTCGCCGTAACGGCCAAGACGGAAGCTTTTTACCATGCGGTTGCCGCGCAGATGCTTATGGATGGCGGTGCGCAGTGCGCCGGTGCCGTTGCCATGGATCAGATAAACCACCGTCTGTCCGTTCAGGATGGCGCGGTCAATAAAGGAATCCACCTCCGACAGTGCCTCATCCACCGTAAGTCCCAGCAGATTGCACTCCATTTTGGCGGTGCGCTGTACGCGCTCTACCCTGCCGTTGGGACGGTTGGTATCGCCGGTCAGGCGGGAATACCGCTGCTGCGCCTTTGTCTTAGGCGCAGTGGATTCTTTTACCAGCTTTTCCGGCTGCTTCAGGCCCTTGAGGGGCACCTTAGTCTTGATGATACCGGCACGCACCAGAACATCGCCGTTTTTGTCTGGCAGCGCCAGAACGGTGGCCAGCTGGTTCAATTCTGCAATGCAGACCTCCTGTCCCACCTTTACATCCTTCAGCGGTACAAACTCCTTGACGGGGTTATGCACCACCTCCGTACCGGCAAACAGCTTTTCGGTCTCCTTTTTGGCAATTTCGCGGGCACGCTGCGCCTTCTGCTGGGCGCTCATGCGCTCGTCCTTTTGCAGCTGGCGCAGTTCATCGGTCAGTGCGTAGGCCTGCGTTTCCACCTGCTGTGCCAGCGTGCGCGCCTTGGCACGGGCAGCTTCCAATTCATTTTCGCCCTGCTGGATCAGTTCATCCCGCTTTTTGCGGGCTGCTTCCAGCTGATGGGAAGCTTCGTTGCGCAGCTGCTCCACTTCGTTCTGACTTTCCTTCAGCTGCAGCTTCAAGTCGTCCAGCTGACCCAGAACCGCATCCAGACGCTTATCCTCGGCAGACAGATGCTGCTGAGCCGCTTCAATGACGCGGCTGGGGATGCCCAGCTTTTCGCTGATCAGGAATGCGTTGGATTTGCCCGGTACGCCCACACTCAGCTTATAGGTGGGACGCAGGGTCTCCAGATCAAACTCGCAACTGGCGTTGACCACACCCTTAGTCTCCAGTGCAAAAACCTTCAGTTCCGCATAGTGGGTGGTCGCCATCAGCAGCACACCACGGCGGCGCAACTCCTCAATGATGGCAACTGCCAGCGCGGCGCCCTCGGCGGGATCGGTACCGGCACCCAGCTCGTCCAGCAGCACAAGGGTGTGCGGCATAGCCAGTTCCAGAATACCGGTGATTTTTTTCATGTGGCCGGAGAAGGTGGAAAGGCTCTGCTCAATGCTCTGTTCGTCGCCGATATCCACCAGAAATTCATCAAACACACAGATCTCGCTGCGCTCGTCAGCAGGAATCAAAAAACCGCACTGTGCCATGGCGCACAGCAGACCGGCGGTTTTCAGGGTGACCGTCTTACCGCCGGTGTTCGGGCCGGTGATGATAAGGGAATCGTATTCCCCGCCCAGTGCAATATCCACAGGAACACACTTTTGCGGATCGATCAGCGGGTGGCGGGCACGGATCAGATTAAAGGAAGAATCCGTCCGCACAGCGGGCTTGAAGGCCTTCAACTCCAGTGCAAGCCGCGCCTTTGCCAGCAGGATGTCGATTTCCAGCATGGCCTTGTAGCTGTACTGGAACTGCGGCTCAATGGCGGCCACCTGTGCGGTAAAGGCCACCAAAATGCGCTCGATCTCCTGTGCCTCCTGTGCGCGGTACTGCAGAATGCGGGCGTTTGCCTCCACCACAGCCTGCGGTTCCACGAACACCGTAGCGCCCGTAGAGGATACATCGTGGATGATACCGCTCACCTCGCCGCGGTATTCGCTCTTGACCGGCACAACATACCGGCCGTTGCGCATGGAAACCACACTCTCCTGCAGGTATTTGGAGGTGTCCATATTGCGCACCATGCTTTCCAGCCGGTCGCGGATGCTGTTTTCGGTGGCGCGGATCTTTTTGCGCAGCTCTGCCAGCGTGCGGGAGGCGGTATCCGCCATGGCATCCGGTGCCAGAATGGCGCTGGAGATCTGCTGCTCAAGGCCTGGCTCCGGTGCCAGCGCGTAAAACAGATCATCGGTCGGCAGCGCGTCATGCTCAGAGGAGCCGTACCAGCTGGTCAGGTGCTGAAAATTGCGCAGCGCACCGGCCACCATCAGCAGTTCGCCCATGGAAAGCACGCCGCCCTTTACGGCACGGGCGGCAAGCTGACTGACCCCCTCTACCCCGCCAAAGCGCGGCGAGCCGTTTTTAATCAGCAGGGTGTTGATGGCGTCCGTCTGCTCCAGTGCGTAGCGCACCTCGTCCGGGTCGCACTGCGGCTCAATGGCCAGCAGCATAGCACGGGCTTCCTTGCATACGCAGCCCTCCGCTGCACGCGCAATGATCTTATCCAGTTCTAATGTTTTTAAGTAGCTTGTTTCCATACTGTTCCTTTTTGGTCAGGGCAGCACGCTTTTCAAAAAGGCATAGCTTTTCAGCGGCTTATCCAGATGCGTCAGAGCATAGTTTTCAGCCACTGCGGAAAGCTTTTCCAGACTGCCCACAGAGATCTTGAATGCAAATATTTTTTTGTCCTCTACCAAGCAGATGTGGCGCAGTGCAAACAGCGCAGCCTTGTCCAGATTGCAGTTCTTGCCTGCCTTTGCCGCACAGGACGCACAGAGCAGATGCCCTTCCTGTGCGTCCAGATAAAAGGCATCTCCTTCATCGTAGGTGCCACAGTCCCGGCAGCAGACAATCTGCGGCATAAAGCCGCACTCACTCATGGTGCGCAGCTCAAATACTGCCTTGATCACCCGCAGGTCGGTGCGGTGCTCGTTGATCATATACAGACCTGTCTCTTATACACATCTCCGAGCCCACGAGACTAGCGCTCATC
>ERZ1027063.788-NODE-788-length-12863-cov-3.729076_pt1 | contig 12863 bp, 7 predicted proteins | sample MGYA00519423_ERZ1027063 | MGnify/ENA primary metagenome ERZ1027063 (study PRJEB26926, sample SAMN06164493) | human gut metagenome | biome: ENVO:00009003; feature: ENVO:2100002; material: ENVO:00002003 | host: Homo sapiens | place: USA | collected 2012 ...
GTATAAGAGACAGCTTTTCTCAGCTGTGCCGCAATGCCCGTCTTTGCAAACGGCAGCAGCGCCGTCACGTCCACCGGCTTCACCGGCAGGTTATCTTCAATCGCCTGCAAAAGCGCCGGGATGCCTTCGTTTTTCAGCGCACTGATGCGCACCGCGCCCGTCAAATGCAAAGCGCTGTCCGCATCGCCCACAAGATCCCATTTATTGAGCACCGGGATAACCGGGCGGTCACCGCAGCCGAGGCTCTGCAAAATTTCATTTGTCACGTCCAAGTGCGTGCGTGCTTCGGGGCTGGAAGCATCGCACACGTTCAAAATGATGTCCGCCGTTGCAGCCTGCTCCAACGTGGAGCGAAACGCCTCCACCAAATAGTGCGGCAAGCGGCGCACAAGGCCGACCGTATCGATGAGCATAACGGTCTTGCCGCCGGGCAGTTTCAACGCGCGCGCCGTGGGGTCCAGCGTCGCGAAAAGCTTATCCTCCGCCAAAACGCCCGCTTGCGTCAAGAGATTCATCAAGGTCGATTTGCCCGCGTTCGTGTAGCCGACGATGGCGACGACGGGAATTTCATTCTTGCTGCGGCGGTCGCGCTGCGTGGCGCGCACGCGGCGCACCTCTTCAAGGTCCGCCTTCAGCTTGTCGATCTTTCTGTGGATGTGGCGGCGGTCGGTCTCAAGCTGCGTTTCGCCGGGGCCCTTCGAGCCGATGGGGCCCTTGCCCGACGTGCCCGCCTGGCGCTCCAGATGCGTCCACATACCGATCAGGCGCGGCAGCAGGTACTGATACTGCGCGAGCTCGACCTGAAGCCGGCCCTCTTTTGTCTTCGCCCGCTGGGCGAAAATGTCGAGAATCAGCCCGCTGCGGTCGAGCACCTGCACGCCGAATTCTTCGCACAGAACGCGCATCTGCGAGGGCGAGAGGTCATTGTCGAAGATGACCATTGTCGCCTCCTGCGACTTTACCAGCTCGCGGATCTCGTCCACCTTGCCCTCGCCGATGAATGTGTGCGGGTTCGGCGACGGCAGCGTTTGTAAAACCACGCCGACGCTGACGCCGCCCGCCGTTTCGACGAGCGCGCCCAGCTCTTCAAGGCTCTCCTCGTCGGCATTCTCTTTTCGATCGAGCCGCGGCGACGAAAGGCCGACTAAAATCGCCCTGTCGCGCGGCGCGTTGTTCTCTTTCAATTCTTCCATAGATTCTCCTTATCGCGCCGAAATCGGCGCTGTACAAATCATTTTTATTATAGTGTATTTTCCGCCAAAAGAAAAGGCAAAAACGCTTTTCATTGACATTTCCGCCCCTTTCATGTGAAAATAGGGTGGACGCAACCTCAGGTTGACAAAAAGAAACGCCCGGTTGGTGGTGTTTTCTCCCGTTTTCCTGCTATGCTTTTCCTGCAAAGGCGCAGTGCACGGCGTCGAACGCAGCAACATTTCCCCAAGGAGGAACCTTTCATGGAACTATATGAAAAGCTCTACGAACTGCGCCGCGCGAGCGGCATGTCGCAGGAGGAGCTGGCGGAGAAGCTCGGTGTCTCGCGCCAAGCCGTCTCCAAATGGGAGAGCGGCGCCACGCAGCCGGAGCTTAGCAAGCTCATCGAACTCTCTAAGCTCTACTCCGTTTCCGTCGACGAGCTGCTCAGTCTGGAGCATGCCAAACCCGAGCAGGATGCCGCCGAATCGCCGGTTCAAAGCAACGCCGAAAAAGCTCCCGCGGAAAAGCTGAGCTTCCGCGATTTCTGCATACAGCACAAGAAGATCATCGGCGGTGCGGCCGTGGCGCTCGCCGCGCTCATCGCCGTCGGCGTGCATTACAACAACCGCATCAACACGCTCAGCACGCAAGTAAATGACCTTCGCAGCCAGCTCTACAACGTGCAGAACAACCTCTCGAACCAGATCGCGGGCATCAGCAATAATGTCTCGGACATCTTGGAGCGCGAGTCGAGCCTGCTCTCGCAGTTCAGCTATGAGGTCACAAAGGTCGATCTTAAAAAGCAGGAGTGCACGCTCGCCTTCTCTCTGTTGCCGAAGACGATCGGCGAAAATACGGCTGTCTCTCTCCTTGTGACTGACCGCAGCAGCTCATCCTACACGAGCGACAGTCCGCCGACCCGCACCGCCGATCTTAAACAGGACAGCTTCGGCTATCTGCACGGCGAAGTGACCGTACCGCTGAGCGATGAGCTCAGCGTCAGTGTCAATTTCAAGACCCACGGCGAAACACAGTCAGAAGAGCTTGATACGATCTACAACCTTAAAACTCAGAATTCCCCTGTCCTCTACAGTTTTAATCCACCATTTTCCTATATGCGCCGAGACTCCGGTTCGCCGCTCACCTATCAACTTTCCTTTGAAAAGGGTGTGGATTACCGATTCGGCAGCTTTACCCTTGGCGTCTACGACGACCGCGACATCCGCACCATGCGGCTTGAATACACGCGCAACGGCAAGCTGATCTCAACTGTACCTCTCGAAGCTGTTCCTGTTTCATCTGTGGAAGAGGCCTACCCTGTCAACGACCTCAGTGATACCGCTGAGGCAACTGCAGCACGAGACCTTGGTACCTCGTATTTCATCCGCTATCCCATTGATGAGAATGCGCTTGACCTCTGCATCAGAATCACCGACTCTCCACTCATCTGCGAGATGATCGTCGAACTGTCCGACGGTGCCGTTCTGCGCGTCCGTCTTCTTCAGGTGCAAACCATTGCAGGCGGCAGCGACTATTATGAGGAGACAAATTATCTTGATCAGGCCCTTGAGCCGCTCCCCTTCATCGTCGAATATCCCGACGGGCAAAACTGAGCGTTCCAAAAAAGCAGAAAAAAGCAGCTCTGCCGTAGCAGAGCTGCTTTTGTGATTGAATTAGTTCAGGCCGAACTTCTTGTTGAACTTGGCAACGCGGCCGCCGGTATCGACCAGCTTCTGCTTACCAGTGAAGAAGGGGTGACACTTAGAGCACACTTCCACCTTGATATTCTGCTTGGTGGAACCTGTCTCAATCACATTACCGCAGGCGCAAGTAATAGTAGTCTGCTGATAATTGGGATGGATTCCTTCCTTCATTGCTCGTGTTCACCTCTTTCCGATCCAAATGTGCTTTTCTAAAAAAGCCATATAGGATATTACCACGCTTTGTGTCAAATTGCAAGAGAAATTTTTGATCCTCTCCGTGCTTTTCTCTTCCTTAGCACTTTTCCCTAATTTCATCGTCAATTTTTTAACGCTCGTTATGCAATTTCTCTTTACTTCTGCCGTTTTCAGTCGTATAATGACATTTACGCGCCTTGCGCACGGATGATTGGAAGTAAAGGAACATCAGAATTATGTCGAAAAAACATTTCCTGCGGGGACTGCGCGACGGCATCCCCATTGGGCTTGGTTATTTTGCTGTCAGCTTCGGCATCGGCATCAGCGCGCACAACGCGCACCTGAGCATTTTTCAGGGTTTTTTGCTGAGCTTTTTGAACAACGCCTCGTCGGGTGAATACGGCGGCATCACCATCATCGCCGCCGACTCCGGCCTCTGGGCCATGGCGCTGATGATGCTGGTCGTCAACGCGCGCTATCTTCTGATGAGCTGTGCGCTCAGCCAGCGTCTCTCGCCCGATACGCCGCTTCCCTGGCGGCTCCTCATCGCCTATGACCTGACGGATGAGATCTTCGGCCTCGCCATCGCGCAGCCTGGGTATCTTGAGGTGTGGTATTACTTCGGCACCATGTGCGCGGCCATGCCGGGCTGGAGCATCGGCACCGTGCTCGGCGTGCTGATGGGGAATCTTATGCCCGTCTGGGCCGTCAGCGGTTGCTCCGTGATGCTGTTCGGCATGTTTCTCGCCATCATCATCCCCGTCGGCAAGCAGAACCGCATCGTGCTCGGCTGCATCGGCGTGAGCTTTCTCTGCTCGCTTCTTGCAAGCGTTTTGCCGTTCACGCGCGAGCTGTCCGAGGGCATGCGCATCCTGGTCTTGACCATCGTGATCTCTGCTGCCGCCGCCATTCTGTTCCCGCACAAGGAGGATGATCTCGTCGCATGAAAACGTATTTATATCTTTTCGTCATGGCGGCCACGACCTATCTCATCCGCGTCCTGCCGCTCACGCTGATCCGCAAGCCGATCCAGAATCCCTTCCTGCGCTCGTTTCTCTTCTACGTGCCCTACGTCACGCTCGCGGTGATGACGTTCCCCGCCATCATGAACGCCACGCAGTCGCCCATCGCGGGCGCGGCGGCCATGGTCATCGGCATCGTCGCCGCCTGGTGCGGACTGGGACTTCTCCCCGTCTCGCTCGTCTGCTGCGCGACAGTGCTGATCTTAGAGCATTTTATCGTGTGAGCAAATCTTGTAAAACACCCTCCGCGGATTTCCCGCGGAGGGTGTTTTTATGTATTCACAGCACCTTTTCTTCGCCGACCGAGAAGAAATACAGCACCTTTTCCCTGACCTTTTTGCCCATCACGCGCATAAGGGCCATGGAGTATGCCTCGAGCTGAGGGCGGTAGTGCTCAGCTCGTTCTTCGATCTGTGTTCTTCCGATGCGGTCAGTCTTGAAGTCCACGACCACAAGCTCGCCGTCCTCTTCAAAAAAGCAGTCTACCACGCCCTGCAGCAGCACCGCGTCGTCGGCGTCCAGCGTGGCAAAGTCCCGCACCGGCCGCAGCAGCGAGAAGCGGTACTCGCGCCGCACCGTCTGCGCATTCTTGCGAATGCGCGCGGCAAGATCACTTCGCAAAAATCGGACGATCGCGCGCACATCGACGGCGCTTGCCTGCTCGTCGGTCAGCTTGCGCTGCGCTCTGAGCTTTTCGACCTGCTCACGCACGCTCTGCTCGCTTGCTTCGCAGAAAAAGTCAAGGTCCTGCATCACAAGGTGCAGCGCCGTGCCCCGCTCCGCACCCGTGAGCGTCGTTTCGCCCGCAAGGAATTTTGGTTTATATAGGCTGCGCAGCCGCGGTGGGAGCGTTGTATTTTCGGATATCTCCTCGTCCAGCGCGCGGCCCTTGAGCTGCGTGGCCGTCAGCTTGGCGGGAAAGGCCGTCTGCCCCGCGTAGGGGTAGCGGTACGACAGCGCAGCAAAATCCACCGGCAGCTCATCCTTCGGCGGCGCGGCATCCACTGGCGCGTCATCGGGCCGCTGCTGCGGCGTCACAAAGCTCAAACCGTCGTGCACACGCACCGTCCACGGCGTTTCGTCAGCATAGAATCTCCCCTCGCCATTCTGCCCCGCAAGCTCGCGCAGGGATGCCGCTTCGCTGCGCTGCAAAAGCGGCAGCATGATCCAGTCGCCCATGCACTTGCCGCTGTCCACAGCCTCGGGCAGCACAGGACAATCGCTCAGCGCCAGAAGGTCGGCGACGCGGCTTTTCGCGTTTGCCTGCGTGTGCACCATGACGAGCTTTTCCTTCGCGCGCGTCATCGCAACGTACAGCACACGCAGCTCCTCGGCCTTCGCCTCGCGCCGCAGCGTGCGCTCGAGCGCCTGCCGTGCGACCGTCGGGTACTGGATGTGCCTTTGTGTGTCCACGCACACCGGCCCCAGCCCGAGCTGCGGGTGCACGAGCACCGAACTCAAAAAGTCCATATTGCTGAAGCGACGCGCGAGGTCCGAGAGGATCACGACCGGAAATTCGAGGCCCTTCGACTTGTGGATCGACATGATGCGAACGCCCGTAGAGGCGTGCGCGGTCTGCATCGAACCCGCCTCGCCTTCGGCAAGCTGCTCGCGCAGCGTGCGCACAAAGTCGAAAAGGCCTTGCCGCCCCGAGCGCGCGTAGTCCTCGCTGAGCTCCAAAAACGCGAGCAGATTTTCCTTGCGCTCCGCCCCGCGGCGCATCGCGCCGAAGATGCCGAGCACGTTGCACCGGCGGTAGATTTCGCTCAGCAGCTCGCGCACGCTCAGGTGCGCCGCGCTGTTGCGCAAAGCGTCCAGCGTATCGAGAAATTCTCTGCTGTGGTCATCCTCGCTCAAAAGCAGCGCATCGTAGAAGTCACCCGTGCGCTGCCGCGCGCGGATCGCCGCGAGCTCATCGGGTGTAAAGCCGAAGAGCGGAGAGCGCAGCACGGCAATGAGCGGCACGTCCTGCCGCGGATTGTCGATGACCTGCAAGAGCGCGAACAGCACTGCGATCTCCATCGAGGCAAAAAAGTCCTCGCCCGCGTCAGCGGCGCAGTGGAGGCCGCGCGCCTCCAGCGCGCGGCGATAGTCCAAAAGGCGCGTGCTCGGCGAGCGCATCAATATGACGATGTCCTCCTCGCACACGGGCCGCAGCTCTTTTGTTTTGTCATCCTGTATAGGAAATTCACTTGTCAGCATATTGCTGATATAGTCCGCGACGAACGCGGCCTCAGCCTCGCTCGCGCGCACGCGCTGCTCGCCCGTCTGCGTCGGCAGATCGAGCAGATGGAACTCCGCGCCGCACGCGCTCGATTCGACATAATTCGCGCCGAGGCGCAGCATTTCATCCGCGCCGTAGTCGAGCTCACCCATTTCCTCGGAAAGAATATTGCAGAAGATAAAATTCGTCGCGTCCAGCACTTCCTTACGCGAGCGGAAGTTGCGCGAGAGCAGCAGCTTCGCGCTGTCGTGCTCCTCTGCGTCCTCAAGCGGCGGCCAGGTGTTATAATGCTGCAAAAAAATACGCGGGTCGGCTAGGCGGAAGCGATAGATGCTCTGCTTGACATCGCCAACAGTGAAAAGGTTTTGTCCTTTACAAGAAATTGCGTCAAAAATGCGGTTCTGCACCTCGTTGGTGTCCTGATACTCGTCCACCATGATCTCGCGGTAGCGCGCGCTGACGATGCGCGCAAGCTCTGTCGGCGCGCCGTCTTCTCCGATGAGAAGGCGGATGGCCTCGTGCTCCTGATCGGAGAAGTCAGCAGAATTCCGCCGCCGTTTTTCCTCGTTGAACCGGCGGGAAAAGTCCGCCGTCAGGTCGATGAGCGCGAGCATTGCGCTCGCCATCGTGCGCAGGTCCTCCACCGCCTCGTCGGACGAGGCGGAAAAAATCTCGGCAAAGCCCTTGACGGTCTCCTTGCAGTTGTCCCACAGGCTTTTCATGCGCGCTTTCATCTCGCCGCCGTCGCTGTCCTTCACCGCGGCGAGGCGCGGAAACGCGATGGTCACGCCGCGCGCGGCGTCCCAACCCTCTGCGGTCTTCCCCTCCAGCGCTTCAAGCTGGTAGGACGCGTCGAGGAACGCGGGCGCATACTTCTGGTTCAGCGTGTCATTCGCGCACATCTCCTGCGCCGCGCGCTGCAAAAGGTTTTTGCAGTGGCGCGCCTTGCGCCGCACCTCATTGAGCAGAATTTTTCCATAGGGCGTGTCCTCGATCTTATCCGGCACGGCGCGCCAAAACGCGCGCTGCGCCTCGAGCCATTTGTCCTCATACGGCTGCGCCTGCAGCTTTGCGTGCAGCTCGAGCACTAAGTCCTCAAGCGCGCTGTCGTCGCGCCCCGCGCCAAGCGTGTCGGCGAGCAGTGTGCTGCCAGTCGTCAGACGGCCGTAAAAATCGTCCAGCGTGCGCGCGAGCACGCGCTCGCGCAGCACCTGCGCCTCGTTCTCGTCCAGCACGCGGAAATCGGGCCGCAGCGCGTGGCCGCGCGCGTCCTCGCCGAGCAGATGGCAGTTTTCGCGCAGAAGCGCGGTGCAGAAGGCGTCCACCGTCTTGATGTCCGCGCGGTAAACGCGCAGCATCTGCTGCCGCAGGTGGTAGTTGCCGGGGTCGCGCTCCATGCGCTCGGTGAGCGCCTTGGCGATCTTGCCGCGCAGCTCGCTCGCCGCGGCGCGCGTGTAGGTGATGATGAGGAAATCGTCGAGATTTGCCCCCTCGCGCTCCACGTAGGAAAAGAGCCGCTCGACGAGCACCTTTGTCTTGCCCGAGCCCGCCGCCGCGGAGACGAGCAGACTGCGCTCGCGGCTGTCCACCGCCGCTTGCTGTTCGTTTGTCAGCTTTTCAGCCATTTTCGTGCGCCCCCTATCCGTTCACCTCGTCGATGTACTGCCAGAATTCGTCGTTTTTCGTCGCCTTGATGTATTCCATACGGTCACTGCCGCAGCCGTTTTCAAAGTGGCACGCGCTCGCGAACTCGCAGTAGGTGCAGGCCGACTGCTGCGGCGTGCGCGCGTAGGGGTCGGCGTCAATGTTGCCCGCGAAGACCTCCTGCGTGATTTCATGTAAAATATGGTCGACGTATTTCGAGAGCTTTCCGAGCTGCTCGGCAGAAGCAAGGCTTCCCGTCACCGCGCCGTCCCTTTTCACCGCGATGGGCAGGTAACACGGCGATTCGAGCGCGCTGTGCTCCATCGCCTGCAGGACCGCCGGGTCCTCGAGCACCATGCCGCTGCGGCGCAGCTCCTTTTTGAGTGCTTTTTCAATCTTTTCGGGCTCCGTGTCGCGCGCGCAGCGCAGCATCGGCTCGCGCGCGGGCGTATAGAGAACTCCCGCGGGAACGATCTCGTGTACGCCGAAAAGCATCTGTCCCTCTTCTTTAAGCGTAAAGAGGTAGAGCAGCATTTGGAGCCCCAGCCCGTAGCGCAGCTCGGCGAGGTCGAAGCTCTTCTTGCCCGTCTTGTAGTCCACGACGCGCAAATATAGCTTGCCGTCGTGCAGCCAGCCGTCCACACGGTCGACCTTGCCGACAACGCGCGCCGTGCCGTTTTCCTCGCGGATCGTGATGGCGGGCAGCTGCCCGTCCGCACCAAATTCCAGCTCAAATGCCAGCGGCTCAAAGTCGGAGCTTTGCAGCTCCTCGCTCACCTCGTCCATGATGCGCTCGACCGTCGCACACAGGCGGTTGAACAGATAACGGAAGCGCGCGCTTTTTTCGCACAAGTCCGGCAGCACGCGGTCGATGTATTCCTCGATCGACGCGCGCACGAGCGCGTGCAGCTTGTCCTTCGATAGCGTATGCAGTCCGCCGCACTCCTTCGCCTGCCGCAGCGTATGCTCCATCACATCGTGCACGAACGTGCCGATCTGCGGCGCGTCAAAGCCCGCGCCCGTGCGCTCCCTGGCTTTCAGGCCGTAGCGCATGAAATAGGCAAAGTGACATGAGCGCGCCATGTCCATGCGCGAGGCGGACAGTGTCACCGCGCCGCCGTAGAGCGCGCACACCGCGTCGCGCGACAGATGCCCGCGTGTATAGCGCGAAGCGTCCTTCATCGCGGCAAGCGCACGCTCCGCGTCGCCCTGTCCTTCAAAATACTGCCACAGCGCGCCGCCGATATGCTCGCCCGCATACTCGAGCGCCGTCGACTTTGCTGACAGGCGATATTCCTTGTCAGCGCTCTCTGTTTCGACGCTGATCGACGGCAGCAGACGCGCGATGCGCCCGATGACGAACGATGGCCGCTTCTCCGCGCCCTTTCCGTCCGAAACGGGATAGGACACCGTCAGCTTTTCCGTCGGCTGGGCCAGCGCGGCGTAAAGATTCTGAATTTCCAGATGAAACTGCTCCATCCCGTGCGGCGCGAGGAAGATTTGCTGCCTCTCGAGCGCCTCGCGGTCCTCGTCGCGCAGCACGCCGCCGCGGTTCTCCGCCGCAGGCAGCACGCCGTCGTTCGCGCCGAGCAGGAACAGCGCGCGCACCGTGTGGCGGTCGTTTCGCGTCATTTCGCACAGGTTCACCGCGTCGAGCGTCACGGGGATCGTGCCCACGCTGTACTGCGTCAGCACAAGGCGCATCAGACTCGCAAACTCCTCGGCGTCGAGGATCGCGTCGCCCAGGATTTCCACAAACTGGTCGAGCACGCTGCAAAGAATGCTCCACAGCTGCGCCGTTTCCTCGGCGCGCTGGGCCTCGCCCGCGGCGAAAAGCTGCTCGGTCTGCGTCTGCAAGACCTCCGGCAGTTTGATCTCCTCCAAATAGCCGTACAGCGCGCGCACCTTCTGCTCGGCCTCGCCGCTGCCGCCTACGCCTTTTTTTAGGCGCGCAAACGGCCCCTGCACGCGCTCGCGCAGGGCGTTGACCGTCTTGAGCCGCGCCCTTGCCTCGTCCGTCCAGTCTTCGCCGTAGCCGTCGGGATGCGCCGACCAGGGCGTCTCGCGCGTCCACATCGCGCCGCGGATCTCCCACTTGAGCGCATAATTTTCCAGAATGTCGCATTCCGCCATGCTGAGGCCGGCGAAGCCGGTCTTGAGACAGCGGAACACATCCTCATACTCAAAGCCTCCGCTCGCGGCGTCCAGCGCGCCGAGCAGCAGCGTCAGCACGGGACTTTTCAAAATATCGCTGCGGTGGGCATAATAAAGCGGAATACCGTAGCGGGCAAACACGTTTTCGATTGCGCCCGCGTAGGAGTCGAGATCGCGCGCCGTGACGGTGATCTCGCGGTAGCGGTAGCCCTGCTTGCGCACGAGCTGTAAAACCTGCGACGCGACCCACTCGCACTCGCTGTACGCGCTGCCCGCCTCATAGAGCGCGACGGCGTCAGTTGGCTGGGTAAATTCGTCCGCCGCGCCGAAAAAGCAGCGCTCGATATGGTCGAGCGCGCCGCGCACCTCGCCCTGCGGAAGAATTTCCTCCTCGCATGCGACGCCGGCATCGCGCGCGAGCGCGTACAGCCGCTCGCGCACGCGCAGGCTCTCGGAAAAGAGCTCGCGGTCCTGCGTGTCGCCAAGGAGCGTGACGGTCACGCTCTTCGCGCGCCGCAGCAGGATACGCAGAATGCGCAGCTCACGCCCCGTAAAATACGAAAAACCGTCGAGGAAAATGTCTTTATTGTCAATATATCCCGACGCTTCGAGGTTTTCCTCCAGCTTTTCGAGCTTCGAAACCTCTTTGGTAGCGTCTATGACCTTCTGAAGCTGATTTTCGATTTCCTCACGCTTGTGCGCCATAAGCCCCTTTATGCGATATATATCCTGTTGCAAAGAGGAAACATATTTCTTGTGCAGCGACAATCTCATAGCGGTAGTGCCGCCCCGCACAAGCTCGTTCAGCTTGTCTATGCTCTGTTCGTACTCAGCCACCTTTGCATCAAGCTCGCTTTGCATTTCCGCAAGCTCCGCCCTTAGTCTGCCGAGTATTGATTTCTCGCTGTCAAGCACCTGATCGTCGTACTTTTTCAGCGACTGCAATGTAAAATTAAACTTCTTCATACCGCATTAATATCAGGAAACCGCCGCCTTTAACAGCTTTATGGTATCCTCCATCGAGAACGATTCATACATTCCCTGCATCAGAAAATCGTTTATCTTGTCTATCTTCTTTATCGCCTCGTCAAGAGCCGGGTTTGTACCCTTCTTGTACGCTCCTATCGAGATAAGGTCTGCGTTGTTGTTGTAAAGCGCAAGCAGATTTCTCAGCTTTCCTGCCGCTTTATTATGCTCCGGATCTGCAATTGCCGACATAAGACGTGAGATGCTCGGCAGTATGTCAATTGCAGGATAATGGTTCTGCGCCGCTATCTTACGGCTTAGCACTATATGTCCGTCAATTATACCTCTTACGGTATCCGATATAGGCTCGTTTGTATCGTCACCCTCAACAAGCACAGCATAAATTCCCGTTATACTGCCCTTTTCGAAGTTTCCCGCCCTTTCGAGCAGCTTCGGCATTGCGGCGTATATTGACGGGGTATAGCCTCTTGCAACGGGAGGCTCGCCTGTCGAAAGACCTATCTCACGCTGTGCCATAGCAAAACGTGTAAGATTATCCATCATCAGCAGAACGTCCTTGCCTTGAGAGCAGAAATATTCCGCTATAGCCGTAGCCGTCATAGGACATTTATTTCTCATCATCGCAGGCTGATCCGATGTTGCGACAACAACGACCGACCTTGCCATACCTTCTTCTCCGAGGTCGTTTTCTATAAATTCTCTTACCTCTCTGCCACGCTCGCCTACAAGCGCAATAACGTTGAGATCGGCCTTTACCTTTCGTGCGATCATACCCATAAGCGTTGACTTACCTACGCCTGAGCCTGCAAAGATACCCATTCTTTGCCCCTTGCCCATTGTGAGAAGTCCGTCGATCGCCTTTACGCCAAGCTCTATAGGCTCGTGTATTTTCGGTCTGGTGAGCGGATTTACAGGAATGCCCGCTATAGGCACGGTGTCTGTATATTCAATCGGCTCTCCGTCGTCAAGCGGATTTCCCAGTGCGTCGATTATTCTTCCTATCAGCTTGTCGCCGACTCTTACGTTCAGTTTGTCGCCTGTGTTGTCAACTATACTGCCGGGACCTATGCCCTCAAGGTCGGTATACGGCATAAGGAGTACCTTATGCTCGTTGAATCCCACCACTTCGGCAGGGATATGCGACTTCATATCCTTTGTGTAGATACGGCACACATCGCCTATACTGCACAGCGGTCCGCTCGCCTCGATCGTCATTCCGACTATCTTTTCAATTTTACCCAGATACTTATATGTATCGGTAGTTCTGAGTTCTGTCAGAAATCCGCCGAGATCCATGTTAAAGTCCTTTCAAATAAGGGAGTTATTCGCTTTGTTCCTCGCCGCCGTCATTGTCGGTTTCTGCCTTTGCCGCAGTTTCCTCCTGCTTATCGGCCTTTTTCCTTGACGGCGCTCTGCGGTACTTTCCTCTGCCCAGCTCCTCTATCATCTTGAGCTGTGTCTGTATTCCGGCATCGGTAATTTCACTGCCGTTGTCAATTATAACAGTACCGCTCGGTGCGTCCTTAAGCACCTCGACCTCCACGTTCTTTACATTTGTGAACAGTTTTTTGAAATAGTCGGTATCCGCCGCCATCTCCTCGCTGACATCGGTCTTTGATAAGGTCAGCTTTACATATTCACTGCCACGGAAGCTCTTTCCCGCTTCCTTTATCGTTTTCTTGACTACCGCCTTGTCCTTCTGACCGAGAGAATTCAGCGTTATGCGGTTTACAATTTCCA
>ERZ1027063.790-NODE-790-length-12860-cov-7.818352_pt1 | contig 12860 bp, 12 predicted proteins | sample MGYA00519423_ERZ1027063 | MGnify/ENA primary metagenome ERZ1027063 (study PRJEB26926, sample SAMN06164493) | human gut metagenome | biome: ENVO:00009003; feature: ENVO:2100002; material: ENVO:00002003 | host: Homo sapiens | place: USA | collected 2012 ...
GAGGCAGTTATGGCCGACTGCGAAAACCGCGGACGCCGCGGGCTGGCCTGCTACAAATGCGAATACTGCGGCGGCTGGCACTTGACGTCGCACCCTTGGAAATAGGCGCCGCATCGGCACGGCATTGACGGAGCGCCAGCCATCGCACGCAAGCTACGGGCGCGGCGGCACCAACACATCGTAGCGAACGGCCTTGCCCGCAAGTTGATAGCTCGGCTTAACGCCGGCAAGCAGCGGCCCCTTCACCGGCCGCTTGATAACGACCTTGCGCGGGCGCGCCGCAAGCGCAGCTTCGACCAGCGTCTCCTCATCGGCGCACGGCTGCTCCAGATGGTGTAAGAGTTGGAACTTCTTTTTCACCGCCGCGCTCTTGGTGCGTTCGGGAAACATGGGATCCAGATATACCACGTCGGGGGCGGCAAGCTCGCCCCGCCCGATCAGCTCAGCCGTATGGCGAAGGCCGGCAATGCTGTCCTCGCCCGCATGTAAGCGCATGCGCGACACGGCAGCCGCAAGCGCCGGATCATCTGCCGCGCGATCCAGGGCATCCTTGAGGAGCGCCGCGATCACGCAATCCTGCTCATACAGATCGACGGTAAAGCCCGCGGCCGCCAACAGCAGCGAATCCTCGCCAAAGCCTGCCGTGGCGTCAATCGCCCATGGTCGCTCGATGCCCTTTGTGCGCGCAGCCTTCACCAACAGCTCTTGCTGCAGACGGCCCTGCTTGAGTCGCGGCAGCATGCGGCCAAAATCGGCACGCAGCTCCATCGTGCCGTCGGTGAGCGTGAGGCCCTCGGACTTCCCGGTCAGCTCAAGCCCCGCGGCCCGAGCAACAGAAAAGGGATCGACGACGCCCATGGGTACTCCTTAACAATCAAAACGAATACGTGAGCGCCGTTTATGTCGGCACCCAACCGTCCGCTATTGTCCCACATGCGACATGGCCCACAGCATCGCAATGCAAAGTACCGCCATCAATCCCGTGCACACGGCAGCGATCACGGAATCGCCCATGCGCCTTCCCAACGACCGCGGCTCACGCACTTGCCCTGCTCCGTACATCATGACTCCTCCTTGAGACCAGCTCCTTGTTACGGCCTCATCATCGCAGCGCCGCACATGGGCTGCCATCGATTTGCCTTACAGCTGGCTTTCCTTTTTGAAAGGTTGGACCGTGCAGGCAAGAGACGCTTTCAAACGCATGCATCGCCCCGTTGAACTACAATGTGCTTCACCATATGTGCAGCACTTGGGGTGCGCCAGGTTGGCGTACTCGTATCGAAAGGACCAGCCATGAGCTCTGCTCGTAAGACTCTCAAAATCCTTGCCCTCGTCTACTTTGTTTTGGGCATCGCCAGCCTCGTCATCGCCGGCGTCGGCATCGCATTGGGCCTCACGCCGCTGATCGGCGAACTCTACGCCCAGGGCGACCGACACAAATCGTCGCAATACCTGCAAAACGGCGTGATGTTCTACACATTGCTGGGATTCCTGGTCTGCGGCCTCCAACTGGCCGTCATCCCTTTGATGTACCACATGGGACAGCCCGTCGAAGTGGTCGATATGGCCATACCGTATTACAAGTTGCTGGCTTACAGCATGCCGTTCATCATGCTTTTCTTTACCTTCAAGCAGTTCCTCGAAGGCGTCGGAAACACCCGGGTCGAAATGGTCGTGGTGATTCTCTGCAACCTGATGAACGTCGGCTTGAACTGGATTTTCATCTACGGCCACCTCGGATTCGAAGAACTGGGTGCCACGGGTGCGGGGCTCGGCACCCTCGGATCGCGTATCGCCATGCCGATCATGATTATCGGCTATTTCTACAAAAAACAGAAATACCGCGCCTATCTTCAGGGATTCTCGCCCCGCAACTATTCGGTCAAAACGATCCGCACATTGCTGCGTATGGGCCTTCCGATCTCCCTGCAGATGTTTCTCGAAGCCTCGGCCTTCGTCGGCACCAGTATCATGATGGGCTGGCTGAGCAAGACGGCCATCAGCGCCAACCAGATCGCCATGACCCTGGGCAACTGCGCCTTCATGATCGTAACTTCGATCGGTGCCGCCACGACCATCCGCATCTCCCACTGCTACGGCGCCCGCAGCTTGAAGGAGCTGACTCTGGCGGCAAAGGCCTCCTACCACCTGGTCATCGCCTGGAACCTCTTCGCCGCCATCACGTTCATCTCGCTCTGCAACGTCATTCCGACTTTCTTCACCACCAACGCCGAAGTGATCGACCTGGCCTCGAAGCTGATCCTGCTGATCGCCGTTTACCAGTTGGCGGACGGCATCCAGAACGTTTCGGTCGGCATCCTGCGGGGTATTCAGGACGTGAAGATCATCATGCCGATCGCCTTCCTCTCTTACATCGTATTCAACCTACCGGTGGGTTACCTGCTGGGCTTTACATTGGGAATGGGGGCACAGGGGCTGATCCTGGGCTTCACCGTCGGTCTTACGACGGCCGCCGTACTGCTGATCGTCCGCTACCGTCGCGACATCCGGCACGGATGCTCCAGGGTGTGATGTACTCTGTCGTCTTGATTACATCGTTATTGCGTCAAGCGGTGCGATTATCTAGTCGATTAATCCAAATAAATATCGCTTCGCATAAACCATCCCCCCTCGAATTCCTTTTTCGTCGATACCGACGTTACAGGAAAAGGGCATCACGGCCTACAAACCAAGTCTGGAACATATTGCGGCTTTCTGCCGACATTTGGGAAACCCGTAGCGAGACTACTTCACGATCCAGGTCACAGGAAACAACGGCAAAAGGGCTATTTCACACATCGTTGCCGCTGTGTTGTAACACCGGTTACCACATGGGCTTCTTCACGTCGTCGTATCTGTCTATTTTCGCGAGCGCATCCCCATCAATGGAGAGATGATTTCCAAGCACCAACTCAGTTTGTACATATAACTACATGTAAATCATTTCATTGCACTTTGTTTTTGAATAGCAGAATAATAATAAATTTTAGTCAATTCATGCAAAAGTCGATTTTTGAGGCCATTTGCTCTGGCGGAAGGAGGTTAATTTCGTCGGTAAGCATCATGGCAAAACGACTGAACCGAGACTTTCGTTCTTCGAAATGACAGCGGCGCTAATGTTCGACTACTTCGCGCAGAACGACGTCAAGGTGGCCGTTATCGAAACAGAATTAGGCGGGTAGCTCAATGCCGCGAACATCCTGCTGCCCATCGTGAACAAGGAGACCAACATAGGACTGAAACATACGGGCACTGTTAAGCAATACGCTGACGAAGACCGCTACCAAGAAGTTTGGTATCATCAAGAAGAGCATCCCCTTCGTGCTGGGTAAAGCGCATGAGGCCTACGATGCGGTGTTCGAACAGACTGTTGCTGCGAACAAGATGCGTGTAATCTATGCCGCGAACGGGAGTTCGCCTGCAAAGGCCCTGAATTATGCTGCAACTGGCAACATTTCCGCATAGTGTGCCACCGCGACAACCTCGTGTTGATTTCAATCTCGATCTGCTACACGAACAGAAGCCCTGACGATCTGTCCAAAGTGTTATGCTACGGGACATAATGCACACGGATTAGTCTATGTGGCCGAACAAATGCGCTACTCGCACGAAAGCGATCGTCTTTACTACGTCTCGGGCGATAAGGACATCGACGCTATTGTCGCACGATACCTACTATCTCTTTACACAAGTGACCAGCGAACGGTCGTTTACGATGTCGGGACCGGACACACGCGCTGCAGGCACGGGACTCGACAACGAATCAATCGCAACGGGTCCCAGAGCTATGGCTAAGGCATTCATGAATCCTACCGACACGATCTTCATCAGCAACTCGACCTTCGTTATAGCCGAGGTTTTGTAAGAGCGTTGCGAGGCGGCATCAGTCTGCCCAGTTTAGACTTAAATCGAAGAGGGGGCCGACATCCTGTCGGCCCCCTCTTCGGTATACTATTCTGACTATGATTTTGCGGACGTTGCCGGAACCGTTCATGTCCAGTCTATTCTGCGGGCAGTTCGAACTTGATTTCGTCTACGCAGAGGGAGAACGCATCAGTCGAGAGATGAATTTCTTCTGCGTTCGCGACAAGGTTCAGGGTTACAGTCACTTTATTCACCTCGCCCAGCGCACTCAGATCGACTTCTATCCATTCCGAGCAGACGAAACTTTTGCCGCTGCGGAAATCGGCCAATGCAAATGCGGTGCTGCCGGTTTTCTCGCCTTTGGCATCGTAACCCGTAAAGACAGCTTCGCAATATTCATCGGCCTTGAGTCCACGCTTGGAGTAGAATCCGTATTTGAGATATTGGTAGGTTCGAGCGGAGTTGTTTACCTTCGCTGAAAGGATCTTATGCGTTACACCCTCGCCGAAAGAAAATGACGCATCGTAATTCTCCACATAGGCGTCTTTGCTGAAGACGGCGAACTTGGCCGAGCCGTCGGCCCCTGTCGTCTCTGATTTCTCGTCGCCTGCAACCGTCGCGGCTCCGGGCGTGCTGTCTGCGTTGGCAGGCATTTCAGCCTTGCTGCTAATGAATACGCCTCCGACCATGGTATAGTAATTGTAGTGGACGAATTTGGCACCGAACTCGTCATAAGAGTTTTCGGTTCCGGAGTCGGCGATGTTGTCTGTTCGCTTGTCTGAGAATTCACAGGCTTCGAACGAGATGGTTTTGAAGGAAACATTGGTCTCTCTTTCGAGAGTGGTCATCGGGAGCGGCTCGGAGATCGCCTTGCCTCCTTCGCCCGCGACGGCGGCAAGGATTATGTAGTTCGTTTCCGGTTCAAGGTCAGAGATGGTCACCGTTGAGGGTTTCGTAGCCTCTGCCTTTGTGCCGGATGCAAGCACCTCGTCCGCGTCGGGCAGAGTCTCTCCTTCCTGAACATAAGCGTAGGCGCACGTTTCTGCGTTGGCGGGATTGATCGTGAAGGAGAGCGTGGTTTGGGCGGCCTCGCCTTCGGTCAATGTCACAACGGGAGGTTCGGAACCCGGGGTGGAATTGTTGTCGTCTGAGCAAGCTGTTGTGGACAAGGCAAACAAGGCCAAAGCGAATAGGTAAATGTTTTTCATAGTTATTTTTATTTAATTATAAATATTGATTGTTTCGTCTTCTGGTAGCGCACAATCCATTGCAAAAGCGACTATCTGCGACGACATATCTTTGAACAAAGATAACTTAATTTCATTAAAATATATTGTTTTTTATTAAAATTATTATCTTTATAACAAAAAATCAGCTGTTTACAATTCTAACTTTTTAAGAAAACAAACGTATTTACCTTTATTTTTAATGTTATGAATGAGTTTTTACACAAAGTCGTTATCTTTTCCGTTATTTTAGCTTTCAGTTTATCAATGAATTCCTGCAGCGACGAACCCGATCCCGAGAAGCCGGAGCCGCCAGAGGTCGATACCATTCATCGGGAACTTGATCGTCAGGTACCGGAGAGCGGTCTCTATTTCGGCGATTTCTGGGACGAGGGATACGGCAACTACTACCTCGAACTGGCCGACTGCGAGTGTGCGTCACTGGCAGGCAATGCACAAACCGTCCCTGCTGAAGAAGGAGGCTATTTGCTCAGCCTCGATTTGTGGAGCGATCTCTCGGTCGATCATACGCATCCTGTAATCCCCGAAGGCGAATATACAGCTTCGGAGAAGCGTGCGAACCGTACGTTTACGTTAAAAAATACAATAGCCGTCATCAACAAGGAGCGTGTAGGAGAACAAGTCCGGGTGGAAAACATCTCTTTCTCGGAAGGAAGCATTACCGTAAAGCATACGGCCGACGGTTATGAGATAGACGGAGATTTCAAGACAGCCAACGGTTGTCGGTATACTTTCCATTATGCCGGAGCGCTCACGCTGGCCGATTGGAGTGACGACGAGGAGTGGAAGTGGGAGATCGGGTCGGACGTGACGCTTGCTCCAATCTATGTCACGAAGACGATCTTCGAGGGAGAGACGTACGACCAATGGATTCTTCGCTGTTTCGACATCAACAAGGTCTCCTCCGACGGTCTGCATCCCAACGGCGTGGGAACCAAATTCGAAGTCAGTTTGTGGACACGGCACGGTGCGGATCTGGCCGGTGACTATGTTTGCGGGGAGAACAAGACGGAGGGACAGTTCGATGCCGGGCAACGTTTAGGCATGTTTGCTGCAGGAACCTTCTGCGAACGGGTAAATAAGGATCTAAGTATCTCGTACTGCATTATGAACGGAGGAGGATTGCATATTGAGCGCAATGGCGATGGCAGTTATACTTTCGATGTTGACATGACGACGGCCGACGGTCATACGGTACGCGGAAAATGGACGAGCGAGGTTGAAACCTTTCAGCCACAGCCGCAGACGACGCTGACGGAGGATATTGCATTCAATCCGATTCAGTGCAGCGAAATACATTATCTCGGCGATTACTATCAGACCGGAACCTCCAACTATCTGATTTTCCTTGCTAATGAAGACGAGGTGTTGGGACTCGATCTGTGTGCTCCGAAGGATGACGGCACCGTCTTCCCGACGGGAACGTTCGCAGTGGCGGACACCTATGGTGAGAATACGATGGTTCCAGGCAGTATAGAAACAAGCGCTACGCCGAGTTGTTATGTCCATTACGATTTAACGACAGGCTATGCCGTAGCTGCAGCACCGATCGCTAGCGGAACATTGACGATCACAAAATCGAGCGATGTCTATACGTTCACATACGAACTTTACGACGACTATGACCGGGCCGACAAGGAGCGAAAGCCGCACAAAATCTCGGGCAGTTGGAGTGGAAAACTGCCGGCAATCAAATCGGCAGTAGCATCCTCGGTGAAATGCCGCATGGGTCTCAAACGTTGATGGATTTTCGTTCCCACAGATCGAACCCGCCTTTCGCGATCGCGAAAGGCGGGTTTCAATTGAGGAGCAGCAGCGGAACCCGACCTTCGTCGTGGCAGAAGTGTTACGACCTGTTTCCGCTTCACAACGCTGTCGGCAGGAATATGCCGGAGTCTCAGCCGAATAAATTTGGCATTGCTCCCGGATTTCACTATCTTTACCGAAATTTATGACTCCAATGGATAACACCAAACCATATACGAAAGCGCCCAAGCCAGAAATCGGTCGCGGCTGCACGTTCTACTACGCCCCCGAAGGGGTCGCAGCCAAGCCCTGCGAGGGGTGCTATAAACTGCACGAAACAGCCTGGCTGGAGCAATACCCGCCACACACGCCGACCGATATTTTCGAAGTGCGCTTCAAGAACACCCGGCGCTCCTACTATCAGAACGTCAATAATCTGCCGCTGGAACGGGGCGACATCGTCGCTGTGGAGGCTTCGCCGGGACACGACATCGGCATCGTTTCCCTGACGGGCGACATGGTAGCCCGCCAGATGCGCCGCGTGGGTTTTAACCCCTACAACGGCGAATTCAAGAAGATTTACCGCAAGGCCAAACCCTACGACATCGAACGCTGGCAGGAGGCCATCGCTCTGGAGCACGAAACGATGATCGCCGCACGCCAGATCGCCGCCGAAATGGGACTCAATATGAAGATCGGCGACGTGGAGTACCAGGGCGACAAGATCAAGGCGATCTTCTACTACATCGCCGACGAGCGCGTGGACTTCCGCGAGCTGATCAAGGTCTTCGCCGAACGGTTTCACATCCGCATCGAAATGAAACAGATCGGCGCCCGTCAGGAAGCGGGACGCATCGGCGGCATCGGAGCCTGCGGCCGCGAGCTGTGTTGCGCATCGTGGATCTCGAACTTCTCGAGCGTGACGACCAACTCGGCCCGTATGCAGGAGATCTCCCTCAACCCCCAGAAACTGGCCGGACAGTGCTCGAAACTCAAGTGCTGCCTCGCCTACGAATACGATACCTACGTGGACGCCCGCAAGGAGTTTCCCCGTCTGCGGGAACCGCTCCAGGCTCTCGACGGCGAATATTACCTGGTCAAAACCGACATCCTGGCCGGTACCATGTCCTTCAGCAGCAGCAAGGATACGATGACCAACGTGGTGACGCTTCCCGTCGCCCGCGTCAAGGAGATCATCGCGCTGAACCATGCCGGCAAGAAGGTCGATCAGCTGTCGGCGGAGCAACCACAACGGGAGAAGTTCGAAGAACCGACCTACCGCTCGGAGGAAGACAGCATCACACGCTTCGACGGCAACGGCTCCAAACGCAAGGGCCGCAACCGGCGTCGCGGCGATCGGGCAGAAGAACGCGAAAACCGGAACAACAACGGTGCCCGCAACGAAAGCGCCGCAGAAGCGTCCGCCGTTTCGGAATCCCGCAAGGACGAAAAACAGGAAAATGCAGCCAACCGGAGTGAACGCCGCGAAAAACGCGACCGCCGTGAACGGAATAATCGAAACGGACAAGGCGAAGGCCGCGAATCGCGCGGAGAACGGAATAACGGTCAGGGCGAACCGCGCAACCCACGCAACAGCGACCGGAACGGGCCGCGAAACGGACAAAGCACCCAGAAAAACGAACAGCGCACCGAACGCGGGAACACCTCCGGCGAACAGAACAGTGAACGTGGCAACAGTCAGGGTTCACGCAGCGAACAGCGCGGAGAACGTCGTTCGGAGCGTTCTCGTTCCGAAAACCGTCCGGGACAAAACGGCTCCGAAACCGATCCGACTCCTGCACACCCCCAATCCCCGGCCGAAGAGGGACAGAACGGTGCCCGCCGCCGTCCTCGGGGACGCGGAGGACGCAACCGTCGTGAAGGCAACCGTCAGGAAGGCGGAAACGGAGAGGCAGCACAACCCGAACCGCCGAAAAAAGAGCAATAACGACTCGTAATGTACCTGCGGAGTATCATAGCGATCGCCGGACTGCTCGTCACAAGCTGCCTTTCGCCGCATCAGACGGTCGTGACCGATACCGGGGGCGGCACGTGGAGCGAAAGTGCCGAAATCGAAATTCCGAACGCGGATACCGTGACCCCGCGCGACCTATACATCGTCGTGCGTTACAACGACTCCTTTCGGGGCGACACGCTGCGGCTGACGATACGGACCATTTCGCCCGACTCCCTGGTTTTCGAGGAACCCTACACGCTGGGCCTTCCTCCCCGCAGGCACCCGGCAGCCCTCGCGGAGGAAGCGTCGGTTCCCTATCGTCGGCACGTAATTTTTCCCGACAGCGGCATTTACAAGATGGTTTTCACCCCGGCGATGCCGGTCCGGGGCGTGGAAGCCATCGGCATCAACCAGCAAAAAAGCGAATAAAAACAGATGGGCAAAGACAAACTCAGACGCTTTGCGGAGAACCTCACGTTCGAATGTTTCGTACAACCCGCCTTCGAGGAGGCCTTCCGCCGCGACCATCCGCTCAAAGGACATTGGCACAGCGATTTTTTCCATAACGACCGTCCGATCGTACTCGAACTGGGCTGCGGCAAGGGCGAATACACCGTCGCACTCGCGGAGCGCGACCCCAGCCGCAACTTCATCGGTATCGACATCAAGGGCGCCCGCATGTGGCGCGGGGCCAAAACCGCCACGGAACGGCAAATGCGCAACGTCGGTTTTCTGCGTACCCGCATCGAAATGATCGCCTCCTTCTTCGCAGAAGGAGAGGTCGATGAGATCTGGATCACCTTCCCCGATCCGCAGCTCAAATCGCGCCGGGCCAAGAAACGGCTCACCTCGCCCCTCTTCCTGGGCCAGTACGCACAGATGCTGGTTCCCGGCGGACGAATCAACCTCAAGACCGACTCGCAACACCTCTACGCCTACACGCAAGCCGTGATCGAACGGTTCGGTCTGCCCTGCGACGTGGCCAACAACGACATCTACGGTTCAGGGTTCGCGGACGAAATACTCTCGGTCAAGACCGCCTACGAACAGATGTTCCTCGAACGGAAGCTGCCGATCACCTACACCCGCTTCTCGCTGGGTGAACGACGCGATTTCCCGCCGTTCGACTGGGAAGGCGACGACACGGACGAGAAGGACAACGAAGAGGCACGGAAATAGAGCTGACATCGTAATGGAATCTCCCCTATGACAGAAATATCACAGGGGAGATTCCATTTTTCAACCATCTGTAAAAATCACCCGAATTCTCACCATAATTTATTTTCAGGATGCTCTCTGATAATGGAAAGAATTTCTTCCTTCGTCATCCCGACATTCTTTTCTTTTACCCACACTCGCCGCACTTCATACCCACAGACTGTTTCAGAACTTTCATCTACGAAACTATACACCCATGCCCAAAAAATTACATCGGGTTTGTCCAAAAAGATAAAAGAAACAAACAATCCTCCACCCATGAACGGCGAGGATCTGGCTACCACGAATTTTCCATTCAAAACAGAATTATAAATCGCTAACTCCCCACATTCGACCTCTCCTCTGCTCACAGCATCGAGATAATTCCGCAAAGCACGAAAATAATCGTTATCATACCAATCTTTTTCGATCCAGTTTTCGAAACGAATTTCATTTAACGTACGCTTGTTATCAGCGTCGCCAACGACTTCCGGCTCCTGCTCGTCGGATACAGCTTCCTTTCCAAGAACACATTCGACCCAACCATCCGTCTTGAAAAACAAAATATCGTGCATCGCTTTCTGCGGTCGCGATTGGACAGGACAGGGAAAAAACAACGAGATCAATAAAGGGAAATATAAATTTTTCAATGTTTTATCCATAAATTCAAAGTTTTTTAAACCGCTCGTCTTCATTCTTTTCTCCATTCGCCCACTTCTCCTTATCCCTGCTTCGCGCCTCCGACTTTTTTTTACGAGAAATAATATAAATCCCCAAACCGCAACAGAAAATACCACCTAAAGGATTATTTCCGGCGGAAAGAGCTCCGATCATACTTAATATTCCAAATACAACAAGAGAATATCCTAAAGTCTTCATATCGATAAATTATTTATCCATTTCAACAAAATCCGGCTCCCGCTTCCTCGAACACAAAACGATAATCAATCCGAGGATAGGCGAAAGTGTCAATGAGAAAAAGAAAGCCCATCCAAAACCGATCTTTCGTCTTGCCCCCATCCATGCGACTAAAGCGGACAATATTATTGCAGCTACAATACCCATTTCTACATTGTTAATTTGATTTTCGATTCTTTGTTTTTCAACCTGGTCTCTACTTGTATAAGCATTAAGATAAACACCCTGATCCGCAAAATTTTTATAATCCTTGGAACTAACGGAAAAACGAGGAAGATTTTCAATTTGTTTATTAACAACTGAAAATCCATAAGGATCTTGCAAAGATTTTGATTTTTTACTATTTATTATTTTATCTATTTCTTCATCAGTAAGTCTCATACTATCAGACGTTGAATCAGTTGTATATTCGATCATATTTTCGGTCAATTTCATCTGTCTAAATCGAGATATTCAATTCTCTGAATATTTCGTTTACTACCATTCTCATATCATGGTCTCCGGAAATATCCGCAATCCTCAAACATTTTTTATATATTCCTCGTAAATAGTCACGATCTCGAATTTCTTTCAAAGACATTATCATTCGGTCAATTTCCCGATCCGGATTATGCCCCATAGAAACTTGCAGGAACTTTACGACTTGATTTTTAGATAGCCCTAATGAAATAATAGTAGATTGTACAATGCGATTAGCTTCATCATCAAAAGCACTCGCGGAAGATGCACCTTGAACAAAAATTAACAACTGGACAATCGCATATTTTTCATTGATATATAAATCCGTGGCAGGATTAGTTATCACGGTAGGTCTGTTGGCAAATTGTTCTGCCTTCTTATTTGCACTCAAAGATAACCCTATATACCCAAACAGACAGATAATTCCTAAAATAATAACAATCTCTAAATCCATAATTCAAATTTTCACATTCAATTCATAAACAGCCCGCTTTTGTATCTTCTGCAAAGCCTCATAGTCGTATTTGCAACGAACCAGTTCCGCAAAAATATCCGTCGCTATTCGCTTCATTTCATTATCCTGGAAAAGATCCGGATGACATTTTTTCTTCAAGCTATCATACAACGGCTTTGCACGAAATGAAGAATCGATCACATTATCGAAATCCACATTTTCTTCCGCCAATATTTTTTTCTTCTGTCTGTGTCGCTCCGTATTTGCATACTTATGATAAAACATCCCAATAAAAATAGCCACCGCCTCCACAAGAGCGATCCAAAACCAAAAAGCGGACGCCATCCAACTCTGAATATCTACTGTTTGTGTTTCCATCGCAGTACATTTTTATAATCATTCTATCATCAACCCCATATTCGTATAATCGATTAATTTCCATTGACAACCGAAATACCCTTTATCGCTTTGCACTTCCAAGGTATCCCACCCCAAAACGATCAATCGACGCACTAACTCCGAATTATTCAATACAACCTTACCAATCACCACCATCTCCTCTTTCGACAGAACCTGTCCCGCCAAAGCCGTAATACGAAATCCCCGATTCACCCAAGCGGAAAACTGATGTCTGTAATTGGAATTACCACTGGAAAATGAAGCCTTCAACAGAGTCGGAGCCCCTCCAGAAATAAAGGCTATTCGTGCCGATTCATTGAAACTCCGGATCAAGCATTTTCGCTCGCTACGATCCGAAAACCATTCGACAATACGTGTCCACGTATTATTAAACATAATAAAATTGGAATAACCCCCTGACAGCTCCTAATCAGAGATATACACAAAAAGAAAGTGTGGAGTTGATTAGTCTATCTGGCTCGAGGTTCTGGAATACCTTCACAACAAATAAACAATACTCCACACCCGTATTGGAATATGGAGCCAGAAAGGTCCATAGACAAAACCAATACCTGTCTCTTATACACATCTGACGCTGCCGACGACTTAATAGGTGTAG
>ERZ1027063.800-NODE-800-length-12816-cov-6.419951_pt1 | contig 12816 bp, 12 predicted proteins | sample MGYA00519423_ERZ1027063 | MGnify/ENA primary metagenome ERZ1027063 (study PRJEB26926, sample SAMN06164493) | human gut metagenome | biome: ENVO:00009003; feature: ENVO:2100002; material: ENVO:00002003 | host: Homo sapiens | place: USA | collected 2012 ...
CGCAGCCGCCGGAGCGGTGCTTAAGCCGTCAGGCGGGAATTGTGCGGTGTTGCCCTAATTCTGCAATTCCGTTCGCTTTCGCCCAGTAAGCGCCTGCCCATCAAATCAGTAGTACTTAAAATACCCCACATGCTGCGGTTGGTTATCTTCTACCAGGATGGTAAAGCCGCCGGGGTTTACTTCGGTCTGCTTGCCAAAGGCGGTGCGGACAATCAGGTGCGGGCCGTTGTTCAGGATAATCTCCGCGGACTGCTCCTTACCCACGCGGCGGTAGTGCAGCACATCGGCGCTGGCTTCCACCAGCTCCATGCTGCCGCCGTCAAAAGCATCGCAGCTGCGGCGCAGGCGGGCCAGGTTGCTCAGCGGCACGCGCAGGCGGCGCTCGGTGGAGTTCCAGTCAAAATACGCGCGGTTGAACGGGTCGCGGTAGCCCTGCATCCCGATCTCATCGCCATAATACACGCAGGGCACGCCGGGCAGGGTGTACAGCATGGCGTAAGCCAGCAGCACGCGGCGCAGAGCATCATCAATGCGGTCGCCGGGGATCATGCGCTTGCTCTGCCAGTAGCGGTCGCGGCCATTGGCGGGTTCGCCTGCAATGGCGGTAATACCGCGCTCGGTATCGTGGGTGGAAAGGAAGTTCATTGCGCAGTCCAGCGCCGGTTTGGGATAGTTTTCGCAGATGGACATGATCTGCTCCCCCACCGCGCTGGCATCCTCGCCGCGGGCAAAAGCCACAGCTGCATTGCGGAACGGGTAGTTCATGGTGGTATCCAGCCCATGGCCGCGCAGGTAGGTGCGGCGGTGGTCGAACGCTTCCTTGGTGGTGGCGTCCTCCCACACTTCGCCGATGAGCAGCTTGTCCTCGCCGTGGGCTTTGACGGCGGCACGGATCTTTTCGATAAAATCATCAGGCAGTTCATCCGCCACATCCAGCCGGAAGCCGGAAGCCCCCAGCCCCAGCCATGTATCAATCACGCCACCCTTGCCGCAGACAAAGTTGCCGTAAGAGGGGTCCTCCTCCTCCACTTCGGGCAGGGTGTCAAAGCCCTCTAACTTCATGGCTTCATAGAACTGATATTCCTCGTCACCGAAGAAGCTGTCCATCCGTTTTCCGAGGTAGTTGACTTCATCGAGATTGACGAATCGGTCTTGGAGGCAGCCGAGTTCCTCGGGGAATATGACCTCGGACACATACAATTTAAGCGGAGTGACATCCTCGGCGTGGATTCTTTCGAGCGCCGCATTCATTTTCTTTTCGGTGCAGGGAAAGCGGAGGTCGGTCTGACTGTTGCCGTATTTGATTTTCAGTTTAATCATGGCAGTTCTCCCTTATGGCTATGAGTCCGAATCTGCGAATTCCCATAGCGTTGCAGATGGTGCGGAACAGCATAGGCGGAACAAGGTCGGCGTCAGCCAGATCCGACACGGTAAGATGTTTTGTACCGAGGGTCAAGTCTTTTGCCGCGCAGTAGAGGGTGTAGGCTCGTTCGGTACAATTATGGAGCTTAATGTTCTCAAAAAACACACAGCCGTTATTTATATGGTGCTTGCAGCAGCTCCACAGCCTTTGGTCGGCAGTGAGCAGATACAGCGCCGAAAGCAGTGCGTAATTCTCTCGGTGTACATTCTTTGCGGCAAGTGTAAATCTTGTCCGGTGCTTTTCATTTATATATGTCATGGGTTTTTCCTCGCTTTCTATATATTCGTTGAATCTCTTGCGGAAGGGCGGACAGCGTATCTGCCACATGGTGGCCGTCAGTATCTCCGTGGGTGTGGCGGCGGTTGCCGTGATGGATATTTGTGCTTCGGTAAAACGGAAGCCCACACCTCTCGGTGCAAAATTCGGAACGGTCATCATCAGCCGTTCCATGCGTCTATCATATGGATTATCTGAAAATATGGTCATTGTCTTTTCTCCTTGTGAAATGGAAAAAGCCCTCCGGTTTTTGTGTAACCGAAGGGCGATTGATAGTATTACATATTCTGTTGCGGGGGTGACACCTGTTCAAAGGTCGGCGGCTCGGCTTCAAGAGAGGGATATCCGTCCGTGAGCTTTTCTTGGAGCTTATCCAGCTGCCGTTCCTGCTCATAGGTCAGCGTTTCGCAGTTGCCTTTGGCAAAGTCCACACAGCGACAAAGGCCTGCCGATTCATTCTCACTGAACAGGCGGTGTTTGTTGACGAGACCGGAGCGCACGGCAAAGGCTTCCTTGACATATTCATAGTTCGGCGAGTAATCTCCCCAGAACACCGAGTCGCCGTCTGCATTCTGTTTCCATGTGCAGAACATAAAGCCGTTCTTTTCACTGTAGGTTGCCGCCAACACCGTATCTCCGAAGGCGGCAAGTTGTCTGTAATCGGAGACATCGGCAGCTTTCATCTGCGGTATTCATCGGATAGGTTTTTGTCGGCGTTGCTCAGGAATTGACCGTTGTATTTTATCCGGCAGAGGGGGATGCCGTCCGAGGACACTTCCATCCATTCGCTGCCGTCCATCTTGGTGTCGTACCGAGCCTTGAACCGGTTGGCTCATTCCTTCTGCAGCATATCTGATTTCTCCTTTTTAGGGTAATAAAAAGGCAGATAGATTTTTGCTTTCTATCTGCCTGTGTATCTGATATTTACCTTTCGGGAGTTCAAGTCTATCCACAAAGGGAAAACGGCGATTTTACATCTGCGTTTTGGTACAGAGAAAAATCGCCGTTTGGGCAGCAAAAAAGCCCGATATAATCGGGCTTTTCGCAGGAGACATCTTTTTTGTCTCCACATTATGGTCCGAGTGTTGAGATTCGAACTCAAGGCCTCTTGAACCCCATTGCTTTTTCGTTCGTCGCGTATGGCAGCGTTCCGACACGCTGCGTATCGTGATATTGCCTGTAATTGCAAGGGGTTTGGGCCGGGCGCTGCATGATGCATATTGCAGCGCCCGGCCCACCAGAAAACAAGGAAATCAGAAAAGTGTTAGAAATGTGTTAGAAGAAATCTGCTGTCATGGTTTCATCAAGCCGCCTGTTCCCCATTGGAACAGGTGGCCTTTTGCTCGGAGTTACTCCAAAGTACTCCTTGACATTCTGCGTATCCCGCTGTAAAATCAGTGTCAGAATCCATCGCAAGGAGGTAAGCCCTATGCCATCAGATAAAAAACGTGTGAATCTTACCATACCGGATGACCTGTACCAGCGAATCCAGGACTATAAACAGCGCCAGGGTATTACCAACGATGCCAGCGCCTGCCTGCAGCTTATTGTACAGCAGCTCAATGGCTTGGAACAGTCACAAGCCATGCTTCGTCTGCTGAATAACTGCTCCATAGACCAGCTTGTGGAAATGTCTCGGGATGGACTCACAGAAATCAAATCCACCCTGTCACAGGAGAAGTAATCGCCCCCGCAAGGAAATGCGAGAGCAACTTGCGGCGTCAGCCGCAAAGCGGCTCGCATCCAAGCTCCCCCGTGGCCTTGCTGCTGCATCTCCCGTCATGCGGAAAGCTCCCAGTGCCCGCAAAGAGTCCAGTCCACGGCAAAGGCCACATCGTTCTATGCCATGGCCTTGCTGCAGAAAGGCCCCGACAACCGCACCGCTGCCGGTGCCCGCTGAAACTCCCGTATATGGGTTACCAAAGGCATAGTATTACCCTTTGGTAACCATGTGTTTTGTGTAATCTTGGAAAGGATGTGCTACACGACTAACAAAGCAAGAAAGTATCAGCTGACCTTTAACAATCCGGTTCAACACGGATTTACGCATGCGGTCATTAAGACCACGCTGGCCAGCTTCCCCGGTATTCAGTACTGGTGTATGTGCGACGAGATAGGCGAACAGGGAACGCCTCACACGCACTTGTATCTCTATTCCCCCAACGCGATTCTATTTTCCACGCTGCAACAGCGTTTTATGGGCGCTCATATGGAGGCCGCTAAAGGCAGTCACCGCGAGAACCGCGACTATATTCGCAAGGAAGGCCGCTGGCTGGATGACACCAAACATGAGACAAACCTGCCCCAGACCTTTGAGGAAAGCGGCCCCCTGCCTGCTGAGCGGAACAAACGGGAATCTATCAGCTCTGAGATTTTGGAGCTTGTCCAGTCCGGTGCATCCAATGCCGAGATTCTGTTGCAATACCCCTCCGCCATGAACCGGCTGCAGCATATCGAAACTGCCCGTCAAACGCTGTTGGAGGAACGCTACCGCAATCAGTGGCGTAATTTGGAGGTCACCTACTTATGGGGCCCCACTGGCGTAGGCAAGACTCGCAGCGTCATGGAGCTGTATGGTTACGAAAACGTCTATCACGTCACCAATTATGACCATCCCTTTGACGATTACCGGGGGCAGAATGTAATTCTGTTTGACGAGTTCCGCAGCAGTCTCCCCGTTGCGGATATGCTCAAGTATTTGGACGGCTATCCTCTAATGCTACCCTGTCGGTATAGCAACAAAGTGGCATGCTATACCAAAGTATTCCTAATCAGCAATATTCCTCTGTCGGCCCAGTATCCCAATGTACAGCTGTCGGAGCCGGAAACATACTGTGCTTTCTGCCGCCGCATTAATCAAGGTGAGCTGGAAATGCAGGCGGATACCGGCAAAGAGCCGTTTTAAGGGGGGCTGTATGTGTTCAGGGAATACCCCGATGTAATGACCCCGGCCGAAGCTGCCCATGCTTTGGGCATCGGCAAGGCCAGCGTGTACCGGTTGATTCGTGAAAAGCGTCTGGGCTGCAAGCGCATTGGCCGCAAGATCATCATCCCCAAGCCGTGCCTGGTGGATTTTATCCAGTCGGCACGCTATACGGTAACGAACCCATGACAGCAGACAAATCCAACTGTCCGGAAAGGAGATATTATGACAGGAAGTCTGCAAATCAAGAATGACAAGTACTATATCGTTCTCAACAGCCATGTAAACGGCAAGCGGAAGCAAAAATGGGTCAAGACCGACCTGCCGGTAAAGGGCAACAAACGAAAGGCGGAGCAGCTGCTGCGCCAGACCATCCAGCAATACGAACAGCAGCAGGGTATCATCCCCAGTGATGTGACCTTTGCCGCATACGTCCGTATCTGGCTGACACGTGTAAAGCGCCGGGTAGACGAGGTGACCTATCAGGGCTATGAAAGCCTGGCATGCAGTCACATCCTCCCGTATTTTGATGCCAGCAGGCTAAAGCTGCAGCAGGTAACGCGCCAGGTCCTGCAGGATTATTTGGACGAAAAAGCCGCTCATGGCCGCAAGGATGGCAAAGGCGGCTTGTCTCCCCGCAGTCTACGCCTGCACAAGAATATTCTGTATCAGACGCTGACTGAGGCAGTCAAGGCAGGCCTGCTGCCTGCCAATCCTTGTGAATATGTGGACCTGCCCAGCGTTCCCCGGCATGAAGCGCATTTTTACACGGCAGAGCAGCTGCAGGTGCTCTTGGAAGCCATCCAGGATGACCCGTTGTATCCGTTGGTGAAAATCACCGCCATTTATGGCTTGCGCCGCAGTGAATTGCTGGGCCTTCAATGGGACAGCGTCGACTTTGACCGGGGTACCCTGACCATCCGTCACACGGTAAGCAAGGTAACTGCCGCTGTGGAAAAGGATAAGACCAAGAACGCCAGCAGCTACCGGTCCTTCCCGCTGCTGCCGGAAGCGCGGGATATCTTTCTGCAGGCTCTGGCGGACCAGAGCGCCAACCATCGGCTATTTGGAAAGGCGTATCAAGAAAACCCGTATGTATTCAAATGGCCGGATGGGCGTCCGTTCCCGCCGGACTATATCACCCATCATTTTGCCCGCCTGCTCCAAAAGCACGGACTGCCCCGTATTCGCTTTCACGAACTGCGCCATAGCTGCGCCAGTCTCCTGTTGAGTCACGGCTTCACCCTCAAGGACGTGCAGGAGTGGTTGGGCCACAGTGATATCAAGATGACGGCCAACGTCTACGGCCACCTGGATGTAGCGCGCAAGCAGTCCATTGCCGATGAAATGTCCGCCCTGCTGTCTGGCAGGCGTTAGAAAAGTGTTAGAAACCCAGCTGCCGCGCCCATGCGGGCAAAAAAGAAGAAGTCCCGAAACCATAGCGGTTTCAGGACTTCTCAATGGTCCGAGTGTTGAGATTCGAACTCAAGGCCTCTTGAACCCCATTCAAGCGCGATACCAAACTTCGCCACACCCGGATAGCCAACCGAATCACTCAAGTCAGCTTGATTACTATACCACACCTTTTCGGGGAATGCAAGGGGTTTTTTGAAATTTTTCCGTTTTTTTAGTAGCCATACCGTTTCCGCTTGGCCAGCAGGAAGATACCCGTGGCGACAACGGCCATGACCTCCGCCGCCACGATGGACATCCAGATGCCGTCCAGCCTCCACAACAGTGGGAACAGCAGCACCGCTCCCACCTGGAACACCAGGGCCCGCAAGAACGCGATGATGGCCGAGGTAAGCCCGTCGTTCAGGGCCGTGAAGAAGGACGAGCCGTAGATGGCGAAGCCCGAGAACAGGAACGAGAACGAGAAAATGGAGAAGGCGTGGGACGTCATCCGGAACAGTCCCGGGTCATACCCCACATACAGCCGGGACAGCGGCGCGGCCAGAACCTGCCCCGCCGCCAGCATGCACACCGCGCACACGGCCAGCAGGCCGCCGCTGCGCCGCAGCAGGCCCCGCAGCTCCCCGCGGTTTCCGGCCCCATAGTGGAACGACACAACAGGGGCCGCCCCCACGGAATAGCCGATATAGATGGCCTGGAAGATCATATTTACATACATCAGCACGCCGTAGGCAGAGACACCGTCCTCTCCGGCGTACTTCATCAGCTGCACGTTATACAGCATGCTCACCAGGGACATGGACACGTTGCTCATAAACTCCGACGACCCGTTGGAGCAGGTTTTCAGCAGGGCACGCAGGTCCATCCGGCATTTGCCCAGCCGCAGCAGGCTGTTGTTGGGCCGGGCGAAATACACCAGGGGCAGGCTGCCGCCGATGAACTGGCTCAGGGCTGTGGCCGCCGCCGCACCTGCCGCGCCCCAGGAAAACACCGCCACGAACAGGGCGTCCAGCACCATATTGGTGACGCCTGCCGCCACGGTGATATATAGCCCCAGCCGCGGCTTTTCCGCCGTGGCAAACAGGCACTGGAACTCATATTGCAGCACATAAAACGGCAGGGCGATCAGGTTGATGCGGCCATAGATCAGGGCCTGCTCCAGAAGCTCCCCCTCCGCCCCCATCAGCACCGCCGCCGGGCGCAGGATCAGAAAGCCCAGGCCCGCCAGCACCACGCCGATGGCCGCCGAGACGTACACGATCATGGAGAAGATGTCGTTGGCCCGTTCCCGGTCCCCCTGGCCCATGGTCTTGGCGATAAGCGCGCCGCCGCCGGTGCCGAACATGAACCCCACGCAGCCTAAGCCCAGCAGCACCGGGATGATAAGATTCACCGCCGCAAAGGGCGTCTTTCCCGCGTAATTGGACACAAAAAAGCCGTCCACCACGCCGTAAACCGCGGTAAAGATCATCATGGTGATGGACGGCAGCGTAAACCGGATCAGCCTGCCGCAGGTGAAGTGGTCCGATAATTGAATGGACGCTTTGCTCATGACTCCTCCTTGATTTCCTTCGCTTTTTCCCCAAGGGCCTCCTGAAAGCGTCGGGTCAGCGCCAGATATTGCTCCACATCCGCCTGGGGCCAGGCGGCAAACACCTGGTTCTCCGCCTGGATTACCCGCAGGGCGGTCCGGCAGGCCAGTCCCTCTCCTGCCTCCGTCAGGCACACGTCCTTGCCCCGTCCGGCGGCCTCCAGATAGATCAGGCCCTCCCGCTCCATCCGCCGCAGGGCGGAGTTGACGGTCTGCTTGCTCATGCCTCCCAGGCGGCAGACCTCCCGCACGGAGCAGCGCCCCCCGGCGTCGCACAGGGTATACAGCACGCCCATCACGCTGTCCGGCAGGCCCCAGTGCTGGGCCATTTCATGATAAACCGCGTCGGTTTCCTGCAAAAGGTGGTTATACCGCCGCAGGTCCCGGGATGTATACTGCATAGGCTGCCGCCTCCCTTCTGTCCGAAATCATACCAAACGGATTATAGTACGATTTCGTACCTTTGTCAAGACGACACAAACCGCCGGTCCCGGGAAAGAGGGGACCGGCGGTTTGTTTTGTGGTAAAAGGAGAGAGAATAACAATGATAACAGCTTTCGGATTACGGGCCTATCATACCGTCCCGGCGGGAAAAAGTCAAGCGGTCCGGCCCACAGTTTACAGAACGTTCACAGGAAACCGGCAATCTGCCTATTGACGGCCGGCAGCCACGGTGGTAATATTTAGCTCGCTAACATTTAGTATGCTAAGTATTAAAAATCAGAAGAAAGGAGAAAGCTATATGGACTGCGAGAAGAAGCCCGAGCTCATCGGCCCGCTGCTGGGCTACTGCAATCATCGGGCATATCTGAGCATGGACAAAAAGCTGCGGCGCTATGGCGTCACGCCCATCCAGTGCCGGACCCTGACGTATCTGCACCGCCAGCCCGGCCCCGTGACCCAGAAGCAGCTGCAGCAGCATCTGGCCGTGAAGCCCTCCACCGTCAACGGCATTGTGGACCGTCTGGTGGAAAAGGGCATGCTGACCCGCGCCCCCGGCGAAACCGACGCCCGCTGCCGCATCCTGCGGCTGACGGCGTGCGGCCAGCAGTTTTATGACGACTTCGTTTCCATCACCCATGAAATAGAGGCCCTGGTCCAGCGGGGCATGACCCCCCAGGAGGTGGATACGCTCCGCCGGCTCCTGCTGCGGGCGGCGGAAAACCTGACATCGGAGGAGGACAACGCATGATTCGTAAATTAGCTCCCTATACCAAGGGATATCGTATCTGGATCATCCTGGGCGTTCTGTGCTCAGCCGGCGAGGCCGTGCTGGAGCTGCTGCTGCCCAAGGCCATGAGCCAGATCGTGGACGTGGGCATTGCCAACGGCGACAAGGAGTACATTCTGGCCATGGGCCTGAAAATGATCCTCATGGCCCTGGCGTCCCTGGTGATGGGCGTGGGGGCGGCGGCTCTGGCCGCCCGGGCCGGTATGGGCTTCGGCGCCAACGTCCGCGCCGCGGAATATGCCCAGGTGCAGCGGTTCTCCTTTGCCAACATTGAGCATTTTTCCACCGCATCCCTGATCACCCGGCTCACCAACGACGTTTCGTCGGTGCAGATGACCCTGATGATGGGCATGCGCATGCTGGTCCGGGCCCCGGTAATGCTGATCACCGCCCTGGTCATGGCCCTGACCATCAGCTTGCAGCTGAGCCAGGTATTCCTGGTGGTACTGCCGCTGCTGCTGATCCTGGTGGCCATCGTCATCCGCTATGTGGGGCCGTTTTTCACCGCCCTGCAAAAGTCCACCGACGATCTGAACCTGGTGGTCCAGGAGGACCTGAACGCCATCCGCGTGGTGAAATCCTTCGTCCGGGAGGACCGGGAGCAGGAGAAGTTTGCCCAGCGCAGCGACACCCTCCGGGATACGGCGGAGCGGGCCTACAGCTTCGTGGTGCTGTTTGTCCCCCTGGTGACCCTCATCATGGGCGGCACCATCATGGCCATCATGTGGCTGGGCGGCCACTATGTGGTGGGCGGCTCCATGCTCTCCGGCGACCTGATCGCCTTCTTCACCTACGCCTCCGAAATCCTCATGTCCCTGATGATGGTGGCCATGGTGATGATGGTGCTGACCCGGTCCATCGCCTGCGGCAAGCGCATTGTGGAGGTGCTGGAGGAGCAGCCCGAGATCACCGACTCCGCCGCCGACCCGGCCCTGACCGTGGAAAACGGCGACGTGGACTTTGATCATGTCTATTTCAAATACCACAAGGACAGCGACGCCTGGAACCTGGAGGATGTCTGCCTGCATATCGACAGCGGCATGACCGTTGGCATCCTGGGCGGCACCGGCAGCGCCAAGAGCACCCTGGTGAGTCTGATTCCCCGGCTGTATGAGGCCACGGAGGGCGTTGTGTCCGTAGGCGGACATGACGTCCGGGAATACACCATGGAGGCTCTGCGCCAGGGCTGTGCCATGGTGCTGCAAAAGAACACCCTGTTCTCCGGCACCATCCGGGAAAATCTCCGCTGGGGCCGGGAGGACGCCACCGACGCCGAGATGGAGGAGGCCTGCCGCATGGCCTGCGCCGACGAGTTTATCTCCCGCATGCCCGACGGCTACGATACCCACATTGAGCAGGGCGGCGCCAACGTGTCCGGCGGCCAGAAGCAGCGCCTGTGCATTGCCCGGGCCATTCTCCGGCGGCCCCGGGTGCTGATCCTGGACGATTCCACCTCTGCCGTGGACACCGCCACCGACGCCAGGATCCGCGCAGCCCTGCGCCAGGCCCTGCCCGGGTCCACCAAGCTCATCATCGCCCAGCGCATCTCCTCCGTTATGGATGCGGATCTGATCGTGGTGCTGGACGACGGCAAAATTTCCGGCGCAGGCACCCATGACCGGCTGATGGCCACCAATCGGATCTATCAGGAGGTCTATAAATCTCAGCAGGAAGGAGCGACCATCGATGGCTGACAGCAAGAAGCAGGTCCGTCCCGGCGGCCCCCACGGCCGGGGACACGGCTATCAGCGGCCCCAGGATCTCCGGGGCACCGTGGGCAAGCTCCTGGGCTACATCGGCCGCTACAAGGGCGCGCTGATCGTGGTGGCCGTGTGCCTGATCCTCAGCTCCGTGGGCTCCGTGGCCGGCAGCTATTTCCTCAAGCCCGCCCTGAACCACATTGTGGCCGGGGACTTCAAGGGCCTGTTCTGGATGCTGGTGGCCATGGGCGGCGTGTTCCTGGCCTCCGCCGGGTGCTCCTATGCCTATTCCCGCCTGATGGTCCGCATCTCCCAGCGGACCGTGGCCACCCTGCGGCAGGATCTGTTCAACAGGCTCCAGACCCTGCCCCTGCGGTATTTCGACACCCACCAGTCCGGCGACCTGATGAGCCGCTTCACCAACGACATGGACACCGTGTCCGATATGATCGGCAACAGCTTCGCCAGCGTGGTGTCCAACCTCATTACCTTTGTGTGCACCGTGTTCATGCTGATTTACCTGAACTGGGCCCTGACCCTCATCACCTTCGTGTTCCTGGGTCTGATGCTCCTGGTGGTCAAAAGCGTGGGCGGCCGCAGCCGCGTCAGCTTCCAGCAGCAGCAGGCGGCCCTGGGCAGCCTCAATGGCTACATTGAGGAGATGATCGAGGGCCAGAAGGTCATCAAGGTCTTTCACCACGAGCAGAAGACCATGGACGAGTTCGCCGCCCGCAACAGCGCCTATCGCGACGCCGCCGCCATGGCCCAGACCTATGCCGGGTCCATGATGCCCGCCATGGGCAACCTCTCCCGCATCAACTACGCCGTCACCTGCTGCGTGGGCGGCCTGCTGTCCATCTCCGGTGTGTTCGATATCGGCTCCCTGGGCGCGTACCTGCTGTATGTCAAGCAGGTGTCCCAGCCGGTGGGCCAGATCAGCCAGCAGGTGAACACCCTGCTGGCCGCCGTAGCCGGCGCGGAGCGCATTTTTGCCGTGATGAACGCCGACCCCGAGACGGATGAGGGCCGCACCACCCTGGTGCGGGTGCTGAAGGACGGCGATTCCCTGACGGAGACGGACCGCCGCACCGGCCACTGGGCCTGGAAGAAGCCCGACGGCTCCCTGACGGAGCTGCGGGGCGACGTGCGCTTTGACCATGTGGACTTCGGCTACGACCCGGAAAAGACGGTGCTCCACGACGTGTCCCTGTTTGCCAAGCCCGGCCAGAAGATCGCCTTCGTGGGCTCCACCGGCGCGGGAAAGACCACCATTACCAACCTGATCAACCGGTTTTATGACATTCAATCCGGCTCCGTCACCTATGACGGCATCGACGTCCGGGACATCCGGAAGGACTCCCTGCGCCGCTCTCTGGGCATTGTTTTGCAGGATACCCACCTGTTCACCGGAACCGTGGCCGACAACATCCGCTACGGGAAGCTGGACGCCACCGATGAGGAGGTCCGCGCCGCGGCCAGGCTGGCCAACGCCGACACCTTTATCCGCCACCTGCCCCAGGGGTACGACACCGTCATCACCGGCGACGGCGGCAGCCTCAGCCAGGGGGAGCGCCAGCTGCTGGCCATTGCCCGGGCCGCCGTGTCCGATCCCCCGGTGCTGATCCTGGATGAGGCCACCTCCTCCATCGACACCCGCACGGAGAAGCTCATCGAGCAGGGGATGGATTCCCTGATGGCCGGGCGCACGGTGTTCGTCATCGCCCACCGGCTCTCCACCGTCCGCAACGCCCAGGCCATCCTGGTGCTGGAGCAGGGCCGCATCATCGAGCGCGGCGACCATGCGGAGCTCATGGCCCAAAAGGGCCGGTACTATCAGCTCTGCACCGGCCAGGAGGAGCTGTCCTGACCCAAAAAACGCAAGAAACAGCCGCCGCAGAGCAAGCTGCGGCGGCTGTCAGACTGTCAAAAAGGGCAGGACTCTTTTTCGTAAACGAGAGGCGGAGGTCACTTCCTCTTTTTCCGCACCAGCAGCCAAACCGCCGCACCGGCGGCTACAGCTGCGGCCGCGGCCAGGCCGATCCACAGGACGGTACGGCTCTGCGCCTGCTGCTCCGGCTGGGCGATGTCTGCCGTGGCCGCGTCAGGAGCGGAGTCCTTGGGTGCATCGGGAGCCGTGACCGGATCCCCCGTGGAGGTCTCCGGCGCAGCCGGGTTCGCTGCGGGCTGATCTCCCGTTGGCTGGTCCGCCGGCGTTTGGCCTCCGGCAGAGCCGCCGGAGGTCGTTCCACTGGAGGGAAC
>ERZ1027063.808-NODE-808-length-12718-cov-4.699439_pt1 | contig 12718 bp, 10 predicted proteins | sample MGYA00519423_ERZ1027063 | MGnify/ENA primary metagenome ERZ1027063 (study PRJEB26926, sample SAMN06164493) | human gut metagenome | biome: ENVO:00009003; feature: ENVO:2100002; material: ENVO:00002003 | host: Homo sapiens | place: USA | collected 2012 ...
GTATAAGAGACAGGTCGAGATCGTCCTTATATCCGTCCAGTATCCGGGCGTCGGATGCCAGATGACCGTTTGCATCGAAAAGGGCATTATCGGCTTTGTTATAGATGTTGATTCCTACTTTGCTGATAATGTCATTGTTGGTGGCGATGGTCGCTTCTTCGGGACTACTGCCGTTGCTGATAAGCTGGTTGCGATACCCCTGCCACATCGTTTCCATGAATTGATTGGCATTCATACGTTCGTAATCACCCTGTCCACGCGCGCTGAAGCCGTGGCGAATGTCCAGTTGAAGAGAAACTCCCTGTTTCTTCGCCTTTTTGGTGGTAATTAAAATCACACCATTCGAAGCCCGGCTACCGTACAATGCGCATGAAGCAGCATCTTTCAGTACGCTGACGCTTTCTATGTCTGCCGGATTAAGATCGGTGATCCATCCCGTATAGGGCATACCGTCTACCACGTAAAGCGGCTTATTGCTTCCGTTCACCGAACTGTATCCCCGGATCCGGACTTCCGCTTCGATACCAGGCTGCCCCACTCCGTCAATTGTCTGTAGCCCCGGTACTGCTCCGTTGAGCACGGAGATAACAGAACTGACCGGACGCATTTCGATTTGCTTACTGTCCACTACGGAAACAGCCCCGGTAATTGATCTTTTGAGGACAGTGCCATACGCTACCTGCACTACTACTTCATCCAGTTCGTTCACGTTCGGACGCAACCGGATTTCCATCATATTATGCCGGGCAGGCACTTCGATAGTTTGGTATCCTATGTAAGAAATAACCAGCATTTGCTGTCCGGGGAGGGTTGGTTGAAGACTAAACTTTCCATCCAGATCTGAAATACAGCCTTGCCGACTGCCTTTCACTGTGACAGAAGCACCTGTCAATGGTTCCCGGCTTTCCTCATCAATGATGATTCCTGTTATATTTTTTATTTGGGCATAAGTTAGGTTAATGGATAGAAGCATGTAAATGCATATCACTCCTATCTTTATTAAAGTATCTTCTGTCCGTCTTTTAATAATTGTCATAAGTTGTATATCTTGACGTATTTGTTGATTTTGCTTGCTATTTAAACATTTACAAAACTAATATATTATAATTAGTGTTATAATACATTGCCTCCTATTTATGCAATTTTAACGGTGTAGACTGCTAATTATTAGCTGAATTGGCAAATTAGATACTTTTTCTTGTTCTATATTTTATATTATTTGTTCTTGCGGCTCGAGAGATAGAGGCTTCTTTCTTTTTTTCATTGCATTAAGTAGAAATCTCTCCCAAAACGTATTATAGTTCGTTAAAAAAGTATACATTGCACGGATTCTGGACATTTTTGGTGGATAATTGGAACAAAATTGCAAGGTAAACCCGTTGTCTTTTGCTATTTTTGCATCGTGTACGTAAACGAAGTGCACGTAGAATAGAGAACTTATTCAATAACTATAAATAAATAAGGTATGAAAACGAACTATGAAATTCGCTATGCTGCGCATCCGGAAGATGCAAAAAGTTATGATACAACAAGAATTCGCAGAGATTTCTTAATCGAAAAGATATTTGTCCCCAATGAAGTAAATATGGTATATTCCATGTACGACCGTATGGTGGTAGGTGGTGCGCTTCCGGTAGGAGAGGTGCTGACGCTCGAAGCGATTGATCCGCTGAAAGCTCCGTTCTTCCTCACCCGTCGCGAAATGGGTATCTACAATGTTGGCGGTCCCGGTATTGTGAAAGCAGGCGACGCAGAGTTCGAACTGGACTATAAAGAAGCTCTTTATCTGGGTTCGGGCGACCGCGTAGTGACTTTCGAAAGCAAAGACGCTGCTCATCCTGCTAAATTCTACTTCAACTCACTGACTGCACATCGCAATTATCCCGACCGTAAGGTGACGAAAGCCGATGCCGTAGTAGCTGAAATGGGTTCTTTGGAAGGTTCCAATCACCGCAACATCAATAAGATGCTGGTGAATCAGGTGTTGCCTACCTGCCAGTTGCAGATGGGTATGACGGAACTCGCTCCGGGAAGTGTGTGGAACACGATGCCGGCACACGTACACAGCCGTCGTATGGAAGCCTACTTCTATTTCGAAATTCCCGAAGATCATGCTATCTGCCACTTCATGGGTGAGGTAGGCGAGACGCGTCACGTATGGATGAAAGGCGATCAGGCCGTTCTTTCACCCGAATGGTCAATCCACTCGGCTGCTGCTACCCACAACTATACCTTTATCTGGGGAATGGGTGGCGAGAACCTCGACTACGGCGATCAGGACTTCTCGTTAATTACAGATTTGAAATAACAACTACAATAGTTTTCCTAATTTAATAACAAAAAGAATTATGAATCAGTTTTTGAATTTTTCTTTGGAAGGTAAAGTAGCTCTCGTTACAGGTGCTTCTTATGGTATCGGATTTGCTATTGCTTCTGCATTTGCAGAACAAGGCGCTAAAGTTTGTTTTAACGACATCAATCAAGAGTTGGTAGACAAAGGTATGGCTGCTTATGCTGCAAAAGGTATCAAAGCTCACGGTTATGTATGCGACGTGACAGACGAACCGGCTGTTCAGGCGATGGTTGCTACGATTGCAAAAGAAGTAGGTACAATTGATATCCTTGTAAATAACGCAGGTATTATCCGTCGTGTTCCTATGCACGAGATGGATGCTGCTGATTTCCGTCGTGTAATCGACATCGACTTGAATGCTCCGTTCATCGTTGCTAAGGCTGTTTTGCCGGCTATGATGGAAAAACGTGCAGGTAAGATCATCAACATCTGTTCTATGATGTCTGAATTGGGTCGTGAAACTGTATCTGCTTACGCTGCCGCTAAGGGTGGTTTGAAGATGCTGACTCGCAATATCTGTTCTGAATATGGTGAATACAACATCCAGTGTAATGGTATCGGCCCGGGTTACATCGCTACTCCGCAAACTGCTCCTCTTCGTGAGCCGCAGGCAGACGGAAGCCGTCACCCATTCGATTCATTCATCTGCGCTAAGACTCCTGCCGGTCGTTGGTTGGATCCGGAAGAACTGACAGGTCCTGCCGTGTTCCTTGCTTCTGAAGCTTCTAACGCTGTTAACGGTCACATTCTCTACGTAGATGGTGGTATTCTTGCTTATATCGGAAAACAACCGAAATAATAGCTGATAGAAGAAATTCCGGTAAGGTGATAGAATGGCAAAGAGCATCCTCTTTTCATCTGTCACCTTATTTTTTATTATTCCCTTTGCAGGAGCTATATGGCCGATTTATTGGACATATATGCCCAACGTGTTGAACATATAGCTCCAACACGTTGGATATATATAGCTGACGCGTTGGAGCTATACATCCAACATGCCGGATATAATAGCCTCTGATTTGCAAAGTATATGTTATTCATTCAATGTAGACTAATTATGAGAAAGATATTAATTCTGTTTGCTGTAGCCTTGATTGGTTTTGCTTCTTGTGCCGACAGCAAGCAGTCAATGACAGTCACAGTGACCAATTCTTTGGCTCTTGAACGGGCAGGGGAGATGGTTGAAGTGCCGATGAGCGATGTGGTCGCTAAATTGAAACTGGCGGATACGGCACAGATTGTGGTGCTTGACGTCGACGGTCAGCAAGTGCCTTATCAGGTGACGTATGATGAGAAGGTGGTCTTCCCCGTTACGGTAGGGGGAAACAGTGTGGTTACTTATACCATTCAACCGGGCACACCGGCACCTTTTGATGTCATTGCTTGCGGTAAATACTACCCCGAACGTCTGGACGACGTAGCCTGGGAGAATGATCTTGGCGGATTCCGTGCTTATGGTCCTGCTTTGCAGGCTCGTGGAGAACGTGGTTTTGGCTATGATCTTTTTACGAAGTATAATACTACGGAGCCGATTTTGGAATCTCTGTATGCTGAAGAGCTTAATCCTGAAAAGCGTGCCAAGATAGCCGAACTGAAAAAGACAGATCCGAAAGCCGCTTCCGAATTGCAGAATGCCATCTCTTACCATATCGATCATGGATACGGTATGGATTGCTATGCCGTAGGTCCCACGTTGGGCGCCGGCGTTGCCGCTTTGATGGCAGGTGACACTATTATCTATCCTTACTGCTATCGCACACAGGAAATCCTTGATAATGGTCCGCTGCGTTTCACGGTGAAGCTGGAGTTTAATCCGCTGGTGGTCCGTGGAGATTCTAATGTGGTGGAAACACGTGTCATCTCTTTGGATGCAGGTTCTTATCTCAATAAAACTGTTGTTTCGTATACCAATTTGAAAGAAGCAATGCCAGTAACTACGGGACTTGTGTTGCGTGAACCGGGTGGTGCGGTTGTGGCAGATGCTGCAAATGGCTATATCACTTACGTAGATCCTACAACTGACCGTAGCGGTGCAAACGGTAAGATATTTGTGGGTGCTGCATTCCCTGCACAGGTAAAAGAGGCAAAAGTGGTTCTTCTTTCCGAAAAGGAAAAGAAAGATCGTGGCGGAGCCGACGGTCATGTGCTCGCTATCAGCGAATATGAGCCTGGTTCTGAATATACTTATTACTGGGGATCTGCCTGGGATAAGGCGGCTATCAAGACTCCGGATGCCTGGAATAAATATATGGCTGAATATGCGCAGAAATTGCGTACTCCGTTGGCGGTGGCATATTAATTAATGTGCTGAATTGCTTATACAGTCAAAAAAGAAGGATTGTCGGGGTGTGACGAAACGCCCTCTTTAATTTCTTTTGCTCACTGAATACGCGATTCATTATTGAATATCATGCGTCTTTTCTAATAGATGAAGCAAAGGTTTCTTTTTATCAAAGGAACCTTTGCTTATTTTTATCTTTCTGAAAAAGAAAGAGAATTAAGAATGTGTCTTTCTGGAAAAGAAAGATAATGTCCTTGAGCTATCTTGTAAAAGCGTGTTGTTCGTAATATTCGTATGTCGTTCCGTCTTCTTTCTCTTTTTCTCGAAGTTCATAGACTAATTCATTCTCTGTCATTGTGGTCACTGTCCACACTTCTGTGTAATTATCCTCTTCAGTGTCGATGAGAGTCAGCTTATTACCGGAGTAGCTCCATGTACCGTGATAATAATTAGTACTTTCGGAGGAGTTGTAGACATCTTTTTCTACATACGTACCATCTTCCTTGAACTCTATGGAATAACGGTTGGTTCCATTTACAAAATCTTCTTTAGAGTCACTTACCTTTTCACCATCTTCCCATTCTTGTGAAAGATAATACACTCCATTCCATGTTCCTAACAATAAATCGCGTGAACCGACAGCGTCATCGTCGTCATCGCCACAGGAATAAATGCTGAACGACAGTAATACTGCAACTATGCAAACGGTTGCTTTCCAGATTGTTTTCATAATAAATTGTTTTAATTGTTTGATTTTGAGATGATTTGTTTTTATGGGATTATTTGATAATCGTTTCCACATGTCCATTCTTGAAGAATAGGTAGAACGAGCTGGAATACATCCATTGCACTTCTCCATTTGATTCTTGAATAGTCTGCGGTTTGCCGAAGGCCAGCAGACATTCATCTTCCGTCATGCCTTTCACCGGCTTGTTGATACTGATTTCATTCCAGTGAGTGATTGGTGAAAGTTGGTTCGTTACGATGAAGTCGAACATTTTATTCAATACTTGCGATTCCACCTGTACGAAGTCATCCATGATTTCTTTGTGAGATGCTTTCTTGTCCGGTTGCAGCTTCTCCATGGGAGTGATTTTTTTCATTATCACTGCTGATGATTCTATCCGTATATTGGAAAGATAGTAGACCAGCTTGCCGTCTTTTACTTGAAACAGGGCTTTGCAATAGTAAGTATTCTTCTGATTTGAATCTGCTTGCGAGGCAAGTATCAGATCGCAACTGAAGTTTTTAGCCGGTACGTTTACCTCTGTGATCCCTTCCCGTAGCTGCGGACAGACATTTTTGACGGTCCATAACAGTGCATTAGCGTAGATGTTCTCGTCATGCATGCTGCTGAAAGGGGTAAATCCGCTGACCACATATTTATTGCCGTCTGCACTGACGGGATAGCTCTTTTTCTGTTCGGTGAAAGTCTGTGCTATCAGCGGGATAACTCCCGTCAGCAGATACATGATTGCCAGAAATTGTCGTTTGGTCATCATATTCCGTTATTTTTAAGAAAACAGCATCCACGGCCCTTTTTGCGAAGAGAAAAGATCGTGGACGCTGAATAAATAATATGGTTTATTGAGGTTTGGTTGTCCTTAGAAGGCAATACCTAGACGAATCATAAAGTTACTGGTCTTGAATCCGTCGGCATCGCTGAATGTATCTATGAATCCGCGCTGATAGGTGAGATCCAGGTTGAAACGGTCGTACCAGACTCCTACACCGATATTCATACCGGCATCGAAATGATTGTAGTCAACTTCCATGTAATCTGCGTAATCTCCCCAACTGATGCTCTCTCCGTCTGCTTTCATTTTGCTCGTGTAATCGTAGCTGGCAAAGACTCCTACATGCGGGTCGATATGAACATTGTCCGCCACTGCAAATTTCCATCCGAATGTGAACGGAGAGTATTGTATATTATGAGCCATGCACTTCGTGTCTTCCACTTTGAAACCACGGGAGCCGAGTCCAAATTCCATTCCCCAGTATCCTCCTGTGCTGCCTAAAGGCTTCTGGTAGCCAAATGTTGCGTTATATCCGATGTTTGAGTCAGCTCCTTCGGCTCCGTCACCGGAGAAGTTCATGATATTCAAACCTGCACGCAAGAACCATTGTGTGCTGCTGGCTTGCTTCTCTGTTTTGACGATTGCACTTCTGGATGATACGATTTGCGCTTGAGTTCCTACGCACAATAAGAGTGCGGCAATCATTGATAGTACTTTTTTCATTGTTATTTATGTTTTAGTGATTAATTCTTATTCTTAACGACAGGTGCTATCTGGCTTTTTCCATCCGTGGGTGATAACTTCTGCAGACGTATCCATTCATAATCGTCCTGGGTGGCAGGATGCCAGTTGACAAAGATGCCGGGATAACCTACTACTGTAACCGTGTATCCCCCTGTTTTTTCATTATCTTCCACTTTGAAAGTGGCTCCCATGATGACATCGCAGTTGTATTTGATGGTGGACAGATACGTCCCCCATGCACGGATGTTGTCAAGTTCTCCTTTCATGGCGATCTCCACTTCCTCTTTGCTTAGTGTCCATTCATCCTTGATTCGTCCCTTATCTTCCAGTATTTTCACCTCGACAACTGTGGGTTTGACACAAACTTCAGTAACTGCATCGCCTGCACGTGCCTGTGCATCACGAAACTTGAAGACCGTCTTTTGCGCATGGGCTCCGACGGCACAACCGACAACCAGAGCAATAATCAGAAATAGTTTTTTCGTTTTCATGTCCTTTTGTGATTATATGTTAATATGCCTGCAAAGGTATGCGAAAGGAGTATACTACCGGGTGAAAGCATAGTTCCAAGAACGATACGGAATTGTATCCTATTTGGATACACTGGGGAAGTTTCCGGTATTGATGCTGTCGGAAAGATCGCGGAAAAAATCATGGCCGAGGATGCAGGAGATGCGCCAGAGCAGGTGGATGTCGATATTCTCTTTCCGGAATATCTTGTAAACATTGGGGCGTGTGCAGCATAATTGGGTAGCGAACCAGGTGACGGTGCGTCCCTGTTCGTGAAGCGTGCGTTCAATAAGTTGTCCCGCATGAATCATGTGCCTATTCTGCTTATGTGTGTCCCCCAGACTCCCGTTGGGCGGACAATTCAATCTATTGTTGACAGGAATATATAGAAAAGGCGTGGGAATCTCTCACTTTCGTCCGTTCCGTGTTCAAGGCCTTCGCAATGCCAACTATCGGGAACGAACAACGCAGAAAGCCCACGCCGATATGTACAACACCCGTAGCCTCCCTTTGTTTTCCAAAGTGAGGCACGGATGTATATAAATACACATCAGGAGGACGTCTTTGTTGCTGTTAGTCATTCCGATAGGTCAAAGTTTGCGAAGTTCTGAACACAAATGACAAACGCTTGTAAACGTCTTCTCAATATAAACGTCTCTCCCTCGCCACCCGGAGGCTTTCTGCGGAAGAGACCGTTGCAAATGTATAAAAAAATACGGTTGGAAATGGTAATGTAAATCAGAAACTTTTTGAATGCAGGTTGTTTTGCCCTCTTTTTGCCCTCTTTTTGCCCTTTTTTTGCCCTTTACCAGGCGAAATGCGGTTGCACTGGCATCTTGTAAGAAAGAGGAGGGATCTTTCAATTTTGGGCACGAAACGGGCTTTAAACTACAAAAGCCGGGGCATAATACCTCGGCTTATATTTTTTCTTCTTGTCAGGGAGCTTTTTTATTCATCAGAAACCTTTTCTTTCTTATCAGGAAGCTCTGCTCTTTTCGAAGTTTCTGTTTTTTCAAAGATTATAACACCTTGAATTCATAACCTTCCTCTTTCAGGAACTCGATGGCACGGGGAAGTGCGTATTGCAGGTTACCGTTGTTCCATGACTTCAGCGAATCGTGGAAAGTGATGATAGAACCGTTTCGCGCATAGCGTTTCACGTTGTTCAGCACTTGTTCCGGGCGCATCCGCTTACTGTAATCGCGGGTCACGAGATCCCACATAATGATGCGGTAATGATAGCGCAACGTATAATACTGCCTGAATCCCATGTGTCCGTGTGGTGGACGGAAGAGATCGGAATGAATAATATCATCTACCTTTCTGGCATTTGCCAGGTAATCCGGATTGGAATATTCAAATCCACGGATGTGGTTGAAAGTATGGTTACCGATGCGGTGTCCGTGCTCTACCACCATCCGGTATTCATCCGGGTGTTTGCGTATATTGTCGCCTACCATGAAAAAGGTAGCTTTAATATGATGCTTTTCCAGTATTTCCAGTACCCAGGGAGTTACTTCGGGGATGGGGCCGTCGTCGAAAGTCAGATAGACTGCCCGCTCATTCGGGTCCATCCGGAAGATAGCTTGTGGATACAACGCCCGGAAAAGCCAAGGTGGTTGTTCTATAAACATGAGAGTCTGTGTTTTGAAGTATTAGGAAATAAGTATTAAGTATTATACCTTACGGAAAACATGCCGGAAGCTACGTTAATACTTAATACTTATTACTTCATACCTAAATTATTTCCCTTTCATTCTCGTCACGTACTCGTTGTATAGCTGATCGAGTTGCGTAGAGTAATGTTTTGCGAGTTCTTCTGATTTGTATTTTTCCATTAGGCGGACTTCGGCGTCAAGCAAACTGGCGTTGTACACGAAGTTTTCGCTGGCAATGGCAAGCTGGTTATCGTTCAGGCTAAGATACCAGATCATGTATTCGAGCGACTTGTTGGCAAGCTCGTCGATAATCTTGTTGGCTTTCTCGTTCTGTCCCAGTTGATAATAAGACTCTGCCATTTGGAAGGCGCCATTTGCCCAGTCATACGGTACGTTGATTGCCGGAATCATCTTTTCGGCGTAATCGAGTGCAGCGAGTGCCTTGTCCTTCTTACCTTCTTTGATAAGCTGTCCTACGAGCTGCGTGAAGATACGGCGGTGCGTGTAGCACATACGCATCACGTTCTCGTCGATGTAGATACCCGGCTTGTCGATACCGCCGAACTTGAACTTGTTCATCAGGTTGTCGTACATCTTTTCACTGTCGATCTTGCTGTCCAGTTTGTCCGTATCGAACGGAGTGAAGCGGTAGGCGAGACCCTCCTGTGTGAAGTGGTTGCCCATGCCCAGATGGTTTTCGCTTCCTACGGTGATTGCCATATAGATAGGACGTTCCCAGTTAGCGTTGGCAAGCATTTCGAGCATCATCAGCTCACTCTTGTAGAGGGCGCGTTTCGGGTTGCCGTTGGCGTCTCTAAGGGTGATTGTCATGTATTCGGGGATAGAGTCGCCCAGAGCTTCCGGTATTTTCATGCCGGAGCGGCGTACGGCTTCCTTATCTATCTTCATGACGATGCTGTCCGTAGGGATGAGCGGAAGTTGTATCTCTTTTCCTGTCTTCTTGAGAAGTTCTTTCAATTGGTCGTTCTTGCCAAGCATCCAGCGGTTGATGATTTCCTTCAGTTCATAAGGATTCTCACCGAAGATGGAGTGAACGAGCGACAATATGGTAGTGTCTCCCTGTGCAGCCAGTTCGTTTGCCTGTTTGAAATAGCTGTCGATAAGAGCTTTCATTTCCGGACGGATAGAGATATATTCGTTTTGTCCTTCCACGTATTCCACACGGTCCCAAGTGATAGGGAGTGACGGAGAATCGTAGGCCGGACGTTTCATCTGGTCTATATACCAGTCTGTTTGCAGGTAACTTAAGTTACAGGTGCGGGCATCCGTACGGAAACCTTCCGTTTCCTGATTGTACCACAATGGGAAGGTATCGTTATCACCATTGGTGTAGATAATCGGGTTGCCTTCTTCCTGCAAAGTCATCAGGTAGTTCTGTCCGAAGTCGCGGGCAACGAAGCGTCCGCTGCGGTCGTGGTCATCCCATGTCTGTCCCGCCATCTGGATGGGGACGAACAAACAGAGCACTGAAGCCAGAACGGCTGCCGGAAGTTCCTGCATCTTGCAGTACTCCCGCAATAGCCGGATAACACCTGCCACACCCATACCTACCCAGATGGCAAAGGCATAGAACGAACCGGCATACGCATAGTCTCGTTCACGGGGTTGTGCAGGAGTTTGGTTGAGGTAGAGCACGATAGCGATACCTGTCATAAAGAACAGGAAGAATACCACCCAGAATTGCTGGATACCTCGCTGGCTATGGTAAGCCTGCCAGAAGAGTCCGATTAAGCCGAGAATCAGCGGCAGACAGTAGAATACATTATGACCTTTATTGTTTTTGAGATCTTGCGGAAGCAATTCCTGGTTACCTACCAGTAGGTTGTCGATAAACGGAATACCGGTGATCCAGTTGCCGTGCTCAATTTCTCCGCTACCCTGTATGTCATTCTGCCGTCCGGCAAAGTTCCACATGAAGTAACGCCAGTACATGAAGTTTAGCTGGTAGGAGAAGAAGAATTTGATATTTTCCCATTGGGTAGGCATGTTTACCATTACCATCTCTCCACACTGGTCGTAAGGAACGTCATATCCCTTGATGTCTACCCATTGTTTGTAGAGCGGTGCGTGTGACGAACTGTACATACGCGGGAAAAGCATATTCTGTGCATATTCGTATTCCACACGTCCGGGAAGTTCGATATAAGAGTCTTTTTCGTCGGGCGAAGTCTTTTCCTTGCGGACAAACTTACTTCCTGCTTCCGATTGGCGCGGAATACAATAGCCGTCTTTTACGTCAAGTGCCACTTTCGAAGAGAAAGCAGGGCCGTAGAAGAGCGGACGGGTTCCGTATTGTTCACGGCCGAGGTATTCGCCCAGGGTGAATATATCCTCCGGTGAGTTTTGATCCATCGGAGTGTTGGCAGTAGAACGGATAACGATCAGTGCGTAAGAAGAATACCCGATTACGATCATCATGGTGCACAGTAATGCTGTGTTCATGGTGCGGGCGGTGATACGCCATCTCTCTTTGATTTTAGCCTGTACACTCGGAGCAAGATAAAGTCCCAGTGCGGCAATAACCAAAATACCGATGATGATACTGCTGGCTCCGTGTCCGTAGAATGGGATACCCAGCAAAGCGATCGTCAGGATAAAGGAGATAGCCATGCGCGCTTTGTTCTTTTCGGTGTAACTTTCGTATACACCCCAGATCAGAGCGGCTGCAAGCAGAATGATATAAACCACTACGCCCGAATTGAATGACATTCCGAGTCCGTTGACGAACAACAGTTCAAACCAGCCGCCTACTTTCACGATACCCGGTACGATGCCGTAAAGCACGGCTGCAACGAGTACCATTGAGCCGAATAACGCAATTAACGAACCTTTGGCGGTAGCGTTTGGAGTTTTCTTGTAATAGTATACCAGTACGATGGCGGGCAGACAAAGCAAGTTCAGCAAGTGAACACCGATACTCAATCCCGTCAGATAGGCGATGAGGATAATCCAGCGGTCGCTATGAGGCTGGTCGGCCACGTCTTCCCATTTCAGAATCAACCAGAAAACGACAGCGGTAAACAGCGAGGAGAAGGCGTATACTTCACCTTCTACGGCCGAGAACCAGAATGTGTCACTGAATGTATAAACCAGTGCACCGATCAGTCCGCTACCCATCACTGTGATAAGCTGTCCTTTGGTGATATTGTTTTCGTCAGTGATAATCAGTTTGCGTACCAGGTGGGTGATGCTCCAGAAAAGGAACAGGATACAGGCGCCACTCATGAGGGCACTCATGTAATTCACCATTTTAGCAACAGTTGTTACGTCGGAAGCAAATTGAGAAAACAGATTTGCCACTAGCATGAAGAAAGGTGCGCCGGGCGGGTGTCCGACTTCCAGTTTATAGCCGGTGGTTATGAACTCCGGGCAATCCCAGAAACTTGCGGTCGGTTCTATTGTCAGGCAGTAGACGGTTGCCGCAATGATGAATGTAAGCCAACCCATAAGGTTGTTTACGGTTCTGTACTGTTTCATTAGCACTATCGTAGTTTATTCGTTAAAAACAAATTATGAGGTCGCAAAGATAGTGATTTGTAAGGATAATGAGGAAGAAAGTAAGAAATATTAAGTAACGGAGGGGTGATTTACTATCTCTTTCACTCCTGTCTCTTATACACATCTGACGCTGCCG
>ERZ1027063.829-NODE-829-length-12433-cov-5.829698_pt1 | contig 12433 bp, 8 predicted proteins | sample MGYA00519423_ERZ1027063 | MGnify/ENA primary metagenome ERZ1027063 (study PRJEB26926, sample SAMN06164493) | human gut metagenome | biome: ENVO:00009003; feature: ENVO:2100002; material: ENVO:00002003 | host: Homo sapiens | place: USA | collected 2012 ...
AGATGTGTATAAGAGACAGATATATATCTTGCTTTGAATTTCTTGTGTAAAACACTTTACAAATCGGTGTTTAAGTGATAAAATTTAAGATGATACAAAGTATCCGTACCGCTTGTTGATTTACGGTGCGTAATTAACGGGTATCGAAAATTTATGCGGCATCATTTCCTTTGCCGCTTTGATTAAAAAGGAGGACGATTCCATTGGCAAGAAAAATGAAAACTATGGATGGTAACAGCGCAGTAGCTCATGTTTCTTATGCGTTTACCGATGTTGCGGCTATCTATCCTATTACACCTTCTTCCGTAATGGCTGACCTTACCGACAAGTTCTCGGCACAGGGTGCCAAGAACCTTTTCGGCAGACAGGTTCAGGTAACGGAAATGCAGTCGGAGGGCGGCGCATCAGGTGCTGTTCACGGCTCACTCGCAGCAGGTGCTTTGACAACAACTTACACAGCATCACAGGGCCTGCTCCTTATGATTCCGAATATGTACAAGATGGCAGGCGAGCTCCTTCCGGGCGTTATTCATGTATCAGCCCGTGCGCTCACAAGCCACGCACTTTCTATTTTTGGTGACCACTCAGATATCTACGCTTGCCGTCAGACAGGTTATGCAATGCTTTGTTCAAACAATCCTCAGGAATGTATGGACCTTGCCGCTGTTGCTCACCTTGCAGCTATTGAAGGCAGAGTTCCTTTTCTTCATTTCTTTGACGGTTTCAGAACTTCTCACGAAATTCAGAAGATTGAGGAGTGGGATTACGCAGACCTCGCCGATATGCTTAACTGGGATGCAGTTGAGGCTTTCCGTCGTCGTGCTCTTAACCCTGAGCATCCTGTAACAAGAGGTACTGCTCAGAACGACGATATCTTCTTCCAGGCAAGAGAAGCTTGTAACAAGTATTATGACGCAGTTCCCGAAGTTGTTGTTAAGTACATGGACAAGGTTAATGCTAAAATCGGCACTGACTACAAGCCGTTCAACTACTACGGTGCAGAGGATGCAGAGCATGTTATCGTTGCTATGGGTTCTGTCTGCGACTGTACGGAAGAAGTTGTCGATTACCTCAATGCCGCAGGCGAAAAGGTCGGTCTTCTTAAAGTTCACCTTTACAGACCTTTCGTTGCCGACTATATGCTCAGAGAGCTTCCTAAGACTGTTAAGACAATCTCTGTTCTTGACAGAACAAAGGAACCCGGTTCAATCGGCGAACCCCTTTATCTTGATGTTCTCGCCGCTATCAACGGTTCGGACTTTGCAGGTGTAAAGGTTTACACAGGCAGATACGGTCTTGGCTCAAAGGATACAACACCAGGCGACATCATCGCTGTTTACAGAAACGCTGAAAGCGAAACACCCAAGAGAAGATTTACAATCGGCATTGTTGATGATGTTACAAACCTCTCACTTCCGATTGTTGAAAATCCCGATACAACTCCGAAGGGTACACACAGCTGTAAGTTCTGGGGTCTTGGTGCTGACGGTACTGTCGGTGCTAACAAGAACTCAATCAAGATTATCGGCGATAACACCGATATGTATGCTCAGGGCTACTTTGCATATGACTCAAAGAAGTCGGGCGGTCTTACAGTTTCTCACCTTCGTTTCGGTAAAACTCCTATTAAGTCAACATACTACATTTCAAAGGCAGACTTCGTTGCCTGCCACAACCCGTCTTATGTTGACAAGTACGATATTGTTGATGACCTTAAAGAAGGCGGTTCATTCCTTCTTAACTGCCCATGGGATACAGAAGAGCTTTCCGAGCGTCTCCCGGGTAAGATGAAGAAGATTCTCGCTGAAAGACACATCAACTTCTACACAATTGACGGTATCAAGATCGGTAAGGAAATCGGTCTGGGCGGTCGTATCAACACAGTTCTTCAGTCAGCATTCTTCAAGATTGCAGATATCATTCCTGCCGACAAGGCTAAGGAGCTTATGAAGGCTGCCGCTAAGAAGTCATACATGAAGAAAGGTCAGGCTATCGTAGATATGAACTACGCCGCTATTGACCGTGGTATGGAAGACCTCAAAAAGGTTGAAATTCCTGCTGATTGGGCTAATGCTGTTGATAATTCAGTTGCCGACAAGGCAGAGGGTAACGGTGCTCTCGTTGAGTATGTAAACGAAATCCTCAAGCCTGTAAATGCATATAAGGGCAACAAGCTCCCTGTTTCAACATTTATGGATCATGTTGACGGTACTGCTCCGAACGGTTCTGCCGCTTATGAAAAGAGAGGTATCGCAGTTGATGTTCCCGAATGGAATCCTGAAAACTGTATTCAGTGTAACAGATGTGCAATCGTATGTCCTCACGCTGTAATCCGTCCTGTTGCCATGACAGCCGATGAGCTTGCAAAAGCTCCCGAGGGTACAAAGAGCCTCCCAATGATGGGACTTAAGGACCTCAACTTTGTAATGACAGTTTCAACACTCGACTGTACGGGTTGCGGCGCTTGTGCTCAGGTTTGTCCGGGTAAGAAGGGCGCTAAGGCTCTCACAATGCAGTCAATCGACTCACAGCGTCCTAAGCAGGCAGTATTTGACTACGCTCTCACACTTGAAGATAAGCCTGAAGTTCACGAGAAGTTCAAGTTCACTACAGTTAAGGGCAGTCAGTTCAAACAGCCGTTGCTTGAATTCTCAGGCGCTTGCGCAGGCTGCGGTGAAACACCGTATGCAAAGCTTGTTACACAGCTTTTCGGTGACAGAATGTTTATCGCTAACGCAACAGGCTGTTCATCAATTTGGGGTGCATCTGCTCCTGCAACACCTTATACAAAGAATAAGAAGGGTTACGGTCCTGCTTGGCAGAACTCACTCTTTGAAGATAACGCAGAGTTTGGTCTTGGTATGGCTCTCGGTCAGAAGGCTATCCGCAACAGACTTATCGAGTATGTTGAGGGTATTCAGAAGGATACAGACAGCGCTGACCTCAAGACAGCTTGCCAGAACTATCTCGACACAGTAACAGATTCAACTTCAAGCCGTCCTGCAACAGACGCTCTTATCGCTGAACTCGAAAAGAACACAGAGGATGCAAAGGTTGGCGAACTTGTTAAGAAAACACTCGTTGACAAGGACGAACTTGCTAAGAAGTCAATGTGGATCTTCGGCGGTGACGGTTGGGCTTACGATATCGGTTTCGGCGGTCTTGACCATGTAATCGCATCAGGCGAAAATGTTAATATCCTCGTATTCGATACTGAGGTTTATTCTAACACAGGCGGTCAGGCTTCAAAGGCTACTCCTGTAGGTTCGGTTGCACAGTTTGCCGCCGCAGGTAAGGCTGTTAAGAAGAAAGACCTCGCCGCTATTGCAATGAGCTACGGCTATGTTTATGTTGCACAGTGCGCTATGGGTGCTGACAACAATCAGGTTCTCAAGGCTATGGTTGAGGCTGAAAGCTACAACGGTCCGTCACTCGTAATCTGCTACGCTCCGTGTATCAACCACGGTATCAAGGGCGGCATGGGCATTGCTCAGCTTGAGGAGAAAAAGGCTGTTGAGGCAGGTTACTGGAACATCTTCCGTTACGATCCTCGTCTTGCAGACGAAGGAAAGAATCCGTTCATGCTTGACGGTAAAGCTCCTTCTGCATCATATCGTGACTTCATCATGGGCGAAGTTCGTTATAACTCACTCACTCGTTCATTCCCCGAAAGAGCAGAAAAACTCTTTGAAAAGGCTGAAAAGGTTGCTGCTGATAAGTATGCTCACCTTGAAAAGCTTGCAAGCCTTCCCGATGCCGAATAATTTTGGCTAAAGCTTGTACAAAGTGAATATGTGAATAAATAAAAAATTCTCCCGAATATGGCATTTGCCATGTTCGGGAGATTCTTTTTAAATTGAAAATGTAAAATGGAAAATTGAAAATTATGGGCTGCGGTGGCACACCGCAGCCCTTTCGGGAAGACAGTCTTGTTAATGAGAGAGTGAATATGCCCGAGTGTAGGTATGCAATGTTTGTACAAATCTGTATGGGCGAACACGGTGTCAAGTGCAACATGGTAACCACCTGTGCAAGGACATGGTATACAAATTCACAATCTTGAAATCTTGCGGTGAATACGCTTGCCGGATGACGAGTCATACTCAGCAATAACAAAATTGCGATAGCAAACAAGAAATGAATCATTGTTTGGATTAGGTCTGAATTGAACATAATCATTGATGAAAGTTTCACTAAGATATAATTGAAAATTCTGAAAACGGACATATCCCCACGAATTTACTTTTATGACTTTAAAGCCGGGTTCATATTCAAACGGTTCCACCTTGTCAGCAAAAATCCTTTCGCTGTGAGTATAGACATCGGCAGGACATTTGTTCCCAAGTGCTTCATGAGGTCGCAGGCAATTATACTTAGTTCGCCACTCTTGCAGAGCCTTGTCAGCGTAATCCAAGTTCTTGAATAGATTATGATTTAAAAGTTCTCTTTTCATACTGCCATGAAACCGTTCAATTTTTCCTTGTGTTTGCGGATGTTTAATTCTGCAATGTATGGGAAGAATGTCATTGTTCATAAGGAATTTTTCAAACATAGTAAATCCATGTTTAAAACCTGCAAATTGAGAACCATTGTCAGAAAGTACGCTTGATGGCATACCAAACTCATAAAAAGCTTGCTTAAAAGCGTTAATAACGACATTTTTAGTGTTAGGAAAGCATGCTATTTTGATTGAGTATCGTGAGCTGTCATCGAGAATAGTCAATGGATAGCAATAACGATTATCGGCAGTTAAAAACTCTCCCTTGAAATCAGTTTGCCACATATCATTGCAATGTTCTTTCTGAAAGCGTTTAAAAGGCTTTCTTTTGAGAGATTCCTCTTCAGATATGAGTTGGTGTTTATGAAGAATGTTAGTAATGGTTCTTGGACAAGGAATGTTTTTATACCCTTGATTTTCAAGAAAAATTTTAATTTTATCATCACCCCAACCCGGGTTATCGAAACGAACAGAAACGATTAATTCTTCAATGTCGTCAGGCGTTTTGTTAGGAGAACATAATGGTCTGCGTGACATATCAGTTAAGGGCAGTCCCTGTTTAAATCTATCAACACACTTGCGACCGGTTTTGCGTGTGATTTCATATTCCCGACATAGAGCACTAAAATTATTTGTTTCTAATGCTTTTGTAACAAATTCTAATCTTTGTTTTTCCACAGTTTTACACTCCCACGGCATAAAAACAGCTCCTTCATTTGCTATTTTCTTGCCATTTATTTTATCATAAAACTGTATACTATGTCTTTGCACTGTTGTATACTATGTTACTACACTGCACATTATTATCCGCCCGCACGGCGAGCCGCCGTTTCCAATTCGTGTAGATAGTTTGTGCAATGCTAAAACATATTATACCCGAGCGTAGTATTGTAGTTGTTCGCCCGTTCGTGTGCAATGCACACGATTGCACGCAATGCGTTCAAAATTGAATCCATAATTTGTGTTATTACCTACCGATGTCCGATGAACGCCCGTACCGTAATCAAAACTCAACAACCTCTTTTTCTTCAATTTTGTCTGTCGGTTCGGTTTTTTCTTCGGAATATTTATCCTTGAAACCGTCAATTACTTCGCAGATGATTTTTGTTGATGTCATAAACATTACTCTGACTTTGAATTTTTTCTTGACATACTTATTGACTGCGCCGGCGCCCATTGTGCCGTTGGCTTTGGTGTACGGCGAATTTGCGATATAGCCGACCGTGCCGATGTTTTTCATCGTGACCTTAATTGCCTCGCTGTCATACGGGTTGTTGTGTTCCTTTTTGCATGTCAGCTTTTTGCCGATGCTGAACGGATTGAAACCGTAGTAATATTTCATTCCCGTGATTGTAACATAAACTTTTTTCATAATAATTTCCCCCTTTGATTTTGTGGATTATCGTCTGCGGCGATTTCTGCGGTGGGTGGGTTTCTTTTTTATCCCCATAATCGTCTTTACAGAACCCGACACAGCATATGCCGTGAAGATGTAGACACAGAAATTCAGCATTGTTATTCCTCCTCGTTTTCATTTGCCTTCCTTACTGTATCTATATTTTATCAAAAGAGGTGTCCGATAAAACGGACTTTGGTAATGACCGCAAGCGGTCATTACAGTGAAATTCGCCGTTGGCGAGTGAAATCTGACTTTGTCAGGTGAAATCGTCCCGTTGGGCAGTGGTGGTCGTGAAGACAGTCTGCAAAATGATAAACAAAAGTTCCCGATTAATTTGATTCGCTATGCGAATCAATCTGTAGGATACAAAACAAAAATGCATCAGAGCCTTACCGGGCATCTGATGCATTTTATTTATCTGACTGTCTTCTCAAATTACGGGCGGTGGCACACCACCAACCTTAATTTTCCATTTTCCATTTTCAACTTTCAATTAAAAAATAACGCTCGGGCGATAATGTTTGAACTATCGCAAACTGTCTTCACGAACAGGGCGCAGCGACACGCTGCCGGCGACTCGCCGTTATTTAAGAGTTTTCATACATTGCTTGAATGTTTCGATTACATACCATGCTTCATCGTCTGTGAGAGTTGAGTTCATCGGGAGGGTGAGCTGGTTTTTGTGCATATTATACGCATTCGGATAATCGGTAATCTTGAAACCACGCTTGCTGTATGCCGAAAGCAACGGCAATGGCTTGAAGTGGACATTGCACATTACGCCGTGGTCAGCCATCATATTATAGAACTTGTTACGGTATTCTGCGTCTTTGCCGATAAATCTTACAAAGTAAAGGTGACCGCTGCTGCGGTGGTTTTCATCGCAGTGATTAAGCACCTGAACAGGCAAATCCTTAAATTCTTCGTTGTAAAGCTTTATAAGTTGATGTCTGCGGTCAAGCATTTGATCGTAGCGTTCAAGCTGAGCCACACCGATTGCGGCAAGCACATCGGTCATATTACACTTGTACTGAGTGTCAACAACATCATATTCCCACGATGCGACTTTGTTTTTTTGATATGCGTCCTTGGTCTGACCGTGAAGTGAGAGAAGCATATACTGCTTGTACATTTCTTCCTCGTCAATTCCGTCATGTGAACGGTGAACAGCCGCACCGCCCTCGGCGGTTGTCATATTCTTTACAGCGTGAAAGCTGAAGTTTGTGAAGTCGGCAATTTCACCGCACATTTTACCGTGCCATTGCGCACCGAATGCGTGAGCGCCGTCAGCCATAACAATAACTCTGCCGAACTTTTCCTGAAGCTCGTTGCGTGGATTGAAAACGCCTTTCTTTCTTTCAACAGCCTCAAAAATACGGTCATAGTCGCACACAACACCTGCAAGGTCAACAGGAATGATAACCTTTGTATTGTGGTTGATTGCCGCCTCCATTTTATCGTAGTCCATTTCAAAGCTGCCGCTTTTGCAGTCAACCATAACAGGCTTTGCGCCCACATGGTAGATGATTGATGCGGTTGCCGTGTAGGTGTATGCCGGAACGATAACCTCATCTCCCGGACCGATGCCGAGAATACGCAGAGTAAGTTCGGCACAAGAGGTCTGCGATGAAAGACAGACAGCCTTTTCCGTGTGACATCTTTCTGCAATACGGCTTTCAAAAAGCTTTGTTTCGGGACCTGTTGTAATCCAGCCCGATTTCAGAACCTTTATAACTTCGTCAATTTCTGCCTGAGAAAGGTCAGGCGGCGAAAAGGGAATTTTTCTCATTTTTAATTTCTCCTCAGGTACAGCCGTGCATTAACCACTGCCGTACACAAACTATAGACAAATCTGAAAATATTGCACTCTTTTAACCGAAACAAAAGTTGAAACCGATTGCAAGTAGTACAAAGGTGCGTCAGCTCATCGGAATTTCGGTAAAAGGTTAAATCTTTACTGAAATTCTAAGTTTCAATCGCCAAACGGGCAAATGACACATATATTAGATTATACAACGCAAGTCATAAAAAGTAAAGTTCTAAAATACCCAAAATATACTCTGAAAATGCGGTTTTGTATGGTGTATGAGCCGTATTGCAGTTGATTTTCAGCTTTTTTCGCTTTCGGATGCTTTCTTTTGCAGATATTTCTTTTTTGTTGCAAGACCGCCTCTTATGTGCCTTTCGCTTTTGTTGGTGTCAAGAATTTCCCTCACCTGTCGGTAAAGTGCAGGGTTAAGTACCTTTAGCCGTTGGCTGACATCCTTATGCACGGTGCTTTTGCTCACACCGAACTTTTTTGCCGTACTTCTCACGGTTGCCCTGCTTTCGATTATGTATTCACCGAGCATTGCCGCTCTTTCTTCTACGATACCTTTCACATACAGCCCTCCTGTCTGTCCTCCTTAGGGGGACATCTGTAATAGATTGTATGTGCAGACAGCGGATTGTATGACGGTATAGTTTAGCATGTTTTATTGCGTTTTATTGTGTTTTATCTGTAATTAAACTAAATTTTTGTATAAACAGACAAATTAGTGTTCATAACTTCGGTGTTTATGTGAATTAAATTGTTGTGCCTGTAAATGGTATAATTTAGTTGTAAAAGTCAGAGAAAATCAAATTTTTTTGTGCATTTTGCTTCTTTTGCTTGAGAGGAGAAATACATATGAAAAATATAAAAAAAACAGCGGGTAAATTATTTGCAATGATTCTCACGGTGTCGGTTGCAGTATCCTGTGTGGTGTCAACGGGCATTTTCACAGCCTCGGCATACACAGCGCCGAAAGAAGGCAAAATTTTTTATAACAAAACAATGTACGACAAATACGGTAAGGCTGAAGGTATGGTTCTTGACAGCCTTAAAAATTTTGACGAGGAAATTGATATCAGCAGTCTTAATGTTCCGAGAAGCGATGTTGCGGAATTTTTTAAGGTGCTGACCTTGACTCATCCGGAGCTTTACTATGTGAATCAGGGATTTTCGTACTCCTACTATCCGTCAGAGGATAAGGTTGCGTCAATCTATCCCGAGTACACAATCAGCAAGAGCGAGTATGCAACACAGAAAAAGTCGCTTGATAAAGAAACCGAGAGAATACTTTCACTTGTGAATGAGGATATGACCGATTCCGAAAAGGCACTCGTAATTCACGATGAGCTTGCCATTATGAGCGAGTACAGTACATCAGATTACAACAAGGCTGATATTTACAATTCGCTTGTTGAAAAAACTTCCGTATGTCAAGGTTATGCACTTGCATATTCCTACATGCTTTCACTTGTCGGAATAGACTCCGAACTTGTTGTTTCAAACTCAATGAACCATATGTGGAACAAGGTTCATATCGGCAACGCTTGGTATAATGTTGATGTTACATGGGATGATCCAATTAATGACAGACCTGGACACGCTCAGCATACATACTTCCTTTTGAGTGACAATGCCATTCAGAATCTTCCGTCAAAGCACTATGATTACACAATAAGCTACGGTGCAAATTCGACAAAATATGATAATTACGAAATCCATAATTTCGACACAAGGCTTTGCAAGGTTAACGGTGAATTTTACGGCTTTGTCAACAACAATTCTTCAGCTAACAAGGGTGCATTGTTAAAATACAAGCTTGACAGCAATACATATGAGAAAAAGTTGAAATTGAACGAAAGATGGAGCGCAGGCGGTAATTCCTACTGGATAAATACATTTATGAGCCTTGAAAAATACAACGATACTCTGTATTTTAATACCTCCGACGCCGTGTATTCATACGATGTTGAAACAGGCAGACAGGCAGTTGTCGCATCCGATATCAGTGGTGTGTCCGCATCATCAGGCAAGTTTTGCTACGGCATGGTTCTCAATGGCGATGCAATGTATGTTGCCGTGTCGGATTCTCCGAACAACAAGGCAACTTTGCAGTATGTAAAAAGAGTTGACAAGGGCAACCTTGCAATCGGTATGACAAACTATGTTATGACTGCAAGCACCAATTCAGCCGAAAAGGCATATTACGGTGACGCAAACGGTGACGGCAAAATAAACATTGCCGATGCAACCGCAATTCAGAAAGCAATTGTGGGTATCGTCAATCAGAACGAGATAGAGCGTATAAACTCTGATGTAAACTTTGATTCCGATATCACCGTCATTGACGCAACCACAATTCAGATGTATATTGTAGGGCTTATATAACGGCAAGCCGTTGGCAAATTGAAAATTGAAAATTGAAAATGGAAAATTTAGGACTGCGGTGGCACACCGCAGTCCTTTCCAGAAGATAGTTAGATAAAGGAATTGCACCAATGCCCGATATGGCATTGGTGCAATTTTTGCTTTATTTAATAATTTTAATTTGTACAAATCTTTGCGTGGCTATCCACAGGCGTATAATATCCGCCCATACAAATTTGCAACAACTTCCATATATACAAAAACGGTCGGGCGGCAATGTTTTTCACTCTTGCAAATTGTCTTCCCGACCATAATTTTCCATTTTCCATTTTTAATTTTCAATTTTATGCCCGAACCGTACACCGTTACTGTTCAATATCGCTATTGATTTACCCATGCAATTATGCTATAATTCTAAGGATATAGAGTATTAACGGAGGCTTTGGAATGCTGGATTCATATGTTGAAATTGACCTTGACAAAATCGGTGCAAATGCCCGTGCGATAACACAAAAATACAGCGACTACAAATATTTTATTGCCGTTCTCAAGGGTGACGGTTACGGTCACGGTATGGAAGTGGCAAATGAAATGTACAAAAACGGCATTAACTATTTTGCCGTGTCCTCTCTTGAGGAGGCTCAAAGCTTTCGTAAGGTCAACAAGGACGCTCCGCTTTTGTGCCTGCATCCGGTTCATCTTTCGAGAATTGAGGAGGCAAAGCGGCTTAATCTCACCATTGCCGTGAATGAGCTTGACTACCTCAAAAGGTTGCTTGATTTGAACATTGACTGCAATTTCAAGGTTCATCTCCAGATTGATACAGGATTTAACCGCCTCGGCTTCAAGGATAAGAACGAGGTTAAAACTGCCGTTGATATGATTAACGGTTCAAATTTTGTTCTTGAGGGAATTTATCAGCATTTTGCAACAGCCGGAATTTTTGATCCCCATTGGGACGAGCAGGTCAGAAACTTCAAGGAGCTTACATCGCTTATTGATTTGAATAAAATCCCGATTGTCCATATGGGCAGTTCCGTTTCAATGCTTACCCATCCGAAACAGCCTTTTACAACAGGCGTGAGAATGGGCATTGCAATCTACGGCTACAATGTTGCCCCCGATTCTCTTTCAAATTCGCCAAAGGACAAACTCCGCAAAATGCGAAACAATTACTTCATTAAGAAGTACAACATCAGCGAAACATATTTTGATGTAAAGATAGATTTACAGCCGGCTATGAAGATGAAAACCCGTATTCTTCAGCTTAAAAAGGTGAACAAGGGCGAGTGGTTCGGCTACAATGCGTCATATACGGCAGATGAGGATATTATTCTTGCAATTCTTCCTGTCGGCTACAACAACGGCATCGGTCACGCAAATCACAACAGACAGGTTGTTATAAACGGCAAAAAATATCCTGTTGTCGGTGAGATGTGTATGAATATGACGGCTGTTAAGGTTGATTCATCGGTAAAAATTGATGACGAGGTAACACTCCTCGGTGACGGCATAACCGTTGGAATGTTCGGCAGAAGTTCGGGTATGGGCAATGCCGAGGCGCTTGTGAATATAGGCAAGAACAATCCGAGATTTTATGTAAAAGACGGTAAGGTTGTAAAGGAGAAGTAAGATGGCAGTTTCGGTACACAAATGGCTTTTGAATAAATTCAGAGATATTAACCACAGCAGAATGGATAAGCATATTGACATTATCGCCAAGAACAGCGGTAAGTCAAAGGCTTATATCAAGTTCGACATAATCCGCAACTTTCTCATCAGAGGCACAGGCTACACGGACTATTTCCGTTGCGATTTTATCACGCGCGCGCAGCGCCAGCCGAAACCCGACGCAGCCCACATGCCTTTGCCCGACCGCCAGCCAGAGCGCTACCGGACGAACACGTCTTCCCCCGGCGCGCCGGCCGACCCGCTTTCCTACTTACCCGCGGGCAAACCCGCAGCGCTACATAGCGATATAGCGGCCCGCGTTCCAGCCGTACACCATCAGGGTTGCAGCGCGCACCAGCAGGATGATGGCCAAGAATATGCTGAGCATCTGGGGCATGACGAAGAACGCAATGCCGCACAGCACGTTCAGCACGCCGCTGAACAGGGCCCATCCCCACATCGGCACGCCCCAGCCGTGCGCCTTCACCGACGCGATTACCTCGAACACGCCGAACGCCACGAAGCACACGCCCACCAGCCACGGCACCACCGCGGAGAACGCAAGCGGATGCAGCAAGAAGATCAGACCTAGCAGCACGTCGATGATGGCGTAGGCAAGCTCCCAGCCGCTACGCGGCATGATATTGCGCAGCCTGATGTAGCTGATGATGTCAAACACGCCCGCCAC
>ERZ1027063.832-NODE-832-length-12396-cov-5.058585_pt1 | contig 12396 bp, 7 predicted proteins | sample MGYA00519423_ERZ1027063 | MGnify/ENA primary metagenome ERZ1027063 (study PRJEB26926, sample SAMN06164493) | human gut metagenome | biome: ENVO:00009003; feature: ENVO:2100002; material: ENVO:00002003 | host: Homo sapiens | place: USA | collected 2012 ...
CTACACCTATTAAGTCGTCGGCAGCGTCAGATGTGTATAAGAGACAGAGGTGATACAGCTGCACAGCAGTAATGATAGTAATATTTAATATTTCTGCTAATTAATTTCGCAAAAATCTAAATGCAATGGAGACCCCTTATGAAAAAAGTTGTAAAAAGAATAGTAAACATAATAATTGACATTATTGTGATTTTGATTCTGGCGGTGTCGATTTTAATCGTTACATTGTCACTAACTTCCAAATCATCAGGGGTCCCCAATGTTTTCGGTGTTGCACCCCTCAGCGTTCAGACTGATTCAATGGAGGACACAATTAATGTTGGTGATTTAATTTTCAGTGATGTTACAAATGACCCTTCATATGAATATCAGAAAGGTGACATTGTTACATTCCCAATCACAGTCAACGGTGAGACCGTTCTTAATACCCACCGAATTGTAGAGGTTGTTAAGGATGAAAACATTACCTACTACAGAACACAGGGTGACAACAAGAAAACCAACCCGGAGCCCGATAAGGATCTTCAAACCTCTTCAACTATTGTTGCCAAGTACACAGGTACGAAGATTGGCGGCGTGGGTAACTTTTTAAGCTTTATCAGAACTCAGCCTGGATTTTTCCTCTGCGTTCTGCTTCCGATGATTATTTTCTTTGTTTATGAGGCAGTCAGAGTTATTCTCAACCTCCTTGCCTACAATAAGGAAAAAACTCTCGAAGAGGCTAAGCTTGCGGTTGATTCCGCCGAGCTTACCGAAGAACAGAAAAAGAGAGCTATTGAGGAATATCTTGCCTCCGTCGGAGAAAATCAGGACAAGGCGGAAAATGAGTCCGAAGTACAAACACCTGCTGACGGCAATAATTCCGCTGATAATTCTGATTAAGTTATGACAAATTTGTCCCTAACGCATTCATAGCGTTTATCGTAACGATATATTTCTTTCTCAGTCTCAGAGCTGAGAAAGAAATACAGTTACATACTGTAGGGGCGGTCATTGGCCGCCCACCTTGAAGAATCTGTCCTTTATGACAGATTTCAGATAGGAATTTAGAAATGTGTTCTTACACAAAAGATGAGAGTAGATTTTTTTAAGGAGACGAAGTACCGTGGATACAGTATTTAAATTTCTTTTTGAATTTCTCGGTCAGTTTTTTGGCTCATTATGGTCAATAATCACCGGGTTATTTGGCGGAGTAGGCAATGCCTTTGATTTTTCCGCTTATGTAAACATTATTAATGCCTATACCACGGAGCTTGGCGGCCTCGCATGGGTGATTGCGATTATTGCCATTGTGCTTCTGGTTGCTGTGCTAGCACTTTGCGTATGGCTTATTGTCGTCGCTGTAAAAAAGTTTATTCGTTCGCACAGAAGGAGAAAAGATACAGATTCTCTTGTTAAAGAGGTTCAGGCACTCAACAAAGAGGTTATGAGACTTAACCTTGAAAAGGATAAGATTCTCTCTATGAAGGTTTCACAGATTGGTCTTAACCCCAACGAGATTTCAGAGCTTACAGGCGAAGAAATCGAGTCGCTCAACAACGGCGAAGAAGAGGACACAGGCGAAAGCCGTTTCTACAAGCTTACGGAAATCGACAAGCTTTGGGCAGATTATGTTCCGCCGGTTTATGACAACGATATCACACTTCCCGAGTTCTGTGAGCGTTTCAGACTCTTTGCCTGCTCACAGCTTGGTCTTTACTACGATATTAAGCTTATCAGACTTTTTGTTGCTGCGTTTGCGTCTACCAGACTTATTATCCTTCAGGGTATTTCAGGTACAGGTAAAACTTCACTTGCTTACGCCTTTGGTAAGTTTGTAAACAATCCTTCAATCGTTGCTTCCGTTCAGCCGTCATGGCGCGACAGAACAGAGCTTTTCGGTTACTTCAACGAATTTACAAAGAAGTTCAACGAAACCGAGCTTCTCCGTGCAATGTATGAGGCATCGTATAACGAAAACATCTATGCGGTAATCCTCGATGAGATGAACATCGCAAGAGTTGAGTATTACTTTGCAGAAATGCTTTCAATTCTTGAAATGCCGTCAAGAGATGAGTGGGTTGTTGATATCATCCCGAACTCTTGGCCGTCTGACCCGAAGCATATCGTGAACGGTCAGCTCAAAATTCCGCCGAATATGTGGTACATCGGTACTGCGAATAACGATGACTCGACATTTGCTATCACAGATAAGGTTTATGACCGTGCTATGCCGATTAACATCGACACAAAGGGTGTTCCTTTTGAAGCACCTCTCACAGACTCTGTATACATTTCATACAAACATTTTGAGTACATCCTCAATGCCGCTAAGGTTCAATTTGTTGTTTCGGAAGAGAACCTCAAAAAGATTGCCCTTCTGGATGATTATGTTATTGAGCATTTCCGCATAGCTTTTGGTAACCGTATTGTAAAACAGCTTCGTGACTTTGTTCCTGCTTATGTCGGAACAGGCGGTACAGAGCTTGACGGTCTTGACTATGTTCTTGCCCGCAAGGTATTTAGAAAATTTGAGTCACTCAATCTTTCATACATTCGTGATGAAATAGATGGCCTTTGTGCGTATATTGACGAGCTTTTCGGCGAAGAAAATATGACTGAGAGCAAGGATTATCTCCGTATGCTCAAGAAGCTTGTATAATTTTAGCAATTCAGGGCGAACTCTGTTCGCCCTTTGCTTGGTGAAAGGACTTTGTTCCTTTAGCGGTAAAACTATCTGATTGGAGAAAAATCAATGGCTGATTTTGGTAAATATTTCAGAGCATATATGTATATGCAGGACATTCTGAAAAATGATTTTACTTACAATTACATAACAGAAGGCCTTAAGGACGGCGATAAGGGCGAGGATAAGCTCGACGGTAAGACCAACGAAAAGGTCATTGATATGGAATGGGTTGTTGCCATTGAGGAAACACTTCCGTACATTCAGAAAGCAATAGACGAACAGCGCCGTTTTATTAAGCAGGTTGACAATGTTGTTAGAGTTGAGCTTGCAAAAAAGATTGGCCCCGAGTCTGTTAAGCACCTTTCGCAGCACACTAACTTTATCGCCAAGGTTGAGGGTGATATGGTAACGCCTAACAAAATCCTCACAATTGAGCGTGAAGAAAGCTTTGCTATTTATGAAAACCGTGTGCTTATGACGCTGATTCGCAAAGCGCTTCATTTTGTTGACGATAAATATTCAAAAATGAAAGATGTGCCGAACGACAGCTATAATAAAATTTCTATGGTTCGCCACATTGATTTTAATGAGAAAAAAGTCGATTTTAATCTTAACTATATAAATGAATCTCACGAAACTCTTGCAGATGACCTTGATGTTCTTGATGTTTCTCAGCTTTCGGACTTTGACAGAATCAGAAGAATCAGAACAACCCTTAATGAGTTTTTAAACACTCAGTTGATTAAGGAAATCTCAAAAGAGCCTGAGGTTCGTCCTCCGCTCACGCAGACCAACCTTCTCAAAAAGAACCCCAACTTTAAAAAAGTGGTTGAGCTGTGGAACTTTCTCGACAGCTACAAGCGTAAAGGCTTTGAGGTCGTAAGCGAGGAATACAACGGCAAAATGACAGATACTGTTCAGCAGGATGTTTACTTTGCGATGGGATTCCAGCATTTTATGATGTCTATTGCTACAAACCCGGGACTTCGTTCAATCCTTAAGGAACAGTACGACGCTGAAAATGCACGAATTGCCGAGGAAGAATCAAAGCCGCAGAAGACCCGCGAGGCGGTTATGCAGGCACAGCTTGATGCTGTTCGTAAAGAGGAGATGGAAATCCGCCTTCGTGAAATCCGTGAACGCGAAAAGAAAATTCTTGACCTCACGAATGAAATCAAGAATTTAAAGGTTATAATTGATCAGAAAGAACAGCAGATTCTCACTCTTAGGGGCAGGGTTTCTGCTCTTGAAGACCAACTTCAAGAGGTTAAGAAAGAGCTCCAGCAGACAAAACTCAAGTTGATGGAGGCAGAAAAGAGAATTGCCGAGCTTGAGGAAGAAAATCAGCAGTTAAAAGATACTATTGAAGAGTTGAATAAAGCGATTGATGAACTCAATCAGACTATTGACACACTCAATAAAAAAATAGTAGAATTAAATAACAGAATTCTCGTGCTTGTGCAGGAGAATGCTCGTTTGCAGACAAAGGTGAAAGAGCAGGAAGCTGTTATCGCCGAGCAGAAGGCTCATATTGCAGAGCTTGAAACTCAGGTTGCCGAGCAGCTTGCAAAGATTGCCGCTCTTACGGAAAACCTTGAAAAGTGCCATGCGCAGATTGAAGAGGATAACCGCAGGATTACCGACCTAACCGAGAAAAATGAAAATCTTACGGAAACACTTCAGAATGAGCGTGTTCAGCACAGGGACACAGTCAATAAAATGAATGCCGATTTTGCTGAAGAAAAGCAGCAGATGAACGACGCTCATTCGGCAGAGGTTGAATCGCTTAACCATAAATTCAACGATGCAGAGGTTGAACATAACACTTATGTAGCAAAGCTGAATGCGGATTTTGCCGCAAGGGCAAATGAAACCGAGCAAAAGCATCTTAAAGAGCTTGCAGATAAAGAAGAAACTCACAAGAAGGAACTTGTTGAAATTAAGGAAGCCAACCTTAAATCATCAGCCGCAAGCAATGCCGCTCACGCTTCTGAGCTTAAAAAGGCTTATAAGTCGGTTGACAAAAAGGTTGAGCTTGCAGAAAAAGCTTGTGAAAAGCGTATGAAAGCCAAGGTTGCCGAGGTTAAAAAAGAGGCTCAGGCTGAAATTCGCAAAGCCGAAAAGAAAGCAAGCGAAAAAATCAGCCTTGCTAAGGATGAAATTAAATCTGTCAAGGATACAGGCGATTTGTTCGTTCGTGACTACGGTTTCGGCAGTGTTGCAGTTGTTTCAAAATATGCCGATGAGCTTGTTAAGTTCGGCAAAGCTACTGTTGCAGATGAGCTTATAAACGCACAGAAAAGCGTTAGATCTCTTTGCATATGCAGAAGTAAAAAGGGTGTTGTGCTTGCAGGCTTTTCACAGAGCGGCGCAAGCGTATATAATGTTTATAAAAAGCAGGCAGATCTTACTGTTGCATTTAACGATTTGTGTTCAATGCTGAAAGGTATGAGCAATCTGCCGATTGTAATTACATTCTCCGGTGTTGACAGACCGTTTGTGATGAATTTTGAAAACATTGTAAGAGATGCAACCAAAAGAAAAACAACTGTTTTCCATAACAAAACTCTGAAAGCAAACGGATTTGTTTCAGTTTACTTTGGTAAAGAATAAGGGGCAAAAATGAAAAACTCTACTGCGCCCAACAGAAAAACGGGCAGAATGATTGCTAAAAATTTAATAGTTCTGTTCACTGTTGCACTTGCCGGCTTTTGCGGCATTCAGGCGTGGTTTACGGATAACCGTTCAGCCAAAGCCAACGGTATAGAGGTTGAGTGTCAGGCACCTGACGGTATTGAAATTGCTGTTGTTGGGCACGGTGACCCCGCTCCTACCAAATATACAGTGGGTAATATTACGCTTAATAAAACTGATTACCCATTTCTTGAGAAACTTCAGTTGACCGAAATAACCGGTGACGGTACATATTTTAGCAAACCGTCTTTGATTCAATCAGGCGGTCAAGCCCATGTTAATCCAGATGGAGAGTGGAGTGAGCCTGCTGCAAATGAGCATTATTTGTCATTTGACCTTTACATTCGTTCAAAATCGCAGTATAATATATCAATAGGCAAAAAATCAACAATAAAACCGGATGCTCCTCAACTCACAACTCAAGACGGTACGGGCATTAAAAATAAAAGCAAGTACGGTAATTTTTCAAGAGATTCCGTAGTTGGTGCGGTAAGATTTTCGGTTGTTGACTATAAATCCGCTCCTCCTTCAAAAAAGCTCCTGTGGTTGCCGGCTCCGAATATCTTGTTGAAGCAGACGACTGACGAGTACACTTTGTCAGACGATATGCCAAGCGGAGAATCGTACAGTCATGTATACTATGACACGAATAGAGTACAACACACAGTCAGCAGTACTGATGTTGATAAGGCGTTTGTTGTGAATAATGATGGTTTTGACGGCGGAAAATTTACCTATGAGCTTGGTCAAAACCAAAACATTGCACAACTTAACAAGTCCTCAGAAAATGATCAATTCTACAGTGCTATGGTAACCTGTAATATGTGGATTGAGGGCGAAGACGCAGAGGCAAGACTTGCTCTTGTAAACGGAAAGTTTAAAGTTAATCTTGTATTGACAAAAGAAAGTTGATTTTATTTAAAGTAGGAAAGGGGAATTTTTGATGAAGTTGAAAGATAAGTTTTGTGACTTTCTCAACGGTTTAGTTGACTCAAGACTGAATAACACAAAAAAGGTCACAACTTCATATGTTGCTCTTTTTCTTGTTTTAAGTATTTTCGCAGTATCTACCTTTTCATGGTTCACAATAAGAGATACGGCAACTATTGATTCAGATACCTTTTCTCTTGAATCTGCTGCCGGAATGAGAGTTAATAAGGGTGAAGAAATAAGAAATACAATCACCGTAAAACAGGCAAAGCTGAAAGAAGCATCAAGTGTTGACGGTCGTAATATGTTTTTTCCTGTAGATCGCGGATACGGCGATAAAGGGCAAAGCGTTGACACAAGCGAAATGAAATTTCGTGAAGGCACAGTAGGAGATAAAAATAACGGATACATATACAGCGATTTTACCCTTACCGGTCAAACAGGCGGTCAGGTTGAAGTATATGTAAAAAGTTACAAAGTTGAGGTAACAAATAAATATACAAAAAAGACAGAAGTTTATGACGGTGCAACACATATTACTGTTGACGGCAACAAAAAGCCATCGACATATCTGGCATATCAGAATCCTTGCCCAATAAGGATTGCATTCATCAGAAACAGTGCTGAGGCTTCGACCGTTATTGATCCCACTGCAATTATTGACAACTACGCTGACGAATGTCAGGCAGTAAGCTCTGTTAATTCGCTCGGCTCGGCAACAACCACTAAAGCAAAGGGCAGGTCATTTTCCGACTACTATTTCGGCACAGGTGCTCCTCTTTTTACTCTTGACGGTCTTAAATCCCAAAACATAACCATGGTTGCTTGGCTTGAGGCAACCGGAGAGAACTGTGACGCTTACGAGGGTCAGAATGTGTCAATTACAGTTGAACTTGAAAGTAACTGGAAAGATATGGAATATGTTACTTTCGTTGACAAAACAAAAGGTGATGCTGACAATGACGAAAATACGGAACTCATGTGGGTTGGCAATGCCGGATGTTTCCTTGTTATGACCTATTATGACGAAAACTTTCAAAATCCAAAGTCAGTAGTAATGAGTGCGTCAAAGACTAAGGTTAATGCTGAGGGAAAACCACAACCTATTGAATGGATAGCTTATCTGCCAAAGGATAAAATAACAAACATATCTTTTATGCGATATAGTAAAGTAAAAGAGAAAATTAAGCTTGACGGAACTAATGAGGTTGAGGTAGGCAGAATATATAATGTATGGCATACAACAGCTGAAGTAAATGATTGGATTAAAGCAAATAATAGTGGCAAAGGTGAAAAAGCGTTTAATTGGTCACATCAAATAAATAAAGAACACGGTCTTCAGACATACCGCACAGATGACGGAACTGAAAAAGGAAATAAAGAAAATACCTATTATGCCGTACACGGTAACGGTTACGGCGATACCCCTACTGTTGCTGAAAATGTTGCCCCGTGTATCGGATATTGGGGTACAAAGTATCCCAAAAATTCAGGCGGCAGTGTTGAACCGACTACAACCGAACAACAGCCGACAACCGGAGATGCATATGCAGAGGCGGATATCGTAATTGATAACAAATTATGGTTTAATGATTATAATTGGTATAACGGCGGCGGAGGTCTGAGAAATCTGCTTAGTCAGAATGTTTTTGTACTAAAAGCCGTATTTAGCGATACACACGGTAATGAAACCGCTTATGCAATGAAACCGGAGAGCAGCGGAGATAAGTGTAAACTAAATAGGACAAGTGTTAAAGCCGGTTCGAAGCTTGTCAGATTTGATTTGTATATTTCTGATACAGATACAAAAAAATGCGAATATGATGTGCCTGATACCATTCAGCATACATTTGTAGTGCGTGAAGGTGGCAGTTCTTATAACATATCCTATGAATTGGTAAATGAAGGATCTGGCAAAATCATAAAAGCAGGCAATTGGGAAAATTAATTGATTAACACATTAAGGAGGTGTCACGATGAGAGAAAGACTTGCTCTTTTAAGGGAGTATTTGAAAAACAGACTTGCATTTGGCAAGAATAAAAAAACAAGAAAAGGTTTTATACTCACTATGGTGGCACTTGTTGAAGTACTCGCCATATCGGTTGTGTCCGTTTCGGCTTGGGTTGAAACTATTTCAACAATCACAATTAAAGCTGAGGGCGCAAAAATTGACAACTATGTTTATACTAATGCCGATATTGGCAGTGGTGATGGTTATTCAAACAAAATCATTGACTTGACTAAATATTTCCGTGCTGCGGGTGGAGTGCATCTTGCTTCGGCTTCAAGTGCTGACGGTGAAAATATATTTTTTCCAATAAAGAAATCAGGTGCTTCTGAGTTTGGTGTTGGCTCTTACAGATGTGCGGATGTAAACGATAAGAATGTTAATTATATTGACTTTTCATTTAATGTAAAGGTTGATGAAACCTTTAAAGCGGATCATGCAGAATTTTACCTTGATCAAGTACCTAAGATAACTATAGGTGGTGAAAATGTTTCAGGAAACCTTGTAAGAATGGCAATTACAGATACCGATACTCAAAATACGGTTGTATGCGGTTCTAATGCCGGTGACGGAAATGTTGTAAATAAAGCAGATGGCACTAACGCTCCTGAGAATGTTCAAGCTTTTAGCGATTTTGTTGTTAGTTCTGAACCTAGACCAACGGAGTTGTTTCGGGTTGATAGAGGAAGCAGTAAAACAATAAATATTAAAGTGTGGCTTCAGGATGATAAGGCGGCTACTGCATATGCCGGTAAAACTGTTTCAATAACTGATGTTAATATTGTAACTCAGAACAAAAAAGGCAATAAAGTGTATTTTGTTGACCGTACTGTAAATGATACCACAAAAAATTGGACAAAGAATGTAACATTTCAGCAGGGTAGCAAAACTTCTGTAGCGATGAAGTTTGATGCGAAGTCGCATACATATTACTGTGATTATACACCCGCCGCTGACGATACAAAAGTTAAGTTCACCTCGGGAAGTGTTACTTGGGCTACTGATATGAAGTCGCTCAATTCAGGCGACAGTATGTACTACACCGCCTATGGCGATCATAATAACAGTAATGCCGGATACGGTACATGGGGCGAAGTGATTGAAATCAGTGTTTCAAGCAAAAACGCCGATGTACTCCCTGATACAGGCAATGTTTCAAGTGTATATATGGTTCCGGATAAAAATGACTCTTACAGTAAAGTCAGAATGCCATTTACTGCTGACAAGAAAAACTGGGTCGGTTATATTGCAAAGGAAAAGGCAGACAACATGACTTTTTCTTTTACAAATAACGGTAATACATATAAAATTCCTGCTCCTAACAGAGGCAATTCAACGCTTTTTGTTGTTACTTCTGCTACAACAGGTTATTGGGATCCACCTGCTACTATTACTGTTACTGCAGGCAAGAAAGATGCAGGAGATCCTAAAGTTAGTTATGATGGTTTGACAAGTACTACAATTTCTGTAACCCCCGGTACAAAGGTTAAGCTAATAGCAAATCCTAAAAAAGGTTTCGTATTGAAAAACTGGGTAAACAGCGATACAAGTGCCGTGGCAGACGGCATTGACAGCAACGGTTATTTTACCCCGACAGCTTCAGGTAACTATAACTTTACAGCCGTTTATGTTGAGTCGTTGACATTTGAGGCTTATGTCAGAACATATGACGGTGCAAACCTTTCTGAAAGCACAAATGGCGGCTCAGTTGAAATTAAGTGTGGAAACCAAAACTCGACTGTGGATTCCAACGATGGAACACACATTACACTCAATGCTGTTAAGGGCAGCACAGTTACATATTACGCAAAAGCTAAAGACGGATATGTTTTTGACGGCTGGTACACAGATGAAGCCTGTGAGAGTATTTCGGAGAGTTCGAGCGATAAATATGAATTGGCTAATGTTGAGGTTTCCAAGAAGTTGTATGCGAAATTCAAAGTTGATACTTATACTGTAGAAGCATACACTCAGCACGGTAATAACGCTCCCTTTGATAAAGCCGGTAAGGTGTCTTTTGACAATAATAAATATGCGTCGAAAGTAACAACAACGGTAAATCGTAACGGAGAAGTAACTTTTTATGCTAAGCCTGAAAGCGGCTATGCTTTTATCGGTTGGTATGAGAGTAAAGATGCAGCAGATCCGAAGGTAGCGGTTAAAGATTGTATCTTAGATAACGGCGTCTATTCTACAAAAATGACGATACAATATTCTGATGTAAAGACATATGCACTGTATGCAAGATTTAAGGCTTTGTATACGGTAGAAGCCAAAGCAATGTACAACAACGGAAATGTTGTTACAGCCGGTACTGTACAGGTTGGCAACGAAAAAGCCGATAAAATTTCGAAAGCTCCCGTTATGGAGGGCGAAAATGTAACAGTTAAGGCAAGTGCCAATAACGGTTACAAGTTTGCCGGTTGGTATAAGGACGAGGCTTGTAATGAACCGTATTTCGATGAAAACAACAATGTTTCACCTATAACCTTAAATAAAGTTAGCAAGGGAATCACTCTGTATGCTAAGTTTGAGTTGGAGACTACTGAGTCAACAACAACAATCTATTTTGAACCCAGAGATGGATTCAGCACTTATAATGCATATGTATACAGCGATTCAGGGACTGAATACAAAGGTGGATGGCCGGGTAAGGTTGCTGATTATGATGATATTACAGGCTATTATAAATTAGAATTTACAACTTCTGATAAAGGTAAATTCAGAGTTATTGTAAACAATGGTAGTGGCACTCAGTATCCAAGCAATAGTGGACTTGAGGGTACAATCGGCAAGACATACCTCTTTGAGAGTGGCTCACCTGAAGCACTTGTAGAATATGTTCCGAAACCTAAACCTATTACTTCGATTGATATAAATCTGGTCGACAGTACTAATAATAAATGGCTATCAAACTCAACCCCAAAAATGAGACTTGTATTACCTGACGGAAGTTATCGTGATCTTAGTTCATTCAAGGACCAAACCAATTGGACATGGAAGGATATACCTGCTAATGTAACTTCGTTTACAATTCAGCGTATAAATCCTAATACTGATAATGAGGTTTGGAATAGTTGGAATACAGGTGACAGAGGCACAATGACAACCTACAACGCAACCGGAGATGGGACGGGTAACTGGCAGTAAATCTGCAAAACAAGTAATTCAACGGAGGTGAAACCATGAAGAAATCTAAATTTACACTTGTTATTGTACTCGGACTTGTACTGTGTTTGTTGTGTGGAACAACTACGACTTTTTCGTGGTTTAATCGTCCTGAAGTGCAAAAGGGCGACTCCCTCTCTTGGAGCGGAGATTACAATGTGACCAACGGAAAAAATATTACTGCTGTTACTTATGCTGCTTCAAAACCTGACGGCAGTGAGTATAGTACTGCTCCGTTTGATTTTAGTGGTTTGAAAACTGTTTCCGCCCATGAAACAAAATATTTCTGTACAGAGGTAACGAACACGGGAACTACACCGCAGTCAATTTCTTTGTTCCTTAATAATTCGGAAACTAACAAACTTTCTGTCGGTGTGAACAGCCCCCTCAGAACCTACAGGAGATTTGCCTCCGATTCACAAACATCCTTTGTTTCCAAGACACAGTGTAATGTGAATAAGAAGAATGTGTATGTTGGTTTTGTTACTGCTGATTCTTTACCCGAAGATTTGCAAGCTGACCGTAATAATTTAAATCCCGGTGATTATTTTCTGCATTGTTGGAATGGTCAGGGCGCCGTTGATGCAGGCGTGAATAATAGCTTTTTAAAATCAGATGTGGAATATACTCTTGCTACACCAGGTTATTCAAATTTTAAAGCTAATTATGATATTTATTATTGTACTTGTAATTATATTAGTGCTTCTTGCACTTTGCGTTGTAAGAATCGTACCACAGGCGTATGCAATGGTTATTGAGCGTCTTGGCGGCTATCTGACAACATGGAATGTGGGAATCCATTTCAAAGTCCCGATTTTAGACCGTGTAGCAAAAAAAGTGCTGTTAAAAGAGCAGGTGGTGGATTTTGCACCGCAGCCGGTTATCACAAAGGATAATGTAACGATGAGAATTGATACGGTCGTATTT
>ERZ1027063.836-NODE-836-length-12366-cov-4.846398_pt1 | contig 12366 bp, 13 predicted proteins | sample MGYA00519423_ERZ1027063 | MGnify/ENA primary metagenome ERZ1027063 (study PRJEB26926, sample SAMN06164493) | human gut metagenome | biome: ENVO:00009003; feature: ENVO:2100002; material: ENVO:00002003 | host: Homo sapiens | place: USA | collected 2012 ...
ATCTACACCTATTAAGTCGTCGGCAGCGTCAGATGTGTATAAGAGACAGGGATTGATGCTGTGCAATGGCATTTTGAGGATATTATCCGTGACCCGCAGATTGATCCGGTAGAAGCATTGGCCTTGAAAAGAAGAATTGATAAATCAAATCAGGACCGTACAGACCTGGTGGAATTAATTGATAGCTACTTTTTAGACAAATACAAAGAGGTAAAACCTCTCTCTGACGCAACGATTAATACGGAAAGCCCTGCATGGGCAATTGACCGCTTGTCAATTCTTGCATTGAAAATTTACCACATGCAGCAGGAGGTGGAACGTACGGACACTACCGAGGAACACCGTGCTCAATGCCAGACTAAGTTGAATATCCTGCTGGAACAACGCAAAGACCTTTCTACGGCTATTGAACAGTTGTTGGCTGATATCGAAGCCGGAAGAAAATATATGAAAGTATATAAACAGATGAAGATGTATAATGACCCGGCATTAAATCCGGTGCTTTATGCGAAAAAATAACGAATGGCGCGTATTCTCATTATTCGTTTTTCAGCTCTTGGCGATGTAGCCATGACAATCCCGGTAATACATTCGCTGGCTGTGCAATACCCGCAGCATGAAATAACAGTGTTAAGTCGTGCTGTATGGCAGCCACTCTTTCAGGGGTTGCCTGCCAATGTGGGTTTTGTCGGAGCTGATTTAACAGGCAAGCACAAGGGGCTTTGGGGCTTGAATAGCCTTTATTCGGAATTGAAAGCAATGCATTTTGATTACATTGCTGATTTTCATCATGTACTTCGTTCTAAGTATTTATGTTTGCGATTCCGTCTTGCCAATAAACCGGTAGCTTCCATTTGTAAAGGAAGGGCAGGCAAAAAGAAGCTGGTTCGCCGTCATGATAAGGTGATGGAAAATCAGAAGAGTTCTTTTCGTCGTTATGCCGATGTACTTGAGAAGCTAGGTTTACCGGTACTATTAAATTTCTCTTCTATTTATGGCGAAGGAAAAGGAAACTTTGCGGAAATAGAACCAGTCACAGGGCCTAAAGAAGATCAAAAGTGGATTGGTATAGCTCCTTTTGCCAAACATGCAGGTAAGATTTATCCGTTAGAACTGCAGGAGCAAGTTATAGCACATTTTGCTGCCAATCCCAAAGTAAAGGTTTTCCTCTTTGGAGGCGGTAAAAGCGAGCAGGACGTATTTGATGCATGGATTGCTAAATATCCTTCTGTCGTTTCAATGATCGGTAAACTGAATATGCGTACCGAACTGAATCTGATGAGCCATCTGGACGTGATGCTTTCAATGGATTCTGCCAATATGCATTTGGCATCCCTGGTCAATATTCCGGTTGTCTCTATTTGGGGAGCCACCCATCCTTATGCCGGTTTTATGGGTTGGAAACAATTGCCGGTCAATACCGTGCAACTCGATTTGTCATGCCGTCCCTGTTCTGTATATGGTCAGAAGCCTTGCTGGCGAGGTGATTATGCCTGTTTGAGGGATATAAAGCCGGAGCAGGTCATTGCGAAAATAGAAGGGCTTGTAGATTAATCCTTGCTGAAGTTCAAATTAGCTGTTTATTGAGCCGAAAGAGCGTAGAATCAAATAATGATGAAAGAGATACAACGAAAGAAAAAGGTACTGATAGATCTTACGAATTATGGTAGTCTCACAGCCGGCTTCGGGCAGATTGCGGCCAACTATGCAACCGCCTTTTCGTCTATGCCGGTAGATGATCTTCATTTTGTATATTTATTGCGGCAGAAATATATGCAGGAATTTGGTCCGAATGTGACCTCTGTTCCGGTACGTCGTATCAATAAGTTTTTTCCTTTTACCCTTCCCAAGGTAGATGTATGGCATGCGGTGAATCAACAGCGCAAGCTGTTGCGTATTGCCGGTGGTACAAAGTTTATCTTTACTATACACGACTTTAATTTCTTAACAGAGAAAAAGCCCTGGAAGGCGAAAATGTATCTTCGCCGGATGCAGAATAAGGTCAATAAAGCAGCGGTCGTGACTACGATCTCTCATTATGTGGCAGATGTCATTCGGCAGCATGTAGATTTGAAAGGGAAGGAGATCCGGGTCATCTATAATGGAGTGGAGAGAATCGATACATTGGAAGGAATAAAGCCGTCGTTTGCTACAGGGCGTCCTTTCTTTTTTACGATTGGACAAATCCGTAGAAAAAAGAACTTCCATCTCTTGGTTGACGTAATGCGTTATTTCCCGGAATATGATCTATATATTTGTGGCGATGCTCATTTTGCTTATGCTGAAGAAGTGCGCAATCTGATCCGTGAGAATCAGCTCACTAATGTCTTTTTGACGGATGTTATTTCTCAAAGCGAGAAGATCTGGTTATATCGGAACTGTGAGGCATTCCTGTTTCCTAGTGAGGGAGAAGGCTTTGGATTGCCGGTGGTGGAAGCTATGCAATTTGGGAAGGCTGTATTTGCTGCTAATCGCACTAGTTTGCCGGAAGTTTGTAATGGACACGCTATCATGTGGGAACATTTGGATACAGAATCTATGGTGGAAAGTATCCGGGAGCATCTACCTGATTTTTATAAAGATAAGGAACGCTTGGAGAAAATCAAGGAACATGCCGCTTCATTCAGTTACGAGAAGCATATACAAGCCTACCTTGATTTATATCGGGAGTTAGCTCAATTGCCTTAGTATTGGAATCAATTGCTCGTATACCTTTTCGGGAGTAATTAATGCAAAACGCTCCTCATAGGGTAATGTCGCCTGTTGTTCCGGTGGAAGAATGTCGTCAGGACTAATTCCTTCGGCGAGTACGGAATTGGCGGGTAACCACATTGACTTTGACGCACTTGGTGAATAAATGGCAAATGAAGGAACTCCAAGAGCTTGGGCGATGTGTCTGGCTCCTCCTTCGTTCCCGAAGTAAAATGAACAGTTGGCACAAAGTGCTGCCAGTTGTCGTAATGAAGAAGCTTGTATATCGATCTTGATACGTTCCGGACATCCTAATTCCTTGTAGATATTTCTGGCATCTTCTTCTTCGTACCCCGGCGCGTAGTTGAAGATCATTTGTATGTCCTTGTATTCCTCTAATATTCTTTTCAGTGTGGCTACCATGAACTCCGTATTCCATTTTTTATGGATGAGTTTGGTTGTGACTCCTATTAATAACACAGGGCGTGCAAAATCAATCCCTTCCTTTTCCATATAATATCGGAAATCTTCTTTTTCCCGGTCAGTCAGATATAACTTGAATTCTTTTGTGTATTGAATAGGTCTGATCTTTTCTAATGGTGCTGCAAGCAATAGATTGCGTTGTACCATGTCAGTTGTCAGATTCTTACTGTAAGTGTCTGTCCGGTAGTTCAGTAGAAAATGTGTATATCCTTTAATGCGTCCTATCCGGAAAGGGGTTCTTAATGAAAAAAGAGAGAAAAAAAGAGTCCGGATAGTAGAGCGCATATCGATGATTACATCGTATCTGTTTTTATGCATTACCTGCCATACTTTTTTTATATAAGCAGTGAATGGTTTATTCTCATTCTTGTCAAATGTAATGACTTTATCTATATCCGGATGCCCCTCATAGAGTGGAGCAATATTTTTATTAAGCACGAAGTGTATCTCTGCATCGGGAAAACTTTTTTTCAGCGTGCTGCACAATGCAACAGCCAGAATTGAGTCGCCTATTTGTCTAAATCGAATAATTAGAATTCTTTTGATTGGTTTCATGCTTAAACTTCCTTATGCTTTTTATCGTGCAAACATAACTAAAAAAAAGCATTTATGTCTAAATATAAATGAAAAGAAAAAAGAAAAAATGACTAAAGCGGTTCGTAACAGGACTTATATGTAGAGAGAGTTAGCCAATCTTTGTGAGAAAAGAGAAAAATATAGTCGGAATATGGCCTAATTTCTTTATCTTTGCTCAATCTTTGTAATTAGTATTATATAGGAGAGTGTAATGAGAGTGATTGTAAATCCCAAGTACGCACATTTGCAGAAGGAGATAGAAGAAATTCCAAGGTCCTTCCAGAAAGAAAGAGATGTGGTGTATGATGGTCGTAATGTTTTAAAACGAATTGGCTTGGGCAGTATTGATGTTGTGGTGAAGAGCTTTAAGAAGCCTCACATCATCAACCGCGTTGTATATTCGTTTTTCCGGCAATCAAAAGCAGAACGTTCCTATATTTATTCTATGGAGATCCAACAGCATGGTTTTGACACTCCGGAGCCAGTGGCTATGATTGAACAATTTCAGAATGGTCTTCTTTCACATAGCTATTATATTTGTTGTTATGATGGTGGCGAAACTGTCCGTTCCCTGATGGATGGGAAAGTAGAGGGAAATGAAGATAAACTTTCTGCTTTTGCGCGCTACACTGCTGCTTTGCATCAGGCAGGTATTCTCCATTTGGACTATTCTCCCGGTAATATACTGATTCATCAGAATGAAACGAATGAATACAGTTTCTCTCTGGTCGACGTGAATCGCATGCAGTTGCTATCGGATATTGATTGTGATATGGTATGCCGTAATATGTGCCGTTTGTGTATTTCGCGTGAGGTACTGACTTACATCATGACAGAATATGCTTCTTTGCGTGGATGGGACGTCGAATCTACGGTCAGTCTGGCCCTTCGTTACAGCGATCAGTTTTTTACTCATTATATTTATCGTCGTGCGGCACGGAAAGAGAAAGAAAAGCATATTGTATCCCTGATTTTATTCTTCCGTTTATACCGTTCCGTACGTAAATTCTTTTCTTGGGAACCGCATATCTCACGTTTCTTATTGAAAAAGGAAAAGCATATCTATGATACATACCTGTGCAAGTATGATTATTGTGAATTGCTTTCTGCTGATTATCAATGATTACTTCTTACTTCCGCGCATCACTACACTGCGGATTTTATGCCTGAAAAACCCTTTTTGATTAATATATGTGCAGTTATGTTTGTCCAGAAATGCAGAGATAACTTCTTCGTCATCACGCAAATGGTATGTGCAAATGGCAAAATCCAGCTTCTGGCAATTTTGGAATAAGTTATTGCATCCGGCCAATGCGTGCCGTTCGGCTCCTTCTATATCCATTTTAAGAAATAGATGTTCATTCGTCTGGTTGTTAAAGAAATCATCTAGTGTTTGCTCTCTCGAAGAATTATGATCGCTCACATACTTCTGGACAATCGTCACTTTATCCTGCCATGGTTCGAAGGTAGCTCTGATGGCTTCCAACCATTGCTCGTCCTGCTCAAACAAATAAACATGTTTGGCTTCTTCGATAATTTCCAATGATGAATATCCTTCGGCACAACCGACATCCACAAATACTTTCCCTGTCACTTCTTTAACGCTGTTGAAGTAATGGTGCGGTGAGCGCCTGTCTTGTTCCATACTCAAAGCCCTATAATATTTTTGAATTTTCTTGGCTGGAGTGCTTTTTCTGAAATAGAGTCGCTTCTTTTCTTTTTGAACATAGTATAAGCCTTTTTCCTCATCTTTCTGTACATCAACAGGCATATTGGCGTATTCATCCTTGAATTCATACAGGTGTCTTGAATATCCATGTTCTTTAATATATTCATAGTATTTCAGATAAGGAGAGCCAGGCTTATATCCTTTCATGAAATAATATGGGAGAGTGCCATATATAAATTTCTTTATTGTATGTTTAAGTACGTTCATTTCATTAGTTTCTTGTAGATGTTTAAGATTTCTTCCGCTTGCTTTTCTTCAGAGAATCTTTTGGCAAATTTTTGCCCCTTTTCAATCATCTCCTTTTTTCTTTCAGTATCGGAGTATATCTGTTTGAAAGCATTGGCCATTCCTTTGATATCGTCAGGATGTACATAGATAGAGTCGGGACCTCCGGCTTCTTCCAGGCAAGATTCAGTCGCGGCCACTACCGGAATACCGGAGTATAGAGCTTCTATAATGGGAATACCAAAACCTTCGAAACGGGAAGGGTATACAAAAATTTCTGCTAACTGATAAAAAGCCGGTAGATCATCAAAAGGAACATTGCTGATGATATGTACCCTTTCTTCCAGCTTATTCTCCTTAATGAAACGTTCAATTTTATCAGTATATTCCGTGTGGCGTCCTACAATGACGAGATGAATCTGTTCAGGAAGCATCGTTAGTGCCTGCACCGCTGAAAGGGCGTTTTTGCGTTCTTCAATACTTCCTACGTTAAGGATATAGTGATCCGGTAGCTGATATTTAGCCCGGATTTCTCTTTTCTTCTCTGCTGCTACAGGATGCATGAATGAAGGATCACATCCCTGATAAACAACTTCTATCTTATCGGCGGGAATCCTGAAATACTCAATAATATCACGCTTGGTACATTCGCTGATAGCAATGATTTTATCGGCATTTTCGCAAGCTTTACGGAATTTGTATGTGTATATTTTCCTGTCGATCGAATGGTAATACTGCGGATAGCGCAGAAAGATCAGATCGTGAATCGTTACAATACTTTTTACCTCGCTTTGATGTATATTCAGGGGCAACTCATTACTAAGTCCGTGGAATATATCGATTTTTTCTTTTTCCAGTTGTTGGGTAACGCCCCATACTCGCCACAATGAACTTAACTTTTTCCAGGAAGAAGTAGTGGGATAAGAAAGCTGTAGTTGCTGATACTGCTTCGTTAATTTGTCCAGTCTCTTGTTTTCCCGTTTCTTGGGGGCATACAGCACATATTCATTCTCCGGATAGAATTGGCATAGGATATTCACTATATAGCGGCTATAATTACCCAGACCGGTGAAATTCTGTACTGCACGTTTTCCGTCAAAACCTATTCTCATTTCTTCTTCTTACCTTTATGTGATTATAATTAGACTTCAAAATTCCGATAAGGTTTATTCAAGTCTAAATAATGGAAATTATGTTGTCTTTGTCCACTTTGTTTAGGTATGGTCATGTAATCTCCATATTTCTGTGACAGATAAGCGTCGTATTTCTGTACTCCCCATACTTCTTCATCTTCAAACCGGATAGGAGTGGGAGTGCCCAGGATATCCTTCGACATGATTCCTTTCATTCCATCATCATAATCGCAGACTAATGCGCATTGGTCGAAATCGTATTTCTTCATCACCTTCCTGATGCTTTCCTGTGCTCCGGTAAGGGTAAAAAACTTTCTGCATAATAGCGGTATCCATGAACTGGGACCTTTCCCATGTTTGTATGGATCGCGATGAATAAGATAAAGTACTCGTTTGTAGAACTCATACTTCGCAAAATGCATTCTTTGCGCCATACGGCTTTCCGGAACTCCATCTAGTGGAAATATATCAATATATACACCTCCCAGATATTTGAGATGCATACGCTCGATTAAGGTTGTGTTGGCATCCTGCACCTTTGCGAACGGAAGAGGATATTCCTTATCATTCTCAGCGCATACCGCTTCGTAAGGTTCCGGTAACCATTCTTTGGCATTAGCCATTAGTAAGTCATAATCAGCTCTTGGCATTCCGATATCCAAATCATCATCCCAGGGGATGAATCCTTTGTGGCGCACAGCTCCCAGCATGGTGCCTGCCATGATGTAATATCGCAGATTATGTTCTTTGCAAACTTTGTCAACAGCTAATAAGTTCTTTAATATGCGAAGCTGTAGAGGGCGGATGTCGTAATTAGCCATTCTATCTGATTTTAATTAATAAAGACTGGCTGGAATCAGCTTCTGTGCCTGTTGAAAGTCTTCTACTGTGTCCAGCTCGGCCGAGAAGAACTCGGTGGTGTCCATAACGTAAAAACTATATCCTTGCGGAATCAGTCTCTCAAAAGCCCGTTCGTAGAATATATTATCCAGCCCTTCGGTAGTAATCATAATTTCCAGTTCCCGGAATAGCGCTTTGGTATATTCAGCTGACATCTTTTCAATGCCGATAGATTCTCCGATAGCATCGGATATCGAGCAGACTTTGCTGATTTCAACGACCTTTTGTGCGTCGTCCACGATGACTTTTATTTCTTCTGCTCCGAGCTCATGACGATTCAGTGCCAATATGTCGTCCTTATCCGAATGAAGCAGTTTCTCTACAATCTGCGGATCAAATACAATGTCGCTGTCTAATAATAAAATCTCCTGCCCATCTGTATAGGAACGGGTGAGCCATAATGAATAGATATTGTTGGTTGATTCATACCTGTCATTATAGATGAAAGTAATATCTTGGGTTGGATAATGTGCCTGTAGAAAATCTACGATTTGCTGCTGGCGATACCCGGTGACAATGATGAATTCATCAAATCCGTTTTGTATCAGAGCATCAAAAGCTCTTTCCAAAAGGCATCGTTCTCCTATTTTGAGAAGACATTTGGGCGTCGTATCGGTCAGCGGGCGTAAGCGTGAAGCTATTCCTGCGGCTAATATTACTGCTTTCATTTGGATGCTATTTCTTTGATTGTATCTATAACGATCCGGTTCTGCTCTGGGCGTCCCAATGTGATACGCAAATGAGTATTGATATCCGGTTCATTCATAAACTTCACTTTATAACTCTGTTCAGCAAAAGCCTTTTGTAAAGCCTCTTTCAGTTCTATCGGGTATTTGATTAAAATAAAATTGGCAACCGATTCATATACTTTGAATCCGGGTAACACGCCGATTTCCTTTTCGTAACGCTCACGGTCTTCATTCATCAGTTTGGCGATGTTTCGGTAGTGTGCGTCCGATTTGAGAGCCGCAATGGCGATATCTTCGGATATCCGGTTGTATCCCAGATATTTATTGCTGTATCTGCTGAATTTTTCCAGCTCCTTACTCATGAATCCGAATCCCATACGTAAACCGGGCAATCCATAAAACTTGGATAAAGTACGGGAAATAATCAAATTCGGATATTTATTAACCAGCTTTTTGATATAACTGGTATCAGTTGAAACAAAAGAAGCGTATGCTTCGTCTATCAATACCACTGTTTGACTGGGTACTTCTGCAAGCAGTTCATCCAATTCTTTCGGAGTTAAACCATTGCCGGTAGGGTTATTGGGAGAAGCTAGTAAAAGAATCTTCGGATTCTCTTTCTGAATCATATCTTTTAGCGTCTCAAAGTCATATTTAAAAGTATTTCCGTCTTCGTAGAGAGGATATTGCAAAGTATGGCCATTCACCTCATCTGCAATTGATTTATAATACCACCATGAGAACTTGGGAATCAACATCGTTTTATTTCCATCTTCTTGAGTCAGGAAGTAGTGTACAGCTTGCTTCAGAATATCTTCTCCGCCGTATCCTAATAAGACTTGTGTTTCATCTATATCATAAAGTTCGGATAAGAAAACAGATAATATACTTTTCTTTCCTTCATCATAAATGCGGGTATAAAAACAAAGTTTATTTATATCGAAGTTTTTTAAAGCTTCTACTACTTCTTTTGATGGACTGTAGTTAAATTCGTTTCGATCTAAAAAGTTCAAATTCTTTTCCATATTAGTTTTGTATGATTCCTTTATCGCACCAGGTTAGTTTCCTGACTTTCGTTTCGTTCAAAATACTGCGGTTGTTGCTCAAATTATCCGTTCCATGTAGTTCGTGATGAAGGTGGAACACAATTCCCGCAAATTTGATGGTACGCTTGCGTACACCGCTATTGATGAGGCGGCACACTAATTCATGATCTTCGCTTCCCCATCCGGTAATAGCTTCATTGTACCCATTGACTTTTAATAAATCCTCTTTCCAGAAAGCCATATTGCATCCTCTGGAATATGAAATATCCCATTGGCGATAATGCTGAAGTAGTGGGCTTAGCCAAGGCAAATGTACTCCGTTGATTGTGTTTTTAGTACCTTTGTCGTGAATAGAGATCATGCAGTTTCTTTCTGCTAGCATCTTTTGGGTTAAACCTTCCCGGATTAATACACGGCTACCGGTTACGAAACTGCCTTTTTTAGCAAAACGTACATGATCTTTGACGAAATCTTTGTGTAAGACGATATCCCCGTCAATTTGTATAATATATTCTTTAGATGCTTTCGCAATAGCTTTGTTACGGATGGAAGCCAGCCTGAAGCCTAGATCTTCATGCCAAACATGAATAATAGGGACTTCGGAGGAGGCTGCTAATTGATGAATTAGTTCTCTTGTATCTTCTTTAGAACCATCATCGGCAATGATAATTTCATCTGGAAGGAGAGATTGACGTAGCACGCTTTTAACGCATAATTCTAATGCGTCGCTTCTATTATAGGTGGATATAATTAGCGATGTACTTATGTTGCTCGCCATTGGTTTATTCATATAATTATTATTAAGTTAGTTAAATAGTTAAGGGGGCTTGCATTAAAATTCTACAAATGTATACATTTTATTTGGTTGTGACAAGCGTTAAAGGCTTTTTCAGGATAGCTACATCAAATTTTATGATTCTTTTTTTGTTCTGGAATTAATAAGTCTACATGCAAGTTCGTTGTCTTTGCGGCTCTAGTAAGTCATCTCTTCATTATAACTATTGGCTTTGTATAAATCTTCTTTCCACTTTTATCAGTCAAATTTGCTAATGCATTAATTATATCTAATACCGCATTTATATATGCCTGATAACTTTTGTAATCTTTTTCATTTATAGAAAACAAAGTTTGAATACGAATTGCGAGATCAGAATCGTCAATATTCTTTTTTAATGGATTGATTACATTAGTTTTAATCCAAAGTTCCATATCTACATCGGTTTCAAATTTTTCAAAAAATGAACTATCAACATTTTGTATAAAAGATTGAATAGCGGCTTGAGCCTTTTCATTTAACTTGCTATATCCAGAAGATTGACCTTGTAAATATGCTTCCAAAATAGGACGAACCTTTTCTGATTCCGTATCAATAGTTTGATTTATCGTTGTATAGGCATCACGAATTGCTTGTTGAAAGTTTGTTGTGCTAAACTATAGTTGTAACACACCGACCTAATAAGATATAATCTTAGGAGGAAACGAGGTATGTTACAGATGAACCAACATTATGAACCAGAATTCAAGAAGAAGATTGTCCGCCTTCATCTTGAGGAGGGACGCTCCCTGAAAGGACTTGCAGCTGAATACGGAGTATCCGAAGCAAGTATATCCAACTGGACAAAACAATTTCGTGAAGAATGCCAGAAAAATGAAGAAGCCCAAGCCGATTATGATTTCATGAAGGAGAACCTTAAACTGAAAAGACAGCTTGCAGAACTCCAAAAGGAAAATGACTTTCTAAAAAAAGCGGCGGCATTCTTTGCGAAGGAAATCGATTAGTGGCTTATCGATTTATTCAGCAGTATGGGCACAAATACGGTGTCCGTTGGTTATTGAAAAGACTGAGCATCCTACCAAATGCTTATTATAATTTTTTGAAGAATAGGAAATCTGAATATCATAAGCGTAAGGAAAAAATCAAGCATGAAATTGTGGACATCTATCACTCTCACAACGGCACTGATGGTTACAGAACTGTGCACGCTTATCTTCTTCGCAAGGGATACAGCATCAGTTGTGTAACTGTCCATAAGTACATGAATACAGAGCTTCAGTTATTTTCAATTACAAGAAAACGCAAAGCATTAGTAAGGCTGGATATCCGTATGATAATGCTCCTATGGAACGTTATTACAATACTCTCAAGAATGAACTGATTAATCATCATTACTATCATTCTGAGAAAGAATTATATACATCCATTGAAGAATTTGCGTATGTTCATTACAATCACGAACGGCCCGCATTCTTATAACAACTATAAAACGCCTTTTGAGGCACGCTACGGGGCATAAACCCTGTAGCAATAAAAATTAGGTCAGAGTGTTACAAAAAAGCTTGACCACAACACTTTTATTATATCAGTCCATTTTCGTTTTCCATTTGCTTTTCAATTTCTTTAATTGTTTCCTTATGACCTCTTGAAATTAATGCAATAATTTCATGTGTAGTCCTTTTTGTCTCCGACAATATTCAATTTTTTCTATATTGTTTATGTTACACAAAATACAAAGTGAAATTTCTACATTTTCAGTATGGGATAAATGACATAAAAATAGATGATGGTTTTGAGCCATCACCTACTGCATAATTTATATGTATTTTTAATACCCAATGACTTCTGTTGACACTTCATCAATCACATCTGATGGTATTGTATAAGTTTTGATGATACAATTCCGATTATTTCTGTAAGCTTCAACTCAAAATCACGACTTACATCATCCGCACCACTAATAGCATGAGCACACTCATGAAGTAGTGTTCCTGCATATTGTTCTAATGATTTTAACTGTTTTCTTTTTATTAGTATCTTATTTTCTCCGGCAATCCATAAACCCAATGTTTCATTAAACAATTCTGATTCATATATTTTTTCAACAATAACTATTTTC
>ERZ1027063.848-NODE-848-length-12226-cov-9.218881_pt1 | contig 12226 bp, 7 predicted proteins | sample MGYA00519423_ERZ1027063 | MGnify/ENA primary metagenome ERZ1027063 (study PRJEB26926, sample SAMN06164493) | human gut metagenome | biome: ENVO:00009003; feature: ENVO:2100002; material: ENVO:00002003 | host: Homo sapiens | place: USA | collected 2012 ...
CCTCCTGGCTCAGGCCGGCCAGCGTTTCCAGACGCTCCATCTCCTTGGCGCGCAGAGCGTCGATCTCTGCCAGACGCTCCTCGGCCTCGGCAGCGCGCTTTTTCAGCTCTTCTTCCTTCTTTTCCAGCGCCTCGGTCTTGCGGTCCAGCGCTGTCTCCTTCTGGTCGATGCGGTTCTCCTGACGGCTGATCTCCGCACGGCGCTGCTTGATCTCCTTGTCGGCCTCTGCCTTCTGGGCATCGACCTCGGCTTTCAGACGGAAAGCCTCGTCCTTTGCTTCCAGAACCGCTTCCTTGCGCTTCTGGTCAGCGGTCTTGATCGCCTCGTTCACCAGCCGGGTAGCCTCGGCTTCGGCGCTGCCGATCTGGGCTTCGGCGGTCTTTTTACGGTTGTTGTAACCAATAAAATAGCCCGCAGCCACACCGACAACAGCAACGATCAAGGCCACGATCACTCCGATCGCGGTCATTGCGTTCACTCTCCTTTGTTTCAATTCAATGCAAAATTAAAAGCAGGAGACGCTGCGCCGCAGGACACGGGCAATGATATAGAAAGAGCTTTCAATGCAAAAAGTGACACCAAAACCATACGCACCACCCAAAACCGGCGGCACGGGCAAAAGCATACGGCTTTTCTCTTTACGGTTCCATTTTATATCAAACAGGCACGCTTTGCCTGAAACGGGTACAGGGTCACACTGAAACCTGCGTACAGCGTCTTTGATTCCATACTACTAAATATAGTACGAAACATTTGCCCGCTTGTCAAGAGGAAAACCCTGCCCGCAGAACATTTTGTGCAGAAAAACAAAAATAAGATGACTGAGGGGGTTCTCTCCTTCAAACCAAAAGGGCTGCCCCGGAGAACGGAGCAGCCCTTCTGGTTTATGATGAAAAGAAGAAAATGAAGGAGAATAGCTTATTATTTGGCGGCTTTTTCGCCCTCCGGGAAGATGATCTTATTCACAAAGAAGAAGATGACCATGGAGATGCCGCCGTTGAGCACGGTGGTGCCGATGTTGTAGATGAAGTCCGGTACCAGCAGACCGGCCACTGCTACCCAGATGCAGTTGATGGAGTTGACGATGCAGGTGATGATGCAGAAGGCCAGCACATACCAGCCGATCTGTTTTGCCAGATCGCCCTTGCTGCGGAACACAAAATTGCGCTGGATGGGGAAGTTGATGCACTCGCCGATGACCATGGCGATCATGTAGGCGCAGAAGTAGGGCAGACCGCCGTGGGTGGCATCGTAGCCGAGGATGTTCCACTTGAAGGTCTCGCCGAACAGGGTGATGTCGATGCCCGGCCAGCCGAAATCCACCACCGGCAGGCTTGCAAAGGCCTTGGGCAGAAATTGCAGCAGCAGGTACTTGAACACCGTGATGAGGTTGGACACGATGACGAACAAACCGCCCTCGCGCACCCACTTGGCAGCGGCGGGGTGCTTTGCCGCGAAGTTATTCCAGAAATTCATAGCCTGCTTCCTTTCAGCTGTTTTTCAAGCGCTCTTCCATGCGGCTGTTCAGCACGAGGTTCTTCACGGCCTCAAAAATCACCCGCACAAGGCCGATGATCCAGAAGCCCTGCAGCTCCATCACGATGCCGTCCACCATGCCCATGCTGATGGCGCCGTTGGTCATTTTGGCCAGCGCCCGCAGAGGCATATTGTACTGGAACAGGATGTTCAGGTCGGGCTTGCCCTTTTTGATGCTGCGGCGCAGCAGGGTGCCCAGCACAGCCGCCGCCAGCCAGCCGATGGGGCTGCGTCCGTGCCCCATCTCGCCCAGCGTCATGTTGCGGTCGATGTGCACCTTGTTCTCCGGGATGGCATGCCCCAGCAGCGCCTCAAACTCCGCGTCCGGCACGTTCTGCACCTGTGCGGTGCGGTAATGCTCCAGATTTTTGCCCGCGTAGGGGTCGGGTGCGCCGGTGCCCGCCACCGTGACGGCGGCAGTCAAGCGGATATCGACGCTGGAAGCGCCCACCAGCAGCTGATAGCTGCCGCCCTCCACCTCCCAGCGGTCGGTCTTGACGTTCCAGTAGCGGAACGCCTTATCGTCCAGCGGGATGGTGACGGTCTTGCTCTCTCCGGCTTCCAGCTGCACCTTGGTAAAGCCCTTCAGCTCCTTGACGGGGCGGAAAACTTTTGCATCCGGCTTTGCCACATACAGCTGCACCACCTCGGCACCTGCACAGCTGCCGGTGTTGGTGACAGTCAGGGTCACGCCGTTTTCGTCTGCTTTCAGGTCACTGTACGCAAAGCTGGTATAGCTCAGGCCGTAGCCGAAGGGGAAGGCGGTGGGCACACCGGCAGTGTCGTAGTAGCGGTAGCCCACATACAGCCCCTCGCGGTACTCCACAGTGGGACCGTCGCCGCCGAAATGCGCCTTTGCGGGGGTGTCGGCGTAGCTGCGCGCCCAAGTCTCCGCCAGCTTGCCGCAGGGGTTCTGCGCACCGGTCAGCACCTCGACCAGTGCGCCCGCACCGGCCTGACCGCCCAGGCAGCCGTAGACCAGCGCCTTGCAGTCCTTGGCCCAACCGCTTTCCAGCGAGGAGCCTGCGCTCAGCAGCACCACCACGTTGGGGTTTGCCGCTGCCACAGCCGCCAGCAGTTCCAGCTGGTTCTCTGCCAGCTTCATGTCGGCGCGGTCGATGCCCTCGCTCTCTTTGATCTCGTCCAGACCCATGCACAGCAGCACCACATCGGCGTTCTTTGCCAGCAGCACCGCCTCGGCCTTCAGCGCCTCGTCGGGCTTGCCCTGCCGGTCAAAGCCCTTGGCGTAGCCGACGCTGTTCAGGCCGCTTTCGGCAAGGCAGTCCAAGAAGGAATCCACCTTGATGGAGTTGACGGCGCTGGAGCCTGCACCCTGATAGCGAGGCGTCTGGGCAAAGTCGCCGATGACCGCCACCTTCTCCCCCTTTGCAAGGGGCAGCAGGCTGTTTTCGTTCTTCAGCAGCACGATGCTCTGGGCAGCAGCCCGGCGTGCCAATGCGTGGTGGGCGTCGGCATCGAACTTGCCGGGTGCGGCGTCCACCGCCGCCTTGGTGGTGAACACCAGTTCCAGCAGTTCCTCCAGCCGGGCGTCCACGTCCGCTTCGGTGATCTTGCCGGTCTGCACTGCCTTCATCAGCTCCCGGATGGCGTCCCCGCCGGGGGCGGGCATTTCCAGCGTAGATCCGTTCTTTACGCCAAGGGCGTGGTCGTTGCTGCCGCCCCAGTCGGTGACCACTGCGCCGTCAAAGCCCCAGTCCCCGCGCAGGATATCCATGAGCAGGTGGGTGTTCTCGTTGGCGTAGGTGCCGTTGACAAGGTTATAGGCGGACATGATGGTCTTAGGCTGCGCTTCCTTGACCACCATCTCGAAGCCGGTCAGGTAAATTTCCCGCAGAGTGCGCTCGTCCACGATGGAATCCGAGGCCATGCGGCGCAGCTCCTGACTGTTCACCGCAAAGTGCTTGGGACAGGCGGCAATGCCGTTTTTCTGGATGCCGCGGACATAGGCCGCAGCCATCTTACCGGCAAGGTAGGGATCCTCCGAGAAATACTCGAAGTTGCGGCCGCACAGGGGGCTGCGCTTGATGTTCAGGCCGGGGCCCAGCAGCACCGACACGCCCTGTGCCGCTGCTTCTTCGCCCATGGCTGCGCCCACAGCCTCGCCAAGCTCCGGGTCCCAGCTGTTGGCAACGGTAGCCGAGGTGGGGAAGCAGGTGGCGGGCACACTGGGGTTCAGACCCAGATGGTCGGCTGCGCCCGCCTGCTTGCGCACGCCGTTGGGACCGTCGGACAGGGTAATGGCCGGGATGCCCTTGCCCGGCAGCGCCCGGGTGGTGAACACCGTGCCGCCGCTCAGCAGGGCGCATTTTTGTTCCAGGCTCAGTGTTTGAATGATGTCTGCGTGTTTCATAGCTTGGCTCCTGACGATGAACAAAGAAAAGGGGCGGGCGGATACCCGCCGCCCCCTTGCGTGTTAGAATTTATCCGTTAGGCGTTGATGTTTTTGGATGGCTTATAATTTTCAGGGTGCATCTGCTCGTCCTTATTGCGGCGGACCATCCAGTAAATGCAGCCCACTGCCAAAACTGCGACAACGGCATCCAGCGTGTACATCCACTTCATCCAGAGCGGCGTGATATTGACCAGCTTAGAAGTCTCAGACAGACCGTTCATAGCGACACTGTGGCTGACCGTATAGCAGATATCGTGCGCGGCGTTCCGCAGATAGGTCATGATCTGCGGGTCATTCTTATAATCTCCCAGATCAAAAGAAGTTTCGTTGGTGTTCATCCACATATCGGTACCAGCCTGCAAGCCAGCCTTGATATCCATATAATCCGGCAGACCAGCAAAGTCCGTGATCACGATGCCATGGAAGCCCCACTCGTTCCGCAGAACATCCGTCAGGAGTTCATAGTTTGCACCGCACCATTTCGTGCCGATGCGGTTGAATGCGTTCATCACGCCCAGCGTTTCACCGCTCTTGACACTCTCTTCAAACGGTGCGAGGTACAGCTCACGCAGTGCCTGTTCGTTCAGGAATGCGGAAATGCCGTCCTTCGAACCCTTGATGTTCATGTTTTCATCGATCACACCCTCGGTATCGTTGACTGCAAAGTGCTTGATGTAGCAGAACAGGCCCTTGCTCTGAGCGCCTTCCACCGTGGAAGCACCCATCTTACCGCTGATGAAACCATCCTCCGCGTAATACTCGAAGTTACGGCCGCTGTACGGAGTTCGATGGATATTCATAGCCGGTGCATACCAGCCCTGAATTCCTGCGAACATTGCATCATTGCCAACCGCAACACCCATCTCATAGGCCAGATCCGTATTCCATGTGGAACCAATCACAACTTCCGTGGGATATGCCATTCCCTGCGTACCACCGATCAGCGTTGCAGAGATACCGGCAGGGCCATCCTTTTCCTTGGTGGCGGGCTTCAGGATATAGTTCAGGCTCGGCGTACCATAGCCGCCCATGCGGACCATGTAAGCCAGATCATCGGCAGATATCACATTCAGGATGTCGTTCCACGAATCATCATCGAACATCGTATCACGGTAATGCGCAAGCGTCAGATTTTCCGTGTTCTCCTCACCCGTGACAGGCATCGTATAGGCATCCTTGTCCTCCGTATACTGGGGATACAGTGCATCAATGATCTCCTGCGGGAAAGTAATGTACTTTTCGCCGGTGGTCTCGTCCACGCGCGTGCAGAATGCAGTCGGGAACGTGCCGACCCAGTCATTACGGGTCAGGTACTTGGTATCAGAATATTCGTCGTAATTTGCAATGTTGGCGTAATCGAACTTATTGGAGATTTCCGTACCCGTGGTGCTGTCCACAGCATACGTCTTGGTATCCAGAGCGGCATTGTTCCACTCTGCGGTCATCGTGCTGTCGCCTTCTGCGGTCATGCCATCCGCAACCGTCTTGCCCTTTGCGGCTAGAATGTTGTTCAGGGCATCATGTGCATCATGGCCCACTGCAAAGTAGTAATCGCCTGCATCCAGAATATAGGTCTTTGCATTGGTATAGTCATAGGACTTCAGGCTTTCCTTGTCCACCTGAATCTCCACGACCTGAGATTCGCCCGGCTTCAGCACGTCCGTCTTTGCGAAACCAACCAGCTCCACAGAGGCTTTTTCCACATTGTTCTCGCGGTCATAATCGGTATACGGAGACTGTGCATAAAGCTGAACGACCTCCTTTCCGGAGTAAGTATCGCCAGTATTGGTAACTTTCACTTTTGCGGTGAAGGTATCCCCGTTCTGGGTCAGAGAGAAATCGCTGTAATCAAAGGTGGTATAGCTCAGACCGTAGCCAAAGGGATAGATGACTTCGCTTGCATAGTCGTAATCGCCCGCGTTACCCTGACCCAGAACCACATCTTCGTAACGGGTCTCGTAGTAGCGGTAGCCGACATAGATGCCTTCCTCGTACACAATGTACTGGTCGGATTCATTGGAGAAGCCGTTCTCGATCCAGAAGTTTGTGCCGGCATTCTGTGCGGCGGGAGAGCTGTTGGCATCTGCGGCATAAGTATCCACCAAACGACCGGAAGGAACCACATCGCCAACCAGTGCGTCAGCAATGGCATACAGACCCGTTTGACCGACACCGCCGGCCCAGATCGCCGCCTTGATGTTAGGATACTGGCTCAGCCAGCCCAGCTCCATGGCATTATTGGCATTCAGCACAACCACCACATCATCAAACTGGTCATTGACCGCCTTCAGCATATCCGCCTCTTCGGTGCTCAGTTCCAGATAGTTGCCGGAGTTGTCCGCAACGCCTGCGGTCTCTGCAAAATTCACAGCAGTCAGGTCGGAACCTTCGCCGCCAGAACGAGAGATCACAACGATCGCGGCATCGCTGTACTCATCAAAAGAGGACTGCGCCGCAGATGCAACATCTGCCCAAGGCACTTCATTGATCGAAAACTTACCGCCGCGCCAGTTCGGTGCACTACGCTGATATCCGTCCTCACTCTTCTTGGTGTAGAAATCCCACAGGGTCGGATTCACACTCAGTCCGGACTTTTCCAACGCCGTCTTGAGCGTCGGTGCCGTGGAAGTATCCACAGAACCGGAACCGGCACCACCATAGACGATGTTCACAGACGAAACCGAGAACACGCTGACTTTGTCACCTTTATTCAGCGGCAGACCGCCGTTGTTTTCCAAAAGCACGAGGCCCTCGCTCTCGATATTCTGAGCGACCTGACCATTGTGCTCATTCAGTTCTTCTTCACTGCTGAAATCGCACGGGAAGTAGTTGCTGTCTACATCCTCTCCGGTTTCAACGATTTTAAACGTATCGTGGTTAAAGTGCGTGGAAATCAGTCCACGGTACGAATACGCAGCAACATTGCCAACGATCAGTGCCGCAAGAACCACCGCCATGACGGGAATCGTGATTCTCCGAAACGTCTTGTTGGACATCCGTTTCTTCTTCATCCGTAGTGTCCTCCTACTTCTTTCAAGTCAAATAATCTGATTTTGGATGCGGCCGCATCTCTGACGATGGTTATAGTATAGCATATTCATTTTCTTTTCACATGTTTCCAGCATAACCTGTCATTTCAACTGCACAATTTGCAAAAGTTACAATAAGGTTTCAAATTTTATTGTGCTAATACACAAATATTGCAACATTGTATTTGTGCACCCTGCCAGACAAAAAAACGGCAGGGGATGCCTGCCGTAAAAATTATTTGTTTTTGGGGCAGCGGAAATAAGATCCGCAGGGTGCACCAGTTGTTTTCCCAGTGCAGCGTCATGCTGCCGCCGTGCTGCCCGACGGTGGTGCGGACGCTTTTCAGGTCTGACCCCTGCTGCGGCAGACCGTCCGCATCCAGTGCGGGGGCGGCCTCTGTATAATGCTCGAACCGCAGCATGGCAAAGCCACCCTGACTGTACACCGCCACCTTGATGAGCCGCTTTTCGGGGTCCGGCTCGGCGCGCACGGCGGCAATGGCGTTGTCCAGCGCCACGCCCACAATGGTGCACAGCTCCCGGATGGTGAGAAAGCCCAGCATCCTGCCGTCCGCTACGCTGGTGATGGTGATATTCTCCTGCTGGCATTCCATGGTCTTGGCGGTGAGCAGGGTATCCAGCACCGGGTTTCCGGTCTTGTTCTCGGCCTCGTACTGGCGGATGTTCTGCTCCATGGCAGCAATGGCGGCGTTCTGCTTGGTCTGGTCCTGCTCCTCCCGGATGCGGGCAAGCTGGACTTTCAGCTCATGGTACCGCCGGTTGATGAGGTTGATGCCCTCCTTGCTGCGCTTGTACTGCTCGTACTGGCGGTGCAGTACCTCGTCCATGGCGGCAAGCTCGCTGTGCAAAGCGTTCTCCTGCAGCTGCTCGTGCTGCACAGATAAGATCAGCACGCCGGAAAAATCCACCAAGGTGCGGATGGAAAAAATGCTCATGTTGATCTCGCTGCCGGGCAGAAAGCCCAGATTGCTCACCGCAAAGGCGGTCAGCGCCAGCATGACCGCCGTCAGGGCGGCGCTGCCGCCGATCTGTAAGTGCCCGGCGGGCTGGGGACGGCGGTGCTGCAGATAGCACATAATGCCGAACAGCGTCCCATACACCAGCGCCAGCAGCAGCAAAGACAGCGGCTCCCATGGGCCGCGGGCGGGCCAGAGGGCGCAGTGCAGCTGCCACTCCACGCTGGCAGCAAGCTCTGCCAGAATAAACGCCCGTGCGCAGTGATACCCGGCTTCCAGCAGGGTGATGCTCCACACACCCCATAAATATAAGTAGGAAAGCCCGATGGCCGTCACCATGCAGGGGATCCAGAGCCCGCCGGGCACATTGCCCGTCAGCTCCAGAAAGGCCGACAGCACCGCCGCCCACAGCAGGGTGATGCCCCCGGTGACCGCCTTGGAAAAGCGGGGCGCAAGCGCCGGGGTGAACAGCAGCACCGCCAGACACTCGGCAAGGGCGGTGTACAGCCGGGGGATATCCGGCAGCGCGGTCATGAGCCTTCACCTCCGATGTAGTCGGTCAGTGCGGCAAGAAAAGCCTTACGCTTGGGGCGGCTGACCTGCAGCTCGCAGGGGCCCACCTGCACGGTGCTCTGCCGCAGCTCCCGCACCTGTGCCAGATTGACAAGGTAGCCGCTGTTGCACCGGGCAAAGGGGCAGTCTGCCAGCTTTTCCTCAAAGGTCTTGAGGGCGCCGGGGGCGGAAAAATCGCCCTCATCGGTGTAAAAGTGCACCCGGTGCCCCTCGCTTTCCAAGTAATAGATGCTTGCGGTGTCCAGCCGGCGCAGCCCGCCCTCCACCGGCACGGTCAGGTAGTGCTTTGCCCGCTTTTCCAGCCGGGCAACCGCCTTGAGCAGCTGCTGCGAAAAGGCAAAGTAGGGCACCGGCTTCAGCACATAGTCCAGCGCTCCCACCGAGTAGCCCCGGATGGCGTACTGCGCCATATTGGTGATGAAGATCAGGATGACGTCTGCATCCATCTGCCGGATGCGCTCTGCCGTGGTCATGCCGTCCAGATGCTTCATCTCCACATCCAGAAAAATAATGTCGTAGACCGCGCGGTAATCCTCCAGAATATCCACGCCGTCCGCAAAGACCGTCACTTCAAACTCTGTCCCGTACTGCCGGGTATACCGCCGGACATACTCCTGCAATACCCCCTGTACCTCCGCGTCGTCCTCTACGATCGCCACCCGGATCATGACCGCACCTCCCTTACCACACCTTTGTGGAACTGTTACGGCTCTATTATAGCGCAATCCCGTCCGGTTTGCCAAGGGGCACTCCGCAACAAAGGGCAGGGCAGCCCACAGCTGACCACCGTGGACGTCAACCCCTACCAGCTGGGCATGGAGGCTGCCAGCCAGACCATCAACCACATCGAGAACCCGAACCTTCTGGCCACAAAGATCATCGTGCCGCACAAGCTCATCCCCCGGGAGAGCTGCTGCCCGCCGGAGGAGCAGCGCTAGAAAGTGCTTTTTCAGCAATACAGTGTCCGCTTCCGGGAGCTGCTGCGCAGCGCTTGATCTACTGCCCCCAGAGTAGACAGCGTAAAAAACGCTGCATCCTCCGGGGGTATTTTTATGCCCAAAAAGGCACAAAAGAATGCCCGCCCACCTGTGGAAAACCACGGTGAGCGGGCATTCTGCGTTTTATTGTTCGTGCCGCTGCAAAAGCGTTCAGAGGGCGGCGGTCTGGGGTACCAGCCGGAAGAGCATTACGGGCAGCTCGCTGTTTGCAAAATCCAGCGTATAGATGAGCTTTCCGCGCTCTGTTTCAAAAGGCAGCTCCGTCTGTGTGCCGTCCGGGGCAATGCGCACAAGCGTTTTGCCTTCCAGCAATCCGGCGGGCAGCGCGAGCCTTACCCGACCGGTGGGCTGCGTCAGGCTGCCTGCGGTTTCAAAGGCCACGCTCAGGTATTCCCCATTCGTCCGTGCGGTCACATCCTCCGCAGAAAGACTGCCGCTGTTAGCCCATGCCGTTGCGGCTTCGATCTTTTCCAGCTGCGCGGCGTTTTCTGCCTGCCCGCACACGGGGCAGAAGGTCAGAGCTTCGCCTTCCGCAGTGCGGAAAGTAAACTTCCGGCAATCCGTGCTGCCAGTGTGCGCACATCGCAGACAACCGGCGCTCTGAGAGCCGGTTCCGTTCGGGGACCATGCACCGAACTGGTGTCCCAGCTGATCGGTCGGGTTTGCGGTGTAGCTGTCTTTGCAGCGGCTGCAAGTAAAGATGGTATAGCCGTCTGTCTCACAGGTAGGAGCTACGGTAACAGCCTGATAATCATGGTTCAGTGCGGGCAGCTCCGCATAGGTGGTATGGTCGCAGCGGGAACAGGTTTCGTAGGCGTTCCAGCCGATTTCCGTACAGGTGGGGGCTTTTGCTGCGTGCTGCTCCAAATCATGGTTCAGCGCGGGCAGCTCCGCATAGGTGGTATGGTCGCAGCGGGAGCAGGTTTCGTAAGCGTTCCAGCCCTTTTCCGTACAGGTGGGGGCTTGCGCATCGTGGTGCACCAGATCATGGTTCAGTGCGGGCAGCTCTGCATAGGTGGTATAGTCGCAGTTTTTGCAGGTTTCGTAAGCGCTCCAGCCGGGTTTCGTACAGGTGGGAGCTTGCGCATCGTGCTGCACCAGATCATGATTCAGCGCGGGCAGCAACGGAGTGGCGGAATAGTCGCAGCGGGAGCAGGTTTCGTAAGCCCAGCCCATTTGCGTACAGGTGGGGGCTTTTATCACGCGCTGCCTCAGATCATGTTTCAGCGCGGGCCGCTCCACATAGGTGGTATAGTCACAACGAGAGCAGGTTTCGTAAGCATCACAGCCGGGTTTCGTACAAGTGGGGTCTTTTGCTTTGTAGTATGCCAAATTATGTTTCAGTGCGGGCAGCTCTTTGCGGGTGGTATAGTCACAACGAGAGCAGGTATCGTAAGCATCCCAGCCGATTTCCGTACAGCTGGGGGCTTTTGCATCGTGATGCACCAAATCATGATTATTTGGGTCTTTTTCGCCGTATTCCGCGCCGCATTTTTCGCAGGTTTTGCCTTTGGTGCAGGTGGGCGTTTCGGTACCGCCGGTATGTACCTTTAAATACGAAACATTGCCATCGTTGTGGCAGTTCGGGCATTCAGTTACATAAACCCTATGACTGTTCGAATCATATTTTCTGTATCCGAGGATCTCACGTGTCTCCACACTCCCACAGTTTTTGCAGCGCACCGTGGTTGTTTCTGCCGCCGCTTTTAACACGATCCCCGGTATCAGGCACACCATTGCCAGCACCGTCAAGCACCCGATCAGCCATTTTTTCATGTTGCTCCCTCCTTGTCATCAAACCTTGTTATCCTTTCAGATCAAACTGCACGGACAGCGATGCAAGCACGGCATCTACCACCTTCCGCGCCTCGGCAAGCATATCGATCTCCGCCACAAAAGCGATGACCTGCTCGCGCTCCTGCGCGGGGACCTGCAGCGCACTCAGGCTCATGCTCAGGAACCGCCGTATTTTACGCTCCAGCGTAAAGTAGGGGTCACACCGCCGTGCCATGTAGCCGCGCATCATGCCAGCCGTGCCCAGCTCCATCTCGTAGAAATCACACTCGGCGCACCCGGGCAGATACGCGCTGAACGCCGCCTGCAGCTCCGCCGTGGTGCTGCGGTGGATGATCTCCGCCGTGGCGGGGAAGGTGTACGCCTCCACATAGATATCCCGCAGATTCTCGCTTAACTCGCTCAGCGCCAACTGCAAAGCCGTTTCCACCGCGTAGAGGTACACCGGCGAGGGGGCGTTTGCCGCCAGCGGCCTTACCGCGCCGAACTGCCTGCTGAACATCATGCCGATCAGCTCGGTCAGCACACCGTCCTTGGTGCGGAAAATATTCTGGAACGACCCGGCTGACACATCTGCTTCCTTTAAAATTTCTGCAATCTTGGTGTTCGTGTAGCCTTTTTCCAGAAAAAGCCGGACACAGGCGGTCAGGATCCGCCGTTTTGCTTCCTTGCTGTCGTATCTGCGCGCCATTGGGAATCATCCTTTTCTGTGATTGGTTTCTGACCCAATTATATATTGATTCCGGATTCAGTTCAAGTAGAACTTTCCGGGCGTATTTTAGGCAGTTTGACGGGGGAGAACTTTCTGCATCTGTGCAAAGGTGCGCAGCCGGGCAAGGCAAAGCTCCGCCTGGCACTGCTCACCTGATGCAAAAAAGGGCACTGATTGCAATGCAATACAGCGCC
>ERZ1027063.849-NODE-849-length-12218-cov-14.636685_pt1 | contig 12218 bp, 9 predicted proteins | sample MGYA00519423_ERZ1027063 | MGnify/ENA primary metagenome ERZ1027063 (study PRJEB26926, sample SAMN06164493) | human gut metagenome | biome: ENVO:00009003; feature: ENVO:2100002; material: ENVO:00002003 | host: Homo sapiens | place: USA | collected 2012 ...
TACACCTATTAAGTCGTCGGCAGCGTCAGATGTGTATAAGAGACAGATATAAATGTATTCTCTCATGAATACGCATTTTTAAAGAAATGAGGAACATATGAACAACGATATTAAAGAGCTTATGAGCGGTATTCTTAAAGATATGTCCGCTCTTAACTATATAAAACCCGGAGATGTGCCTAACATCAATCTGTACATGGATCAGGTTACAACATTTATGTATGAACATCTTCACGATACAAAGCGTACCACTGATGATAAAGTACTAACCAAAACAATGATTAACAACTATGCCAAAAACAATCTGTTGCCATCACCAGTAAAGAAAAAGTACTCTAAGGAACACATATATATCCTTACATTTATCTATTACTTTAAGAACATTCTCTCAATAAGTGATATACAGAAAATGCTCAATCCTCTCACTGAGAAATTCTTTGATGAAGGTTCCAAGCCGGATCTGGATTATATATATAAAGAGATTTTTTCAATGGAATCCTCTCTTGCAAGGCCATTATCTAAAGATATATTTGCAAAGTCTGAACAGGCAAGCAATGCATTTTCAGATGTAAAGGATGATGATGACAGAGAATTCTTACAGTTCTTCAGCCTTGTATGCCTTTTAAGCTTTGATGTATACATGAAGAAGAACATGATTGAAAGTCTGATTGATGATTACTCTGCCAAGCATGCGCCAAAGCATCCTGAAAAGTCTGATAAAACAGACAAAAAGAAATAATCCATATAAATTAAGGGAACTGCCAGTACTGACAGTTCCCTTTTACATTGCTTCATATATTACTTATTATCTTCTGACTCTTTCTCAAGCATGCCAAGTCTTTCAAATACTCTGTCATACCCGTCATTACCATAATTAAGCGAACGGTTTACCCTGCTGATTGTCGCAGTAGACGCACCTGTCTTCTCTGCAATATCAAGATATGTCCTGTGTTCTCTTAACATCTTGGCAACCTCAAATCTCTGTGACAGGGATAAAATCTCGTTAATTGTACATACATCCTCAAAGAAATCGTATGCTTCATCTAAATCCTTAAGGCTTAATATTGCCTGAAAAAGCTGCTCAACAGCCTGTGTCTTTAACTTATTGTTCATAATTATCCACCCCGGTTTTCCAAAAATAACATTGGCTTATTACTTTTAAATTTTAACACAGTGAAGTTTTAAAGTAAAGACATTATTCACTTCTTAATGCCACAACAGGGTCTTTTTTAGCTGCAAGCTTTGCTGGGATAAGTCCGGCAATAAATGTAAGGAACATGCTTATTATTATAAGTATTACTCCTCCTGCAACCGGAAGCTGTGCAACATTGGAAATGTCTGTAAGGTGCTTAATCAACGCATTTGCAGGTATGCACAACAATAAAGTTACAACAATGCCGAGTGCGCCTGAGACAAAACCTTCAATAAGTGTCTCTGCATTGAATATTCTTGAAACATCTTTCTTAGAAGCACCAATACTTCTTAATACTCCAATTTCCTTAGTTCTTTCAAGTACTGAAATGTATGTGATAATACCTATCATTATTGAAGAAACTATAAGTGATATTGCAACAAATGCTATTAATACATAAGAGATTGCATTAATAATTGTACTTACTGATGACATCATTATTCCAACATAATCTGTGTAGTTAATAACATTTTCTTCCTTGCCATCGTCCTGCTGCAGCTTATTGTAATCCTTAATAATATTCTGAACCTTCTCCTTAGAATCAAAATCAGTTGCATATATATCTATCTGCGAAGGTGTATCAAGGTCTGTAATTCCAAGCTTCGACTTATTGCTGTCTAATGTTGCATCTGTTGTTCTAGCCTTTAGTGACGCTGAGAAAAGCTGTAGTATCTGATCATCGCTCATTCCACTTGTCATTGCCTGCATCTGAGCGCTTTCCTCTGGTGAAAGTGTTGCCATATATGCATTTACATCATCCATTGTAATCTCTGTATTCCTGTCATTGTCAAATGGAACTCCTGTAAATACATCAACGCTTGTATCAGCAAGCTGTGCCTTGGCAATCTCACTGTTCTTTACTTCTTCGATAATGTATTCCGTAAGCTTTGATGTATAACCGATTCCACTTGAAAGTGAAGTACTGACTGCATCATCATTAGGTCTGATTATTCCACATACTTTAATGTCAGTTCCGTTATTTACAACATTTGTCATATACTTATCATCTTTGCTGTAATCATCCCATGTACCAGTCACATCATTGTACTTATACATGTCTGTAGGCATAACAAGCTTAAACTCTGTATCAAGAATCTCGTCAAATGTATAGCTTATATCCTTTTTTGTTTCGTATGATTCACCAACCATCATTTTCTTAAAGAGTGTTCTTACTTCCTCAGGGTCTTTAAGACCTAATGAGTAAAGTGTATAATCATCAACCTCGTTATTCTTATCTGCAACAAGCACAACCTCGTTGAAATTCTCTGGCCAGTGTCCTGCAAGGACATCATACTGCTCATCAAGAACCTGCTGGTTTCCTAAAAGCTGATTCCACACACTGCTGTTAGAAAACATTCCCATGCCCATACCAGATGACATTGAAGAAGATGCGCTTGTTGCACCTTCGCCATATATTGAATCAAACATTGTACCTGGGTTTAACTGCTCAACACCGTTAGAAGTATCCTTCATATAAATGTTAAGAGGAACATCATATGAATACTGGATATCACTTACATATGACTTAATGTCAGAGCTGCCGTTTTCAATGTATTTCTTAAACTCAGAAAGGTTATTGCTCTTAACTTCCTTTACCATGGTATTAATCATGTCACCCATGATATCGTTAGAATATATTTTAGACTTATCCTCATGCTCTTCTGAATCCGAATTACCTGTCATGCTTGATACCATACTGCTTATATCAATAGCTTCCGCCTGAAGTGTTATAGGATAACTCGAAAGCGTATCTCTCTGAACCCTGTCTATGTATAACTGGATACCATTTGAGATAGACAGAATCATTGCAATACCGATAATTCCTATGCTTCCTGCAAATGCAGTAAGAATCGTTCTTGTTTTCTTAGTCATCAGGTTATTAAAGGAAAGTGAAAGTGCTGTAAAGAATGACATAGATGTTTTCTGCTTCTTTCCTGACTTTTTAATCTTCTTTTCTGATGTCTTAACCTTAGCAGCCTCTTTAGCCCTGATATCAGCTTCCATATCTTCTAACGAATATGGATTAGAGTCATCAGTTATCACACCATCTAGCAATCTGACTATTCTTGTAGAATAATCCCTAGCAAGCTCCGGATTATGAGTTACCATAATTATAAGTCTGTCCTTTGATATCTCCTTTAAAAGCTCCATAATCTGGATACTTGTCTCTGTGTCAAGCGCTCCTGTAGGCTCGTCAGCAAGCAGGATATCAGGATTATTTACAAGTGCTCTTGCAATAGCAACCCTCTGCATCTGTCCACCTGACATCTGATTAGGCTTCTTGTGAATCTGCTCTCCAAGTCCAACTTTCTCAAGTGCCTCTATCGCTCTTTTCTTTCTCTCTGCCTTAGATACACCTGAAAGCGTAAGTGCAAGCTCTACATTAGATAAAACAGTCTGGTGCGGAATCAGATTGTAACTCTGGAACACAAAACCAATAGAATTATTTCTGTAAAAATCCCAGTCTCTGTCCTTATAATTCTTAGTTGACACTCCATTTATCTTAAGGTCGCCGCTCGTATACTTATCAAGTCCGCCTATAATATTAAGCATAGTAGTCTTACCACATCCGGACTGTCCAAGAATCGACACGAACTCGCAGTCCCTGAACCTAAGATTAATGCCCTTAAGTGCGCTCACAGTAGTAGAACCGGACACATAGTCTTTCTTTATATCATTTAATTCAAGCATGGAATACTCCTTTTATTTTATTCTTGGTTCTGGATTTGGCAGGCGTACATTTAGTATTGTCTATCCCCCACAGCGGTGTCTGACTATAGTATACGCTCTCAGGAATCCTGTGCTTAGTGGAACTAAATGCCGCTATCTACAAAGTTTATTACAGTGCGTCAAATCAAACGCGCTTCGCTTGAACGAGATTTTCCGCACTGCCCTTATGTATATAGCGGCATTAACTTCCACACAGCTCGGATTATTCAAGCGTATGCTATAGTCAGACACCACTGTGGAAATATCACTATGACAAAAACGCCTGCTAAATCAAAAACCCAAAATCAAATATACACCATGAAAACCACAACTTGCAATTTATTCCAGCACATTTTATACTAATATTGTTTTTTATTTATAAAAATATAATGATTATCAGGAGTCTATGTGAAACATTTTATCAGATTTAAATTACGGAATTTAACAGTCGCCGGTCTTGCTCTGATTATGGCAGCTACATTTGCTGTTCCATTTTTTGCTTATCCTGACCAGTTGATGGCTGATACACAGGATGACCTCGACGCTGTTAATAAACAGCTTGAAGAATTAAGAAATAAACAGAGCGAACTCAATGCATCTTACGGGGAGCTTAACGAGAAGCTGTCTGCTTCCGGAGAGAAGCTGTCTTCTATTGAGGATGCAGTTAATGCGAAGCAGTCCGAGATTGATGCTACCAATATCCAGGTTGCTGATATGCAGGCAGAGATTGACCAGCAGTACGCCTCCATGAAACTTCGTATACAGTTTATGTATGAGAATAATAATGCTACTATCCTGTCAACGCTTCTGTCGGCTGAAAGCCTTTCTGACCTTTTATCCAAGTCAGAATATATCCAGCAGATTTCTAATTATGACCACCAGAAGATGCAGGAATTAAGTGACCTTCTGGCTTCTCTTAAAGAAACTCAGGCAAAGCTTGAAGAAGAGATGACCGAACTTGTCACTCTTAAAGATGATGCAGCCCGCGAAGCTGATAATTTTGCTGTGCTTCTCTCACAATGCCAGACAGAGCTTGACACTACAAGTGACAGCATTACTGATGCTGAAGCACTTGCACTTGAATACGAAAAGCAGATTGAACAGGAAATGTTAGAGCGTCAGCGCCGTGAAATGGAAGCTCTTGAAGCTGCAAGAAAAGCTCAGGAAGAGGCTGACAAATCCAATAACTCTGGCAATTCCAGTAACACAGGCGGTAATTCATCTTCCGGCTCTGCTATGGTTGACCAGAACGCTCTTAACAATGTTCTTAAGAATCACACTGCCGAAGATGTTGCAATGCTCGCAGCAATTATTGAATGTGAAGCCGGCAACCAGTCATATGAGGGCAAATGTGCTGTAGGAAGTGTTGTTATCAACAGAGTTGCTGACCCACGCTTTGCCAACAGCATAAGCGGCGTAATATATGCACCTTACCAGTTTTCACCTGTTGCCAGCGGACGATTTGCAATAGTACTTGCAAGAGGTGCAAATGCAGCCTGCACCCAGGCAGCCATTGATGTGCTTAATGGTTATATCAATATTAACGCACTATATTTTCATGTATATGACAGTTCTGTCGATGTGGGCGGAACCGTTATCGGAGATCATGTATTTTACTAACTCATTAAATATACCAAGGGGAGAATTATTAACTATGAAGAAAGCAACTAAAGCATCTGATAACAGATATTATCAGGCAAGATTTTCTGCTGCACAGAAAAATACTGACTTTGAAAGCCGTGAAGCAGCTTCAGATGTCGTAGGTATAGACAGAACAAGACTTGCAAGAATTGAACTTGGCAATGTAACACCTTATGCAGACGAGGTTGTATCTATGTCAAAATGCTACAACGCTCCTGAACTCTGCTACAATTACTGCTCAAACGAATGTCCGATTGGAAGGCTTACAATGAAGGAAGTCGAGATTAATTCATTTGACAGATTATCATTAAAAATGCTTGGTTCTTTGAATGATATCGAAAACCTGCGAGCTTCTATTATCAATATCTCTGCTGATGGTCAGGTTGATATTGGAGAACAGGAGGAATTCAAGCAGATACTTGAATCCCTCGACCTTATTTCCAATAATGCGAAAGCCCTTGAATTGTGGGCTAAGAAAAACATTAAGAATATTTAACGGTTGTATCTTACATAATCTACCGTAACAAAGCCTTTGTTTTCACTATTGACAGAATTATCATGTGATACATATACACCGCTCTTTACACCAACCCATCTTCCGGCTTTGGCAATAACAGAAACAGGGTTGGTGTATTCTTTTCCGTCTGTGCTTATCTCTATTGTTACTGTCTCAACAGGTGCTTCCTTAACAGGAAGTCCTCCCTCAACATAGTCTTTAGTTCCTGTCTTTTTAACTGTGTATCTGAAATATATTTCCTTAAGATTATCGTATGAAGCAAGCAATTCTTTAGTCTCTTTAGTATAAGCCTGGTCACAGTCAAACTGCTGCACACCCTTTACTGCATACACTTCCATCTTACCGCCTTTGACAGTCACATCTGCTGCCAGATAATTCATTCCCATATGAATGAATCCGGCATTATCACCATCAACCATTCCGCTGATATTCATCTTAGTAATACAGCTAAATTCCGGTGCCGGCCACTTCTGCAGGAGAAGATTTCTGTAATCGCCAATTGGTCTGTTTGATGCTCTGCCAACTGCATTAAGCTTTATATAAGAACCGTCATCAGACACATTTCCGCTTTCATCAGTGCCAGACTGCGCCCAGTCACTATCAGGATTGGCGTTCCACTGCCACTGCAGTCCCAAAGTATCTTCTGTGAATTCATCTGTAGTATCTGGCTCACATATTTCATAAACGGCACCGACATCAGGTTTTTCGTACTCCATCACAGGCTCGCCGTAATCATTGCCATCTTTCTTAACTCCAATTACAGGCCAGTCATTTTCCCAGCTCATTGGCTGCAAATGTGTTATTCTGCCCGCTGCATACACATCCTGAAAATGTATGAACCAGTCCTGTCCTGTAACTGTGTCAACCCATGCACCCTGATGAGGTCCATTTACAGGCGAATCTCCTTGTCTCATAACCACTTTATACTCATATGGTCCAAACACATTTTTCGACCTTAACACTGTCTGCCAGCCTGTCTTAACACCGCCAGCCGGTGCAAATATATAATACCATCCGTTTCGCTTATACATCTTAGGACCTTCTATTGTAATCTGGTCATTTAAGTTACCGTCAAATATAATCTTTTCCTCACCAATAAGCCCCATTCCATCTGGCTGCATCTCTACCATATGAAGCACACTCTTGTATCCGATACGGCTCTTGGCAACTCCTGCAACAAGATATGCCTTTCCGTCCTCATCCCAGAATGGGCATGGATCAATCCAGCCTGCGCCTGGTCTTATATTCACTGGCTTACTCCACTCACCATAAGGGTCTGTTGCTGTAGTCATATATATTCCTTCATCCGGCATTGGGAAGCACACATAATATGTACCCTCATGATATCTTATTGCAGGTGCCCACACTCCGCATCCATGAATTGGATTTCTATATCTGAATTCTGGAATTTCAGCCAAAATGTAGTTAACAACCTTCCAGTTTACAAGGTCCTTAGAATGAAGCAACGGCATAGCCGGAGCATTAGAAAAGCTTGATGATATCATAAAATAATCATCACCGACACGGATTGCGTCCGGATCTGAATAATCAGCGTAAAGTATTGGATTCTTGTATCGTCCATTTCCTAAATCTGCTGTCCACATATATGACCTCTTTCTGCCAGTTTACGGCTCAATAATTTATTTCTGCTTATGCAGATATTTCTCTGCTATCATATTACAACAGTTAAATAAGAATTTCCAGTACTTTTATAAAGTTATTTTATAAAAGTTTTTTAGTTGACATTTTATTATTAAGTATTTTGCGCTTAAACCGATATTATATATAACCGTGTTCATTGCTGAAGATGAAAGGCGGGTATACTTATGATAATTGCAGACAGCAACATGAGTATGTCTTCAAGAAGACACTACTCACAAAAGGTATCAAGCGGCATGGTCGCAGCAGGCAGATCTGGTAACTCCTTTAGTTTTGGAATGAGCCAGGCAAGAAGCAGCTTAAGCCAGAAAGAATCATATTTTAGTAATTCTTCTGATTCTCCGGACAGAAAGTATGACGACATGTTTCTGATGATGCCACTCTACAATCGTTCTGGAAGGCTTAATGTCCCAGACGATTCTTCTAAAACGGATTTGGCTGGTGAGGAATCACCAGAAGGCACGGAGGCTTTAACACCTGCTTACAACAAAGCCAGCTTAGTTTCTATGCGGCAGAATGTAAGCTTCAGTTACACAGAAATAACAAGAAAGGTTTATATGTCCCTGTTGGATTTTATTCAGTCTCTGTCTTTCCGTGGAATGTTTCATGATACTGACAGTTTATCCTGCAATTCAGTCTCTGACACATCTTTATCTGACAAAGCCTCAAAAACCCTTTCTATTACTAACCAGATTTCTCCTACTGTGTGGACTGTAAGAACCAGATATTCTTCAACCTATGAAGAAAAGGAAAGCACTTCATTTTCAACAACCGGAACTGTTAAAACAGCAGATGGCAGGAAACTTAATTTTAATCTTGATATGACCATGTCGCGCAGATACATGGAAGAACACAGCATTGAATTTGTTTCCAGCTTTGACACTGTACTGACAGATCCACTTGTTATTAATCTTGGATGCAATCCTGTTTCTATTTCTGATAAGTCCTTCAGTTTTGACATTGATTGTGATGGTAAAGACGAGACTATTGCACAGATGAATCCTGAAAGTGGCTTTCTTGCTCTTGATAAGAACAGCGATGGAATTATCAATGATGGCAGCGAGCTGTTCGGAACCAAGACCGGTAATGGCTTTTCCGAGCTTGCAGAATACGATTCTGACGGCAACGGATGGATTGATGAGAATGATGAAGTCTATGACCAGTTAAAGGTCTGGGTTAAAGATGAGAATGGCAAGGACAAGCTCTTATCACTTAAGGAAGCCAATGTCGGTGCAATCTGTCTTGGCAGCTCCAAAACAACATTTCATGTAACTGATGATGATAACAATCTCAAAGCTAAAGTACGAAGCAGCGGCATGTATCTTCATGAAGACGGCAGCGCCGGTTCTGTACAGCAGGTGGATTTTTAATTCTGTATTGGGGATATCTTCGATATCCCCAATATTTTTTGTATCCCTTGCTAATGCCTGGGTGCTATTTTTCTCTGTTCGCTGACACAATTCCATTTTTACTGTTTTGCCACAGGCTCTGTTTTTCCGTGCAGGCTGCGTGTTCCCCGTTGGCTCTGTATTTTCCGTGCAGGCTGCTTGACCCCGTTGGCTCTGTATTGTATTTTCCGTGATGGCTGCTTGCGACCTATATATTCATAATATTTGCTCTCTTATAGGCACATTTTGCGCCTTTTCAATCCCAAAGCTTCTTCTCAACCTATAAGATTCATTATTTCTATTCTTTAATAGGTAAAACTGCTCTCCACAATCTGAAAATCCACAAAACCACATAAATTTTCCCAAAAATCTTCCTATAAGAGACTATATTATGCGACTACCTATAGGTATCACGTATTGTCTGCGTATGAAGCTTCCTTTATTTATCATCATATTTTGCCCAAACTTGTTTTTCTCAGTATGTTTGCATATTTTTAATATATCAAACTATTGATTTTTATATATTTGTATAGTATATTTATTAAACAGTTTTTGCCTGTAATTGCAAAAGGGGGTTTTTAATGAGAGATATACAGAATTATAATATGGAACATGTTGACACATTAGCACCTGACACGATTAAAGAGTCTGTTATGTGCAGGCATTCACAATTGTCTCTTTTACTAGCTGATATACAAGGAAGAATTTCTAATGCTCCTGAAGGTTCTCTGCGAACTGCCAGAAAAGCTCATGGCTGCCAATATTATCATAAAGTCGAAGTAAATGATACCAAAGGAACATATATCAAAAAGCATAACTATAATTTTGCAATTGAACTTGCACAAAAAGATTATGATTTAAGAATTGAACAATGCCTGCTGAAAGAATTAAACTTTCTTGAAGTCATACTTAAGAAATATAATCCATCAGAAATCCAGCATATTTATGATTCACTTAACAGCTTCCGCAAAGAAATGGTTACTCCAGTTTTTGTATCGGATGAAGATTTTACTGCAAACTGGAAAGCCTCAGAATATACTTCTTTAGGATTCACTCCTGACTGCGCTGAATACTATACTGATAATGGTGAACGCGTACGGTCTAAGTCTGAAATTATCATAGCTAACAAACTCTATCGCTATAATATCCCTTATCGATACGAATATCCTCTGCAGCTGCAATCTGATATCATAACACACCCGGATTTTACCTGTCTTAATGTTAAAACAAGGCAGGAATATATATGGGAACATTTTGGCATTATGGATAATGCAGAATATGCTTGTAATGCCATCAAAAAAATCAGCGATTATGCTAATTCAGGATATGTCCTTGGCAGGAACTTCATAGCAACATTTGAAACCGCTAATACTCCAATCAATGCTAACTGCATAGATTCTTTGATAAAAAGTCATCTCTGTTGATACATGTATGCCCCGCCTTACTTTTATTCTGTAAGGTGGGGCATACCTTCTATAGTTTATCAGATTATATGATTCTTATATGATACCTTTTTATAGTCGCATTTTTGATTTCTTATAGGTCCTTCCTTACCAGATTTTCCAAAAATGTTTCTTATTCTCACAAATTTTTCTTAAAAAAGACAAATTTTCCTATCAAATAGCTTTAACTCACTATCTGATAGGAAATTATCCTGAATTTTATTAAGGTTGTGATGTAAATAACCTATTAATCATGAAAAAAATGTTTTCTTATAGGAAAACCAAATCTCACCAAGACATATCTCTTTCCATCCGCACAGAAAACCCGGCTGTTATGTAACAATCCCACCAAAACAATCCCGCCATGCATAGTCCTTCCTGACAGCTTCCTAGAAATTCAAATCAATATCTATTCCCTTAATATCCTCATTAAGCATCTTATTATCTTTCATTATCCTGACTATCTGCTTCTGGGCTTCAGTTACATGGTCGACATCATTGCTTCTTATATTGGCATTCATCTCTAACTTGTCAGCCTCTGCCTGTCCCTCAATAATCTCTTCCTGTTCTTTTCTTTCCTTGCGCTTTTCGTCAATCTTTTCCTGCTGTTCTTCCTGTTTCTTCTCTGCTTCGTCAGCTTTTTCCTTATTCTCTTCTACCTTGTCATCAATATTGTCTTTACCTTCATTTACAAGCAGATTCTTAACCTCACCCTCAACAGCACCTATTATCTGGTCTGCTGAATCCTGTGCCTTTAGCATTTCCTGAGATTTATCCCTATCGATTTCGGCAAGTGCAATTGAAGCTGTCGTGCATGCAATCTTAAGCTCCTTCTGACCAATTTCATCCTTAAAATGTATCTGTGATGAATTCAGCTTAAGCACTTTCTCCTGATACTCTGTAAGCGGAGTATTCTGTAGTTCCTTTAAGCGGTCAAGTTCTTCTTTTGAAAATGTGTCCTCAGCCGAACCATATCTGTTATTCTGGTATTTTTCAAGCAACTCAAGGTCTTTTTGTTCCTGTGAATTCATATCAACGCCATAATCTGCGCGGTAAGCCTCTTTTTCATTCTCCAAATCACTAACCTTATTCTTAAGTTCTGTGATTTCATCAAGCTTATTAAGCTTATCGAGCTTCATATCCTCAATATTCTTATCTCTCATATTAGAAGATTTCCATGCATCAGATATAAGCTTCATAGCCTGCTTTCTGGCTCTGAGCCTTTTAGCATCAATCTGGTTATCATTATATGGCTTCAGATTAAGCTCTGATGCATTGATTGTCTTTCTGTTCCTGGTTTGCTTTGAATTATCAGTATTCTTATCTGTATTATCTATTCCCTGTGCAGCTGTCTGATTATTCATTGTACTTCTTATCGTAAGTGACATATGCCCTCCTTGTCATAATCCTATCCCAAACTCCTTTTTGGGAATCACATTAGTTTAAATATATATCGGTATATCTGACATTCATTATTATAGTCAGTTCTTGTTCATAACGAATAAATATGATATAGTGATACTATCAATTATTTATGAGGAGAGCGATTACAATGAACTTTGCAAGAAAGACGGATAAGGTATTCACAATTATTTACACTATTATCAGTATTCTGTCTGTCTCTTATACACATCTCCGAGCCCCACGAGACTAGCGCTCATCTCGTATGC
>ERZ1027063.850-NODE-850-length-12196-cov-5.983856_pt1 | contig 12196 bp, 10 predicted proteins | sample MGYA00519423_ERZ1027063 | MGnify/ENA primary metagenome ERZ1027063 (study PRJEB26926, sample SAMN06164493) | human gut metagenome | biome: ENVO:00009003; feature: ENVO:2100002; material: ENVO:00002003 | host: Homo sapiens | place: USA | collected 2012 ...
TATTAAGTCGTCGGCAGCGTCAGATGTGTATAAGAGACAGAGTCCAACATGGTCCCGGGCCTCACCACCAAAATGCTGGAGGGCTCCGCCGACCGCATCATGGTGGGCTTCGAGGAGTGCCGCCGGCACTATCGCCGCCCCGGCAAGATCGTTGTCACCGGCACCCCGGTGCGGGGCGACTTCTTTGACCTGACCCGTGCCCAGGCCCGGGAAAAGCTGGGCCTGACCGATGACCGGCCTCTGGTGGTGTCCTTCTGGGGCAGCCTGGGTGCCAGCCATATGAACGCCCACATGGAGGATTTCTTCCGCCTGGAGGCAGCGGACGGCATGCCCTTCCACCACATCCACGGCGTGGGCAAAAGCGGCTACCCCGCCATGACCGCCCGCCTGCGGGCAGACGGCCTGGACCATGTCCCCGGGCTGGACGTCCGGGAGTATATCTACGACATGGCTCCCGTCATGCGGGCGGCAGACCTGGTGATCTGCCGGGCCGGCGCCTCCACCATCAGCGAGATCACGGCCCTGGCCACTCCGGCCATCCTGGTCCCCTCCCCTTACGTCACCAACAATCACCAGGAGAAGAACGCCCGCATTCTGGAGCGGCACGGCGGAGCCGTGGTGCTGCTGGAATCGGAGGCCTCCGGCGAAGCGCTTTACCGGACGGCCCGGGACATTCTCCGTGACCCCCAGCGCCAGGCGGACATGAGCCGCGGCATGGCGGAGCTGGGCATCCGGGACGCCACAAAGCGTCTCTATGACACCGTCATGAGCATCCGCAAGTAACCCCCTGCCCCACCCCCTGCATAGGATAGCGGGAAAAAGCTATGAAAGGCGGGGGCATATGAGCCTGATGATAGAAGGGGGACGCCGCCTGTCCGGCGACCTGACGGTACAGGGGGCAAAAAACAGCGTGCTGCCCATTCTGGCAGCGTGTATTCTCAGCGGGGACATCTGCGTTCTGCAGCGCTGTCCCCATCTGGAGGACGTGGACACGTCCATTGACATCCTGCGGCACCTGGGCTGCGCCGTTCGCTGGAACGGCCCGGACCTGGAGGTGGATTCTTCCACGCTGACCCGCTGGGACATTCCGGACCGGCTTATGCGCCGCATGCGCTCGTCTGTGGTGTTTCTGGGGGCCATTCTGGCCCGCTGCGGTCAGGCGGAGCTGTCGTACCCCGGCGGCTGCGCCATCGGGGCCCGGCCCATCGACCTGCACCTGTCCGCCCTGCGGACCCTGGGTGCCTGTATCCGGGAGGAGGGCGGCAGCCTGGACTGCACCGCCTCCGGCCTCGCCGGGGCCGAGATCGTTCTGAGCATCCCCAGCGTAGGGGCCACGGAAAACGCCATGCTGGCCGCCATCGGTGCCAAGGGCGTCACCACCGTTTCCAACGCTGCCCGGGAACCAGAGATCGTGGACCTGCAGGCCTTTCTGCAAAAGCTGGGGGCCAGCGTTCACGGCGCAGGCACCTCCACCGTGGTCATCGAAGGCGCGGAGGAGCCGCTCCATGGCTGCTGCCACCGCATTCTGGGGGACCGCATCGCGGCGGCTACATATCTGGCAGCGGCAGCCGCCTCCGGCGGGGATATCTTCCTCCGTGACATAGACTACCGCCACCTGTCCACCGTTACCGGTGTGCTGCGCCAGGCCGGCTGCGGTCTGGTCTGCCGGGACGACGGCATCCGACTGACCTCCGACGGGCATCTGCGGGCCGTCAGTCCCATCCGCACCGCACCGTATCCGGGCTTCCCCACCGACGCCCAGGCAGTGCTGATGGCGTCGCTGCTGCGCAGCAGCGGCACCACCGTATTCGTGGAAAACATTTTCGAGAGCCGTTACCGCCATGTGCCCGAGCTGGTGCGCATGGGGGCCGACATCCGGCTGGAGGGCCGGGTGGCGGTGGTATGCGGCGTTGACCGGCTCCACGCCGCCCGGGTCCGGGCTATGGATCTTCGGGGCGGAGCCGCCCTGGTGATTGCCGGGCTCCAGGCCCACGGCGTCACCACGGTGGAGCACCTCCACCACATCCGCCGGGGCTACAGCGACCTGCCCGGCGACCTGGCCCGCCTGGGGGCCCACATACACACAGATATCACAGAGGGAGGAGCTTCCAATGACCCAACCCCGCAAGCACAGACGCAGCCGCCGCCGGAAGCGGCAGGGCAGCCTTGCGTTTTTCTATAGACTTCTTACGTTTGTTCTGATCTGCGGCGCCATTGTGGCGGCCCTGTCCCTGTTTTTCAAGGCGGAGCAGATTTTTGTCACCGGCACCTCCCGCTATTCCCAGCAGCAGGTGCTTCAGGCCAGCGGCATCCGCCAGGGCGGGAACCTGTTCCTGCTGAACAAGCACCAGGCCGCCGCATCCATTACCGAGCAGCTGCCCTATGTGGAGTCCGTCCGCATCCGCCGCCAGCTGCCCAACGCCCTGCATATTGAGATCACCGAGTGCGCCCACCCTCTGGCCCTGGAGCAGGATGGCGCGGTGTGGCTTCTCAACGGCAGCGGCAAGCTCATCGATAAGCTCCAGCCCGGCCAGGGGGAGTCCTACCCCCTGGTCACGGGCCTGACCCTGACATCCCCCCAGTTGAACCGGCTGGCTGTGCCGGATAATACCGACAAATGGGACACACTCCGACAGCTGTGGCAGCAGCTGCTGAGCAAGGACATGGCTGGCAGTGTCCAGTCCATCGACCTGGAGGACCCCAGCCGCATCACCCTGCGCTATCTGGACCGCTTCGACGTGGTCCTGAAAAAGGACGACGACTTTGATTACCGCCTGAACTACCTGGCGGCGGTGATCGGCCGTCTGGACGGCAGCGACCAGGGCACCATTCAGTGGGACAAGGACGGCAAGGCCCGGTTCATTCCCGGCTAAACCGCAACTTTTTCCGGGAAATCATCCCCCGCCCCTTGACGGGTCACTGAATCCGTTATACAATAGAAAAAACACGTTATATTGCATACGATCATCTTTCGATATATACTGGCAGGAGGAACCGTCATGGCATTTGAAATGGAAACCGGCCCCGAAAATGTGGTCAATATCAAGGTCGTCGGCGTCGGCGGCGGCGGCAACAATGTGGTCAACCGCATGGTGCGCAGCGGCACCAAGGGCGTGGACTTCGTGGCCGTCAACACGGACAAGCAGGTGCTCAATGCGTCCAGCGCTACTTATAAAATTCAGATCGGCGAGAAGCTGACCCACGGCAAGGGTGCCGGCTCCAACCCCGAGGTGGGCCAGAAGGCCGCCGAGGAGAGCCGCAACCAGCTGACCAAGGCCCTGGAGGGCACCGATATGGTGTTCATCACCGCCGGTATGGGCGGCGGCACCGGCACCGGCGCTGCCCCTGTGGTGGCGGAAATCGCCCGTGAGCTGGGCGTACTGACGGTAGGCGTAGTCACCAAGCCCTTCTCCTTCGAGGGACGCCGCCGGATGATGCAGGCGGAAAAGGGCGTCGAGGAGCTGCGCAGCCGGGTGGATTCTCTGGTCATCATCCCCAACGAGCGCCTGAAATACGCCACCGATCAGAAGATCACCTTTGCCAATGCCTTTGAGATCGCCGATGATGTGCTGCGCCAGGCGGTGCAGTCCATTTCCGACCTGATCCGCGACACCGGCTTCATCAATCTGGACTTTGCCGACGTCACCACGGTGATGAAGGACGCGGGCCTGGCCCACATGGGCGTGGGCCGCGCTGCCGGCAAGGGCAAGGCCGAGGAGGCCGCCAAGATGGCTATTTCCAGCCCTCTGCTGGAGACGTCCATCAACGGCGCCCACGGCGTCCTGATCAACGTCACCGGCTCCATGGACATCGGCCTGGAGGAGGTGGAGCAGGCCGCCAGCCTGGTCCAGGACGCCGTTCATCCCGACGCCGTCACCATCTTCGGTGCCACCTTTGACGAGTCCCTGGAGGACGAGATCCGCGTCACCGTCATCGCCACCGGCTTCGCCGAAAACAAGCCCCAGGCGGAGCAGCCCGCCCAACCGGCTCAGCCCGTGCAGTCTGCCCAGCCCGTACAGCAGACGCAGACCGCGCCCCAGCAGCCGGCGATGTCTCAGCAGGCCCAGCAGCTCAATGACGCCGTGGACCGGGAGGCCAGCACCGCCCGGGAAAACATCGACCGCGCCTACGACGACATTTTCAAAATCTTTTCCAAGGATAAATAAGCAATTACGGCAAAAAAAGAGGACCTTTTTCAGGTCCTCTTTTTTTGTCTGTTTACATATACCGCACCACGATGCACACCATAGACACCGCCATTACCATGATGGTAGCCGGCGCACAGTACCGGCAATACTTGCCCCAGGTCACAGGATGTCCGTTCTTGGCGGCCACCGACGTCCCCACCACATTGGCGGAGGCTCCGATGGGCGTTGCGCTGCCGCCCAGATCCGTGCCCATAGACAGGGCCCACGCCAGAACATGCAGATCAACGCCTTGGGTCTGGGCCATAGCCTGGATCACCGGCACCATGGTAGCCGCAAAGGGGATATTGTCCACAAAGGCGCTGGCCACAGCGGACACCCACAGGATGATGGCCACCATCACAACGGCCTTGCCGCCGCTAAGCCTGGCGATGCCGTCCGCCAACACGCCCAGGCAGCCGGTACGCTCCAGCCCGGCCACCACCACGAACAGCCCTGTGAAAAACAGCAGCGTCTTATAGTCCACCCGGGCAAACAGCCCCGCGGCAGCCTTTCTTCCGCTGGTCAGCAGCGTCACAAGACTCATCAGTGCTGCGGCGATGCAGCCGATGGTGGCCACCGTCAGTTCCGTCTGGGCGTGGGTGATCAGCAGGACCACCACCACCAGGAACGACGCGCCGCAGCCATAGAAGCCCGCCCGGTTCTTCACCGCCGACGCCGCGTCGGGGTACACCACATTGGCCGGGCGGTTCTTTTCGCTTTCGGCCAGAGGCTTGCGGAAGCACAGGAAGAAATACACCACCGTGAACACCAGGCACACCCCGGCGATAACGCCGGTGTTGCCCAGGAAGTCGAAGAAGCTCAGCCCCAGGGACGTGCCGATGATGATGTTGGGGGGGTCGCCGCACATGGTAGCCGATCCGCCCAGATTGGCGCAGAAGATTTCCGCCAGGATCATAGGCACCGGGTCAAAATACAGGGTCTTGGCCAGCTCCGCCGTCACGGCAGCCAGGAACAGGATCACCGTAATGCTGTCGATGAACATAGCCAGCAGCGCTGACATCACCATGAAGCAGAGCAGCAGCGGCACCGTCCGATAGTTCACCAGCTTCGCGATCTTCAGACACAGCCATTGGAAGATCCCCGCATGGCCCATGCCCTCTACCATCACCATCATGCCGGCAATAAACACAATGGTGGACCAGTTGATGCCGGTGCTGGACTCGGATGACCCGATCCAGAACCCCTTCTGCGCAAAGCAGCTCAGGTTCAGCGTCTCCCAGATGGCCCCGCCGTCATGCATGCACAGACCGAACACCAGCGCCAGAACCAGCGCCCCGCTGATCAGCGTCACCCACTGACGGGGGAAGCGGTCCCAGATGATGAAGCCGAACATCACCACGAATATGGCGACTGCCAGAATCTTTTCCATGATTCATCCTCCCTTTCCTATGAAACTACTCCTTGAACAGTATGGTATTGTAGTCCCCCGCCCCAGGAAAGTCAACCCTGCGGTCTTATACAGTTTTACAAAAATGTCAGAAATTGGAACATTTTATTTGTCGATTTTTTGGTTTTTACTTGATATTAACAATTAATTCACACTTTTCTCTGTGGGTTGAACGTCTCCTCTCCGTGCGCAGAAGAAGCGCTGCGGTCCACACCCGCAGCGCTTCTTCCTTCTCACCCAAATGGTCCCCGGTCCCATGACTTGCTGCGAAGGAGACCTCCCTGCCGCAGCACCTCATCCGCAGTTTTTCGCGCAAAAAATCCCCCTCCGGTATAACCGGAGGGGGATTCCGTGTCAATAAGGAACGAACCTTACTTGGCAGCCTTCTGAGCCTTGATGGACTCGATCAGCTCGGGCACGACCTTGAACAGGTCGCCCACGATACCGTAGTCAGCCACCTCAAAGATGGGAGCGGTGTCGTTCTTGTTCACGGCGATGATGCACTCGGAATCCTGCATACCAGCCTTGTGCTGGATAGCGCCGGAGATACCCAGAGCAACATAGACCTTGGGATGCACGGTCTTACCGGTCTGGCCGACCTGGTGGTCAGCGGAGATCCAGCCGGCATCCACGCAGGCGCGGGAGGAACCCACGACGCCGCCCAGAACCTCAGCCAGCTCCTCGGCCAGCTTGATGCCGCCCTCAACGTCCTTGCTGATGCCGCGGCCCACGGACACGATGAAGTCGGCGCCGATCAGGTCAACCAGCTTCTTGGCAGCCTTCACGGTCTCGGTGACCTCGGTGTGGATGTCGGAGGCCTCCAGAGCGAAGGCGGGGTGCAGAATCTCAACGTCCTTCTTGCACAGGCGCTTCTTCATAACGCCGGGACGGACGGTAGCCATGGCGGGGCGGAAACGGGGGCAGATGATGGAGGCCATCAGGTGACCGCCGAAAGCGGGACGGGTCATCTTCAGGTCGCGATCCACGGGATGGGGCTCGCGGTTGATCATCACGGTGCCCAGCTTCTCGATGCGCTCCTCGGGCAGGGTGGAGGCTTCCTTCAGGAAGCCCTTGTAGTTGGGCATGTCGATGTCCAGGTGGGTGCAGTCGGCGCACAGGCCGGTGTGCAGACGGGCGGCGCAGCGGGGAGCCAGGTCACGGCCGATGTTGGAGGCACCAAACAGCAGCACCTCGGGCTTGATCTCCTCAACGGCCTCCACGATCACCTTGGTATAGGCGTCGGTGGTGAAATCCTTCAGCAGGGGGGAGTTGTACACATAAACCTTGTCCGCGCCATACTCGCCCAGCTCAGCGGCGATGCCGTCCACGTTGTCGCCCAGCAGAATGCCGCACAGCTCAACGCCCAGCTCATTAGCCAGCTTCCGGCCCTCGGAGATCAGTTCGAACGTAGTGGGCATCATCACGCCCTGGCGCTGCTCGCAGAAAACCCAAACGTTTTTGAAGGCAGCGGTATCAGCACTATTAAAAGCCATTTTCTTATCTCCTTCCTTAGATGATATGCTTGGCAGCCAGGATGCCTGCCAGCTTGTCGGTAGTCTCCTTACCGGCGCCCTCGAGCATCATGCCGGCGCCCTTCTGAGGAGGCGTAAAGGAGGTCAGAATATTGGTGGGAGAGCCGGCCAGACCGATGGTGCTCTTGTCGATCAGGGGATGATCCTTCAGAGTCTCATAGGTCATGGTGACCAGGGGCTTGGAATAGGCTTCAAAAGCGCCGCCCACGGACAGGTAACGGGGCTGATTCAGCTCCTTGATGCAGGTGATCATGCAGGGGGTCTTGACCTTCACGGTCATGTAGCCGTCCTCCAGCATGCGCTTGACGGTCAGGGTATTGCCGTCCTTGGTGATCTCGCCGGCATAGGTCACCTGGGGCAGATGCAGCTTCTCAGCGATCTGGGGACCAACCTGAGCGGTATCACCGTCGATGGCCTGACGGCCGGCCAGGATGATGTCATCCTCCTCCACGCCGTAGGTATCGATGCCGGCGGCGATGATCTGGGAGGTGGCGTAGGTGTCGGAGCCGCCGAACTCGCGGGCGGTGATCAGAACACCCTCGTCCACGCCCATGGCCATCAGCTCACGCAGCATGCCTTCTGCGGGAGGGGGGCCCATGGTGAACGCCACGACCTTGCAGCCCAGCTCGTCCTTCAGGGCCAGGGCGGCCTCAACGGCGTTCAGGTCATCGGGGTTGATGATGGTCTGCATAGAGGCACGATCCAGGGTGCCGTCGGGGTTCACTGCCACCTTACCGGAGGTATCGGGAACCTGCTTCACAGTAACAAGAATTTTCATTTTACCTTTTACCTCCTCAATTACTTAACGCCCAGGTGGCTGGAGATGACCATGCGCTGGACCTCGGAAGTGCCCTCGTAGATCTCGGTGATCTTGGCGTCGCGCATCATGCGCTCCACGGGATACTCACGGGTGTAGCCATAGCCGCCGAAGAGCTGAACAGCGCGGCGGGTGACGTCGGAAGCGGTCTCGGCCGCGAAGAGCTTGGCCATGGCAGCGTCCATGGAGTAATCCTCGTGATTCTGCTTCTTCATAGCGGCAGCGTAAACGAGGTACTGGGCAGCCTGAGTGCGGGTGTGCATGTCGGCCAGCTGGAACTGGGTGTTCTGGAACTGGGAGATGCGCTTGCCGAACTGGACGCGCTCCTTGGTGTACTTGATGGCCTCCTCCACGGCGCCCTCGCCCAGGCCCAGAGCCTGAGAGGCGATACCGATACGGCCGCCGTCCAGAGTCTTCATGGCGATCTTGAAGCCCTCGCCCTTCTTGCCCAGCATACGATCCTTGGGGATCACGCAGTCCTCGAAGATCAGGTCGCAGGTAGAACTGCCGCGGATGCCCATCTTCTTCTCGTGCTTGCCCTGAGAGAAGCCCTTATCGGTTTTCTCCACGATGAAAGCGGAGATCTCCTTCATGGAGCGGCCGCGCTTATCGGTGGTCTTGCCGGTGACGGCGATGATGACGAAGGTATCCGCCACGTTGCCGTTGGTGATGAAGCACTTGGAGCCGTTGAGGATGTAGTTCTCGCCGGACTCATCCAGGACGGCGGTGGTCTGCTGACCCTGGGCGTCGGTGCCGGCGCCGGGCTCGGTCAGACCGAAAGCGCCGATCTTGCGGCCGGAGCACAGGTCAGGCAGATACTTTTTCTTCTGCTCCTCGGTGCCGTTCTCAAAAATGGGGGCGGCGCACAGGGAGGTATGAGCAGAGACGATAACGGCAGTGGTGCCGCAGACCTTGGCCAGCTCCTCCACGCACATGGCATAGGACAGGATGTCGCCGCCGGCGCCGCCGTACTCCTTGGGGAAATAAATACCCATCATGCCCAGCTTTGCCATCTTCTCGACGGTTTCCATGGGGAAACGCTCTTCTTCGTCGATCTCAGCGGCCAGAGGCTTCACTTCGTTCTCTGCGAATTCGCGGTACATCTTGCGAACGAGCAGCTGTTCCTTCGTCAGATGGAAATCCATACTCTTTTCTCCTTTACAGATTTACTTTTTGTAGTTGAAGAAGCCCTCGCCGGACTTGATGCCCAACTTGCCGGCACGAACCATCTTCCGGATCAGCACGTTTGCGCGATATTTGCTGTCGTGGGTCTCATTATACAGCACGTCCATGATGTTCAGCACGATGTCCCAGCCGATCAGATCGCCCAGGTGCAGGGGGCCCATGGGGTGGTTGCAGCCCAGCTGCATAGCAATATCGATATCTTCCGCAGAGGCAACGCCCTCCTGCAGAACGCAAACGCCCTCGTTGCAATAGGGGATCAGGATCTTGTTGACCACAAAGCCGGGAGCCTCGTTGACCACAACGGGGGTCTTGCCGATCTCGGTGGACAGGGTCTTGATCTTCTCGACCAGCTTGGCGGGGGTATTGCCGCCGGCAATGACCTCCACCAGCTTCATGGCGGGCACGGGGTTAAAGAAGTGCATACCGATGAGCTGATGCTTCAGGCCCTGACCCATCTCGGTGATGGACAGAGAGGAAGTGTTGGAAGCGAAGATGGCATCTTCCTTGCACAGAGCGTCCAGACGGCCCAGCAGCTCCTTCTTGGTGGCCATATTCTCGGCAACGCACTCGATGACCAGGTCGGCATCGGCGGCAGCCTCAACCTCCTCCACCAGGACGCGGCTCATGATGTCATCAGCAGCTTCCTGAGTCATCTTGCCGCGGGCGACCTTCTTGTTCAGAGAGGCAGCCAGCTTATCCTTATGACGCTGAGCGCTGGCGACGCTGGAAGCATACATCAGAGCGGTGTGGCCCTTTGCGGCAAAGACCTGAGCGATACCGCTGCCCATAGTACCTGCACCAAAGATTGCGACTTTCATGATAGTTCCTCCTAAATAAATTTATATTTAAGTAGCCGTTTTAATCATCAGGCCCGGCAGGGGACCTGTTAATTAACGAAATAGGGATTTGCCGGGAGTTACTTGTTCTGATAGGGCTCGTGCTTGCGCTTTTCCAGGAAAGCGCCCATGCCCTCCTTCTGGTCGGCAGTCTCGAAGCAGCTGCCGAACAGGCCCTCCTCGATGGTCACAGCCCGGTCGATATCCACCTGCATGCCGTCGTTGATGGCCTTTTTGCAGGCGCGGACGGCGATGGGGGCGTTCTTGGCGATGGTCTCGGCCAGCTTCTCGGCGGCGGGCATCAGCTCCGCCAGGGGATACACGGCGTTCACCAGGCCGATACGCAAAGCCTCGTCGGCCTTGATATTCTTCGCGGTATAGATCAGCTGCTTGGCCATGCCCAGGCCCACCAGGCGGGCCAGACGCTGGGTGCCGCCGAAGCCCGGGGTAATGCCCAGGCCCGCCTCCGGCTGACCGAACACGGCGGTGTCGGCGCAGATGCGGATGTCGCAGCTCATGGACAGCTCACAGCCGCCGCCCAGGGCAAAGCCGTTGACTGCGGCGATGGTGGGGACCGGCAGCGTCTCCAGCTTGCGGAACACGTCGTTGCCCTTCTTGCCGAAGGCCTCGCCCTCCGCCTTGGTCAGGGTGCTCATCTCGCCGATGTCGGCGCCGGCCACAAAGGCCTTCTCGCCGCTGCCGGTGATGACCAGGGCGCGGATCTCGTCGTCCGCCTTCACCTGCTCCACCAGCTGGTCGATATCCTCCAGCACCTGGGAATTCAGGGCATTGAGGGCCTTGGGCCGGTTGATGGTGGCAACGGCGATGTGGCCCTTCTTTTCCAACAGAACGTTCGTCATGATAGTTCCTCCTTGCTTCGATCACCCGCCCTGTCCACCGGACCGGCGGGCCCACGGTGAGATGCCGCCCACAGCGGTCCCATCTTGTGTATGATCTTCATACAGTTTGTATTATAGTCCCTCGTCTAAAAATTATCAAGCCCTTGTTGACCGCCTTTCTCTTTTTCAGGATATTCCACAAAAGAAATGAAAATTCTTTGCGCATTTTTCAATATGACATGTTCATAATCCGGTCACAAAACCGTCCCCGGCACCAAATAGAGCATTTTTTTCGTTTACAGAACCGGCTATCTTGTGGTATATATAAGAATGGATTTTTATTTGCGGCCCCGGGCCGCGTGGGAGGAAGAACGCTATGCGCATGAGAAAGAAAAAAAACCTGCTGCCCCGGATGGAGGCCTGCTCGTCCCTGCTGGTGGCGGACCCCCGTGCTCTGCGGGGCCGCTGGCGGGAGCTGCTGCCCGATGCCCGGGAGCTGCGGGTGGAGCTGGGCTGCGGCAAGGGCCGCTTCACGGCGGAGACCGCCGCCGCCGAGCCGGACGTGCTGCTGATCGCCGTGGAAAAGGTCCCCGACGCCATGGTGGTGGCCATGGAGCGGGCCCAGGCGGCAGGTCTGCACAACGTATTTTTTGTGGACGGCGACGCCGCCTGCCTGCCGGAGTTTTTCGCCCCCGGCGAGGTGGACCGCATCTACATCAATTTCTGCGACCCCTGGCCCAGAAGCAACCAGAAAAAGCGCCGCCTGACCCACGGCAATTTCCTGCAATTATACCGCCGGGTGCTGCCCCTGGGCGGCGAGATCCACTTCAAAAGCGACAACGACAAGCTGTTCGAGTGGTCCCTGGAGGAGATCCCCCGGTTCGGCTTCCGGCTGTCCCAGGTCACCCGGGACCTTCACGCCGGCGGCCCCGTGGGGGTCATGACGGACTACGAGGCCAAATTCTACCAGCAGGGCGTCACCATCAACCGGTGCGTGGCCACCATGGTTCCCTGGGAAGCGCCTGCGGAGGCGGAGGAGGAAGAAGCATGATCGCCCTGTACGAAAACCAGCCCGTCTCCGCCCGGGTCCGGCTGACGGACGACGACTATCTCAGGACCCGCTATTACCTGCACCCCGACGGCACGGCGGACATTACCGTGGGCCGCGGCCCGGACTGGACGGTGCTGGCCTGCAAGGAGTGCTACGGTAAGGCCGTCAAGACCGTCCTGGACCTGGAGCCGGACAGCTGCGTCTTTGACCTGTCCCCTGCCGCCCGGCTGGGCCAGCCGGGCCTCAACGCCGCCCTGGAGGGCATCCTGGGCGGCTCCCACCGCAAGGCCGACTGCCTGACGGACGCTGTCTCTTATACACATCTCCGAGCCCACGAGACT
>ERZ1027063.852-NODE-852-length-12166-cov-5.627611_pt1 | contig 12166 bp, 15 predicted proteins | sample MGYA00519423_ERZ1027063 | MGnify/ENA primary metagenome ERZ1027063 (study PRJEB26926, sample SAMN06164493) | human gut metagenome | biome: ENVO:00009003; feature: ENVO:2100002; material: ENVO:00002003 | host: Homo sapiens | place: USA | collected 2012 ...
ATCTACACCTATTAAGTCGTCGGCAGCGTCAGATGTGTATAAGAGACAGGCAAAATCAGTCTCCGGGCCGGGGGCAGGGGCTTGGGGGTGGACCGGTGGGCCAGGTCCCCGATTCCCCGGAAGAACTCGGCGATCATGTCCTTGATGTCCTGCCAATAGGCCACGAACACCGCCCCCAGGGTGCCCAGATGCAGCAGCACGTCAAAGAATTCCGGCACCTCCGCGTCAATGTGCAGCAGATTCTGCGCGATGGCCAGATGTCCGGAGCTGGAAATGGGCAAAAACTCCGCCACGCCCTGGACCAGGCCCAGCAGGAAGGAAGAAAACACGTTCATAGGTCACATTCTCCTGTCTATTTAGATTACATTTTGTTTATTTCTGTCGAATTATTGCAGCCTGTATTCATTTTGCAGGCACGGATACATTTGTACTATACCACACTCCGCAGAGAATTACCAGTCTAATTTGCGCCCCGGGCCTGGTTCCCGGAAATTTTCTTCCCCCGTTGCCCGGGGCGGGACAACCTGCCGGGCAACGGCACTCCCCTGTCCCGGTACAGATGAAAGGAGTGGATAACCATGCGATTTCCCCGAATCTACGAGGAGGACGGCTGCTGCACGGCGGCGGAGTGCGACCTGTGCGGCGGCGAAATTTACCGGGGCCGGCGATACTACCGCATCAACGGTCAAACGGTGTGTCCGGACTGTCTGGCAGACTATGCCCGGGCGGTGTTCGCGGGCTTTGCCTGCGGAGAGGAGGCGGCGGAATGGTAAGGCGGGACGACGTCCCCTGGGCGGAGGTGCAGAAGCTCAACGCCCAGGGCTGGAGCTACCGGCAGCTGGCGGAAAAATTCGGCGTATCCTCCTCGGCCATCGGCCGCCGGGCGGTGCAGGAGTGCTGGCACGGCACCGATGCCCAGCGGGCCAACGCCCGGCTGCGGAATCTGGCCGCCGGCCTTCGCCGCCAGGCAGAGCAGCGGCTGGCCGGTGAGCTGGACACCCGGGAGATCAAGGAGCTGACCGCCGTTTTGCGGGAGCTGATGAACCTTCAGCAGACCCTGGAGGGGCAGCAGCCCGGAGGCAGCCCCCTCCGGGTGGTGCTGGAGGAGGAAACGGAGGATTGGAGCGTATGACGGAGAAAATCCTCACCATCGGCCGCCCCAATCCCCGGCAGCGGGAGTTTCTGGCGTGCGAGAAAAAATATGTGGCCTTCGGCGGGGCCCGGGGCGGCGGCAAAAGCTGGGCCGTCCGCACCAAGGCCAAGCTCCTGGCCCTGCGGTATCCGGGCATCCGGCTGCTGCTGGTGCGCCGGACCTACCAGGAACTGGAAGCCAATCACATCCGCTTTCTTCGCCGGGAGCTGGCCAATCTGGCGGAGTACCGGGCCACGGCAAGGCAGTTTGCCTTCCCCAACGGCAGCGTGCTGGACTTTGGCTACTGCGCCGCCGACGGCGACATGGACCGCTATCAGGGCGCGGAATACGACGTGATCTTCCTGGACGAGGCCACCCAGCTGAAGGAGGAGTGGATGCGGCAGTTCGCGGCCTGTCTCCGGGGCGTCAACGAATTTCCCAAGCGGCTGTATTACACCTGCAACCCCGGCGGACCGGGCCACGGCTACATCAAGCGTCTGTTCATCGACCGGCGCTTTCAGGCCGGAGAAAACCCGGAGGACTATGTGTTCATCCCCGCCAAGGTCACGGACAACCGGGCTCTGCTGCGGGCCCAGCCGGACTATCTGCGGCAGCTGCAGGCCCTGCCCCGGCGGCTGCGGGACGCCTGGCTGGACGGCAAGTGGGACGTGTTCCAGGGGCAGGTATTCCAGGAGTTCACCAACGATCCGGCCCATTATCAGGACCGGCGGTTCACCCACGTCATCGCCCCCTTTGACATTCCCCGGGAGTGGCGGGTGTACCGCAGCTATGACTTCGGCTATGCCAAGCCCTTCTCCTGCGGCTGGTGGGCGGTGGACCACGACGGAGTCATTTATCGGATCCTGGAGCTGTACGGCTGCACCGGGGAGGCGGATGTAGGCGTGCGGTGGACGCCGGAGCGGCAGTTCGCGGAGATCCGCCGGATAGAGGACACCCATCCCTGGCTGAAGGGCCGGGAGATCCAGGGGGTGGCGGACCCGGCCATCTGGGATACCAGCCGGGGGGAGAGCATTTACGAGACGGCTCTGCGCCACCGGGTCTATTTCACCCGGGGCGACAACCGGCGTATCCCCGGATGGATGCAGCTGCACTACCGCATGAGCTTCGATGAACAGGGGTATCCCATGCTGTATGTGTTCTCCGGATGCCGGGCGTTTATCCGGACGATTCCGGAGCTGCTGTTCGACCAGACGGACGCAGAGGACGTGGACACCCGGCAGGAGGACCATGTGGCCGACGAGAGCCGGTACTTCTGCATGTCCCGGCCGATCCCGCCCCAAAAGCGGGACATGGCGCCTGTTTTACGGGATGACCCGCTGAACATGCGGACAGGCGGGTAAACGCCGGGACCCGGCATGTCTGACGCAGGAAGGGGCGGACAAAGTCGTCCGCCCCTTCCGGTATTGAATACAAAAGACACCCCTGATGGGTTTCTTTCGTAACTATCTTCCTTTCCGCCGTATATGCTTTTTCTCTCTCCCTGACAAATGCGTCAGCCCCCGGCGGACCGATGGTCCGCCGGGGGCTCAGCGCACCATATTCCTATGGCGCGCTGCCGCAAGTTTTTCCACGCTGTTAAAGCGCGGAAAAACTTATGATTGAAAACGAAAGACACCCCTGATGGGTTTCTTTCGTAACTATCTTCCTTTCCGAAGGCGGAGGCAATCCTGCTTTTTTGACAGTCTCAAAGCGTGCTGAACGTTTGCGTTCAGCACGCTTTCTTTCTATGGTCGGGACCGTAAATGGCGGGAGCTTTACGATTCTCCGGCGAACAGCGGGACCAGAATGTCCTCTACCTCCGGCAGCATGACCAGGGCGTCCCGGATGCCCTGGGACCGGGCCAGAGCCAGCTTCCGGCGGAGGGTCTGTGCGTCGTCAAACAGGATAAAGTGGGTCCGGCCCTCCCAGGTCAGGGTGAAGTAACGGGCGCACAGGGCGTCGGAATAGAAGGTGGAGCGGCCTGCCGCCAGGGCGGCCAGCTGGGACCGGGTCAGGGCCGTGCCCTGACCGCTGGGGCAGGGCACGGGAAAGTCCATAGCCAGCCGCTGAAGGTCCAAAGCCAGATGCTCCGCCCCGTACCGGGCCGCCGCCTGATTCAGCCGTCCCTCCAGGGTGCCGCCGGACAGGGCCGTACACAGCAGCACGGAGGCTCCGTGGCAGGCGGCGTAGTGCTCCGGAACGTACAGGGCACGGCCGCAGGAGGCCAGCAGAGGCAGCAGCGCCTGAAGCAGGGCGGCCCGATCCGGCCGGGCGGGCGGATCAAAGTCCGCCGCCGCCCCGGCGTAGCCCCGCCGCAGGCATACCCGGGCAAGCTGCCGGGCCAGGCGGTCCGGGTCGTCCAGCGGCGGGCAGTCCCAATCCGACACCACCATGAGTCCGCCCCGCAGGGTCGACGGAAGCGGGGCGGCCAAAAGCTCCGACCCGGAGCCCAGACGGTAGGCCACATGGGCCAGACGCGGTGTCACGGCCCGGGCCTGAGCCAGCCGGTCCGGCGTGGCGGCAAGATACAGCGGCATGGATATCCCCCCTTGCGTTCCGACGAAAAAAATGCTACACTATAGCCAAACCTATGAGAAAGGGAACTGGTGTATGCGCATTTCTCTGGTACCGGACGGGGTATACGAGAGCTACCGGCAGATCACGCCGGAGCTGCTGCAAAGCAAGGGCATTCGCCTGCTGCTCAGCGATCTGGACTTTACCCTGGCTCCCAAAAGCACGCCCCGGCCGGATGCGGCGGTGCGGCAATGGATCGACGGGCTTCGGTCTGCGGGCATCCGGGTGATGATCCTGTCCAACAACCGCCGCCCCCAGCGGGTGGAGACGTTTTGCCGCGACCTGGGCATCACCTATGTGGGCCACGCCAAAAAGCCGCAGCCGGCGGGCTTCCGCCGGGCCATGGCTCAGGCCGGGACAGATCCCGCCCACACGGCCATGCTGGGGGATAAGCTGCTGACCGATGTGCTGGGCGCCAACCTCAGCGGCGTTACGGCACTGATGGTGGAGCCCGCCGGCGGGGCCCGGACCCCGTGGCAGAAGGTGCTGCATGCCCTCCAGGCCCCCTGGAAGCACTTAGCCGGTGGCATCCACCGGATCTGAAAGGAGTTTTTGTACTATGAACCATTTTGCCAAAATCGCGGAAAAGCTGAACACCTATGGGCTGGACGGCATGCTGCTGACCTGCGAGGCCAACCGCTTTTACGCCTCCGGCTTCCACTCCACCGGCACCGACGGCGTGGCCCTGGTGACCCGGGAGGGGAATTTCTATTTCACCGACTCCCGCTACATCGAGGCCGCCCACAATAAGGTCCAGAACGCCGAGATCGCCCAGACCGACGCGGCCCACCCCTATGTGGACCTGATCAACGCCGCCATGGAAAAGACCCATGTGCAGAAGCTGGGCTTCGAGGATGCGTACATGACCGTGGCCGACTATCGCCACTATTCCGAGAAGCTGCATTGCGAGCTGGTACCTGCCACCGAGCTGCTGATCTCCCTGCGCCAGAGCAAGGACGCCGAGGAGGTGGAGCGCATGATCGCCGCCCAGCGCATCGCCGAGGGCGCCCTGGACCAGATCCTCAAGGAGATCAAGCCCGGTGTCACCGAAAAGGAGATCGCGGCGCGTTTGCAGTATCTGATGCTGGCCGGCGGCGCGGAAAATATGTCCTTCGATCCCATTGTGGCCAGCGGCCCCAACGGCAGCATGCCCCACGCCGTGCCCACGGACCGCAAGATCCAGGAGGGCGACTTTGTTACCATGGACTTCGGCTGCATCTATCAGGGCTATTGCTCCGACATGACCCGCACCGTGGCCGTGGGCCATGTCACCGAGGAGATGGAGAAGGTCTATCATACGGTGCTTCAGGCCCAGCTGGCGGGTATTGCCGCCGCCAAGGCCGGCGCTACCGGCCACGATGTGGACGCCGCCGCCCGGAAGGTCATCGAGGATGCGGGCTACGGACCCTATTTCGGCCACAGCTTCGGCCACAGCGTGGGTGTGGAGATCCATGAGGCCCCCAACGCTACCCCTGCCAACAACAACCCCCTGCCTCTGGGAGCCGCTGTGTCTGCCGAGCCCGGTATCTATCTGCCCGGCCGCTTCGGCGTCCGCATCGAGGACGTGTTGGTGCTGCAGGAGGGCGGCTGCATGGATATCACCCTGGCCAAGAAGGACCTGACCATCCTGTAAAGAGCCGGTTTTTCGGAAAAACGGGGAAAAAATCCCGGGAAGCTCTTGCAATAGCGCCTGTTATCGTGTAAAATAATAGGGCTGTATAGGCAAATTTTTGAATACGAGGAAATACTCCCGTTGAGGATTATTTTCTCATGACATGGGAGGATACACATATGGCAACCATTACCGCGGGCGATTTCCGGAACGGTAAGACCTTTGAAATGGACGGCAAGATCATGCAGGTGGTCGAGTTCCAGCATGTGAAGCCCGGTAAGGGCGCGGCCTTCGTCCGCACCAAGATGAAGAACATCGTCACCGGCGCCGTCACCGAAACTTCCTTCAACCCCACCGCAAAGTTCGAGGAAGCCTTCGTGGAGCGCAAGGATATGGCCTATAGCTATAACGACGGCGACCTGTATTACTTCATGGACCAGGAGACCTTCGATATGGTGCCCCTGGGCAAGGATCTGCTGGGCGACGCCTTCCGCTTCATCACCGAGAACACCGTGTGCAAGGTGCTGAGCTATAAGGGAAGCGTGTTCGGCCTGGAGTGCCCCAACTTCATGGACCTGGAGGTCACCGAGACGGAGCCCGGTCTGGCCGGCAACACCGCCACCAACACCCTCAAGCCCGCCACCGTGGAGACCGGCGCCGAGGTGAAGGTGCCCCTGTTTATCAACATTGGCGACAAGATTACCATCGACACCCGCACCGGCGAGTATCTGGGCCGCGCCAAGTAAGGACTGCGGTTTTCCCACCACCACCCATATCAGGAAAGGAGCATGAACATGGAAATTTCTGAGAAGGTAGCTTATCTGAAGGGCCTGGCCGAGGGCCTGGCGCTGGACACCGACACCAAGGAGGGCAAGCTCATCGCTGCCATCATCGACGTGCTGGACGACATGGCTGAGAAGTTCGTGGATCTGGAGGACGAGCTGTGCGACGTGGAGGACGGTCTGGATGCCGTCAGCGACGATCTGTCCGACGTGGAGGAGGCCCTCTACGAGATGGATGACGAGGACGAGGAGGACTACGATGACGATGAGTCCTATTTCGAGACCACCTGCCCCATCTGCCAGGAAGAAATCGTTTTCGACGAGGATACCCTGGACAGCGGTGAGATCCGCTGCCCCAAATGCGGCGAAAAGCTGGAGTTTGACCTCAGCGACCTGGCCAACGCCAAGGACAGCGAGGACGACGAGTAAAATAGCCGAAAAAAATGTGCCGCCTGCGGGCGTCACATTTTTTTTACTGATTATGGGACTACTCCTTACATAGAGGGCCGCTGATGTCTATCTGGCCCAAGGAGGCGGCTACCTCGCCGTCCAGCAGCAGCTGGACCCGGTCCACGCTGGCGATGGAGCACAGGGAGTTCACCATACCCCGGACCAGCAGCTCCTGAGCATCCTGGCCCTCCGGCAGCAGGGAAACGTCCGACCGGGGCAGGTTCAGATAGCAGGTGCCGCTCTCTACGCGGACGGTCAGCACCTGGAAGCCGTCCGGCAGCAGGGGAGACAGGCCGTCGGCCTGGGGACCGGCCAGCAGGGCGGATACAATGGCCTCGGCGGAGCTGTCGCCTTCATGGAGGGTCAGGGTGCGGGATTCCGGCGTCAGCTGTCCGGTACTCTGGGCGGGGAAATACAGGCGGATGGCCAGGGTGCGGGACACGTCGTCCTCGCTGGTCATCAGCAGATCCTGAGAGCGCAGCAGACTGTGACTGCGATAGGCCAGCTCCTGCCCCTCCACGGTGATGCGCACCACGGACACGCCGGGCAGCTGGGAAAGCGTCAGGGTGACGCAGTAGTCCGCCATGGTCAGGTCGATGCCGGACAGCTGCTCATAGCCCTGGGAAAAATCCACCAGGGCCATGCCGCCGGTAAGCTGGCAGCTGCGCAGCTGGACTCCCTGGGGAATGGGACTGCGATAGCCGGGCTCCGTGCAGCCGCCCAGCAGCTGCTCCAGGGCGGCCTGGGCCTGCCGGTCCACGGTGAGGGACTTTTGCCCGGACCAGTCCACGGTGACGGCGGAGATGGCATCGCTGCCTGGGGTGTCGGACAGACCGTAGATCCGAAAGACGGGCATTTGCTCCTTGCCTGCGGCGCAGCCGGTAAGCAGCAGCGTCAGGCACAGGAGCAGGAGAAGCAGGCGCTTTTTCATGTGTCGTCCTCCTCTCGCCGGGCCAGGGGCAGCTCCACGATGAACACCGTGCCGCTGCCGGACTGCCGGTGCTCTGCCCGGATGGCACCGCCCCGGCGGCGGACCGTGTCGCTGACGATGCTCAGGCCCAGACCCGTACCACCTACGGCCCGGGACCGGTTTTTATCCACCCGGTAGAACCGCTCGAATACATGCTCCATGTCCTCGTCGGGGATGCCGATGCCGTTGTCCTCCACACGGATCTCCACGGTGGAGTCCGTGACATGCAGGGCGGTGTGAACAAAGCCCATGGAGCCGGAATATTTGATGCCGTTTTCTATGAGGTTATAGAGGATCTGGTGGATGTCGTCCTCCGTGGCCCGGACCACGGCGTCCTCGTTGGCCTCGTAGGTCAGCGTGACCTCCTTTTCCCGGGCTACTATCCCCAGCATACGGACCACCCGCTCCAGCACCCGGGACACAGACACGGGATAGGCGGCGTCCTGAACGCCGCTGTCCAGCCTGGTCAGGCGCAGCAGATCCTCGGTGATGCGGCTGAGCCGCTGGGCCTCCCGGCCGATGTCCTCCACGAATTCCCGGATGGTATCGGCATTCATATCCTCCGTCTGGAGAATGGAGTCCGTCAGCAGCCGGATACCGGCCAGAGGCGTTTTCAGCTCGTGGCTGGCATCGGATACAAAGCGGCGCCGGGCCGCTTCCGTGGTTTGCAGGCGGCCCGTGAGGCTGTTGAACTCCGTGGCCAGCTGGGCGATCTCGTCGTTTCCCCGAACCACGGCCCGGTGGCTGTAAGCTCCTTCCCGGACCTGGCGGATGGCCTGGAGCAGGTCCCGGATCTTCCGGGTGAAGGCACGGGACAGCAGGGTGCTGAGGGCTACCACCAGGATGCCGATGAACAGGGAGATACGCGTCAGGTTCGTTTGAAAGCTCTGGAGCAGCTCCGCCTGCTGGGTGTCGTATTCATAGGCGTATACCGCGCCGATGATGCGGTTGCGGTATACCACCGGGGATGCGCCCCGGCTCAGAAAGGCATGGCTGTCGTACCGGCAGTAAAAGGCATCGTTGCCGTCCAGGGCCTGGACGATCTCCGTATACGCGGCATACATGCCCCGGGCATTGCCGCCCTCCCGGCTGTCAAACAGGACGCGCCCGGCAGTGTCCGTTACCAGCAGGCGGGACACGCCGGTCTCCTCCACCGAGGCCAGAGCCTGCCCCACATTTTCCTCCGTCAGCTCCGGCAGGCCGGACAGGGCCGACTCCACCATCTTGACGCTGCTCTTCATGGCGGTCTCCTTGGTCTGGAACACCAGACTCTGGGAGATCAGCAGCGGATAGGTGTTCAGAAGGGCCAGCACTGCCAGGATGATGAGGATATAGCTCATGCCGAACTTAAACTGTAGGCTGGTTTTCCCCCGCAAAATAATAACCAACTCCCCACTTTGTCATGATGTACTCCGGCTCCGCCGGTGTTTTCTCCAGCTTTTCCCGCAGACGGCGGATGTGTACGTCCACCGTGCGGTAGTCCCCGGCGTAGGAATAACCCCACACCAGGTTCATCAGGCTTTCCCGGCTGTATACCCGCCGGGGATTTTTCATCAGCAGCTCGATGAGATCGTATTCCTTGGCCGTCAGGTCGATGGTGCGGCCGTCCCGGAGGGCCACCCGCTGCTCCGTGTCCAGGCTCAGGTCCCCCACCGTCAGCAGGGCAGGGCTGCGGCCCGCGCGGGAGGGACCGCCGGCCCGGCGCAGCAGGGCCTTGATCCGGGCCTTCAGCTCCAGGATGTTGAAGGGCTTGGTGACATAGTCATCGGCGCCGCAGGCGAAGCCCATGAGCTTGTCCGCATCCTCGCTGCGGGCGGTGAGCATGATGATGGGCACATCGGAAAACTCCCGGATCTTCATACACGCCTCGCTGCCGGAGAGCTGGGGCATCATCAGGTCCAGGATAATCAGATCCAGCGGCTCTCGTCGGGCCAGCTCCACCGCTGCCGCGCCGTCATAGGCGGTGAGCACCTGGTAGCCCTCGTTTTCCAGGTTGAATTTGATGCCCTTGACCAGCAGCTGCTCGTCGTCTACTACTAAAATTTTCATGGTTCCTCCTCTGTGGTGATCTGGGGGCGGATGGTCTCTAAAATGCCGGGGCCTATGCCATTGACCTCCAGCAGATCATCTACGGAGGCAAAGGGGCCGTTGGCATTGCGGTAGTCCACGATGCGCTGAGCCAGCACCTGGCCGATGCCGTCCAGAGTCTCCAGCTGGCCGGCAGTGGCGGTGTTGATGTTCAGGGGGCAGGACTCCGGCTGGCGGGGGCTGTCGTCGCCGCGCTGGGCGGTGACGGTGTAGCCCTCCGACTGGGGGCGGCCGGTGAAAAACAGGGCCGCCGACAGGGCCGCGAACAGCAGCGTCAGGACCAGCAAAAATATTTCCGTTTTTGTAACTTTTCCCATAGGCTCTGTTGTTGACTCCCTGTTGGATTTTGCTTATAATGAAAGGTAATAAGCAGGGAACGGGCACGCTGACCTGATTCCCACCACCATTATAGCATAGATGGAGAAAAAGAAAATGAAAATTCGCCGGTTTTTATCTGTTTTTTTGCTGACGCTTCTGCTGACGGGCCTGTTCTGCGTGCCCCAGGCTTCTGCCGTGGAGATGCCTCAGGTAAACGCCAAGGCGGCGCTGCTGATGGACTATGAGTCCGGGCGGATGCTGTACGGCCTCAACGAGAAGGACACCGAGTATCCCGCCAGCATTACCAAGGTCATGACGGCTCTGCTGACTCTGGAGGCCGTGGACCAGGGGGTCCTGACCCTGGATCAGCCGGTCACTGCGCCGTCCCTGGTCAACGATATGGATCCCACCGGCAGCTCTGCCGACATCAAGGAGGGCGAGGTGCTGACGGTGGAGCAGCTGCTGTACTGCATGATGCTGGTGTCCGCCAACGAGGCGGCCTGCATCCTGGCGGAGACGGTGTCCGGGTCTCAGGACGCCTTTGTGGCCCTGATGAATCAGCGGGCCCAGGAGCTGGGCTGCACCGGCACCCACTTCGTCAACCCCAACGGGCTCCACGATCCCAACCACTATTCCACCGCCTGGGATATCTATCTGATCACCCGGGAGGCCATGAAGAACGAGACGTTCATGAAGATCTGCGGTACGGCCGCCTATGTGGTCCCCGCCACCAACAAGTCCGAGGAGCGGGAGCTGTATACCACCAACTCGCTGATCTCCAACTGGCGTATCATGGGCTATCAGTATGACGGGGCTGACGGCATCAAGACCGGCTCCACCGAGGAGTCCGGCTATTGCCTGCTGTCCACCGCCAAGCGCAGCGGCCGCCGCCTGGTGGCGGTGGTGCTGGGCTGCAAGGGCAGCGGCGCCACGGTGGAAAGCTTCTCCGAAACCGCAAAGCTGTACAACTGGGCTTATAACAACTTCTCCATGCGCCAGGTGGCGGCTACGGACGAGCTGTACCGCCAGCCGGTGGCCCTGTCCAAGCAGACGGACACCGTGATGCTGTACCCCGCCCAGAGTGCCGAGGCATTCCTGCCCAAGGATGCCAAGGATGAGGATATCCGCAAGACCGTGGACCTGAAGGAGGATGTGGTCAACGCGCCCATCACTGCCGGACAGGAGCTGGGCACCCTGACCATCACCTACAACGATCAGGTGTGCGCCCAGGTGCCGCTGCTGGCTCAGGCGGACGTGTCTGCGTCACGGTTCCTGGTGGCCAAGGCTGCCGTGGAGGCATTTTTTGCCAAGACGTGGGTGAAGCTGGCGCTGGTGGCCATCGTGGTGCTGGTGATCGTGTTTGTCCTGTGGCTGAAGCTGGGCCGCCGCAGCCGCCGGTATGGCAGCCGGGGCGGCAAGCGCCGCCAGCAACGGGCCTATCGGGGCCGCCGCCGCTGGTGAGTGATGGAGCCGCTGCATATTCTATATGAGGACCCGCACGTGGTGATTTGCTGCAAGCCGGTGGGCGTGCTGTCGGAGGACGGTCAAGCGGGACGGTGCATGCCGGAGCTGCTGCGGGAGCATTACCGGTCCCTGGGGCAGAAAAACCCCTATATTGCCACGGTGCATCGGCTGGATAAAATCACAGGCGGCGTTATGGTGTTCTCCCGCCGGAGGGAGGTCACCGGAAAGCTCACCGCCGCCGTGCAGGCCCATGAGATCGTCAAGGAGTACCTGGCCGTGCTGCGGGGTCATCCGGCGGAGCCAGCCGCCACGCTGACGGATCTGCTGTTCCGGGATGCGGGACACAACAAGAGCTATGTGGTGAAGCGTCCCCGGAAGGGCGTCCGGGAGGCCAGCCTGTTCTACCGGGAGCTGTCCCGGACGGAGGAGCTGTCTCTGGTGCGGGTGCAGCTGCATACGGGCCGCACCCACCAGATCCGGGTGCAGTTCTCCTCCCGGGGGCTGCCGCTGCTGGGGGACATCCGCTATGGCAGCAAGGACCCCCGCTGTACTGCGGCCCTGTGGTCCTGCCGCCTGGCCTTCCTCCATCCTGTCACAGGAAAACGGGTGGACGTGTTTTGCCCACCGCCCCGGGTCTATCCCTGGGACCTGTTCCCAGCGGTGGAAGTTTGAAGGGTGCTATAAAAAGAACCCCTTTGTCCTTGCGGACAAAGGGGTTCTTTTGGACACCAAAGAGAACCCCCGGCTCTGCCGGGGGGATACAAAAGCCTATGGCG
>ERZ1027063.855-NODE-855-length-12130-cov-6.840828_pt1 | contig 12130 bp, 9 predicted proteins | sample MGYA00519423_ERZ1027063 | MGnify/ENA primary metagenome ERZ1027063 (study PRJEB26926, sample SAMN06164493) | human gut metagenome | biome: ENVO:00009003; feature: ENVO:2100002; material: ENVO:00002003 | host: Homo sapiens | place: USA | collected 2012 ...
ATTCGAGGCTGGCGCCTGATCGCGGCGGATCCATGAAGAGCACGTCGAGCACTTCATCTCTTCCTGCCATCTCATTCATGAATACTCCCGCATCCTCAGCTATGAACGATGCATTCTCTATGCCATTATGCTTCGCGTTGTTACGTGCATCCACGATCGCAGACTCCACCTTGTCTACGCCGACAACCAAGGCACCGTCCTTCGCTGCTGCAGGAGTCTTCTCTTGAAGCGCTCGCGCAGCCACCAGCCCGATCGTGCCCGTACCGCAATAGGCATCGAGAATACGCTCTGCGCCTTGCAGGTGCGCCAATTCAATCGCTGCCTTGTAGAGCGCTTCTGTTTGTACCGCGTTCACCTGGTAGAACGAATGAGATGAAATACGAAAGCTCAATCCACACAGGCGATCAAGAATGAAGCCCGGTCCATAGAGCGTGCGTTCCTTTCCTTCTCCCAAGATAACGTTCGTTGCGCGCGTATTCACATTCTGAACGATCGTGGTTATTTCAGGACAGCGTTTTACGAGTTCACGCGCAAAATTCTTCGCGCCTGGAAAATCTTCGGCATTGGTTACGAGCGTTACGAGCACCTCATTCGATCGGTGCCCAACTCGCACGATCGCGTGACGCAAGAAACCTTTGCTCGTGTCTTCGTTGTAGGGCTCGATCCCATAGCGCATCATCACCAGGCGAATCGCTTGAATGATCTTCTTAGCCACCTGGTTTTCGATCAAGCATTCATCGGTGGGAATGATGCGATGCGTACCCTGTGCATACATGCCACAGAGGATCTCGCGTTGCTCGCTTCGGTTCTTGACATTTCGCTTGCCCGCTCTTTGTTCCTGCGAATGCTTCGTATCTTTAGCATGCGCTTTTGAAGCCGTACGTTTCCCTGGTGCATAAGGCGAAATAACCTTGCTGCGATAGTGGAACGGCTCATCCATACCAAGAATCGACTGAATGGTTGCGCCATCTTCTGCAAGCGCGTCCGCAAAGAGCTCCTCGATCTCAGCTTGCTTCGAAGTAAGTTGATCGGCATAAGGGATTGCCAGCAGTTGGCAGGCACCACACCGCTCATCAACAGGGCAAAACTGCCCAGCTTTCAGCGCTTTATCGCATTTCGCGATATTTGATTTCAAATCAGGTTTTCTCACAGAAGCAGATCTTTTCTTACGCGGAGATCGATCAGCTACACTGTTCTTCGATCTGCCCTTTGATCTGGCGTTTGCTTTCTTTTGTTCCATGTGATGAATCACGCACAAGCTTCGAACGAGCTACGCGATACCGCGCTTCACACTACGACGTTTGCGCTTAGGCTCTTCAGTCGGTTCACGAAAATCGAGCATGAGTTGCTCTTGGATCGCGCCTTGCTCAGCTTCCGGAACGCGCTCGATGTCTTTTACCGTCCAGCTGACTGCCTCAGAACCATGCAGTTCGAGCATCTTGTAGCGTGCGTCTTGGATATCCTGCTTGGAGCCAGCGCGATACTCGCTCTCAAACTCGATCGAGCTTGAAGCAGGCGAAGCGCCTTGGGGAGAAACGATAGTTGCACGGTATTTCATGGTTTACCCCTCCCCTTTTCGCATGCAATCATGTAGCTGAATGCAGCGATGCGATTCCTTCGCGCTAACCTTATCATACTCAATCACGCGCACCTGAAAGCCCAGCAAAAAGAACGTATTGAATCGCTGAAGTTCCACGCTTACGCTTTTTAACTCTCCATCGCGCAAACCTAAAATGCACGAACCAGCCTGTTAGACAAGGCGAACGAACTTGCGCTTTCCTACTTGGATGACCGCACCCTTGAGCATGCTCGGCTCAACGTTGTACGCTTTTGGTGCCAGTGCTTCACCATTCACCTTCACGCCACCACCATCGATCAAGCGGCGTGCTTCGCCTACCGAGTTCGCCATACCAGCATCGCTGATAAGCTTCGCAACGTACACAAGCCCTTCATCGTTTGGCGTAAGGTCAGCAGCAAACTCAGGAATATCTTCGGGCACATCGTGCTGTTTGAACACGCGATCGAACGCAGCCTCCGCTTCCTTAGCTGCTGCTTCATCGTAATAGGCTGCCACAATATTCTGCGCGAGCTCGCGCTTCACCTTGTTCGGATGGAGCGAACCATCCGCAAGGCCTGCTTCGATCGCATCGATCTCGTCGATGAAAATGATGCAGGGCATGGTCTTTTTGGCCTTATCGAACAGGTCACGCACGCGGGATGCGCCCACGCCGACGTACATCTCCACAAAGTCAGAGCCGGAGATGGAGTAGAAGGGCACCCCTGCCTCGCCTGCACAGGCGCGGGCCAGCAGGGTCTTACCGGTACCCGGAGGGCCCACCAGCAGCACACCGTGGGGGATGCGGGCACCCAGCGTATTGAACTTATCGGGGCTCTTGAGGAACTCCACAACTTCCTTGAGCTCCTCTTTTTCCTCGTCCTCACCGGCCACATCGGCAAAGGTGGCAGTCTTTTTGTTCTCGTGCTCGTCCTTTACCTTGGCCTTGCCCACGTTCATGATGCCGCCGCCACCAGCACCGCCGCGCATCATGGAGAACAGCAAAAAGCCGGTGCAGCCCAGCATAGCCAGATAGAACAGGATCTCCATCCAGGGGATGGTCTCCTTGGCGGGCACATAATCGTACACCATGGGCGCATCGGGGTTGGCTGCATCATACTGGGCGATGTAGTCCGACACATGGTCCACGAACATCCGGGCGTAGGGCAGCTTGTAGCTGACTGTCTCGGTGCCGTCATCGTTCTTCTTCACCCCGGTGGGGGCGGAGGAAGAGGAGGACAGCAGGCCGGAAAGCAGTCCGCCCGTAGACTGGGTGGTGGTCTGCTCGGCAGCGTTGGGCAGCTCCTGTGCGCCCTCCTTCAGGGTCATGGTGATCACGCCGGTATTCAGATCCAGCGAGAATTTGGTGACCTGATTGCTCTCAAAATAGTGTACCACCGTGGAATATGCCATGGAGGAGCCGTTAGCGTTGCCGCCGGTGCCGCCCAGCACCGACCACACCATCAGCACGGCTGCCAGTACAATGGCGATCACCAGCGGATTGAAACGGGGTTTCTTCGGTTGCAAAAAAATCAACTCCAGTTCTGGATTTTTATAATGGACACGTTACTTCGTGTAGATCTCGGGCTTCAGCACACCGACATAGGGCAGGTTGCGGTATTTTTCATCGTAGTCCAGACCATAGCCCACCACGAACTCGTCAGGCACCTGAAAGCCCTCGTAATCCGGCTGGATGTCAGCCTTGCGGCGGCTGGGCTTATCAAGGATGGTGCAGATCTTAACGGAGTTCGGGTTGCGCATCTTGAGCATGGGCACAAGGTTGGACAGGGTGACGCCGGTGTCCAGAATGTCCTCCACGATCAGCACATCCTTGCCGGACAGATCACCGTCCAGATCCTTGATGATCTTGACCAGACCGCTGGTGGTGGTGTTGCTGCCGCCGTAGCTAGAGACCACCATAAAGTCGATATTGCAGGGGATGCTCACAGCCCGCATCAGGTCGGCCATAAAGACCACCGAGCCCTTGAGGATGGACACCAGCACCAGATTTTTACCGGCATAATCCCGGCTGATCTGAGCGCCCAGCTCTGCCACCTTGGCCTTCAGCTGCTCTTCGCTGACCAGAACGGTCTTGATATCATCGTGCATACTCATTTGTTTTTTCCTCCTGTGTTTCGATCTCTGCATCCAAGTGCAGGATCCATCTGCTTTCCGTGTCCGGTGCAAGGCCATCGGCAAAGCCTTCTCCACACACCCATAAAATTTCGCTTCCGCTGGCAAGCAGCGGCAGCGTATCCCGCAGTTCGTTCGGGACACCGGCCTCGTTCATCCACTTACGCAGCGGCTTGCTCAAACCCCGCCCCGCAGGCCGGAAGCGGTCTCCCGGCTGTCGGGCACGCAGCACAAGGCCAGTGTACAACGTAGTTATTCTAGCATAATCCGCCCGATTTTTTAAGTCTTTTTTATGAACGACTTGTATTTTTTCTTCAAAATCGGTTGTTAACAGCTCCGCTTTCCCCTTCCAGCCCCCGCGCAGCCGGAATTCCGGCTGTTTTTCGGGCAAAAGGGGCACTTGCTGCGGCGCGCTCTCCAGCTGCCAAGGCAGTGTGTCCGGCAGCGTTTCCTGCCGCAGGCAGCCGTTCCCGGCGCAAAAACGTACCTGTCCGGTCAGCTGTACTGCACCGCTGCCCTGCCGCACCACGGCACACAGAAGCTGCACATATTTTTCCTCTGCATCCCGCACCGGAGCCACAAGACTGTGCAGCGCAGTTTCCAGCAGCAGGGGGTCTGCCGCCTGCAAGGGCGCCAGCTGCCATGCAGTTTCTGCGCCGGGCAGGCGTGCCGCCGCCAGAAGCCTTGCAGCCTCAGCGGCAAAGTAGACATCTGCCCGCGCGGCCTTTTCACAGAACCGCGCCAGATTCTGCACTGCCGCCGCGTTGGTGCTTTCCAGCGCAGGCAGAGCGTTGTGGCGCAGCCGGTTGCGGGCGTAGGCATCGGTATCGTTGGTCTCATCGGTGACCCACGGCTGTCCTGCAGCCCGGCAGACGGCCTCGGTCTCGGCGCGGCTCAGGCAGAGCAGCGGACGCAGGTAGCACCCGCGCCTTGGCCGGATGCCGCCCGCACCGTGCAGCCCAGTGCCGCGCGCCAGCCGCAGCAGCAGCGTTTCGGCTTGGTCATTTGCAGTATGGGCCGTAGCGATGGCATCTATCCCCTGCCCTTGCAGCTGCGCAAAGGCCGTGTAACGCAGACGGCGCGCCCAGTCCTCCCCGGCGTGTGCCGGGGGCGAGGCCAGCTCTGCCGCATGGAACACCCGCAGCGGCACGCCCAAGCGGGCGCATTCCGCCCGCACAAAGGCCTCGTCCCGGTCGGCGCTCTGCCCGCGCAGACCGTGGTTCACATGGCAGGCAGAAAGCGTATAGCCGAACCTCGGCTGCAATTGCCGCAGCAAGAGCAGCAGCGCCATGCTGTCCGCGCCGCCGGAGACTGCCGCCGCCAGATGCTGCGATGCGCCGGGCTGCAAAAGCCCCTCCCGGATGCAGAAATCCTCCACCCGGGCAAGAATCGCGGTATCCATCAGCGTTTGAAGTCCACATCCATAAAGCGGGTGTGGGCACCATCCCAGCCCAGCGGCACGGTGCTGGTCTCGCCGTGACGGTTCTTTGCCACGATACACTCGGCGGTATCGGCATCCACCTCGGCACCGTCCGGGTTCTGGCTGGCGTAGTAGGAATCGCGGTACAAGAACAGAACGCAGTCTGCGTCCTGCTCGATGGAACCGGAGTCGCGCAGGTCCGAAAGCTGCGGGCGATGGCTGGAGTTGTTGCCCTGCTTTTCCACTGCACGGGACAGCTGGCTCAGCGCGATGATGGGCACATTCAGCTCCTTAGCCATGATCTTCAGGTTTCGGGTGATGGAGCTGATCTCCTGCACACGGTTCTCGCTGCGCTGGCCGGTGGTCATCAGCTGTAAATAGTCGATGACGATCAGGCCCACGTTGGGGCGGGCAGGGTCCTGATTCACCCGGCGGATCTTTGCCTTCATCTCGGTGATGGTGATACCGGAGGTGTCGTCCATATAGATCGGTGCATCGTGCAGTTTTTCGGTGGCCAGTGCCAGATACTCCCAGTCCTCGGCGCGCAGCGCACCGGTACGGAAAGCCTGACTGTCGATACCGGCCTCCGACGAGAGGATACGGTTGGTCAGCTGCTCCTTGGTCATTTCCAGACTGAAGATGGCCACCGGCACCTTTTGCTGCATGGCCACGCGGGTGGCGATGTTCAGTGCAAAACTGGTCTTGCCCATACCGGGACGGGCTGCCAGAATGACCAGATCACCGCGGCCAAGGCCGGTAAGCACGGTGTCCAGCAGGCGGAAACCGGTGGGGATGCCCTTGTACTTATCCGCATCCGGGCCGCTGATCTTTTGCAGGTTGGTCAGCGTTTCCACCATGCTGGACGAAAGCGGGGTCAGGGTGCTGGAATCGCGGCCGGAGCGGATCTCGTAGATGCGCTGCTCGGCATTTTCCAGCAGAAGGTCGGCGTCCGGCTCGTCCCCGGCGTCCTGCAAAATGTCCTTGGCTACCCCCATCAGCTGGCGCACCAGATATTTTTCCTGCACGATCTGGGCATAAGCCTTTACGTTGGAGATACTGGGCACCGTTTCTGCCAGACCGGTCAGGTAGATCTTGGCCTCGTCTGCGCTGGGGAACACACCATCGGACACCACTGCATCCAGCAGGGTGACAAAATCGATGGTCTGGTCGTTGGTGAACAGGCGCAGCATCTCGGTCCAGATCTGGGCGTTCTGCCGGGTGTAGAACATTTCCGGCTTGAGGATCTCCACAAGATCGGTCAGGGTGTCGGGCTTGAGCAGCACCGCGCCCAGCACGCTCTGCTCTGCCTGCATATTGTAGGGCAGATTGATGCCCACGCTCTCCAGATTCAGTTCATTGGAATAACGTCGTTCGTTCGGCATAGTAGTTTGTCCTTATCCAAAATCCAAAGCATCCTGTAAAGCCAAAAAGCGCCCCCTGCTGTGAGGGGGCGCAAACGGCACACAGATCAGGCCTGTTCCACTTCCACCTGGATTTTGAAGGAAGCCACGACGCCAACGTACAGACGGACCTTGCCGTTGAACACGCCGGCATCCTTGATGTCCTTGGTCTCCAGCTCGATCTTCTTTTTGTCGATGGGTGCACCTGCCAGCGCAGCCAGTGCCTCGGCAACTTCCTTGCCGGTCACCTTGCCGTGCAGACGGCCGGATGCGCCGCCCTTGGCCTTGATGGTCACAGTCTTGCCCTCGATCTTGGCAGCCAGAGCCTTGGCGGCTGCCACGTTCTCAGCCTCGTGGAAATCGGCTGCGGCCTCCTTGCCGCGGGCCATGTTCACAGCGCTGGCATCCGCCACAGCGGCCAGCTTGCGCGGGAACAGGTAGTTGCGGGCGTAGCCGTCGGAGACCTCGTGGATCTCGTCCTTCTTGCCAATGCCCTTGATATCCTGCTTCAGAATCACTTTCATGATAGTATCCCTCACTTCTCACCGGAAAACCGGTGCAGTCTTATGGTAATAGTATAGCGCATTTGTCGTTTTTGGGCAAGAGGAAGCGGGGCAGCATTTCAAATGTCCTCCGCTGCGCGCCTACCCCCTCAGTCGCCTGCGGCGACAGCTCCCCCAAGGAAACGCCTTTTTTGCGGCGGTGACCCGGGGCAATTGCGCTCTTTATGCCAGCTCCTTTGCGGCCACGTCCAGCGCTACCTCGATGACCTTGTCCATATCGTAGTACTTATACTCGCCCAGACGGCCGCCGAAGATCACGCCCGGCTCGGCATCGGCCAGTGCCTTATACTGCGCATACAGGGCGCCGTTCTTCTCGTCGTTGACAGGATAGTAGGGTTCATCGCCCTTTTTCCACTCGGCGCTGTACTCCCGGCTGATGACGGTCTTGGGCTGGGTACCAAACTCGAAATGCTTGTGCTCGATGATGCGGGTATAGGGGGTTTCGGCATCGGTGTAGTTGACCACCGCGTTGCCCTGATAGTTGTCGGTATCCAGCACCTCGGTCTCAAAGCGGACGCTGCGGTACTGCAGCGCACCCAGACGGTAGCCGAAGTAGGCATCCACCGGGCCGGTGTAGACTACCTTCTCAGCCAGTGCGTCCAGCGCAGCCTTGTCGGCCAGATAATCCACGTTCAGGCGCACCTCGGTATCAGCCAGCATCTTTTCCACCATGGCGGTGTAGCCGCCATTGGGGATGCCCTGATACAGGGCGTTGAAATAGTTGTCGTCGTAGGTAAAGCGCACCGGCAGGCGCTTGATGATAAAGGCGGGCAGTTCGGTGCAGGGACGTCCCCACTGCTTGCCGGTGTAGCCCTTAATGAGCTTTTCGTAGATATCGGTGCCCACAAGGCTGATGGCCTGCTCTTCCAGGTTCTGCGGGTCGGTAATGCCCGCAGCGGCCTTCTGCTCTTCGATCTTGGCCTTGGCTTCGGCAGGGGTCACAACACCCCACATCTTGTTGAAGGTGTTCATGTTGAAGGGCAGGTTGTAGATCTGGCCGTGGTAGTTGGCCACCGGGCTGTTGGTGTAGCGGTTGAACTCTGCAAACTGGTTCACATACTGCCACACAGCCTTGTTGTTGGTGTGGAAGATATGCGCACCGTAGCGGTGCACGTTGATGCCCTCCACATTCTCGGTGTAGATGTTGCCCGCGATATGGTCGCGCTTATCGATGACCAGACACTTTTTGCCTGCCTTTTTGGCCTCGTGGGCAAACACGGCACCGAACAGACCGGCACCAACGATGAGATAATCGTACTGTTTCATGCTTTTATTCCCCTTTTGCCGGTCGTGCTTCCGGCGTAGTCTTTTTCTGGGAGAGATAATATTGGTCGATGGCATCCTGAATGCGGCTGCGTGCCGCCTGCGGGGTGATATGCTTCAGCTGCGCTGCTGCCATGGTCTGATGGCCGCCGCCGCCCAGCGACTCCATGATCACCTGCACATTCACGGCACCCATGCTGCGGGCAGAGACGTTTACGCCGTTGCCCACCTGCACTGCCACAAAGCTGGCGTCCACGCCCTGAATGCGCAGCAGGTCATTGGCAGCCTGCGCAATGGCGACCCGGGCTTCCGGAGCCACTTCGCCGCCAATGGAGATGGCACAGTTTTTGTACATCTGTGCCTTTTCCACCAGATCGGCCTTGGCGTTGTACTCCACCATGGTCACATCGAACAACCGGCGCACCCGCTCAGTCTCTGCGCCGTAGCGGCGCAGAGCGGCAGCGGCTTCAAAGGTGCGCACACCGGTGTGCAGGGTAAAGTCCTGCGTATCCAGCAGAATGCCGGCAAGCAGACCTTCGGCCTCCACGCGGTTGGGCTTGTCGTCCCGCTCGCCCACATACTGCAGCAGCTCGGTGACCAGCTCGCTGGCCGAGGAGGAATAGGGCTCGTGGCAGACCAGCGCCGGGTTTTCGATGTAGCCCACGCCCTTGCGGTGGTGGTCGATGACGGCCACCTTGCCGCATTTTTCCAGAATGTCCTTGCTTTCCACAAGACCCGCTTGATATGTATCCACCACGATACACAGGGTGCGCTTAGAAATGATGGGCAGGGCGTCCTTGGGGTCGATGAAGTCATCCTTCTGCCCCGCCTTGCACAGCGCATCGATCAGGCTGGCCGCCAGCGTAGCGTCTCGCCGGACGGCGATGACCGCCGGCACATCGCAGATCTTACAAATGCGCAGCACACCCTCTGCTGCGCCGATGGCATCCAGATCGCTCATGCGGTGACCCATGATGACCACATGGTCGGCCTCCTTGATCAGCTTGACCAGCTGGTCGGCCACAAGGCGGCTGCGCACCTTACTGCGCTTTTCCACGCCGTGGCTCACGCCGCCATAGAAGGTAAAGCCGTCCAGCGTCATCTCAGCGGCCTGATCGCCGCCGCGTCCCTGCGCCATATCCAGTGCGTGCTCGGCCATATCCTGCGCCTCCCGCAGGGTGCGCGCGCCGCGTCCGATACCAATGGACATTGAAAGGCTCACACTGGGGTCCAGTGCGCGGATCTTATCCAGCACGTCGTAGCCGCGGTTGGCGAACTGCTCCAGCTGGCGCTCCTCCACCACTGCGATGTAGCGGCCGCCGCTGCCTACCCGGCGCAGAAAGCCGCTGCCGCGCCCGATCATATCCTCCAGAATGCGGTTGACGCCCTCCAGCAGGCGGGCGCGCTCGCTGTCCATCAGATCCCCGAACACATCATCGTAGCCGTCCAGCTGGAAGGCAAGATACCCCGGACGGCTGGCCTTGTACTCTGCCTCAATGCGGCGCAACTCGGTCTCCTCGTTCAGCACCAGCAGGGTCACGCTTTCGGCTTCGCCGGGCACGGTGGAGCTGTGCACGCTCCAGTAGCCGTCGGCAAGGGTCAGCAGCTGTCCCTCGCGCTTGCGGCACAGCTGCAGATCCAGCCCGGGCAGCAGCTTCTGCACCCGGCTGGCCAGCACATCCTGCCCGCCCAGCAGGCGGGTGCGGAACTGGCTGTTGTACCACAGCACCGTCTCGCCGGAGAGCAGCGCCGCAGGCTGGGAAAGGGGCTCCAGACTGAACTGCACCTTGGATTTTTCAAACGTGGTGCCGCTTGTCCAGCGCACCACCCAGCGGCGCAGCTTGCAGCGGAACAGGGTTGCCCCTATGCCCCACAGCACCACCAGCACGGCCAGCAGCAGCCATGCCGTGGGGCGCTGCACCAGCAGTACCAGCAGCAAAAGGCCGCACAGCACCGCCAGACTGGCCGTAAGCATTTCCAGTGTCCATCTCGGTTTACGTTTCATTGGTTTTTTGCCTCCTCAGACGCTGCACCGCCTTGCGGTGCGCCCGGATCAGACCTCCATCAGGATCGGCAGGATCATCGGGCTGCGTTTGGTGCGCCGGTAGATATAGCTGCTCAGTGCCTCACGCACACGGGTCTTTACGCTGTTCCAGTCCCGGACGTGCTCGTCCACACAGCGCTCCAGCGCATTTTCCACAATGCTCTGGGCACCGTCCATCAGGCTCTCGTTCTCGCGCACATACACGAAGCCCCGGCTTACCAGATCCGGCCCGGCCAGCACCTTGCCGGTTTTGCTGTCCACGGTAGCCACGATGATGACAAGACCGTCCTCGGAGAGGTGCTTGCGGTCCCGCAGCACCACATTACCCACATCGCCCACACCAAGGCCGTCCACCATGACGGCACCGGCGGTCACCGGCTCGCCCAGCTTCATCTCGTCCTGCGAGAGGATAACGTTGGAGCCGTTTTCCGCAATGAGGATGTTGCTGGTGGGAATGCCCAGACTTGCAGCGGTAAGGGCGTGCTTTTTCAGCTGCTTATACTCGCCGTGCACAGGCAGGAAGTACTTGGGCTTGGTCAGGGTGAGCATCAGCTTCTGCTCCTCCTGACAGGCGTGGCCGGAAACGTGCACATCGTACATGCTCTCGTAGATGACCTCTGCGCCCAGCAGCAGCAGACCGTTGACGATCTTGGTCACGCTCTTTTCGTTGCCGGGGATGGGGTTTGCGGAGATGATGATGAAGTCGCCGGGGCCTACCCGCACCTGACGGTGGCTGCAGGAGGCCATACGGCTCAGCGCGCTCAGGGGCTCGCCCTGACTGCCGGTAGTCACCAGCACTACCTGCTCCGGCGGGTACTGGTTCAGCTCGTCTACGCTGATCAGGGTGCCCTCCGGGATGTGCATATAGCCCAGTTCCTGCGCCATGGCGGTGTTGTTGACCATGCTGCGGCCGCTGAAGGCCACCTTGCGGCCATCCTCCACAGCCAGATCGATGATCTGCTGCACGCGGTAGATGTTGGATGCAAAGGTCGCAATGATGATGCGCTTATTGCGGGCGCGGGCAAACAGGCTGCGCACACCGGCGGCCACCTTCTGCTCGGTAGCGGTAAAGCCCGGGCGCTCCGCGTTGGTGGAGTCGCTCAGCAGGGCCAGCACACCGCGCTGCCCGTACTCGGACAGGGTGGACAGGTCGGTCACGCCGCAGGCCAGCGGGGTGTAATCAATTTTAAAGTCGCCGGTCTGGATGATGGTACCGGCGGGGCTGTCGATAGCAAAAGCCACAGCATCCGGGATGGAGTGGTTCACATGGATAGGCTCCACGGTAAAGCAGCCCAGTTTGATCTTCTGACGGGGCACGATCTCCACAAACTTGGTCTTGCCGGCAAGTCCGAACTCCTCCAGCTTGTTCTTGATCAGGCCGCAGGTCAGGCGGGTGCCGTACACCGGCAGGCTGATCTTTTGCAGCAGATAGGGAATGCTGCCAATGTGATCCTCGTGGCCGTGGGTGATGAGCAGGCCCTTGATCTTATCCTTGTTCTGCACCACAAAGGTGAAGTCCGGAATGACCATGTCCACGCCGAACATCTCGCTGTCCGGGAACACCAGGCCGCAGTCCACGATGATCATATCGCCGTTGCACTCGTAGACGGTCATGTTCTTGCCGACCTCGCCCAGACCGCCCAGCGGGTAGATATGGATGGGGGTCGCTGCCTCCTTGGGCTGCTGCGCACGGCGCGGGCGGCGGTTATAGTCTGTCTCTTATACACATCTCCGAGCCCACGAGACTAGCGC
>ERZ1027063.859-NODE-859-length-12087-cov-6.300449_pt1 | contig 12087 bp, 8 predicted proteins | sample MGYA00519423_ERZ1027063 | MGnify/ENA primary metagenome ERZ1027063 (study PRJEB26926, sample SAMN06164493) | human gut metagenome | biome: ENVO:00009003; feature: ENVO:2100002; material: ENVO:00002003 | host: Homo sapiens | place: USA | collected 2012 ...
TCGGCGGGTGCCGGGTCCGGGGCTTCCGGCTGAGCAGGCTCCGGGACCTCCGGGAGTTCCGAGGGCTCCGGCGGAATCTCCGGCTCCGGGACTTCCGGTTGGGCGGACGCCGCAGGCGCAGGCTCCTGTGCGGATTCCTCCGGTTGGACAGTCGGTTCGTGTTCAGGCTCCGGCTGGGGCTCCTGGGGCTCCGGCTGCTCCATCCGGGCCAGACGATCCAGGATACGGCGGCGGCTGCGGGAAATGCCAACGGACCGCCCGATAAAGAACAGCGCCACCAGCAAAACCACCAGCTGCAAAGCCAGGATGGCGTACAGCGGCACCCAGCGCCCCGTCAGCAGGGGCAGATCCACCGGTGCGCACAGCGCCGTCCACAGGGACCGGAAGGGACCGGGCTGCTGATCGTCAGGCTCCGGCGTGGGGGCCTCCGGCTCCGGTTCTCCGATCTGGGGCAGGGTCCCGGCAAAGCCAGGCATCCGCACCACATGGACCGTATAGTCCCGGGTGGTGCCGTCTTCAGCGGTGCAGGTAACGGTCAGCACATTGTCGCCCTGCTTCAGGGCGGCGTCCGGCTGGGTAACACCCAGGGCCTTGCTGTCCTTGGCGGTGGCGGAAAGGGAGAGCTTGGTGGTCTCATAGGGGACATACACGGCATATTCCGTGATATTGGGTGCAAAGGCCGGGGTCAGCTTCCCCTCGGAGGGAGTCAGATCCGCCAGATCCGCATCGCTGCTGAGGGTCGCCGTGGGGTCTGGCTGGCGGGTAACGGAAATGGTATAGCGGCGGGTGGCGCCGTTGGCGGCAGTGACGGTGAGGACCACCGTGTTGACGCCCACGGACAGCTGGTTGCCGCTGACGGATACATTGGCGCCGCCGTCCGCCGCACTGTAATCCAGAGGCAGGCGGGACACATCATAGGGCACGGTAACGCTGTATTCCGTTGTGCCGGCGGAAAAGGACGGCGACAGGGCGTAGCTCCCGCAGGAAAGGCCGGACAGATTGGCGTTGCCGGAAGGGGGCGGGGCCACGCTGGCCGACCAGGAGGCATCGTTGAGACTCTGGTCACTATTGCCGTCGCTGGTCATGATATCGGTGATGGTGGCGCTGACCTTGGTCCCGGCAGCCACGCCGGACTTCACCCGGAACGTGACGGCCAGAACGGCGGAGCTGCCGTTGATGGGGTTGTCGAGATTATCGTTATGGGCCAGCAGGTTGCCGCCGTTCATGTCCACGGACCAGCTGTCACCGATGAGTTGGCGGGTGCCGGTGAGGGTCAGGGCACTGCTGTCGTAGTGCAGCACAGCCGAGATGGCCTTGATATTGGAGCCGCTGACGGAAAAGGTGACGGTGACGCTGTCGCCGGCCCGGACGCTGCCGGAGCCGGAGAAGCTGGCCCCGGCGGCCTCCGCTGTCACCGGCAGCAGACACCACAGCAGCAGTGCTGCCAGAAAGCCCGCCAGGGCAGATGAGATATTCTTTCGCATGGCATGGTCCCTCATACTCAGTTGGGTTGTATGGTACCCCGGCCCAGCAGGTACGCCTGAAGCCGGACCATATCGGTGATGGTGACCTGACCGTCGCCGTTGAGGTCCGCCGCCTGAAGGGCCGCGCCGGTCAGGGGCGTCTTGCCCAGCAGGTGAGCCTGGAGCCGGACCATATCGGTAATGGTGACCCGGCCGTCACCGCTGAGGTCGCCGGTGACCACGGTGGTCAGGGTCTGGATGGTCTGGCCGTCCCTGGCATAGGTGACGGTCATGCCGGTGCCCACCAGGCTGTCGCCCTGAACCGGCAGAGTAATGTAATCGCTGGGGGACAGGTTTGCCAGCAGCTGGCGGGCAGTGGTGCCCATGGGGATGGCCCGCAGATAGCTGTCGGCGATGCGGTAGGCCCCGGTGGTGATCTCCTTGGGGACGGACTCCACGGCCTTGGCCGCATACTGAGCGGTAAAGGTCACGTTGCCGGAGATGGTCATACCGTTGGTGTAGCCCTGCCAGCCGGTGAAGGTGTAGGTATACTGGCTGTCGGCGGGACGGGTAGGCGTTCCGGCGGGACGGGGAATGGTCTGTCCCGCGGTGAGCTTCCCCTGGGCATACACGGAACCGTCGTAGTTCACAAACTGATAGGTATACTGCCCCTGATAGTGGGCGTAAAGGGTAATGTTGCTGGCGCCGGTGGTGCTGTTGGCGGTGATCTGCTGGCCGCCGTCGGGCTGGGTGAACCAGCCCACAAAGGCGCAGCCGTCCTTCACCGCCGTGGGCAGATTGCCGTACTTCTGACCGGCGGATACCAGGCGGGTGCTCTCGGAGCAGGTGCCGCCGCAGGGGTCGAAGGACACCACATAGGAGCCGTCGGTAACGTAGAACTTGGACTCCAGGCGGTAGTTGTCCCCGGCGGTATTCTCCGCCGCGATGACCAGGGTATAGCCGCCCACACCCAGCCGGGAGAAGGCCACGGCGTCGTCCAGCCGGGACAGGTCATAGCTCTTGGCGTTGGGCGTGGCTGTGGCGGGAGTGATGGCGTTGGTGCCGTTGGAGCGGAGGATGGACACCGTCACCCTCCGGATGTTATAGGAGTTGCGCAGGGTGCCCCGGAAGGGAAAGCCCGTCTGCCCCACCGTCAGGGTGGAGTTTACCGTGGGATAGGACGCGCCGTCCAGGGTCCAGCCCGCCCCGGCCAGGGCCAGCTGCCACTGCATGGCCGTATCCGCCAGGATCAGGCGGCCGCCTGCGGCGTTGGAGGAAACGGACAGATAGCTGCCCGTGCCCCGGTTTTGCAGGGAGAAGCCGCTGTTGTATACGGCGGCTTTCCACAGCTGACCGTTATCCGTGGAGGCTTTGGCCAGAGTAACGCCGTTTTTCCCGGCGGTCAGCCGCAGGCCGTTTTCCTGGCAGGTGATGGTATAGTACCCGCTGGCATGATAATCCAGGCGGAACTGCTGGTTTTTGCCGCTGCTCACGGCGTTCAGGGTCAGGCCCGAGGAGCCAGGGGTGGCGGTCAGGTTACTGTTGGCAGAGGAGCGCAGCTGATACACGCCCTCCCCCACCGTGGCATCCTTGAAGCCGTAATCCGCCAGCATGACCTGGGCCTTGGCGGGCTCATTGATCCGCAGGCGGGCGTATACGCCCAGCTGCACGTCGCCGGAGTTGCCGTCGTAATACTTCAGCACCTTGCCGGTGACGCCGTACTTGTCGGCGGTGGGGCCGGTCATAACGCCGTAGGAGTCTGACTGAGGCTCCCGCACGGCGCCGCTTTCGTTGTAAATGGCCTCGATGAGCTGGGCCTCAGGCTGATTGGCAAAGCCGCCCAGAGCGTCGAAGGCCCGCATAATGACGCCGGTGGCGCCGCCCCGTCCATCGCTGCTGGAAAAGCCCGAGGAGCCGCCCACTCCGTGCTGCACGGCACGGGACCAGAACACGTTGCGCAGTGCGATGCTGTAGTTATCCATGTCAAAGCCGGGAACAGCGGACTCAATGGACCGGACGATGGGGTCATAGTAGCTGCGGCGGACATAGTTCCGCTGCACCCGCAGGAAGCCGTCGCTGTCCTCGTTGGCCAGGGCCCGCCAGGTGGCGTCGAAATTGGAGCCGTAGCCCCCGTCGGCGTCATAGGCGGCAGACAGCCGGTTGCCGATGGAGCGGTAGTATGTATCCGAGGAGGACTGGCACCACCGGAAAAAGGCCCGGGGAATGTCGCTGCGGCTGGAGAACTGATACGCACCGTAGGACTTGCCGCCGGCGTCGCCGGAACCGGAGGAAATGACCCCCGGCCCGCTGGCCTCAAAGCGCTGGCTCAATGTGCCCAGCAGCTGCTCCTCCTGGTCATCGGCGGCGGTGGCCGATGTGAACACCGGCAGGATCACCGGAATGGCCGCCACCAGCAGCGCCAGGCAAAGCAAAATACTCGTCCCTCTACGCATGGTTTTCATCGTATCACCCCGTTGCAAAGCATGTAATCGAAAAACACAATACTGTGTCGTATTCAGGAATAGTATAGCACCTTTTTTCAGGGGTGTCCACCGAAAACGGTCGATTTTCCCAACTAATTAGCATATGAAGCGCGTGAAGTTCTTGGAGTATAAAAAAGCGGAAAATCCGTCTCATAAACGTTATCCCGATCGCCCCTTTCTCCGGCTTTCTCCTGCCCGGCCGTTATTTTTTGTTAAATAATCCATTGCATTGTCCGCTAATATGCCGTATAATGCCCCTATCTAACGAAACAGGAGGGCTTTGCCATGCGCCCTGATGGAACCCGCGTAAAGGACCTGCCGCCGCTGGTGGCGGCCATTCCCTATATCATGCCCAAGCGCTACGACGCCTGGAACTCCGTCACCGAGAACATCGACGAGGAGATCATCAAGGACTTCATCCGCACCCACCGCCGGGCTGGGGTGCGGCTGAACCATATGAGCGTCATCATCTCCGCCTATTACAAGGCGGTGCTGCGCAATCCCAAGCTGAACTACTTCGTCATGAACGGCCGCATTTACCGCCGCAACCACTTCTGCGTGTCCTTCGTGATCCTGAAAAAACAGGCCAACGGGGTAGTCAACGAGACCACGCTGAAGGTATATCTGGACGAGAACGACACAGTGTTTACCGTGAATCAGAAAATTGCCGACGCAATTGCCGCCAATCGGGCGGAGCACCAGTCCAACAGCACCGACAAGTTCGCCAAGTTCATGTTCTCCGTGCCGGGTCTGCCGAAATTTGTCGTGTGGCTGGCCTATCATCTGGACCGCCACGGTCTGCTGCCCCGGAAGATCATCGAGCTGTCCCCCTTCCACACCAGCATGTTCATCACGAATCTGGCCTCCATCAAGACCAGCTATATCCACCACCATTGTTATGAATTCGGCACCACCAGCGTGTTTGTGTGCATGGGCAAGCCCGTGCCAAACTATATATCCGGCGACCTGACACGAAAGATGATGCCCCTCGGCGTGGTCATGGACGAGCGTATCTGCACCGGGTACGAATATGCCGCCTTCTGCAACGATTTCCGCCGTTATATGCGTCTGCCGCAGATGCTGGAATACCCCTTCTGCCAGGAGGAGCCGGAAAAGAAGCCCGCCGCCGAGACCGCCGCTGTATAACTGAAAATGCTCTGCCCATGGGGCAGAGCATTTTCAGTTATACTCCTATGGGATCGTCATCGGAGTCGTCGTGGACCGGCGCTCCGCCGCTGGCGGGCAGGGGCGCGATCAGGGTCCGGTACAGCCGCCGGAAAAAGGCCAGGGTCACAAGCAGGGACGCAATCTCCGCCAAGGGATAGCTCCACCACACCAGGTCGTCGTTGCCGATGCTCTGGCCGTACCGGGCCAGGACATAGGCAATGGGCACCAGGAACACCAGCTGCCGGATGATGGAGGTGGTCATGGAGTACACCGCTTTGCCCAGGGCCTGGAAGGAGCTGCCCAGGGCGATGCAGGCGCCGGCCATGCAAAAGCTCAGGGAGATGATCCGCAGGGCGGGGACGCCCACCTGCAGCATGGTGTCCGTGGCGTCGAAAATTTTCAGCAGGCTCCCGGGAATGGACCAGAACACCGCCATGCCCACCAGCATGATGCAGGAGGCATAGATGGCGCTGCGCTTGATGGTCTCCACCATCCGCAGCCGGTTCTGGGCCCCGTAGTTATACGCCACGATGGGCACCACGCCGTTGTTCAGGCCGAACACCGGCATAAAGATGAAGCTGTTGAGCTTGAAGTAAATGCCGAAGGCCGTGGCTGCCGTCTCCTTGGCGGAGTGATAGGCAATGAGGATCTTGTTCATGCAGAAGGTCATCACCGAGCCGATGGCCACCATGATGACGCTGGGCAGGCCGATGGCATAGATATTCCCCACCAGCCGCCAATTGGGCCGGAAGCCCCGGAACTGCAAATGGATCTCCTTGTTCTTCTTCAGGTTGAAGATCAGTGCCAGAATACAGCCGCAGAACTGTCCGATGACCGTGGCCACCGCCGCGCCGGTAACGCCCATGTCGAACACAAAGATGAAGATGGGGTCCAGCACAATATTCACGATAGCGCCCAGTCCCTGGGTATACATGGACAGGATGGACCGGCCGGTGCCCTGTAAAAGCCGCTCAAACATGATCTCGCCGAACAGCCCCAGGGAGCCGCAGCAGCAGATCAGCAGATAGTCAATGCCGTTGTCGATGATGTAGTCGATTTGGGTCTGGGACCGGAAGAAGGGCCCCGCAAACAGCAGCGCCAGCACGGCGCTGATGACAAAGCCCACCACCGCCAGGAATACGCCGTTGATGGCCACGGCGTTGGCCCGCTGCTGGTCCTTGGCCCCCAGAGCCCGGCCCATCAGGGCGTTGACGCCCACGGCGGTGCCGGTGGCCAGGCCGATCATCAGGTTCTGGGCCGGAAACGCCAGGGACACGGCGGTCAGCGCCTGCTCACACACCCGGGACACGAACACGCTGTCCACAATGTTGTATAGGGCCTGCACCAGCATAGACGCGATGATGGGCAGGGACATGTTGATGATGAGCTTGGAAATAGGCATGGTGCCCAATTTGTTCTCTTTTTCCATGGGACTGCTTTCCCCTCCTTACGAATCTGTTCACAAGAGAGTATTGTATCATAGCGCCGCGCAAAAGAAAACCCTCCGAAAGCTATATTTTCCGCAGCTTATCGGAGGATTTTTTATTGATTTCGGAAACTTATTTCGTGCTTCGAGGCAATCAGCTCACTGCGTCACCAGATAGCTGCCGCTCTCGGGCGCATAGCCGGCCATGGTCACCACGCGCGTGGCCCGGTCATAGCCGGTGGGCAGCGCCGATGCGTCCGCATCGGGCATGACATACACCCGGTCGAAGCAGGACGCCAGCAGCTCCGCCGTGACGCCGTTGTCCGCCGACGGAGTCTCCCGCAGCACCACGGACAGCACCGTGCCCTCCGGCAGCTGCTTTTCCAGGGCCTGGGCGAAGTCCTTCAGCACCACCGTCTTGTCGGCAGGCAGCTCCAGAGCCGACTGATCGCCGCTGACGGGATACAGGAACCAATCCAGCAGAATCTCGTCAAAGCCCATCTGGGCGCACTCCTTGGCCAGGTCCGTGATATACCGCAGGGTCCCCGGCTTGGAGGGGTCCAGCCACCGGCGGCCAGAGCCGTCCCGGTACAGGGTCCCGTCGGCAGCACACAGGGCCGCCTGCTCCTGCTGAGCGTCGGCAAAGGCGTTGTCGCAGAAGCACGCCAGCCGCGCCACGGCATAGCAATTGCTGTCCAGTATGGTCTGGAGGTTCCGGCTGGTGGACAGTCCGCCGGTGAGAATGCCTTCCGGCAAGGCCACCGCCGTGTGATACGCCACGGACCCGTCATACATCTTCACGTTGACGGCCACAGCCTCCCGGTCCGTCAGCAGATAGCCGGGGTCGCTGCCCAGGCAGCCGTATGGCAGCTCCCAGGCGTGGATGGCCTCCACCTTCTGCCGCTGGGGCTCCTCCCGGGTGATGTCCACATCATCCGGCACAGGCGTGGAGTCCGGCTGGGGCTTCTCCGACTCCTTCCGGGACCAGGGCAGCTCCAGATGGGCCTTGCCCTCGTCATCATACACCACATACTCCTGGGTCAGCAGATAGGCCACCGCCGCCAGCAGGATCAGCACCAGCACAACGACCAGCGCCACCTTGCCCCGGGTATTCCGCCCCCGGTAGCGATGATATCCTTTTGTGGTCATGGCGCGCACCTCCGTTCATGCAAATGCTTCAGGGCTGGATGCTGTCCAGCTGACCCACCCGGCGGGCATGGCGGCCGCCCTCAAACTCGGTGTTCAGAAACACCTCCACAATACGCTTGGCCAGGTTGGGGCCGGTGATGCCCGCACCCAAGGCCAGCACGTTGGCATCGTTGTGACGGCGGGTCATCTCGGCAGACAGGGAATCGGTGCAGTGGGCGCAGCGGATACCCTTGACCTTGTTGGCGGCAATGGAGATGCCAATGCCGGTAGTACAGATGACGATACCCTTCTCGCATGCGCCGGAGGCCACCAGCCGGGCCACCTTTTCGCCATAAATGGGATAGTCCACGCTTTCGGTGGAGAAGCAGCCCACATCCTCAAAGTCGATGTCGTGCTCCTCCAGCCAGATGAGAATGTCCTGCTTCAGCAGATAGCCGCCGTGATCGCAGCCAATGGCAATTTTCATGATGCTATGCTCCTCTCGGGTGGTTCACAGGGCCTGAAACCGCGGCTTGCCCTGTTCAAATGTGGTAAAATAGCGGAAGCCGCATTCCCGCAGCAGCTCCTGGCGCTGCCGGATGAAGCAGCCCACGTCCCCGGGCCGGTGGGCGTCACTGCCCAGGGTGACGATCTCGCCCCCCAGGCGGCGGTACAGCCGCAGAATCTCCGGCCCCGGCAGGGGCTCGTTTCCCCGGTTGGTGTTGCACTCGATGCCCACCCCTTTGGGGATCACAGTGCGGAGGACCTCCTCCACCCGATCCATATGGCGGCGGAACGTCATATGCTCCCCGTGGTGCTCGTTGATATACCGCAGCGGCAGGGTCAGATGACCCAGCACCTGAAACTGTCCCCACCGGGCCAGCTCCAGAACGCTGTCCAGATAGCTGTCGATGACACTATCATAATACGCTTCGTCACCTTTTTCAATATAGTACAGGTCCATGTTGCCAAACTTTTTTCCGCCCAGGTGCACGGACCCGATGACAAAATCCACCGGTGCACCGTCCATCATATGGACGGCCCGGTCAAAGCCGTACTGAGCGTCGCCCAACTCCGCCCCCAGCCGCAGGGTGATCCGGTCCCCCCACAGGGCCTGGGCCTCCCGGAACTGGCGCCGGGCCTCGTCCCAGTCAAAATCCCACCGGGGGCGGAAATCATCCCAGTACAGGGTGTCCACATGGTCGGTGATACACAGCTCATTAAGGCCCTGCCGGACGGCGGCCTCCGCCGCCTGGGCCATGGTCTGGTGTCCGTCCGGGGAACAGGTGGAATGTACGTGATAATCGGCAAGGTACATGGCTTACTTCTTCTTTCCGAAAAAGCTGCGGTGCTTTTCGTAGTTGCCCTCGCCCAGGGTCTCGCTGAACCTCTTCAGGGCTTCCTTCTGCTCCCGGTTCAGGTCCCGGGGCGTCTCAATGGTAACGGTGACATACTGGTCGCCCCGGCCCCGGCCGTTAAGCACCGGGATGCCCTTGCCCCGCAGCCGGAACACAGTGCCGGTCTGGGTGCCCTCGGGGATGGTATACTTCACCCGCCCGTCGATGGTGGGGATCTCCAGCTCCGCGCCCAGCACCGCCTGGGTGAAGGTGATGGGTGCCTCGCAGAACACGGACGTTCCCTCCCGCCGGAAGATCTCGTGGGGCCGCACCATCACGGTGATCAGCAGGTCGCCGCTGGGGCCGCCGTTGGACCCGGCATGGCCCTGGCCCCGCAGGGAGATGGTCTGCCCGTTGTCGATACCGGCGGGGATGGTCACCTGGATGGTCCGGCGCTTGCGGATGCGTCCGCTGCCCCGGCAATCAGGACAGGGCTGGTGGATGATCTTGCCGGTGCCCCGGCACTTCTGGCAGGGTCCCTGGCTCTGCATGACGCCGAAGGGCGTCCGCTGGGCCTGGGTCACGGTGCCGGTGCCGTGGCAATCGGGGCACACCTCCGGCGTGGTGCCGTGGGCGCAGCCGTTGCCCTTACAGGTGGGGCAGGGCTCGCTGCGGTCCACCGTCACGGATTTTTCGCAGCCGAAGGCCGCCTCCGTGAAGTCTACGGAGACGCTGGCCCGGATGCTCTCGCCCCGGCGGGGGCCGTTGCGCCGCTGCTGGCCGCCGCCGAAGCCGCCGCCAAAGAAGCTGCCGAAAATATCGCCCAGGTCGCCGAAGTCGAAGCCCCCTGCGCCGTATGCGCCGCCCTGGCCCGCGCCATAGTTGGGGTCCACCCCGGCAAAGCCGAACTGGTCGTATTTCTGGCGCTTTTCGGGGTTGGACAGCACCTCGTTGGCCTCGTTGATCTCCTTGAACTTCTCCTCGGCCGCCTTGTCGCCGGGGTTCATGTCCGGGTGATACTTCCGAGCCAGCTTTTTGTATGCTTTTTTGATCTCGTCCTCGCTGGCGCCCTTTTCCACGCCCAGGACCTCATAATAATCGCGTTTGTCTGCCATAAAGGCCCGCTCCCTTCTCTGGGTCTTTTATCCCGGAACACCACAGGAAGGGACAGGAAGCCCTGCCCCTTTCCGGTGGTATATTTTCACTTACTTATTCTTGTCGTCGTCATCCACGACCTTGTAGTCGGCATCGTAATACTGGCCGCCCTGGTCGCCGGTGGGACCGCCCTGGGCGCCGGCCTGACCGGCATCACCCTGGGGCGCCTGCTGCTGATACAGCTTCTCGCTCATCTTGTAGAACAGCTGGGTCAGTTCCTCGGTGGCGGCCTTGATGGCGTCGGTGTCCTCGCCCTTCAGAGTCTCCTTCAGCTTGTCGATACCGGCCTGGATGGGGGCCTTCTCGCTCTCAGGCAGCTTGTCGCCCACCTCGCTGAGGGTCTTTTCGGACTGATAGACCATCTGGTCGGCCTGGTTGCGGACCTCTACCTTCTCCTTGACCTTGGCGTCCTCGGCGGCATACTGCTCGGCCTCCTTCACGGCCTTCTCAATGTCGTCCTTGCTCATGTTGGAGGAGGAGGTGATGGTGATGTGCTGCTCGGTGCCGGTGCCCAGGTCCTTGGCGGACACGTTGACGATGCCGTTGGCGTCGATGTCGAAGGTCACCTCGATCTGGGGCACGCCGCGGCGGGCCGGAGCGATGCCGTCCAGGTGGAAGCGTCCCAGGCTCTTATTGGCGGCAGCCATCTCGCGCTCACCCTGGAGCACGTTGACCTCCACGGAGGTCTGGTTATCGGCGGCAGTGGAGAAGATCTGGCTCTTCTTCACAGGGATGGTGGTGTTGCGCTCGATCAGGCGGGTGCACACGCCGCCCATGGTCTCGATGCCCAGAGACAGCGGGGTCACGTCCAGCAGCAGCAGACCCTTTACATCGCCGGTCAGCACGCCGGCCTGCAGGGCCGCGCCCATGGCCACGCACTCATCGGGGTTGATGCCCTTGAAGGGCTCGCTGCCGGTGAAGTTCTTCACGGCCTCCACCACGGCGGGGATACGGCTGGAGCCGCCCACCATCAGGACCTTGGACAGGTCGGAGGGCTTCAGACCGGCGTCGGACATGGCCTGACGCACAGGGCCCATGGTGGCGTCCACCAGATGGCCGGTGAGCTCGTTGAACTTGGCACGGGTCAGGGTCACGTCCAGGTGCTTGGGGCCGGTGGCGTCGGCGGTGATATAGGGCAGGTTGATGTTGCTGGTGGTAACGCCGGACAGCTCGATCTTGGCCTTCTCGGCGGCCTCCTTCAGGCGCTGCATGGCCACCTTGTCGCCGGACAGGTCGATGCCCTCGGTGCGCTTGAACTCGCTGACCAGATACTTCATGATGCACTGGTCAAAATCATCGCCGCCCAGGCGGTTGTTGCCGGCGGTGGCCAGAACCTCGATCACGCCGTCGTCGATCTCCAGAATGGACACATCGAAGGTGCCGCCGCCCAGGTCGTACACCATGATCTTCTGGGCCTGCTCCTTGTCCACGCCATAGGCCAGGGCCGCAGCAGTGGGCTCGTTGATGATACGCAAAACGTTAAGCCCCGCGATTTTGCCCGCGTCCTTGGTCGCCTGGCGCTGGCTGTCGGAGAAGTATGCGGGGCAGGTGATGACCGCCTCCGTAACCTTCGTGCCGAGATATGCCTCCGCGTCCGCCTTCAGCTTGGACAGAATCATAGCGGAAATCTCCTGGGGAGAATACGCTTTGTCGTCTATGTTCACCTTAAAATCGGATCCCATATGTCTCTTGATGGAAGAGATGGTTTTCTCGGAGTTGGTAACTGCCTGACGTTTTGCCGGCTCTCCTACCAGACGCTCACCAGTTTTTGTAAATGCTACGATAGACGGTGTTGTTCTTGCTCCTTCTGTATTTGCAACAACCGTAGGTTTTCCACCTTCCATTACGGCTACACAAGAGTTCGTTGTTCCTAAGTCAATACCAATAATCTTGCTCTGTCTCTTATACACATCTCCGAGCCCACGAGA
>ERZ1027063.860-NODE-860-length-12085-cov-5.040067_pt1 | contig 12085 bp, 9 predicted proteins | sample MGYA00519423_ERZ1027063 | MGnify/ENA primary metagenome ERZ1027063 (study PRJEB26926, sample SAMN06164493) | human gut metagenome | biome: ENVO:00009003; feature: ENVO:2100002; material: ENVO:00002003 | host: Homo sapiens | place: USA | collected 2012 ...
CCTATTAAGTCGTCGGCAGCGTCAGATGTGTATAAGAGACAGACTGGGGAGAGCTTGATCCATTCTATCTGGAGCATCCGGAAGAAATACCGATTGAGCATGAGTTTATTGGCTACCGGCAGGATGGTGATGTAGCGGAAGATTACCAGGGAAACCTGTATCTGGTTCTTTGTGATCCAGGAATCCACCCGATCGGAAGTGTATGCATGGAACAGTCCGAACTGGACGATGCCGTAAAACTTGGAAAACGGGAAGATTATACCGGGGAACTTCTGGAAGAAATTCCAGAATAAAAAGTGAAATAATAAAACAAGGAATCCCGTGTCAAACGTTGACACGGAATTCAAACAGAAAAATCGGTGTCAATGTTTGACACGGACGGAGGAAAAAAGTATGAGAAAAAGAATCGCAATGGTACTTCTTGGCCTGAGCCTGGCAGTAGGCACACCGGCCGCAACAAATATGTTCCCAACCGTTTCTGCCCAGACAGTACAGGCAGCTGGAAAAACCGGATGGACGCAGGAGTCCGGAACCTGGTATTTTTACAAAGACGGTGTAAAACAGACCGGCTGGCAGACCTGGGATGGAAAAAAATATTATCTGAATGCAGACGGAACCATGAAAGCCAATGAGTGGATGATTGATACGGATGGATCGGTTTACTACTTCCGCAGCTGGGGTGGTGCTTACCTGAACTGCAAGGCAAGAATCAACGGCAGAAGTTATACATTCGGTGCAGACAGTAAGGTACAGGGTTCTCAGTGGGTTGTAAAAGGCGGAAAATGGTATCTGGTGAAAGACGGAAAAATTGCAACGGGCTGGCAGACCTGGGATGGAAATAAATACTACATGAATAGTGATGGAAGTATGCGCTCCAATGAGTGGAGACTGGATGATACCGGAAAAATCCGCTATCTCTGCAGCTGGGGTGGAGCCTATAAAAGCCGGTCTGCAAAGATCAATGGACGTTCGTATACCTTCAATAGTGCTGCAGAAGTAACCAACATGCAGTGGATCGTGATGGATGGACAGTGGAAACTGGCAAAAGATGGAAAAATTGCAACGGGTTGGCAGACCTGGGACAATAACCGTTACTATCTGAACGCAGACGGAACTATGAAAGCAAATGAATCTTTCACGGACGGTGGAAAAACCTATTTCTTCTGCAGCTGGGGCGGAGCTTATAAAAACTGCTGGCAGACCTGGAACGGAAAAAAATATTACCTGCATGATAACGGTGCAGCATATCAGAATGAGTGGCTGAAAACCGGCGGAAAATGGTACTGGTTCCAGGCAGACAGCACCATGGCAGTGAACACAAGCTTTACATACAAAGATAACCTGTATTTTGTAGACGGAAATGGAATTATGCTTTCCGGATGCTGGAAAGAGGAGAACGGAGCAAAATACTATATCCGGAGCTGGGGCGGAGCCTGCAAGGATATGCAGATGAAGATTTCCGGAAAGACCTATTATTTTGGATCAAATTGCAAGATGGTAACGGATCAGACGGTAAATGGGAACTATTATGGAAAAGATGGTGTGTTGACCACAAAGCCGGACCCGAAACCAACAGAGACACCGAAACCGACGGAGACACCGAAACCAACGGAGACACCGAAACCGACGGAGACACCGAAACCAACGGAGACACCGAAACCAACAGAGACACCGAAACCAACGGAGACACCAAAACCAACGGAGACACCAAAACCGACGGAGACACCAAAACCGACGGAAACGCCAAAGCCGACAGAGACACCGAAGCCAACAGAGACACCAGCAGAAACCGTTTATGCAACAAGCGTAACAATTACACCGAACAGTAATCTGGAATTAACTGAAGTTGGACAGACACTGCAGCTGGCCGCAACCGTATATCCGGAAAATGCAACCAACAAAGCGGTAAAATGGACTTCGGATGATCCAGAAGTAGCAAGCGTAGATGAAAATGGACTTGTAACGGTTCATAAAAAAAATGGTATGCGAAAAGTTATTATCTCAGCTGATGCAATGGGATCTAAGCCAGACGGAGGTGTTGTTGGAAGATACGTAGAAGTAAAAATTAATATCCCATATACCAATGAAGAGGCTCTTGGAATGACTGTTTACGATCAGGAAGTTTCCAGAAAGATTTTCGACCTGGTAAATGAAGAACGTGTCAAAGAAGGACATGCAGCTATGATTTGGGATGAAAAACATTGTTATCCGAGAAGCGTTGCCGCTGCCGGATACCACATCATGAGATCAATCACACAGCCAGGATATGGAACATCCGACAATCTTGCTCTGCATGGTGGCAGACAGAACGGCTGCGGCGGTGGCCTGTCATATACAGATTCCGATGATCTTGCCCGCCAGATCTTCAACCTTTGGATGTCCTCTCCAGGCCATAAAGCAAACCAGATGGATGATTATAATGCATATGGAGCAATCGCTGTAATGTATGGACAACCGCAGGAGTATAACGGAAGAAAGATTGTGAATTTCTCAGCTGTATTTTCCTTCTCAGATCAAGATTATGATTATGCAACAACCTGGGAACATATGGACGATGGTATGAGTGATGTACTCGGCATGACAGAAAACGATTATTATCAGATTACAAACTACTTTATCCGATAAAAAAAGAATCCCCTCTCGTAGACGAATTACGAGAGGGGATTTGTATGTCGAAGAGGTAGTAAAATAGTCGATGATATGCTATACTGAATCTAATCAGATCAGAACGTGATAGGGATAGTCAGGTGGTTGTCTTTTCTGGAAACAGAAAGGGGGTAATGCCAATGAATACAATGGAAGTGTTGACGCTTTTATTGGTTGTCTTAGAGGCATTGTCCTACATAGATAACCATCGCAAGTAGAAAGAAGGCTATTCCCTACCGCAAATAGGGGATAGCCTATGTCTCTTGTTGCTCTTTGTAATAATTTAGATTATTTCAGAAAGGCAACCACCGACACTGGTATATCCTTGATTGCTTCTGATTTGATTATAAGCTGCCGGACGAAAAAAGTCAAGCAGCATGGGGGATGCGCAGAACTTTGCGCATCCCTTTTTCGAAAGAAAGGTGAAAAAATGAATACTACGAAAAAAATAATAAACAGGATTGTAGTGTGTGGAGCTATGATTGCCATAGGCATTAATACATATGATCTGTAGAAAATAAGAAGCCAAGGCAGCGTTTTTGAAACGATATTTCAGATTCGCTAATTTTTTTATAAAATTTTTCGAGAAAATGTACCCTTTTTAGATGAAAATGTACCCTTTTTCAAAGAAATGTACCCTTTTCTGAAAAAATGTACCCTTGCACGTCATCAAAAGGTATGCTATGTTATACTTGCAAAAGAAGGAAAACAGAAGGGACAGCAGGTAGGACAAAAAAATCTTTCAATTGCTCGTGTCAATGATTGACACGGAAAAAAGAAAAATGGGCTTTCATGCATCAGAACATGGTTTTCATGGGCTGGTGTATTTTTTATGCCCATTTTTAGGGGGTGACGCCGTTGCACGGAAAAAGTGGCAACAAAAAGTAAAAAAGGAGAGAGAGGAAAAATGAAAACAAAAGTAATACACGCATTCCTATGGATTCTGGTTTGTATGGTGCTTGGTATTACCTGTTATCAGTGCCGTGATTTAAGGGGTTATGTGATTCTGTCAGGTTCTATGGAACCTGTGATTCCCACAGGATCAGTGGCAGTTGTGGATTCATCGAAGAGGGATGTACGTCCAGGAAATATTGCTACGTTTGAGAGGCACGGGGATCTGGTGACTCACCGGATTTTGTCAAAAACAGAAGAGGGATACCAGACAAAAGGGGATGCAAACACAGATCCGGATTCCGGAACCATTCCGGCAGAAAACATTCGCGGAACATATCTGTTCTGCATTCCATATTTGGGCTACGGATTCATGTGGGCTAAAAACCACATGTTTTTAACCGTAGGTTTTCTGGCGCTGTTTATGCTTCTGGTTTTCTATTTTCCGGAGAAAAGACCTGAACCAAAGGAACGGGAACAGGTAAAAAAAACAAAAAGAAAAAAAGGAGAATTACGATTATGACAAAGAAAAAAATAGCAGCATTTTTTACAGCAGCAGCACTATGCGGCGCACTGGCCGTTGGATCATCCATGGCATATCTGACAGATCATGATTCTGTAACCAACAAATTTTCTGTAGGTAAAGTAGACATCGTTGGCCATGAGCCGAACTACACACCGGATAATGATGGAAAAACCAACAATATCGTTCCGACCCAGGTAATCAAAAAAGACCCGCAGATCGAAAATGTTGGAAAAAATGATGCTTATGTATATCTGGATGTTTCTATCCCGATTGCAAAGGTGATTACTGTTAATGCTGCAGGTAACCGTTTGAATGGAGGCGTTGCAAAAGATACAGAGCTGTTCTCCATGAACAATGTTTCTAAGAAATGGACTCTGATGTACAACAAGCGTGTAGGAGATAATATGGTTTACACCTACAGCTATAACGAAATACTTGCACCGGGAAAAACAACAGATCCGATCTTTACAAGCCTGACAGCTGCCAATATTGTAGAGGGACAGCTGGATGGAAAAGATCTGAATGTGCCGGTACATTACTATGCAATCCAGGAACTCAACACCGGAGAAGGAACCACGATTCCACAGAAAGCAGCTTCCGCATGGAAAAAATATGAACTGCAGAACCAGGGCCAGGCAGGACAGATCACGACTCCGCAGTCTGACGAAAGCGGAAATAATGGGGTTACAACCGTTGATGGAAACGGAAATGCAGCATCGGATGAAAACAAAACAAATACCCCAGATGATGTTCAGGTTGAGCCGGAACAGGATGGAAACAACACTTTATCATAAGAATACTTTAAATAACAGTCCGGAAAGCCATCCGGACTGTTCTGAAAAAGAAGGGAAAACAGCATGAAAAAAAAGAAAAAACGAATGCTGTCAATTGCCGGAATGTGCTGCTGCGGTTTTCTTGCAGCAGCCACCGCAATATCGGGATCTTCTGCTTACCAGACGGACCATGATGAAGTAGTAAACATTATCAGGACTGGAAATAACACCATTATTCCGGATGAGGATTTTCCGACACCGACACCGGTTCCATCCAGCGGATCAGTAGTAAAAAAAGTCAGGGCAAAAAATACAGGAGATGTACCTTGCTATGTCCGGGCATATATTACATGCAGTGAACCTGTAAAAGAGTTCACGGGACTTGATACCACAAACTGGGTCAAGGGAAATGATGGCTATTACTATTACAAAAAAGCTGTTCCGGTTGGAGGAACAACAACTTATCTGTTTACGGGGGTTACTGTTGCAGATGAATATGAGCAGGATAACCTGGAAGTAACAGTTTACGAGGAATCCGTTCAGACAACAGATGGTCAGAAGGAATACACTTCTTATCAGGACGCATGGAAACGGTTTGGAGGAGGTGGCCAGTAATGAAAAGGAAAATTGCAATAGCAGCCGGAATTCTGGTCACGGCAGTAAGTACCATCAGTGGATCATATGCTTACTATCAGGACAGCGTTACCGTTACAAACCACATCAGTACCGGTGATGTAAACATTGGAATCCAGGAATACGAAAAAGATGGTGATACGGAAAAAGTTTATGCAGGACCGAAAGAGGGAATTGTTCTTCCTTCCCAGACCATTTCGAAAATTCCGAGAATCACAAATTACGCAGAAACCTGCTATATCCGGGTGAAAACCACTTATTCCGGAGAGGCATCGGATTCCGTGTCAAACGTTGACACGGAAAAGCCAGAGGAAGATTCCAAAACGGATGCAGACCCGAATGAAACGCCGGAAGCAACAGAAGAGACAGCACAGGAAACGACAGAAAATGCCGAAACGGAAGTAACACCAGCACCGGAAGAGCCAGAAAAACCGGAAATAACGCCTGAACCTACAGAAACACCTTCGGTGGATCAGGATAAGGAAACGCCTGCGGAGTATGTTCTGAGTGATGAAGAACTGGATGGAATTTCCGATGAATGGGTAAAACAGGGTGAGTATTATTACTATACGCAGCCGTTGAAAAACGGAGAATCCGCAGACTTTTTCCAGAACGTAACGATTCCTGCAGCGTGGACATCAAAAGCACAGGACAGGGTTCTTGGACTTACTGTGACCGCAGAAGCGGTGCAGGCAGCAAACTTTACACCGGATTTTAATTCGGAATCCCCATGGGGCGATACGGAAATTGAACAGTGCGTACATGAGACGGATAACAGCATCACAGAAGTGACAAAACAGTATACCGCTATGTCCGTCACTTATGAAGGGGCTGCCAGAAAGCTGGTGGCTGCGCCGGAAGATTTCTTTAGAAATTTACAGACGGCAATGCCTGGCGATACGATCAGTGATAGTTTTCAGCTTTCCAATACGACAGCAACCAGTGCCGAATTTTTCTTCCATACGGAAACGCCTGGAAATTTAACGGATGAAGAACTTGACCTTTTAAAACAGTTTAAATTGACGATCACGCAAAACGGAAAAACCCTGTATAACGGTGATTTGCAGGCTGCATCCCTGAATCAGGAAATCAGTCTTGGAACACTGGAAACAGGGAAAAATTCGCGGGTACAGTTTACGCTGCAGTTACCGGCAGAACTGAAAAATGCATATGCAAAACGGGAAAGCATGGTAAACTGGATTTTCCGTGTACAGGGTGCTGAAGAACCGGGCAAAAACGAACCGTCCCCTGCCATTTCGCAGACTACGGCACCAAAAACCGGTCTTGCAGATCCATACGTTTTTGTTCCTCTTGGAATTGCGGCGGTAACGGCTCTTGGAACCGTGAAACTGTCCCGTAAAGAGAAGAAAGAGAGGAGGAAAAAACTGTGAAACGATGGAAAAAGGCACTGTCAGGGCTGCTTATGGCAGCCTTGATGGTAACTGGAATTTCTTTCCCGGAAAATGTTTTTGCTGTCAGCGCAGGCATGGATGGGTTACCATCTGTGGTTGATTCTGGCATTGGAAAAAAGGTAGATACAAACAGCACGATTGACGGAACCTACAATTTTACGCCAGTCATTGGAGCAAACACAAAGGTTTCATTCGGTAGTACAGATGGTACGAAATGGGATAATCAGTTTTGCGTTAATGGTGAAAAATATGCACAGGTGTGTTCGAAATGGTGGCCATTATCAGATATAGGTGATAATGGAAATACCCGTTCTTTTATTCCGTATGAAAGATTAAAAGGAAAGATGTATGCAGAGTATACCAATGTAGGCAATGCTAATGGTTTACCTGTTACCATGCGGATCTGGTTTTTGGACTGGCAGAATACTAATATCAGCGGGTATCCGGGATATGAAGATGTAGACAATGTTGTTGTTTCTGTAGACAATACAAAAGGCGGTGCAACTCCTGTCATTGATATTAAAGGCTTGAAATGGATTAAGGTAAGATTTTCATATTACGATGAAAATGGAAATCCACTTAAGGTTAAGGGACATTTCACTTTATCTGATCTGGACTATTCCCAGGGATTTTATATTGATGGAAAAGTCGATGGCATTTATGTCACGAAGGAAGCTGATGATCGTCTAATCTATGATGCAAGAACGGATGCAATCTGGTCAGCAAAAAAGGGTTCAAATGCAGATGATGGTACTTCACCGGATAACCCGGAAGGATGGGTTACTTACACATATGAAGGCGATTCTCAGACTATGGTCTTTTATAATGGAGGAACCATACAAAATGTGGACGGTCCAGGTAAGGGACTTACCACAGTGCAATCATATCCAAAAGACTTTACATTTACTGGTGGGGATGCCATATTTAATGGATGGAAAGGATCAAGCCGGACCGAGGCAACAGATTGGCACGTATGGAATACTTCTGAGTTTGGTTATACATCAGAAATGGTTATGCATCAGACCAAAAATGTTGACCTTGTCATCAAAAAGGCAGATGAAACAACAGGAGAAGCCCTAAAAGGCGCAGAATTCACTGTTTACAAGATGCAAGGCGGCCAGTGGGTAACGTATACCAAGGCCGAATGGAAAGATGAGTATAAAGCTTATCGAGCATTAAATCTCCATGCAGAAGATTCAGAAGGTGGAAAATTCAAAGTAGTAGAAACCAAAAATCCGACAGGATATACCGGAACCTGGGAACATGAGTTTACAGCAGAAAAAGAAGGTGTTGTTACTTTAACACTGGATGCGACAAATGCCAGAAAAACCGGTCAGATCACAATCACAAAAACCGGTGAGAATAATAAAAAACTTTCCGGTGCGGTATTTGAAATCAAAGCTGCAAAGGATATTAAGACAGCCGGAGGCACAACCCTGGTTGCTGCCAATACGGTAGTTGATACCGTAACTACAGATGGCAATGGATCGGCAGCCAGCAAACAACTGGAACTTGGTCAGTACATTGTCAAAGAAAAAACAGCTCCGGATGGATATGTCCTGGATACTACAGAACATGCAGTTACCCTGGATGATAGCCATACCAGCGTCAATGTAGCCGTACAGAACCAGAAAAATGCGATCGTTCTGCAGAAAGTAAGCAAAAACGATGGCACAGTCATGGAAGGTGTTACGTTCCATGTCTGGAATGATGACAAGAGCTATGATAAAACGCAGAAAACAGATAGCAATGGACGGATCACGATTGATGGTGTGAAGGATGGAACCTGGCATTACCAGGAAACGGCAACCAAAGATGGATACGTACTGGATAATGCAGTGAAAGATTTCACAGTATCCGACGGAAAAGTCAATGGGCAGTCAAACCTGACAATCACGGTAGAAAATGATTATACAAAACTGGATCTTGCAAAAGTAGATTCCGGTACCGGAGAGAATATTTCCGGAGCGAAACTTTCTCTTCTGGATAGCAATGGCCGTCTGGTAGAAAGCTGGACATCCGGAAGCACACCGCACCGGATCGAAAAACTGAAACCGGGTCAGTATACTTTACGTGAGGATCAGGCCCCGGATTATTATAAACTTGCTGATCCAATTACCTTTACGCTGGAAAGCAAAGCAGATACGCAGACCATCACCATGAAGGATATGCGCTATGCAGACCTTACCATAGTAAAGAAAATTAAAGCAAGCGATATTACCTGGGCGCATGGAAACCCAACCTTTATCTTCACCGTAAAAGGAAAAGATATTAATGGGAAAGACCGTACCTTCCAGAATTATGTAGAGTTCACGGAAAATTACGTAAATTCACATACCGATGGACAGGGATATGTAGAACTTTCTGTCACCTGGAACAAAATCCCGGTAGGAGAGGACTACACAGTAACAGAACAGGATGTGCTGCGGTATCATCTGGTGAACGTTACCGGAACAGAGAATGTAAAGATTTCAAAATTACAGGAACCGGCGAAGGGCGTTGCTCCGGATAAAATTTTCTCCGTACATGCAAATTTAAAGGCGAAACCAACCGGTACATCCATCACATTTGAAAACCAGAAAGATGACTGGGGAACTACAACGCATGATACTTCTGTTAAGAACATCATTCCGTTAAAGTAACCAGCAAAACCGGATTTATACCCGTGTCAATGTTTGACACGGGTATTTCATTAAAGAACAGGGAGGCGTGAAAATGCGAAAAGCTGCTGGGTGTGTCCTGCTGGCAATTTTATGTCTGCTGGGTGCGTCTTATCTTCCACGGATTTTGCAGGAAGCACAAACCGACCGGGAACAGCAGAACCTTATCAGTGGCTATATCCAAAATCCGGATACAACAGATGAAGAAAACACAGAATCAACTACAGATGAGCCGGAAGAGGAAACAGATCCGAATATGGAAAGAATAGTTGATTTTCAGAATTTACAGCAGATCAATCCTGAGATTTTGGCATGGATCACAGTTCCCGGAACACCCATTGATTATCCGGTTGCTTTAGGAGAGGACAACAGTTATTACCTGAACCATACCGTAACAGGAGAAAGCAATATTCTTGGTTCCATTTTTGCAACTGCCGGAACAGATTTCGAAGAAAGCCACATTATTTTATATGGGCATAACATGGCATCCGGGAAAATGTTTGGAAGCCTGAAAAAGTACCATGATAAGGACTTCCGGAACACTTATCCTTATGTATATGTTTACACGCCGGAAACTACTTATACCTGCGCAATATACAGCGTATACAGCACCCGGTACGACAGTGATGTTTTTACTCTGGGATATAAAGGTGACAGCGAGGAATGGAAACAATGGATTGCAGAAACCGTACAGAATGCGGAATATGACTGTAATATTGCCCCGACCGGAAAGGAGAAAGTTTTTACTTTATCCACCTGCGTAGGTGATGGCTCCAGTCCTTACAGATTGGTTATACACGCCGTTACGGTTGCCCAGAAAGAGGTCGCGAATGCGGAAAAGGAAGCGTCTTAAAGCAAAAGTAAGAGCCAGAATTTGTATGATTTTGGCTTGCCTGCTGCTCTGCGGAACCGGAGTTTCCTTATGGAATGGAAAACGGGCTGAAAAATCCGTGTCAAACATTGACACGGGACAGAAAAGCAGCAAAACGGTGTCAAACATTGACACGGATACGGAAAAGCCCAAAGCGGTGTCAAACGTTGACACGAGTACGGAAAAGCCACAAGCGGTGTCAAACGTTGACACCGATATGGAAACCACAAAACAGGTGTCAAACATTGACACAGATACAGAAGGTATGATTTTAAAGGCTGATCCGGTGGATACGGCAGATAGGAATCATATCTGTTTTTTTGCCGTTTTTTTTATCGGCAGTTGGAGTGTATTGATGTTTCTTACTGCAATACGAAAAAAGAGTAAGAAAGATATTGGGCTAAGCGCCCGAAGAAAGGATACGTCATGGATGAAAATACATTAAGTATGGCCGAAAAAATGAATCAGCTGTATCAGGAACGAGAAGAGCAATATAAAAAACGTGAAAAGCTGTTCGATGACCGTTCCAAGCAGCTGCAGTCTCTTGCAAATGCATTGGAAAAGCAGAAAAATAGCCAGGAACAGAAAGCAACAGATCTGGATAACCGGGAAAAAGAACTGGACCAGATCCAGGATGCTCTTGCAGCTAAAGTAGAGGACATGGAAAAACAGGAAACTGCTTTAAAAAACTGGGAACAGGAAACAAAAGAATCCCTGGCGAAAGCAAAGCAGGAACAGGAAAATGAGCTGCTTAAGAAACAGCAGGAACTGCAAATGGAAAAGCTGCAGGCACAGAACTTAAGTATTGAGCTGCAGGCAGAGAGGGATAACCTCAAGATGATGCAGGAAAATTTAAAACTGTATCCGGATATGTCACTTCCAACGGATAAGGAAACAGAACTGCAGGCGAAAATTGAAACATTGCAGAGCCGTCTTTCCATGGCAGAAAAAGAACGTGATTCCAAAACGGAACAGATGGAAAAATTACAGAAAGATTTTGATGCAAAGGAAGCTGAACTTGCGAACCTGCAGTTAAAAGCAGAGGATAGCAGCACTGATCCGGAAGTAGAAGAAAAGTTGCGAAAACGGAATGGAGAACTCCAAGGAAAAGTCATTGAACTAAATAAGCAGGTAAAATCTTTGCAGAGAGATCTGGATGATCAGGCAAAAGACAAGGAAGAATTACAGAGACAGCTGGAAGAAAACAGTAATCAGCCGGAAAGCCACGATTTAAGTGCAGAAGAACTGCAGAATTACTTGCTGACACTGCCAGAGTTCGAAAATGTGACAACCCGCCATAATACGGATGGAATTATTGTAGATGCGGTATGTGGCGAAAAGAATTATCATTTCCGCTTTGATTCCCTTCCATGCTATGAAATCAGTGTTCCACGCCGCGAAACCAAGAACTTAAAAGAAGTCATCTACCAGATGAACGCAGAAATGCCGGAATATAAGGCATCTTATGATGAATACGAAAAAGCGGCAGTTCTGACCGGATGGTATGACAGAAGAATTTCGGCAGAGGAGCTGGTAGAACTTGCGGTAGATGCATCACGGAATTTCAAGTAAAGGAGATCGGCCATGGAAAGTATAAAGTCATTTTTGGGAAATCCATATTACTTGATGACCTGTCTCTTATACACATCTGACGCTGCCGACGACTTAATAGG